>Ga0207664_10000811_pt1 | contig 21193 bp, 20 predicted proteins | sample LARL83metaG_FD_184349 | JGI IMG/M metagenome (GOLD analysis project Ga0207664, IMG submission 184349) | Corn, switchgrass and miscanthus rhizosphere microbial communities from Kellogg Biological Station, Michigan, USA - LAR L8-3 metaG... | ecosystem: Host-associated > Plants > Roots >... | reverse complement strand
GGGCAGGAAGCAGCTGACCACCACAGCCGGCCAGGTGAACCTGCGGCCGGCTCGCTGCGCGCGCGCCATGTGCTTGACCACGCGCCGGCTGCCGGGCAGGGCCATGATGAACCGCTCGCCCCACAGCCGCCCCGCCCACCAGTTCAAGACGTCGAACTTCATCAGCCCGGGAGTCGCGGCGAGCAGCACCACGGCCAGCGTCCCGTCCCCGGCCCGGGCGAACGCGGCGGCCGAGATAATCGATTCGATGCTGCCATTGAGCAGTTCAGCCACGACCGGATGGGTGCCGACCAGCGACACCCGCACTGGCAGCAGGACCCAGAAGAACAAGCCGCTGACCACGATGCCCAGCCAGCAGACGATGTCGGCTGCCCGCGGCTTGCCGTGCCAGGGCACCCGCTCATCGCTCCACCGATCCGCGTTCTCGGGCGCGGCCGCCGTTGCGGCCGCCGTGCGCTCCGCGGCCTGGGCGGATTCGGGCTCGGGAACGCTCATGAGGCAAAGCCCCCTACCGTTGGCGCGCCCCTGAGCGGCGGCTACCAGGACCACGCACGAAATCACCCAGCCCGCGGGGACAGCGTAACGGTTGGCGTCGGCGATGCACCACGAGCCCGGCGGCCCGCCGTTCGCGCAGAGGAGGGCAGAACGGGCCGACAGTAACCCCAGGCCCGAAATCTGGGCCAGCCCCGCACGCGGTGCGGGCGGCGGATGAGTTCCAGACGCACCGCAGGCCGGCCACACTTGGAGATCTGCGGCGGCCAAGCCACGTCAAGTGCGAGCCCGCAGAGCCAGCCAGCGGCCACATCCATCCGCCACAGGCACCCGCCGTGGCCGATGACCCTGAGCACGCCTGCCCGACCCGTTCACAGAGCGTGACTGCATGCCGGTAGCGGACGCGCAAGTAGCCGCCTGATTGTGTCGTAAGACGCCCGCTGATAATCAAGTGACGGCGCGACACATATCAGGTCGTTCGGACGCTCCCGCGTCGCCCGCAGATTATGCGCGCTTGGGGGGTATCGGACTGAGGTCAGCCGGGCGCATAGGTGAGGATTACCGACCCGTTCTCCAGCCTCCTCTCGTGGGTGACCCTGAGGTGGAGCCCGGAGGTGTCCACGTCCTGGAACAGCCGTTGCCCTGCGCCGGCTACGACGGGCATGATCCAGAAGTGGAACTCGTCGATCAGGTGGTCGCGCAGGAGCGTGTCGTCGAAGCGGCTGGTGCCGTATTTGATGAGGTCCTTGCCGGGCTGGTCTTTCAGCCGGGCGATCGCGCTGGATGGGTCGGGCCCGAGGAGGGTGGCATTCCATGCCGTCTTGGTCAGTGATCGGGATGCGACGTACTTGGGCATGGCGTTGATGAGGTCGATGTAGGGGTTGCCGGCGAGGTGGCCCCAGTTCGCGAAGAACTTCTCGTAGGTCACCCGGCCCATGACGAAGGCGTCGTAGTTGCCCAGCTGCTCGAGGGACAACGCCGTGGCCTCGGCGTCGAAGTTGGCCCACCGTTCGGGCGCTTCGATGACGCCGTCGAGCGAGACGAGGGTCGATTCGATTAGTTTGCGCATTGTCGTTCTCTTTCTCGTGTGGTGGATCTCGTGATCACGGGCCCAGCTTCGGACCGACCGAGTCGGCCAGCCGCCGCATCGCCTCGTCGGCGTCCTTCGAGCGGCCCACGGCTATCTGGAAGGTGGGCTGCTGTCCGGGGAACAGATCGACGCGGACGTCGGCGCCGGCTTGCCGAGCCCGATCGGCGAAGAGCTGGCTGTCCTCGGGGAGGGTTTCGTCGCTCCAGGCCTGGATGTACAGCGGAGGCAACCCGGCCAGGCCGGCGTACAAGGGGCTGACGAAGGGATCCCGCGGGTTTCCGGATTCGCCCGGAAAGTTCTTGTGTTGGCATGCGGGAGTCCCTTGATGCGTATGAGGCGGTGGTTGGGTTAAACGTCGGCAGGTGCTGGCTGAGGCTTCTGGGATGTGCGGGCCACCGCCGTGGCTAGCTCGTTGCGGCGGACCAGGAGGTAGGTCACCGGGACCGCGGCCAGGCCGATTGCGCCGCAGGCCCAGAACGCCCAGTGGAAGCCGCTGGTGAGTGCCGCGGCTGGTGCGGTGCCCTGGCGCAGCAGGGTGCTGGCGTGGGTGGCGGCGATCGTGGACGCTATCGCGACGCCGACCGCCCCGCCGAGCTGCTGGGAGGTGTTGAGGAGCCCGGAGGCAAGGCCGGCCTCGTGCTCGGCCACCCCGGCCAGCCCGGCGATCGAGACCGGGATGAAGGCAAACGCGGTGCCGATCCCGACGATGATGAAGGGTCCGGCCAGGCTGGCCCAGAAGTGCCCGTGTACGGGCACCTGGGTTGACCACAAGATGCCGCCCCCGATCATCGCCATTCCAGCCGCCATCACGAGCCTGGCCGAGCCGCGGGTGACCAGCGCCTGCGACAGGCCGGCGAAGGCGACCGAGCTGAGCGCCATCACCAGCCAGGCGAGGCCGGCCTTCAGCGCGGAGTACCCGAGCACCTGCTGCATGTAGAGGGTCCCGATGAAGATGTACGCGAAGAAGCCGCCGCCGAGCAGCACGCCGACCGCGTTCGCGCCCGCCAGCGTCTTGGTCTGGAAGATCCGCAGCGGCATCAGCGGCGCCTCCACGCGCGTCTCGATGACCACGAAGGCGGCGAGCAGGGCAGCAGAAACCGCGAGCAGCGACACCGTCCTGGCGGTACCCCAGCCGACCCGCGGGGCGGTGGAGACCGCGTAGACCAGCAGCGACAGGCCGCCGGTCACCGTAACCGCGCCGAACGGGTCATAGCGCCGCCGCTCGGTGGCGAGCCGGCTCTCCGGCACGACGCGCGGGGCCAGCGCCAGCGCCGCCGCGCCGATCGGGACATTGAGGAAGAAGATGTACTGCCAGCCCGCGTAGCGGGTGAGCAGCCCGCCGGCCATCACCCCGACGGCCGCGCCGCTCGCCCCGATGGCGCCCCACACGCCCAGTGCCTTGTTCCGCTCGGCGCCCTCGGGGAACATGTTCATCACGATCGACAGCGCCGCCGGCAGCACGATCGCCGCGCCGAGCCCCTGCAGGAAGCGCATCGCGATCAGGAACCCCTCCGATGTCGCCAGCCCGCAGCCGAGCGAGGCCGCGGTGAACACGAACAGGCCGGCCATCAGGATGCGGCGGCGCCCCAGCAGGTCCGCGGCGCGGCCGCCGAGCAGCAGGAAGCCACCGAAGGTGAGCGCATAACCGGTGACGACCCACTGCAGCGCCGATTCCGGCATGTGCAGCTTGCGGCCGATGGTCGGCAACGCGACGTTGACGATCGCAAGGTCCGCGACCGTCATGAAGAACGAAACTGCCAGCACCGCGAACGCACGCCAGCGACGGACCTGATTCAGACCCTGACCGTCCTGGTCGGCGATCTCGCCGGAAAGTTGCTGCCTTGACATGCGGGCTCCCTGATGTGAATGAGGCGGCACCTAAGCCGCGTTCACCTCTACCGATCCGGGACGCACGGAAAACTGAACGGGGGAACCCGCGGGGCAGATATTTCGCCGCCGGCCGGTTAGTTTCGTGGCCGGGCCGGATCTGTACCAGTGACGGCGCACGTCAGCCCGGAGGGAGCAGCGATGGCAGTCAGCGAGGATTTCGCGCGTCTGACCGACCCGTTCCGGCCTGAGTTGCTGGCGCACTGCTACCGTATGCTGGGCTCGGTGCACGATGCCGAAGACCAGGTGCAGGAGACGATGATCCGTGCCTGGCGGTCATACGGCGAATTCGAGGGGCGGGCATCGCTGCGGACCTGGCTGTACCGGATCGCGACCAACGCCTGCCTGCGCGCGCTGGAGAACAGCAGCCGCCGGCCATTGCCGTCCGGCCTTGGCGGCCCGAGCGAGTACCCGGAAGCCCCCCTGACCGCGGCACGGCCGGAGGTTCCGTGGCTACAGCCCATTCCCGACGCGCTGGTCAGCGCCGGGTCCGCCGATCCAGCTGAGATCGTCGCGTCCCGGCAGAGCATGCGGCTGGCCCTGATCGCCGCCTTGCAGTACCTGCCCGCCCGGCAGCGCGCCGTGCTGATCCTGCGCGACGTGCTGCGCTGGCGGGCAGCGGAGGTCGCTGACCTGCTCGGCACCACCACCACCGCGGTGAACGGCATGCTACAGCGCGCCCGGGCGCGGCTCGAGCAAGCGGCCCCCGACCAGGACCAGATTCACGAGCCCGCCGACCCAGCCGACCGCGCCCTGCTCGACCGGTACGCCGCGGCGTTCCAGAACGCCGACATCACCGCGGTCATGCAACTGCTGCGCGGGGACGCCGTGTTCGAGATGCCGCCGGAGCCGACCTGGTTCACCGGCCGTGAGCTGATCGGGCGCTTCCTGCGGTCCCGGGTCCTCACCGAACCCGGCCGCTTCCAGATGATCCCCACAGCCGCCAACGGGCAGCCCGCGTTCGCGGCGTACCTGCGCGGCCGCGACGGCATATACCGTGCACACTCGATATGCGTGCTCACCACCGCCGCATCGCGCGTCACACGGGTCACCTCGTTCAACGACCCTGGCCTGTTCGCGGCCTTCCGCCTGCCGCAGGCCGCCCCCGCTGCCGCGGCGCTGGTACCGGGCCGATGACCCAGGCCGCCCCGACAGCATGGCCAGCCGACGGTGCCCAGCTGCTTGAACCGTCGATCGGCTACGCCCTCGGCGTGGTCCTGGCCGTCACGCCGGAACTACTCTCGCGCCCCACGCCTTGCCCGGAATGGGACCTGCGGATGCTGCTCAGGCACGCCAGCGAATCCCTGGCCGCGTTCGGTGAGGGCATCGAAGCCGGACGCGTTGGCCTGGACCCCGCCGCCGAGGACGGTGACCTGGCGGCTGACCCCGCCCGGGCGGACCCTGACGTCAAGCACCCATTCTCAGGCCCGTTCAAACCGGCCACGCACCCTGTCGACCGGCGGGATGAGCTACGGCAAGCTGCCCAGTGGTGCCTGTGGGCTGATCCGCTCACCCAGAGTGAGCATGTTGGAGAACCGCCATGACACCGAGTCGGACAAGTTGCCGAATCGGCGCTCTCTCACGGTATATATGGCCGACGCCGACACGCACGCGGATCGAGCATTTATGCTCGTCCGAGTATCAGTACAGAGTGGTGACAGTGAGCAGAAACCCTGAAATCGTTCCCAATCCTCCGACTGTGAAGGCGCTGAGCAAGACCATGTGGTCTCGGACGATTTGGCGAGGATCGAAGCCGGGGTAGAGAACAACCCTCTCGGGTTCGGCGTCTCCGTCGCGAATGGCCAGTAGCGAGAATCCCACCGCAGCGTAGGCGGGATATGCGACAGGCATCACGAGGACCGTGTAGATGACGACCGCACCGAACCACGATAGGAAAATGACGACCGAGGCGAAGAGCCCGAGCATCGAAACGATGAACGAGAAGACCTCTGTCAGCCAATGTGACGACGCATAGTCCAGCCTCGTAGCCCGCCTTACGGCTTGCCACGGAGGCCGACCGTAGAGAAGAGCGATCCCGAAGCTTGCAGAGAGGCCAAGGAGCATAAAGTTACCGCTGAGGAACTGCCGAGGGACGGGCGAAGTGATATTGTCAATGAGCGACCCCGGGAGAGCCTTCCGAAGCTCGGTGGTGCTCAAGAAGCCGGTCGCGAGCGCGGAAATCCCAACGAGCGCGAACCACAGCCCGGCGTGGTCCTGCCATGAACCACTAGGCCAGATGAAAACCAGCCAGATATCGAACGCGAGAAACCCCGAGAAGACGAGGAGCGCACAGGGAACGAAAAGCCGGCTATTCATTGGCGGCCGGTACTGACACCAAAGAGTGGACCCGCATCGGCAGAGCTGGGCTTTCGCTCGCCGGATCCGTTCGAAATCCGTCCCCAGAGGCGATGACCTGGCGCGTGTTCCTGGGCGCCAGCGAGTAGCAGCGAGCCGCAGATACGCCAGCTCCGTTATCGCGTTCTCGCGCCATCGTCCAACCTCCAGCTCAACCGAGGACCGCTTCCGCTCATCCATAACCGGTAGCAACACGTCGGACGAGTCTCCCCCTGGCCGCCCCGCGCGTCAATCGACCCGGCCGCAGGTCACCACCGCGGTGCGGCCCCTCCCGCCGATGGCCACCGTGCTTGGAGACACGGCAGGCGATTTCGAAGTCTCCATATTCACCTAACAGGGCGACCCTCGAAACAGCCGACGGCCCTCCCAGCAGCCCCGCCTTCCGAACAACGACGGACTCAAGCCGGCCACGAGCAGATCCGGCAGGCGCCGGCGCAACGCGTGAGCTCATGACGCGCCAGATCGACCGGGTCTGCATGGCTCAGAGGGTGAGCGCCAAGGAGCGCGTGGCCGCCCAGATCGGCGGATACCTGCACGCCAGAAGTAGATCCAGCGCCAGTAACGATTCGTGATCTATGCCAAGACGCAGCGTAACGCCAGATCGCCGAATCAGAGCGAGTGGCCAGCCGACTGATCAGGCGGGGTGTTAGCGCCAGATCCGCCAATTCTGGGCGTCATCAGCCTCGCCCGGCATTCGACCGGAGTGGCCTCAGACGCGCGACGTGCTATCGGCGGGGACGGCGATCAGGTATGCGGCTGGTTGAACCCACTCGGCAGTGCTCGATGGACTCGATCTCCATGTGCTCTCCACACCGTCTGCAACCGGCCCGCGCAGGCCGGAGGTTACGTCTTACCGGAAAGCACACGACGGGCTGGGCCGGATGCGGCTGGCGAGATTCGGATGCAGGCGGGGCGGCGGAACCAGCTTGGGCAGCCGGCAAACAGACCGGGCCGGCTTTGGCGCCAATTGTGAACAGGCATACGGGCGCTGCCGATCTCTGGGCTCAGCGGCCGAGGGGTCAAGGCCAATGCGCGATAGCGAACGCTGCAACGAAAGGAATCCCTCATGACGACGTCACCCGAGCCGGTGTACGAAACGGCGGCAACGACTGACGACGCGGCCTTGACCTTCCGTGGAGTAGACCATGTCAGTCTGACCGTCACGGACCTGAATGTCAGCGCCAAGTTCTACACGGAGGTGCTTGGCTTCACGGTCGTCCTCGACTTCGGGTACGGCTTGGCCTGCATACACAAGACAACCGGATTCACGCTTTCGCTGATCCGGCACGCCGATGGCACCGGTACCCGGTTCACCCAGCGGCAGACCGGACTGGACCATCTGGGACTTACCGCAAGGAACAGGGCGGAACTCTTGGGCTGGGAGCAACGGCTTCGCGAACTGGACGTGGAGTTGACTCCGGTCCGGGACAGCGAGCTCGGCCATCACTTGAACTTCCGCGACCCCGATGGGATCGCTCTGGAGTTCTACGCCCCTAATGACCGCTTCGCGGCTGCCCTGGATGAACTGCGGAGCCGCAAATTCTCCGACGAAGAGCTACTGGACGCCGCGGAGCAGCAGCTGGGATTGGGGGCATACGTCGCACGGCGAAGCTCATGATTCCGTTCGCGAGCCGGCCGGACCCGAAGCTCAGAAGCCCATCACTGCAACCACCGCTGCGCCCGATGCTGGCTTCAACCATCGTTGTCCCGCTTACTTCCCTGTTCACTGCCCGACAAGTGCATACCAGCGGTGGGCAAACGTGGCTGAGGCACCGCCACGTTACCTGGGCAGCGCCGTCGAACGACAGGATCTCATGCAGAATCGGGCATGTCCGGCAGTGCTGCCCTCGTACATGAGGCACGCAGATCGGCGCGATCTGCATGGCCAGCACGGCCTACCACGCTGCCGCGGCAGCCGCCCCGAACGGCGGTTAGCGCCGCTTGGCGACTCAAGGCAGGGTCGCTGAGCGTGCCCGGGCGGCCCCGGGTGGCTCAGCGGCCGGCGATCTCGCCGGTGCGCTGCTCGCGCAGCGCACGCAGGTGGACGGCGGCCCAGGTGCGGTAGGGCCGCCAGGCCTCGGAGACTTCGGCGAGGGTGCGGCCGGGGCCGTATTGTTCGGCGATCTCGGCGTCCAGCCGGCGTTCGTGGTGGGGCAGCGCGTCGGGCGCGTTCGCGCCGCGGACCACGACCAGCTCGGCAGCGAACGGGCCGAGCCCCTTGACCTGCTGCACGCGCTGGACGGCTTGGCCGGGGTCCAGAGCACGCAGCGCTGCCCCGTCCAGCAGCCCATCGAGAGCTGCCTCGGCGACCGCCCGCAGATACTCACCCTTACGGCCCGGAAGATCCAGGCCGGCGCGGGCCAGGGCAGGCGGTGGGGGGAACGCGCCATCCTCGCCGTGGCGGGCGATCAGCTCACCGCGCAGCCGGGCGGCCTGGCTGATGCGCAGCCGCTGCGCCAGCACCGACCACGCCGCGGCCTCGTAGGGGGAATGGAAACCGCACGGCCGCAGGCCGGGCAGCCGCGCCTGCGCGCCGGCGATCACCGGGTCCCGGCGGCCCACCCGCGGCCAGCCACGCCCATCGACGTCCAGCGCCAGGAACCGGCACACCTGTACGGCGGCCGCATCAAGATCACCGTCGCCAGCCAGCACCACGCGCGCAGTATCCCCGGACTGGGTCACCTCGGCCTCGGCGCGGCGCCAGTCACCCTCGGCACAAAACACCGTGCGCAGCCCCGGCCCGGCCGACTCAGCTGCCAGCGCCGCGGGGGAAAAGCCCTCCCAGAACCGCCGGCTGGTCTCCAGCGACCACGGGCCCAGAACCGCGACCTCGGCCACCCGTCTTGCCATCGCCTGCTCCACCCGATCACCGATACCCGCACGGTAGCCGATGGCACCGACACCAACACCAAGGTCAATGGGGCGCGGGTCTCTGGGCACACGGTCGGTCCTGCCGGGCAGTCGGTGATGATCTGGATCCAGGTACGCGATGTCCAGGCCGAGCACGCCTGGCTGGCGGCGGCGGCAGTCCCCATCATCCGGGCCCGCGCTGGGGTCCTGGGGCTTGACCGAGATGTGGATCCAGGACCCCGATGGCATCCAGATCGTCCAGGCCGAGGTTCCCGCCGATCACCCTCCCCGCCTGGACCCGCGATCGGCGCCACCGCCAAGATGACGAACTCTGCGCAGGTCAGATGAGTGCGCCCGGTCAGGGTCATGCAGATGACTACGGCCGGTCGGGATCAGAAGAGTGCCTTCCCAGGGCGACGAATGCGCCGAGCGAGGCGAGTATCCGAATGTGGAGGCCGGATAAGCCCGACGCGCCGCCATTGGGACAGTTGGGGTCGCCGGAGGCCAGGGAGGCGACCGTCGCACCGGTGCCCGGCGTACCCGTGTATCACCCGTATCCCCCTTCGGGCCCTGCGGCCCTTGCGGCCCGTTTGGCCTGCCGGTCATCGCGGTACTCGCAGCCGGACCACTCGTCCGACCGCCTCTGGTACGCACGAAACACTTGGACATGCCGGCGCATCTGCCCTCAGGATGCGAGAAGTCCGCGAGCCGGCGGCCTATGCTCCCGCTATGGGTCTCTTTCGCAGCGCTATGGGTCTCTTTCGCGGCAGGGCCGGGAAGGATCGCGAACAGGCGGCGGCCGAGCTCCCGAACGAGCAGGCCAGGACGGTCAAGGCACAGCCGGTGGTTGCCCGGGAAGTGAAGCGCGAGGCACGTCCCGACCCGGACAAACCAGGATGGGGCCGGGCCATCGGCTAGGAAATCGGCAAGGCTCGCCGGAGGCCGCGCCAGCCAGGGATGAGAACGGGCCTGGCAGCTTGGCCCGGCAGGCGTTCGACTGTCCCGGCCTCGCGCTCGCCGCCGCGGGCACCAGCCGTCGGGTCTACGCGTAGTTCACCTGGTTCGGCACGGCGCGGGACGGCCACGTCCGCGACAAGGCCGCCGCCCATTTCGACGGCGGCGCTGCGCGCCTCACCGAAGCCCGAGAGTCGATCATGCAGCGTAAGACAGACAAAACGGCAAACCGGACACCTTCGCTGCGGAGCGTCGGCGGACTGCGCCCCTATACGCGCCCGGGCAAGATCTCTACGAGCACGTTGGGCAGGTCAGAGCCATACCGGGAAACGGACTCCGGAGCCGTGATCACAGGTTCGAATCCTGCCGGGGGCACTGGTCAGAGGCATAAATTCGAACACTCCAACAATCTTGAGCGGCTTCAGTGCCAGCGCTGTGACCTGCGGAAACGCGGACGCGTTCCAGACCTTGCGCCCTACACGTGCCCTACAGCGAAAGGCCTGACCGGCGAATTGCCTGCTCAGCAGCATCACACGCTCACGGTCTCTTGGCCGAAGACAGGCCGTTGCTCCTGCGCCGACACTGCCGCCTGCGATGGCGATTCAACTGGTCAGTCATCCGATTCTCCTCCCACGGCTGGGACTGCGGTTGGGACAACGGGCGACGGCGAGCGGCGCGTTCGTGGTACCGCCGTGGCGTAGAGGACGAGCCCTGCGGACGTGAACAGGAACCCGGCCCAGACCGTCGAGAGCGTTCCCCAGCCAGCCGAGATCGTCGCGGCGCCGCCTTCCGCACCGAGGACGTTGGCCACGTTGAGCGCCGCCAGGTTCAGCGCCCCCAGTCGCCGGTCGCCTGCACCGGTTTCGCGGAGAACAAGCAGTTCGCCACGGCGACAACGGGGGGGCCGTTCTATCTCGAGGTCGACCAGACGGTGGAGCCGACCGACGGCGGCACCACGCTGACGATCCATTACCGGGGAGATAGCCGCGGCTTTTTCAAGCTCGCCGAACCGCTGGTCATCCGGCTGACCAAACGCCAGGTCGAAACCGCGGCCGGCAACCTCAAGGCCCTGCTTGAGAGAACGCGCTCTAACCGTGAATGCTGATCTTCGGCTCCGGCATGCCCATCGGCTGGACAGTGCTGTTACCAGTCGCGTCTGGCCGAGGGTCCCGGCGCGGTCCGGCCGCCCGCCAGGACAGCCAGGGAGGGTACCGGCATGAGACCGAAAATCGCGATCATCGGCGACGGGATCGGGGGGCTTACCGCTGCCGTCGCCCTGGCCCGCAAGGGCCTGGCCGCTGAGGTCTATGAGCAAGCGCCAGTGCTGGAGGAGGTCGGGGCGGGGGTGGGCCTGTGGCCGAACGCGTTGACGGCGCTGGCGCCGGGTCGGGCTGGCTGGCATGGTGGCGCAGCTGGCGGTGAAGCTGGCCGGGCAGGGCATTAATCGGCCGGACGGCGCGTGGCTGCTGTACATCCCGGGAGAGGTGATGGCGCAGCGGTGGGGACATCTACGACCGCCGGCCGAGCCGGACCTGGAGCCAGGGACGGGTGGCGCTCATCGGCGACGCCATCCACCCGATGACCCCCGACCTCGCCCAGGGCGCATGCCAGGCGATCCTCGATGCCACCACCCTGGCTACCTGCCTGGCGGCTTCCCCCGACACCTCGGTGGCAATCCGCGACTGCCAGCAGCGCCGGTGGCGCAACGCCGCCGCCGCCACCCTGATGGCCCGGAATATGGGAGCCATGGGCCAATGGAAAAGGCATACCGCCTGCACCGCACGCAGTACCCTGATCCGGTCAATACCGCTGCCCCTGCAGCTCCGCCAGTTTGACCTAGTCCTCGGCGCCCCACGGCAGGCAAGCTGACAGCACAGAACATCACTGATCTGCGCGCCCAATCCCGGTGTCGCGCATCACCCGACGGAGGACACCAGCCCCGCCGGGCATCGCCCCTTCAGCCCTAACCGGATGCGGTAACCGGGAGCTGGCCGGTCAAGGTGGTTCCGCGTCCGGGTTGTGAGCGGATGTCGAGGGCACCGCCGAGCGCGGCCAGCCGGTCGGCCATCCCCTGCAGGCCGGTGCCGTGCCGGACGGTCGTGGTGTCAAACCCGGCCCCGTCGTCGGTGACGGTGAACCGGAGGCTCCCGCCGGAGCACGAGAGGCCGACCACCGCGCGGGAGGCGCCCGCGTACTTGGTGATGTTCTGCAGCGCCTCCAGGGCGCAGAAATACACCGCAGCCTCGGTATCCTGCGGGTACCGCCCGATGCCGTCCGCGTCGATCTCCACCGGCAGCGAGGCCCGGCGTGCTTGGGCCTGCAGCGCCGGGACCAGGCCCTGGTCGGCCAGCAGCGGCGGGTAGATACCGCGGGCCAGATCCCGCAGGTCCTCCAGCGCGGCGCGCAGGCCGTCCTGCACCGCCGGCGCGAGCTCCCGGACGGCGGCTGGGTCGTCGGCGGATTCCTCCAGCAGCCCGAGCTGGATCATTAGCGCGATGAGCTGCTGCTGCGCCCCATCGTGCAGGTTCCGCTCGATCTTCCGCCGCTCGGCGTCCTGCGCCTCCACCAGCCGACGGCGGGACGCCCGCAGCTCGTCGATCAGCGCGGCGTTGCGCAGGACGAGCCCCGCCTGCGACGCCAGGTCCTGCAGCAGCTCGTCCTCGGTGCTGGACAGCGGCTCATTTCTCGGTTTTTGCAGGGACAGCGCGCCGAGCAGCTCGCCTCCATGGGTAACGGCGACCGCGCGCGATGCCCCCTCGAAGGCGGGGAGGCCGCCGTCGGGGCCGAGCGCGACGGCGGCCGATGGGGGTGAGCCGTGTGGCCAGATCGCGGCCGGGCGCAGCTGCGGGCCGACCCGGATCCATGCCTCGGCCCGGTCGGCCCCGGACGCCCCGGCCAGGACCGTCACCATCTTGTTCACGGCCTCGGTGAGGTCCAGCTGCCCGGCCATGTCCCCGGCGAAGTTGGACAGCGCCTGGTACGGCGTGGCCCGCCTGCCATACACGAGGCGGTTCGCAAGTAGCTGGGCGCGGCGCCGCAGCGGCTGGAACAGCAGCGCGATCGTGACCGCCGCGGCGATCGTGAGCACCGGGCCGCCCTGGTGCCCCACGAACGTCCCGATGCCGAGCACGATGCCCGCGTACACGCCGGTGAACGCGGCCGACAGCAGCCCGTAGACCACGGCGCGGCTGATAATGACGTCGATGTCGAACAGCCGGTACCTGAGGATGGCGATCGTCATCGCGGCCGGGATCCCGAACAGCGCGACGACCGGCGTGATGGCGTTCGAGGCGCTGGTCAGCCACGCCTCGCCGGCCGCGATGCCCAGGAGGGTGATGAACAGCAAAAAGGCAAGTACCACCGCCGTCAGCGCCAGCCATTTGATCTGCTGTCGCATCAGCCGCCCGCCGGCCCGGTACCGGACGGCGAGCGACACGAGCGCCGCCGCCATGAACGCGACGAAGACCACGCCCTGTCCGTTGAGGGTGCCGACGGGGAACGCTCGCAGGATGGGCTTCAGATTCTCGGCGCCCAGCGGATTGGGGTAGATCAGCGATATACCGCCCGGAGCGGGCAGCTGCAGCAGCCGTGGCGTCACGGCCAGCCCGGCCAGGGTCAGGCCCATCAGCAGAAGACTGACCGCGGCGACCGGGCGCCAGCGTGGCGATGGCAGCTTCCCGGTCGGGAAGAGCAGGAACATGAAGGCGATGAGGAAGACCACCGGGGAGAAGGTGCACTCGGACAGCGTGCCGGCCAGCTTCGCCGCCGGGAGCGACCCCGGATACGTCGCGACCCCGGCCACCGCGTAGAGGGAGGTCAGCCCGAGAAACGCGATCGCAAAGCCCTCGGCGAGCATGATCCAGCCGATCAAGTTGGCCGCGCGGCGGATGATTAGCACACCGAGCGTGGCGTAGGCAACCGCCGCCACCGGGATATACAGACTCGTAATCCCGTCGCTGAGCTTGAGGTCGTCCCACGTGACAACGGTCAGGGCCAGCTCCGCGAGCGCCGCCAGCAGCGTCACGGCCCACAATGCCGAGGTGATGCGTCTCACCGACCGGATCTGGGCGGCGGTCCGATCCGGCGGCCCGGCGGTGCTCCAAGCCTCCGGGCTCGCGGGCGCAACGGTAAGTTTCATGCCGATGTCATCCCTTCGGAACCCACGCAGGGATCACCCGCCGCCAAGATCCGGTTCCTGGCCTCGTTCTCACCACTGACCCCGTCCAGCGCCCGCGACCGCTATACCGCATCACCACCTGCAGTGTTGCCCGGCCACCAGCCGCAGACAAGGAGGCCACCCGTACCAGAAGGTTGGTGCCAGCATCCCGCCGCCTTGAAAGTGGCTGGTCTGGCGCTCGCGGACCAGACGTGGACCAAACGCGAAGTCACTTGGTCATCAGTGCAGCTAGGGAACAGGAGGACCTACCGCCTCCGGAGCCGTGAGCGCAGGTTCGTAGGCCGGATGTGGCCCTGATGTGGCCCCCACGCAGTTCCCCAGCGGCGAACGGAACGCCGTGGGAGATCATCGGCCAAGGCGTGTCGCACCACCCCGCGGGCCGTTCAGCCTGGCCGCTACGTCGCCGTCGGCGCTCCGTCGTCCCCCGACGTCTGGTCGCCTCCAGCTCGGGCCTTCTCGCGCAGCGCCGCCTCGTAGGCATCGAGCCACCGCTTGAGCTCGCGCCGTTTGGCCTCCGGCCAGATCTGGACGAAGAACACCACCACGACACCGGTCCACAGGGACCAGCCGAGCGCGTAGAGCAGGTCGGCCATCAGCAACAGCGGCTCCGTCGTCACCGAGGTTTTGAGCAGGAACCCGACGATCTGAGCGGCCAGGCCCACCACGAAGCCGATCCCGAGGATCCAGTACAAGGGCCGCTGCCCGGAAACCTGCTGCCGAAACTCGGGCAGGTGCTCCCCCATCCAGGCCAGAGTGTCAGGATTGTCGACATCGATGCCTAGCGCTCGGGCCTCGTCGGTGAATGGGCGTGGATCGCCCTTCGCTGCCGATCCTTCGGTCATGGTCTAACCTCCTGCCAGCCAATTCGGGTCCCGGCTGCACTGCGCCCTGGTCGTCCTGCCTGCTGTCCATACCCAGGCCGATGGCGCCAAGGCGACTGCCCTGGCGCTCCTGCTCGCCCCATCCGCTGGGTGCGCTCTAGGCGATCTTGCGGTGGTAGGTGGCCATGGCGAGGACGTAGGCGACGATGAGGATGCCGGCACACCACGCCAGGGCGATCCAGATGGTGCTGCTGATGGGCTGCTGCGCGTACAGGTCGCGGATCGTGTTGACGATGGGCGTCACCGGCTGGTTCTCGGCGAAGGCGCGCACCGGTCCTGACATGGTTGCGGTGGCGACGAATGCCGAGCTGATGAACGGCAGGAAGATCAGCGGGTAGGAGAACGCGCTCGCGCCGTCCACGGTCGTCGCGGACAGGCCGGCGATGACGGCGAGCCAGGTCAACGCCAAGGTGAACAGGATCAGGATGCCGGCGATCGCGAGCCAGGCGAGCACGCCTGCCCCGGAGCGGAAGCCCATGAGCAGGGCGACACCCACGACAACCACGACCGAGATCAGACTGGCGGCTAGCGAGGTCAGCACGTGCGCCCAGAGCACGGACGAGCGTGCGATCGGCATGGACTGGAAGCGCTCGAAGATGCCGCTCTTCATGTCCATGAAAAGCCGGAAGGCGGTGTAGGAGATGCTCGAGGCGATCGTGATGAGCAGGATGCCGGGCAGCAGGTAGTTCACATACGAACCCGACCCTGAGCTGATCGCACCACCGAACACGTAGACGAACAGCAGCATGAAGGCGATCGGCATGATCGTGGTCGTGATGATGGTGTCCGGGCTGCGCATGATGTGTCGCAGGGACCGTCCCGCCAGGAGGGCGGTGTCACCGAAGAAGTGCTTGCTCATCGCTGTTCCTTACTCGTCGGTGCCGATGCCGCGGTCATTGCCGCGCCATCGTCGGTGCCGGTGGCACCGACGATGGCGAGGAAGACGTCCTCGAGGGTCGGCTGCTTCTCGACGTATTCGACCTTGGCGGGCGGGAGGAGTTGCTTGAGCTCGGCGAGGGTGCCGTTGGCGATGATCTGGCCCTGGTGGAGGATCGCGATCCGGTCGGCGAGATGTTCGGCCTCGTCCAGGTACTGGGTGGTGAGCAGCACCGTCGTACCCTGCCCGGCGAGCTCTCTGACGCTGTTCCACACTTCGAGGCGAGCTTGAGGGTCGAGCCCGGTGGTCGGTTCGTCCAGGAAGATCACCGGCGGCTTCCCGATGAGGCTCATGGCGATGTCCAGGCGGCGGCGCATGCCTCCGGAATACGTCGACACCCTCCGCTTGGCCGCGTCGGTGAGCTGGAATCGGTCCAGCAGGTCATCCGCGATCTGGCCGGCGTCCTTCACACGCCGCAGCCGGGCCATCAGGATCAGGTTCTCGCGCCCGGTGAGGATCTCATCCACGGCCGCGAACTGCCCGGTGAGGCTGATGGACTCCCGCACGTCCGCCGGGTGCGTGGCGACGTCGAAGCCGTTGACGGTGGCCGTCCCCGCGTCGGGCTTGAGCAGCGTGGACAGGATATTCACGACCGTGGTCTTGCCGGCGCCATTGGAGCCGAGCAGGGCGAAGATGCTGCCCCGCGCCACGTCGAAGTCCACGCCGCGCAGCGCACGCAGCTTCTTGTACGACTTCTCCAGACCCTGCACGTGCAGCGCCTGGACCGGCTGTGTGGTCATCGTGACCTCCCCGGGGTTCGGGTGTCTTGTCCGGCGGCGCGCTCGAGAGAGCGGGTCAGCCGTTCCTGTTCCCGGGTGATCCACTGACCCGCCGGGTAGTTGCGCCGGATGGTCCCGGCGTCGGCGGGGATCAGCGTGGACAGGATGCGCACGATCGTCGTATTTCCCGCGCCGTTCGGGCCGAGCAGGGCGAAGATCGTGCCTTCGGTGACGGTGCGGTCGACCCCGTCGAGCGCGACCTGGCCGCCGAAGGACTTGCGCACCGCGCGGGCGCTGATCGCCAGCGCGGACGTGTTGGTCGTCACGGGTTTCCTCGCTTTCAGCGGTGCTGTTGGATGTCGGGGAGTTCACCGGCGGTGTGCAGCGCCTCACGGTGGGCTTTCCAGTCCTTCTCCAGCTCTGGCAGCCGTGCCACCAGGAAGTCCGCGAACGCCGCCCACTCCAGCAGCACCGCCCGCCGCTCGGGCGGGGCATCGGCCAGCAGCGCCAGGCCTTCGCGCGCCAGATCGGCCTGTTCCTGGTATTCGGTCACGTCGAAGCCCGTCGACCGGGGCGCGGTCACGTCGATCTGGATACGGTCCATCCGCTCCCCCGCCGCCCGCGAGCGACGGATCAGGCCGAGGGTGTCAAGGGTGGTGACCGCGTTGGCGATGGCGCTGCGGCTGGCCAGCAACGCCTCGGCCAGCTCGCCGATGCTCTGCTCACGCGGGTCGCAGATCGCCAGGTAGCCCAGCAGCCGGCCCACCATCGGCGCCATGCCGTAACGGCGGGCATAGAAACGGCCAGCGTGGTCGGCGAACGTGATCTCAGCATCAGTCGGCATAGCCAACAGAGTACAAGTAAGACTGAGATAACACAAATAAGTGTTATCTCAGGTGGCGCCGCCCTGCGCGAGCGCCACGGCAACCCGCGACGAGTCCAGGGTTGATCAAGGCACCCTCCTGCCCCCGGCCGCCTGAACTATCGAGGTCACTGGCGCCACACGGGCAGGGAGCAGCAATGCGAGCAGCAACGCCGATGCACTCGATCGGACAGGCGCCGATCACCTCAAATGCGGCGGCGCTGATCAACCGGAGCACCGGACAGTCTCGGACGGTTTCGACACTGACCGAGCCCGACTCTCAATCCGCGGGTTCGGGCCAGCCCTTTGCCGTCAGCGTTTCGGATGTGTGCGTCATCTCGACCGGCGCCGAGTGCTCCGGGAGCGTTAGCGCTTCCATGGCTAGGTGGCGCCGCGGTCTGTGTCCAGGCCGTGCTGGCGCAAGATGGCCCGTAGCCGCTCCAGCTCGGCGTTCACCCGGCCGAAGTCGGCGGCCAGGGACGGGCGCTCTCCGGTAGCCGCCGCCCACTCCTTCTCCCTGCTGGCCCGCGCGGTGAGCAGTTCCTTTTCCTTGTCGCGCAGCGCGGCAGCACTCTCAAAATCCTGGGTGTCGATCGCGGCTTCCTTTTCGCGCCGCACCTGCGCGATCTCCTGGTCAACATCGCCCAGGTCGGGCCGTACGCCCGCCCAGCGCTCGATCACGGCCAGCCGCTGGTCCAGCGCATCAATCCGGACCAGCGCGTTCTCCATCAGCCGGGCCCGTGCCCGCCTGCCCATGCGGGGATGATCACTGGCCCGCTCCTGGCCCGGGTAGCCGTGCAGCAACTGGACCACCTGCTGGCGGACCCGGTTCAGGTCAGCGCCCAGCTTCACCAGCACCTGCGCGGCCACGCCCTCGCCCTCGCGGACCAGGCCGAGCAGAATGTGCTCAGTGCCGATGTAGTTGTGGCCGAGCTGCAGCGCCTCCCGCGACGCTAGCTCGAGCACCTTGTTGACCCGCGGGGTGAACGGATAGTGCCCGGACAGCGGCTGCTCCCCCGGCCCGATGATCTCCTCCACCTGCTGCCGCACAACCTCCAGGCTGATCCCCAGCGACTCCAGCGCCCGGGCGGCCACCCCCTCGCCCTCGCGGATCAGGCCCAGCAGGATGTGCTCGGTGCCGATGTAGTTGTGGTTGAGCCTCCTGGCCTCTTCCTGCGCCAGGACCACCACCCGCCGGGCCCGGTCCGTATACCGCTCGAACACCTCAACCAGCACTCCTCCGCCGCCGTCATGCACAGAACGTCATGAGCTTGCGATCAGTTCCCGCCGCAGTCGGGACGCCTCCGCGCGTGGACCCCACAAGCGCTGGTCGGCCTGGTGGCCGACAGCCACCGGGCTTGCCGCCGGCACGGCCTGGTCGTACTCCAACACCGGCTACGTCCTGCTCGGCCTGATCGTGGAGGCGGCCACTGGCAACACGCTCGTTCGTGAACGGGTCCGGGCACTTCGGGCCGCTTGGGACTCAGGTAGGTGAAACGTCCATGGCGGCACTCGTCTCGCTGATTGTGAGCCATTTCGCCGGAGTCCACCCCGAAACGGTACGTCGGGTGACGAACCGGCATGGTGGCAGCCCGTAGCGTGCGGGCAGGAAACGATTGGGAGAAGCCTGTGAGGAAGGCTCTCGTGCTGGCTGAGCTGTCTGGTTGGGAGATGTTATGGACGCGCCCTCGGACCAGCCGACGCCAACGGGCGCCGCGCCGACCCGCCTCACTCCGCGGAAGGCTGTCCGGTCACGGCGGCGGCGGCCCACCGGGGCGCCACCGCCCCTGCCGCATCACTTGCAGACCAGCGGGGTGGGCTGGCTGGTCGCCGCGGTAGTGCTGGTTGGGCTGACGCTGGCGGTGTTTGCTCCTGGGCTGCGCGGTCCCGCCGTGGCGGTCACGGTCGCCGACGACGCCGTGGTGCGGAGGCTTGGCGAGCTGCACGCGCCCGGTCTGGGGGTGCTCTGGCAGGGCTTGGCGTACGGCGGTTCATGGTGGACTCTGACCGCGCTGGAGTCCGGGCTGTTGCTGGCATTGCTGGTCCTGCGGCGCTGGCGTCATCTGCTGGTGTGGCTGGTGGCCTGGCCGCTGGTCAACGCCCTGGCGTACGTCCTGGTGGCAACGACCGCGCGGCGGCCACGGCCGTTCGGGGTGAACCTGCGGACCAGCTGGGGTGGCTGGGCGATGCCGGCGGCGGAGATCGCGATCTTTGCGGCCGTGCTGGTTGCGATCCTGTACACGTTGGTGCCCGGGGGCCGCTGGCGCAACGCCGGCAAGTGGGTCGCGGCCGGGCTGGTGGCGCTGGTCGGCGGCGCCCGGATCGCGCTGGGCGTCGACGCCCCCACCGACATGCTGGTCGGGGTGGCTATCGGGGTCACCATCCCGCTGCTGGCTTTCCGCTGGTTTGCCCCCGACGAGGTGTTCCCGGTCGTATACCGGCGGGGCCGCAGCGCCCATCTGGACGTCGGCGGGGCACGCGGGGTGGCGATCCGCCGGGCCCTGGAGGAGCAGCTGGGCTTGGCCGCCGGGCAGATCGAGCCTTTCGGGCTGGCCAGCTCGGCCGGCTCCACCCCGCTGCGGATCACGGTCAGCGACGCGCCAGCCGAGCAGCTGTTCGGCAAGCTCTACGCCCGCAGCCACCTGCGTGCCGACCGCTGGTACAAGCTCGGCCGGGAGCTGCTGTACGGCCAGCTGGAGGACGAGAAACCGTTCAATTCCGTGCGGCGGCTGGTGGAGCAGGAGGACTACGCGCTGCGCGTCATGCGCGACGCCGGGCTGCCCAGCCCCGGCCCGTACGGCTTTGTCGAGCTCACCCCAGACCGGGAGTACCTGCTGGTGACCGAGTTCTTTGCCGGCGCGGTGGAGCTCAGCGACGCCGACGTCGACGACGGCGTCATCGACGACGGCCTGGGGATCATCCGCAAGCTGTGGGACGCCGGGCTGGCGCACCGCGACGTCAAGCCGGGCAACCTGCTGGTCCGCGACGGCCACATGTTGCTGATTGATGTGGCCTTCGCGGAGGCACGCCCCAGCCCCTGGCGGCAGGCGGTCGACCTGGCCAACATGATGTTGTGCCTGGCGCTGCACTCCGGCGCCGAGCAGGTCTACCGGCGGGCGCTGCGCCAGTTCAGCGTGGAGGAGATCAGCGAGGGCTTCGCCGCGGCCCGCGGGCTCGCATTGCCCTCGCAGCTGCGCCGCATGCTGCGCGCGCAAGGACGCGACCTGCATGCCGAGTTCACCCGGCTGCTGCCCGCCCCGCCCCAGCCGATCAGAGTCCAGCGGTGGAGTGGCCGCCGAATCGGCCTGTGGGCGGCAATAGTACTTCTCCTTGTCGTGACCGCCGCGAACTGGACCCCCCTGCTCGGTTACAAGAGGGCCATCCAGGCCCCGCTCGGCACCCACGCCCTGGGCTGCGGGGATCTGGAGTCGCTGTGGCTGGAGGCACAATCGGTCCCGTCGGCGTCGCTGGTGCCGTGCATACGGTCACCGCTGGCCGGCTGGACGGTGGCAGAGGTGGCCGTCAACGACGGCCGGTCGGTGGTCATCTTCAACCACGATCAGGCCGGCCCTAGCGCGGTCGTGCTGCGCCTGACCGCTGCCTGCGACCCGGCCGGCGCCGTCCAGGCGCCGTCCCCGGCGCCGGGGGTCCGCCGCTACCAGAGGGCCGGGCCGCGCACCGGCGAGTTCGCGGCGACCTGGTACGACCTGTTCCCGGGAGGCTGCCTGACCTACCAACTGCACTCCACCAGCGACGTCAAGGGGTCGTTCACCGCGGATCTGCCCGCGCTACTCACGTTCGCGACCCGCGACGCGCTCCGCCAGGCGCTGCGTCGACGCTCCGACGGGCGACTCCGGCTGGACCCGTAGGGGAGACAATCCCCCGCCGCCGTTGCCGTTCCTTGCTCGTGAAGCTGATCGATCATCACAATGGGGTCGTGTCTGATGAGGAGATCGACCGGTATCTCGATGCCCTGGCGGAGCCCAAGC
>Ga0207664_10000810_pt1 | contig 21213 bp, 23 predicted proteins | sample LARL83metaG_FD_184349 | JGI IMG/M metagenome (GOLD analysis project Ga0207664, IMG submission 184349) | Corn, switchgrass and miscanthus rhizosphere microbial communities from Kellogg Biological Station, Michigan, USA - LAR L8-3 metaG... | ecosystem: Host-associated > Plants > Roots >... | reverse complement strand
CGGTGGGCAATGCAAAGGTACTACAGCACCGCGCGCTGCGTGCCGCGGCCAAGGTCGCGGAGCGGATCGGAGTGTGACCATGTCGCGCGTTGGACGTGTGGTCGAGAAGCTGTTGGCCGGGCGGCGGCTCCGCCGAGTGCGGGTCGATCCGGATTCGGATGCCGAACTGCGCACGGCCATACTGCTGCGCTCCGCCCGCGTCGGCGCCGGCTCTGTGCGCGAGGAGTTCGTGACCTCCTTGCAGCAGCGCCTGAGCGCCGAGCTGGCGACGGACGCAGCGCCGCCGGCGCCGGTCACCCGGCGCCGGCGGTTCGTCCAACTCGCCGCGACGGCCGCCGCGTCGATCGGGGTCGGCGTGGGGATCGACCGGCTCGTGTTGGCCGGCGGCGGTGTGGTCGCGGCCGGCCCCCCGGCCACGCCGAAGGAGCTCCAGCCGGACACCGGTGCCTGGCTCGCGGTGCTGCCCAGCAGCGATCTGCCGGAGGGCGGCGTTCGCCGGTTCGATCTGGGAACGGTTACCGGATTTCTCCGTCGTACCAACGGTACGGTCGCCGCGGTCTCCGGGATTTGTACACATTACCCGTGTCGGCTCGTGTTGAACGACACAGCGCACGAACTCGAATGCCCGTGCCACCGCGCGGCGTTCTCGGTCACCGGTGCCGTGCTGCGCCACGAACTGCCGATCCAACTCGGACCGCTGCCCGGCTTCGAGGTTCGCGAAGTCGACGGAATGGTCGAAGTCTTCGCACCTAGGACACCTGGGTCGTAACCCGCGTTCGTACCTGTGGGTGAGGGCACGCAACGGGTGTTGCCCCATCACGGAGATGAGCGCTATGGGACTGAACACTCGAGTGGCACGATCGCTGCTCGCGCTGTCAGCCGCTGCGGCAGTGGCCGGGCTAGCGGCCTGCGGGACATCGAACACGAACGCGGGCAACAGTCCATCGGCCGCGCCACCCCCGGCCGCAGCATCGACAACGGGCTCGATGTCCATGCCGGATTCGGCTTCGGCACCGGCCGGCGCACCGGTCGCGGCGAGTTCGGTCACCATCAAAAGCTTCGCCTTCAGTCCAGCCTCGATCACCGTCAAGGTCGGCACGACGGTCACCTGGACCAACCAGGACCAGGACGCGCACACGGTGACCGACAAGGGCGGCGCATTCGGCTCGCAGGCGCTGAACACGGGCGCCAGCTTCAAGTTCACGTTCACCAAACCGGGCACGTACAACTACCTCTGCACCATTCACCCCTTCATGACGGCGACGGTGGTGGTCACGCAATGACGGATGCCCAGACCAACGACCCGCACGGCATGACCCGGCGCCAACTCCTGCGCCACACGGCGTGGTTCGGCAGTGCCGTGGTGCTGACCGTCGTCGGTGGCGAGGTCATCAGCCAGATCGGGAACAGCAACGCGGCCGCACCGGTCCCGGCCGCGAACGACGCTCCCGCGCTGCGGTTCGTCCAGATCAGCGACAGTCACATCGGGTTCAACGGCCCGGCGAACATGATGGTCGAGCAGACGTTCGCCGAAGCCATCGACATGATCAACGCGTTGCCGTACCGGCCGGCGTTCGTGATGCACACCGGCGACCTGACGCATCTGTCCACACCGGACCAGTTCGACCAGGTCAAGCAGATGATGTCGGAACTGAAGACCAGCGAGGTCCACACGGTGCCGGGGGAGCACGACGGTGTGGATGACAAGGGCGCCAAGTATCGCCAGTTCTTCGGCAAGGGCACGCAGGGCGCCGGATGGTACAGCTGGGACATGGCCGGTGTGCACTTCATCAGCCTGGTCAACACGCTGGGCCTGGAGTCGATGGGGCACCTCGGCACGGACCAGCTGGAGTGGTTGCGGAAGGACGTGGCGCACCTGTCCAGCGACACGTCGATCGTGGTGTTCAGCCACATCCCGCTGTTCGCGATGTACGCGAAGTGGGGCTGGAGCACGGACGACTCCGTGCAGGCCCTGAGCTACCTCAAGCGGTTCGCGTCGGTCACGTGCCTCAACGGCCACGTGCACCAGTTGTTCACCAAGACCGAGGGCAACGTCACGTTCTTCAGCGCCACGACGACGGCCTATCCGCTGCCCAAACCGGGCGACGGTCCCGCGCCGACGCCGGTGACGCTGCCGGCCGGGAAGCTGCACTCGGCCCTGGGTGTCCGTGAGGTCAACTACGTCAAGGGCAACGAGCGGCTGGCCCTGAAGGACGTGCGGCTGACATGAAGATGAAAGACCTGCTGTTGCGGTTGGTGCTGGCGGCGTGTGTGGCCGGCACCGGATGGGTGCACACGGACCTGTACCTCAACGGGTACCGGTCGATCCACGTGATCGGTCCGTCGTTCCTGTTGACGGGCGCCGGATCGTTCGCCGTCGCGGTGCTGTTGATCTTCTCGAACTCGCCCGTGTTACGGCTACTGGCGGCCGGTCTCGCGGCCGGCGCGCTGTTCGGTTTCACGCTGTCGCGGACGGTGGGCTTCTTCGGCTTCACCGAAACCGGCCTGAACCCGGCACCGCAGGCGTTGTTGAGCCTGCTGTTCGAGGTCGGCGCGCTGGCGCTGGTCGCGGTCTCCTTCGTACCGGTCATGATGAAGGCACGGACGACGTCGGTGGTCGCCCGGTAGCGGACATGGCCGAACCGGCCGCCACACCGGGAGTGGCGGCCGGTCAGACCGAATCTGTCCGGATCGGCCAGCGATACCGATCAGGTGAATTCGATCATCGGGAAGGAACGAACGTCACGCGGCGGGACGAGGAAGTTCTGCCGCCGGGTTGCCGTGATGAAGCGCTCCAGGCCATTGTCGCCGGGGTCGAGCTTCGGGTGCGTTGACTGGAGGTCCTGTGCCGCCGAGTTGACCCGCATCTGACGGAACGACTCCGCCGTCGGCATGAAGATCGCGAACTCGAGCTTCGGCTGCACGCTGCCGGCCGCCACGGTCGTGCCGCCCGGGAACGTCTGGAACGCCGGTACGTCCAGACTGGAGAAACCGGGGCCGTCCACGCGGATGTGGATCGGCGTGCCGTCGCTGGCACGGGACGAGCGCTGGAGGCTGGACTCGTGGCCGATGCGCGGAACACCCGAGAAGCTCTCGTTCTGCTGCCGGCTGGCCGGGTCCGTCGCCACGAACTGGCCGTCCGCGTCACCGACGTTCAGAGCGGCGTCGTTGCGGCCCTGGAAGGCGTTGGGGACGAAGGCGGGGCAACCGCCGTTGGTGAACTGGTCGTTGGCGTTGAACGGGGTGGGGAGGCCGGTCGCGGAGCCGGTCGTGTTGGAACGGAACATGTACATGATCCGTTCCGTGGCCGGTTCGCCGTCGGGGTGGCGCGAGTCCTGGTTGGGCAGGGCGTAGAACTGGAACAGGTCCTCGATGTCGTGCGACAGGTGCAGGACGCTGCTGTTGTCGAGGTAGTCGCCGGGCACCGCGTCGGTGAACCTGGCCGAGCTGTTGCCGACGAAGGTGCAGATCTCCGGCGGCCCGGCGCCGTTGGTCTGCTGGTCGAGGAAGCCCATCCACATCGGCGAGTCGGGGTTGATGCGGGTGGCGTACTCGAAGTTGTTGTTGTTGGCCATCGTCCTGGGCAGGCCACGCTGCACGAACTGCACGCGGGTCGTGCCGAAGCTGATGAAGTTGCGGAACGGCGGCGACTGCACCGCGTTGCCGGCCAGGTTGTTGCTGCCCTTGAGCCAGGCCAGGATGTTGTTCAGGTTGCTGACGGAGTCGCTGCGCAACTGGAACAACATGTGGTTGTTCTCGATGACCACGTTGACGTTGAAGCGGTCCTTGGTGACGTTGGGCACCGGCGCGTGCGGGCCGCCGACGAGGCCACCGACCACGTCCGTGGGCATCGGCACCGCTTCGGCGAACGCGTTGGTCGTGCCGTCCGGGTTCTGGCCGCTCAGTAGCTGCGGCATGAATGCCTGCACGATCGGGCCGTTGACGCCGCCCGGGAACATGTTGAAGTACGGCATGCCGTACGAGACGTGCACGATCGCGCCGCTGGGGCTGAAGGGGAAGAAGTCCTCGATCGTGTTCAGCGCGTAGTCCATCCCGTTGATGTCGTTGGGAACGGGTGTCCGCAGGAACTTGGCCGGGACGAAGTACTGGAAGATCGGGCCGAACTGGGCCTGCACGTTGCCGGCGCCGTCGTTGAGGGTGACGGGCGGGGCGATGAACGGGCCGATCGCGAACTGGATGTCCGGCAGGGAGTTCGTCGCCGCCGCACGCGGGACGGCCGGGCTCAGTGGGGCCTTGGTGGCGGCGAACGCCCGCTGCGGGGTGAACGCCGTCTGTTCGATCAGGGCCAACTGAGCCGCCGCGGCGACCCCGAAGCCGGCCTTGAGGGCGTTACGGCGCGAGAGCCGCGGCCCCTTGTAATCGTCTAATGGCATAGCTACGCCTCTCTGGCGTCCGGAAACTGGGCCAAAGTCGGCCGACACCAACACACACGGCGGCGTGTGAGGCACTGTTGATGATCGGCCAGTTTTCTGGACTTGTTCAAGTAAAGCCGGGGCGCGGCCGAACGCAACGGACAAGAAGGGATTAGGAGTGCCGAACGGGAGCTCCATCCGGGTGCCCCAGAACCGGCTGCCGCCGGTGGACCAGTAGCCGCACTGGATCGTGCTGGCCAGCCGGGACAGGTGCGAGATCCACTTGCTAACCGCAGGTCAGGGCGATGGTCAAACGGCCCAATCCTTGCCGGTTGCCTTGCCGGTCGTACGAAACATCAACAGTTGCCGCAAAACCGAACGTCGTCAGCCGTTCAGCGTGATCGTTGCGACGTCCGCCAACGTGACGGCGTGCGGACTGGACCGATCCGCGATCAACTGGACACAACCGGCCATCCACTCGGTACGGAGCTCCGCTCCCGCGAGATGGGGCGGAATCCGGCCACCGGCCAGCATGATCTCCGCGAAGAACGGCTGCGGGTGCGTCACCGGGACGATCGGCGCGGTGGCCGAGAAGATGGCCTCGGACAGCTCGTCCAGGCCGCCGACGGGCGCCACGAGGCACTGATTGCCGTACCGCCGCAGGGTTGTCCCGACGGTGACACGGGCCGGGGGAGCGCCGTCGAGCTCGTCGGTCACGGCGTCGACGAGCGGGTCGTACAACGCGGGCGCGACATGGCCCAGCGGCCGCAGTTTCACGATCCAGCGTGGTGGCACGATCCAGGAAACGCCGTCCACGGCGGGCCGGGGCAGCGCCGCCAGCGCGGCCACCACGTCCTCGGGTGGCCGGACGGCGAACGACACGCGAACCACCGGCAGATGTTGTCACACCTGCCGGTGGCGCGCAGCCCTACGGACGGGCTCAGCCGTCCGAACGCTTGCGGCGCAGGGTGAAGGTTTCGAAGACCGACAGGTCGCCGTGCGGCTTGTTGACGTTGTAGTAGGTCACGAACATCCGCGTCGTGTCGCCGGGGTGGCGGCCCGGGTCGACCGTGAAGGCCGCGAAGCCGTACGGGTGCTGCTGGTCGCGCACGGCGCTCCACACGGCCTGTTCCTTGGTGTAGGTCGGCGTGCGCTTGCCGTTCGGGCCGGGAGTGGCCGACACGGCCGTGAGGACCTTGGCGCTGCCGTCGGTGAAGAACAGCTGGTTCGTGGTGGCCGAAACACCGCCGCCGCCGAGGACCATGTGGACGGTACCGAGCGTGGTGTCGATGTCGTCGGTGGCCGACGACGCCGGGTTCGGCGTGAGCGTCTCGCTGCCGCCGACCACTCCGCGCACCGCCAGCGACCGCTCGTAGTTGTGCTCGTGCCCGCACAGCACGAGGTCCACACCGTACTGGTCGAACAGCGGGCCGTACTTGGCGCGCAGGCCGAGGTCGGCGCCGTTCGCGTCGGACGAGCTGATCATCACCTGGTGCATGGCCACGACGATCCAGTCGATGTCCCGCGAGTGCCGCGCCTTGGCCAGTTCCTGTTGCAGGAACGCCAACTGCCGGCCGCCGGAGTAGCCGTTGATGTAGACGTTACCGCCGTCCTGGAGGCAGATGTCGTCGTTCTGCAGCACGATCACGTGCACCGAGCCGGCCGTGAACGAGTACCACAGGCCGTCCAGTTCCGGGTCGGTCTCGGTCGACGGGACCTTGAAGTACGTCTGGAAGGCGTCCAGGCCGATCGGGCCGTTCAACTTCTCGATCTCGTGGTTGCCGGCGGCCGGCATCCACGGCCGGAACCGGGCCGACCTGGTGTTGTTGGTGAAGAAGTTGTTCCAGGTGCGCACGCGGTCCACGTCCAGATTCGCGTAGCACAGATCGCCGTTGAGCAGGTGGAACAGCGGCGCGACCGTCTCGATGCCGGTCACGGTGTCCTTGCTGGCCGGCCCGGAGAGCGCGTCGAGGCCGACCGTACCGTCGGCGGCCCATGTCACCTCGGGGGTGGCCTGGTCGCCGAAGCTGGTGAACGTGAACGGCATCCGGCCGGCCGGCGCGGTTCGGAACGTGCCGGCGTCCGGCGTCGCGCCGGCGTGCTGCACGGCGTAGATGTAGTCGGTGTTCGGGCGGAGGTGGTCGAGCACGGCGTGTTGCACCCAGACCGTGCGACCGGACGTGCCGTCGACGTACGTCTTGGTCTCGGCCTCGACCACCGAGCCGAGGCCGTCCTCCATCGTGCCGAACAACACGCGCGGTCGCGCGACCGCGGTATCGGTGATCCACGACGCGACCATCTGCCGTGCCGGGTTCTTGCCGAAGGTGAGGTGCAGGCCCTGGACCGGCGTCGCGCCGCCGACGGCCGGGCTCAGCGTCGGGGCCGGCAGGGGTGCCGCGTGTGCGGCGGCGCTACCCAGTAACGGGGTGGCGCCGACCGCACCGAGCAGCCCCAACGCGCCGCGGCGGGTGACGGTGTGTTTCGCGTCGGACATGACGGGACCTCCGGTGCGACAGGTGGGGGCTCGTACCCTGCCAGCGCCGGACGACACGCCTGTGAACAGGACCTGTCGGTCGGATGAAACCGCTCGGCGGTTATTTCCCGATCACGGTCTGCACGATCTTCACCACGACCAGGACACTCGCGACGAACAGGTACAACCGCAGCGCCGCCATGCCGATCCGGCGTCCCGTCGACATGTCCGGCCCGGGCAGGTCGGCCAGCGCCGGCATCCGCCACGATTCGCGTCCCGTGCGGTCGATGGGCACGAACCGCCTCTGTCGCAGCGCCTGGTAAAGCCCGCCGATCGCCCCGGCCGCGGCGCAGCCGGCCATGATCAGCAGGATCTGGTGCGCCGTGATGTCCGGGAACAGCACGGCGCCCGTGAGAATCACGGACAGCGTGATCAGCACACCGACGACGATGGACGTGAACACGTTGGTGGCACGGCCGTTCGCCCACGGCCCGAGCACCGTTCGGTCGTTGCACAGCAACACCAGGAATACCGTCGCCGACGGCAGCAGCACACCGGCCAGCGACTGCACGCCCACGGTCAGCGCGCCCAGCGGCGAACCCGGGATGAGCACGATCACCGCGGCCAGCGCGATCAGTCCGGCGTAGATCGCGTAGAAACCCTTGGCCTGCTTGACACCGTTGTCCAACGAGTGCCGCATGCCCAGCACGTCGCCGATCGCGTAGGCGCTGGCCAGCGACACCGCGAACGCGCCGATCACCGACGCGTCCAGCAGCGCCACCGCGAACAACGCGCCGGCCGCCTTGCCGGCGTACGCGGCCAGGCCCTGCGCCACGCCGACGCTGTCGGTGAAGTTGCCGAACCCGTGCGTGCCGGCGAACACGGTCGCCGTGAAGCCCATCATCGCGGCGGCGCCGACGATCACGATGGCGATCCCGATCACCAGGTCGGCCTTCTCGTACCGCAGGAACCGGGCCGTGATCTTCTTGTCGATCACGTAGGACTGCTGGAAGAACAGTTGCCACGGCGCGATCGTCGTCCCGACGATGCCGATCACCAGCAGCATCAGCGTGGCCATGCCGCCGGAACCGCCAGGCAGCGACGGCACCACGAAGTCGTGGGCCACGTGCCCGATCGGCGGGTGCGCCAACACGTAGATCGGGATCAGCAACAGTGAACCGAGGCAGAAGAACACCGCGATGCGTTCGAAACGCCGGAACGAGCCGGTGAACGCGGCCGCGATGATCACGCCGGCCGCCAGCATCACACCCGGCAGCTTGGGCAGGCCGAGGTAGCCGACGGCCATCGTGATGCCGATGAACTCGGTGACGAGCGTCAACGCGTTGAGCAGGAACAGATCGATGACGCTGAACGCACCCCAGAACCTGCCGAACCGCGCCATGATCAGTTTCGCGTGGCCGACACCGGTCACCGCGCCCAGGCGCAGCACCATCTCCTGGTTCACGTACAGCACCGGAATCAGCAACAGCAGTGTCCACAGCAGACGCGTGCCGTAGTTCTGGCCGGCCTGGCCGTAGGTCGCGAACGCGCCGGCGTCGTTGTCGCCGACCATCACGATCAGGCCGGGGCCGATGATGGCCAGGAGTGTCTTGAGTTTGGCGGACAGGCCGTGGCGCGGCGCGGTGTCGTCGGCGCGGATGGTGCCCAGGGCGCCGCGGATGTCACCGATTTCCGTGGTGGTCGTGATCTTCTCGATGGTCGCGGTCATGACGACCCCCCTTTCCCGGGCAGGCGAAAGCCCGGATCGGGGCGTGCGGCAGCGAGTCGGGGTAGGGCTACCGCATGCCGGGGAACGGTGAGGGTGCTGGGGAACCGGGTCGTTGTCGACCCGGACTACTGCCTGGCACGGTCCTCACCTCCACCCGGTCGTCGAAAGGCAGACTGGGGCCTTTGTCCACTCACGACACCGGAAGTGGCGCACCCCACATCTCGTAAGAGCTTTGGCACTGCCCGGCGTGTCCCGCCATCCCGGCGGGAAGCCACTTCGGGTTACCCCTTAGCCCGGGGAAACCTGTCCTAACCTTGGGCGTCTCTCGACGTCGTCAGATCAGTGGCCTGTGTCCGAACAGAAGCCTCACCTAACGAGGTGCTGTCAAAACCTTCGGAAGGATAGGCCCAGGGGTACCCCGCGCGCAAGTTGCTCCGGTGCGCGGCTCGGCCCGGCCGCTACGCGCGCGACCGGGCCGAGTTCCCCGCACCCGCCGGCTGGTGTGGCCCGAGTGTGGCCACAAGGGGGATGGCTGCGGCGGGCTAGGTCCCCGCGGTGATCAGTGGCCCTCGCCACAGGCCGGCGGCGGCGGGCCGGGCAGCAGCAGCTCCGCGTTCACCTTCTCGAACTCCGACCCCAACCGCCGCCGCCGTGACCGACGCCCAGTGTGCGTAAACGCATCAACGGTCCTCCCTTGTCGGCAGCGGAAATCGCTGTCGTGAAGGGATACCGGTGCGGGTTACGCTTGTATGCGTTGGCCTATCGGCGAATGCCGAGCAGTTCCGGTGTGATCGTCGTTCGCAACTCGTCCAGTGAGAGTCCGACGGCTTCGGCGATCGCGAGCACGGTGAAGAACGCGGGTGTTGGCACGCGGCCGTGTTCGATCTTGCGCAGCGCCTCGACCGAGATGCCGGCGCGCGCCGCGATCTCGACGCTGGTCCGGTCGCCGCGGGCCGCGCGCAGGGCAGCGCCGAGGCGGATGCCGCGTTCGCGGTCCGCGTCGCTCAGTGGTGGCCGAACCATGGGATCCAGCATACCGGCGTGATAGGAATACCGGTATAGTTATCCTGGCTTGGAGGTGTGTGATGGTGGAACTGAAGACGGACGCGGAGCTGGCCCTGATGCGCGAGACGGGCCGGGTGGTGGCTGCCACGCTGGCGGCGGTGCGAGAGTGCGCCGCTGTCGGCGTCTCGTTACGCGAGTTGGACGCGGTCGCGGCCGGCATGATCGACAAGGCCGGCGCGACGTCGTCGTTCCTGCACTACCTGCCGCATTTCGCGCCGACGCCGTACCCGGCGGTGCTCTGCACGTCCGTCAACGAGGTCATCGTGCACGGGATCCCGGACGACTACCGGCTGCGCGACGGCGACCTGCTCTCCGCCGACTTCGCCGCCGAACTCGACGGATTCCACGCCGACGCCGCCTTCAGCATGATCGTCGGGACGCCACGACCGGCCGACGAACGCCTGATCGCGCACGCCGAGCAGGCCCTCGATGCCGCGATCGCGGCGGCCGTGCCCGGCAACACGCTCGGCGACATCGGACACGCCGTGGCCGTGATCGGCCGGCCGGCCGGATACGGCATCCCCGAGGACTTCGGCGGGCACGGCGTCGGTCGGCGAATGCACGAGGACCCGCCGGTGCCCAACGAGGGCCGACCCGGTCGCGGCATGAAACTACGGCCCGGCCTGGTGATCGCGATCGAACCGATGTTCACGGCCGGCGGAAAGGATCGCTACCGCGTCAAGCCCGACGGCTGGGCGTTGTACACAGTGGACGGAAGTCGCGCCGCGCACGTCGAGCACACGATCGCCGTGACCGAGAACGGCCCGGTCGTCCTCACCGCCCCGTGAGGTGCTCCTCCAACAACTTGTTGAACGGTTCGCCGACGTCCGGGACGAGATGACCGGCGCCGGGACACACCGCGCGGGCGCCGCCGGTGCGTTCGGCGATCGCGTCGCAGATGATCTCGTTGGCCGGCAGGTGACCGCCGGACACGGCCAGCACCCGCAGTCGCGCCGCACGCAGCACGTCCCACGGCGGCGTCGCCTCGTCCGGCGAGCGTGCGCCGGCCAACTGCCGGATTCCGGCTTCCAGCACCGGCGGCAGCGGTTCGTCGACCGGCACGAACACGCCGGCCACGTCGTAGAACCGGCGTAGCGCCTGCACCGGGGTGCGGTCGGTGTTCTCGATCAGCTCGCGCACCGCGGCCGCGTATTCGTCCACTTCGGACGCGCCGCTGGCGACGCGGGTGCACGGCGGCTCGATCACGGTCAGCGACAACACGTTCTCCGGTCGGACCGCGGCCGCGTACAGCGCCACGATCCCGCCGTAGGACATGCCGACGAGGTGCCGCGGCCGGTCCAACAGTTGCGTGGCGACCATCATCGCCTCGGGTTCGAAATCCGTGCGGGCCGCTGGTGTGCCGCCGTGGCCGGGCCGGTCGGGTGCGAGCAGCGTCCAGCGTTCGGTCAGCGGCCGCTGCGCGCGCCACGCCTCCCGGCCGCCCAACAGCGCGCCGTGGACCAGCACGACCTCTGGCCCGCTGCCCCACCGGTGCACGTACATCGTCATTCCGCGTCCCTTCCCCGGAACGGGCCGTGCAAGGCGGCCCACTGCACCAACATGATTGTCTTGCCGTCGACGATCCGACCGTCGCCGATCATGGCGAGCGCGTCGACGAACGGCACGTCGAGCACCTCGATGTCCTCACCCTCGTCGGGCACCCCGCCGCCGGCCGCGATTCGGTCCGCCGGCCGGAACGGCGCCGCGTAGAAGTGCAGCCGTTCGGTCACCGACCCGGGGCTCATGTACGCGTCGAACACGTGCTCGAACTCGCCGACGCGCACGCCGAGCTCCTCGCCGGCCTCGCGCCGGATTGCGGTACGCGGATCGTCGTCGTCCAGCAGGCCGGCGGCGGCCTCGACGAGCATGCCGTCGTGGTGATCGTTGACGTAGGCGGGGAAGCGGAACTGCCGGGTGAGCAGGACCGTGCGGCGATCGGCGTCGTACAGCAGGATCACGGCGCCGTTGCCCCGGTCGTACGTCTCGCGCTGCTGCGTGGTCCAGCGGCCGTCTCGACGGCGATAGGAGAACGTGGTGCGGCGCAACACATGCCAGCCGGCGCTGGTCAGCTCGACGTCGCGCACGATCACGTGGGGGTTGCGGACCAGGTCGCGGCCGGCCCGGTCGAGCCCGGTCCGGCCGCGATGGTCCGGCACGTCGACACCCGGTTGCAGAGGCATGCCGCTAGGATAGTGCATGATCGTGCAGAAACGGGAAGGAGTCGGCATGCTGGCCGCGGAACGGCGTGACCTGCTGGTGGACCGGCTGCGCCGGGACGGGAAGCTGGTGGCCAAGGACCTGGCCGTGGAACTGGGACTTTCCGAGGACAGCGTGCGGCGCGACCTGCGGGAACTCGCCGCTGCCGGCCTCTGCCAGCGCGTCTACGGCGGCGCCTTGCCGGTGTCGCCGGCCCTGGCCGACTACAACGCGCGGGCCGCGGTCGAGCCGGCGAGCAAGGAGCGCGTCGCGTCCCGGGCCGCGCGCCTGGTCCGGCCCGGTTCGGTGGTGATCGTCGACGGCGGGACGACCGCGCTCGCCGTGATCGGCGCGCTGCCGGACGACCTGAGCTGCACGATCGTCACGCACAGCCCGACCATCGCGGCGGCCCTCGTGCCGCACCTGTCGATCGACGTGTTCCTGTTGGGCGGCAAACTGTTCAAGCATTCCGCTGTGACGTGCGGCGCGGCCGCGGTCGAGGCGGCACACACGATTTCGGCCGATCTTTTCCTGCTCGGCGTGACCGGCGTGCATCCGACCGAGGGCCTCACCACCGGCGACGCCGAGGAGGCCGCGATGAAACGCGTGCTCGCCGGCCGGGCCGCCGACACGTATGTGCTGGCCAGCGCCGAGAAACTCGGTGCCGCGTCCCGTTACCGCGTGCTGCCGTTGGACCGAATAGCCGGCATCGTCACGGATGCCCCGGCCGACCACCAGGTGATCATCCAGATGCGGGACCATGTGCGCGTTCTGCATTAGCGCTGGGGAGGTCGACGTGTCGGACGACGGCAAGGACCCGGACTGGATGTTCCAGAACCCATCCGGACCTGATCGACAGGGGTGGGCGAAGAAAGAGGCCAAAGCCGCCCGTAAACGGGCCAAGAAATACTGGGCGACGGAGACGGGCCAGTCCCGGCCACGCGGCCCGTACCGGCGATTACGGGTGATCGTCGCGGTCGCCGTCCTCATCGGCGCCGGGATCTTCGTGGTGCGAGCGTGGCGGCCGGGCCGACGAGGGCGGGCACGATCCACATCGCCGACGACGCCGCCACGACACGGACGCGCAGGGCATCGTCGAGGTGTCGGATCGCGGCGCTGACACCGAACACCGCCAGCAGACCACTGGCCAGGCCGCCACAGAACTGGCCCAACGCGAAAACCCATGCGTGGCCGGCGGTCGCCGAGAGGATCAGTCCGCCGACATACGCGACGACTCCCACCGCGAGCGCGCCACGCGTGCCCAGCGCTGCCAGGACACGGCTGGCCAGTGGCAGGGCCACGAACATGCCGAGCGTGGATCCGGCCACCAGCAACGCCAATTGGCCGCGCGCGTGCAGATCGTGCACGACGAGTGGCAGCAACGTGGAGCTGACGAAGCGGGTCACGGCCGCCGCGAACTCCAGTGCGACGATGCCGACCGCGAGCACGAGCGAGCCGGTCGGACGGGTCGCCGTCGTAGTCATGTGTAGAGCTCGCGGTCGTGCCGGTTGATCTGCACCCGGACGCCGTCCGGGTCACGGACGCGCAGCGACTCACCGAAACCCTCGTCGATCACGGGTCCCGGCTCGAAACCGGCCTGCCGCATGCGTTCGGCGACATCGGCCAATGGCTCGTCCGTCTCGAACGCCAGCTCGCACCGCCCGGCATCGGCACCGTCCGCCCGATGGATGGCCAGCATGCCGCCGGCGGCTGGCAGTTCCGTCCAGGAACCCGACCGCGACCGCGCGCCGAGATCGAGCCCGAGGGCTCGGTAGAACCGCATCATCGCTTCGACGTCGTCGGTGTAGCGGATCGGCACGACCATCATCACGACTGACCCTCCCCAGCGCCGAGCCGGCGGAGGTGCTCCTCCAGCGCGTGTTCGACGAACGCCGACAGTGACTGATCGGCATCGACCGAGGCGTGTTTGACCCGGCGGATCAGGTCAGCGGGCAGATAGATGCTGAACTGCCGCTTCTCGGTTGCCGTCATGCGGGCATGCTAGCATGCGGTCATGTGTTCATGAAGGTATGTCCGACAATGGTCTTTAGGCCGGATTTCCGCGTGGGCGGAGGCGGCCGTTGGGCAGCGGGGGAGCGGGCAGGCGGTCGCCCGGATAGCCGGTCACGCGGCCGAACCGGTCCGTCTCGCGTTGCCAGTCGTCCCGGAAGCGGGCGATCTCGTCGTGGTCGCGGCCGACGAAGTTCCACCACATCACGATCTGTTCGCCGAACGGCGGCCCACCGAGCAGCACCACGCGGGCCGGCACGTCGCTGGCCAGCCGCAGGCGCGACGCGCCGACGCCGGCACAGCCGAGTTCACCGCGCGCCAACTCGGTTCCGTCCAACGTGACCGGGCCTTGGTCGACGAGTACGCCGTGTTCGAACGCCGGATCGACGTCGAGCGTGATGGCCGATCCGGTCGCGAGCACGATCTCCGCGCCCAGCAACGGCGTGTACGTGCGGACCGGCGACGTCGCGGCGACCAGTGAACCGAGGAACACGCGCACGGTCGCGCCGGGGAGTTCGACGGGGAACGGCGTGTAGCGCTGGAAGTCGCGGGGCGCGTCGCGGTCGGCATTGGGCAGCGCGACCCAGAGCTGCACGCCGTGCAGCACAGTGGTGTCCGGTGTGGACACTTCGGAATGGCAGATGCCGTGGCCGCCGGTCATCAGGTTCAGCTCGCCGGGCCGGATCATCGCGTGCGTGCCGATGCTGTCGCGGTGTTCGACCTCGCCGGTGAACAACCAGCTGACCGTCTGGAGGCCGGTGTGCGGATGCGGCGCGACGTCCATGCCGCCGGTCGCCGTGACGTCGTCCGGGCCGTAGTGGTCGGCGAAACACCATGCGCCCACGAGCGACCGGGACCGCTGCGGCAGCGTGCGACGCACCGTCATCGCGCGCGGCCCACCGAGCGGCACGGCACGCGGCGTGAGTACCTCGATCGTGGGATGCGGCGAACCGTCGGCCGGCCCGCACGTCAGTTCCGCCGGATCTGTTTCGATGTTGCTCATCGTCGTTCGATGGTAGAGGTAGTTGTGCACATGGAGGGTGACCCGATCCGGGCACTGCGCCGGATCGCGTTCCAACTGGAGCGTGCGGGCGCGCCGACGTACAAGGTGCGCGCGTTCCGCCATGCCGCCGAGGTCCTGACCGACCTGCGGCCCTCCGAGCTCGCCGCGCACGTCGCGGCCGGCACGCTCCAGGACCTGCCGCGCATCGGCCCGGCCACCGCGCTCGCCGTCGAGCAGGCCGCGCGCGGCGAGACACCGACGTATCTGACGGACCTGCTGGCCGAGAACCCGCCGATCGAGCCGACCGCCATGCGGACGGCGCTGCGCGGCGACTGCCACACGCATTCCGACTGGTCCGACGGTGGCAGCCCGCCGTGGGAGATGGCCGAGGCGGCGCGGGATCTCGGCCACGAGTGGGTCGCGCTGACCGACCACTCGCCCCGGCTGACGGTGGCCAACGGCTTGTCCGCGGAACGCCTGGAACAACAGCTGGCGCTCGTCGACCGGCTCAACGACGATCACGCGCCGTTCCGGCTGCTCACCGGGATCGAGGTCGACATCCTGGACGACGGTGCGCTCGACCAGCGGCCGGACCTGTTGGCGCGGTTGGACGTCGTGGTGGCGAGCGTGCACTCGAAGCTGCGCATGCCGGGCGATCTGATGACCGCGCGGATGGTCACGGCCATCCGTGACCCGAACACCGATGTGCTGGGCCATTGCACCGGCCGGATGGGCGGTCGGCGTGGGCGGCCGGAGTCCGATTTCGACGCGGAACGCGTGTTCACGGCGTGCCGCGAGCACGGTGTCGCGGTCGAGATCAACTGCCGGCCGGAACGGCGTGATCCGCCGGATGCCTTGCTGGACCTGGCCGTCGAGCTCGGGTGCGTGTTCGCCATCGACACCGACGCGCACGCGCCCGGCCAACTCGACTGGCTGCACTCCGGTTGCATCCGCGCCGAACGCGCCGGGATCCCGCCGGACCGCGTGATCAACGCGTGGCCGGCGGACGCGCTGCTGCGGTGGCGATCCACAGCGTGACGGCGGCCAGCACCGCCGTCACGACCAGCAGCACGGCCGGCGATATCGCGTGTTGCAGTGCCGCGAGCACGAACGGCGCGGCGAACCCGAGATACGACAACGCCTGGTACACGGCCGTGACCCCGGCCAGCTCACCGGGATCGGCCAACCGCTGCACCTCGGCCAGCCCCGCCACCTGACAACACCCGTAGCCGGCGCCCAACACCACGCACGCCACGACGACCAGCGCCGGTTGCGTCGTCGCTGCCGCGGCCGACGCCAGCAACAGGCCGGCGACCACGATCACCGCCGCCGCCCCGATCACGCTGGTTGCCTTGCGCGCCAACGGTTGTACCAAGATCCCGGCCAACGCTGTCAGCATCGCCGTTACGGCGCTGAACACCAGCGCGTGTCCACCGAGCCGATGGGCGACCAGGCCGGGCAGGTACGCGAGCGCGATCGACGCCGACCCGAACACCCACGGCGCCAGCGGCACCACGACCGTCCGGAATCGCCGCTCCCACACCACATCCGGCAACCGCAACCGCACGTTCTCCCGGTGTGCCACCACATCCGGCACCCGCCGGACCAACGGGATCGCCGCCGACGCGAGCACGAGGTGCGGCACGTACGGCCACACGGTCGCGGCCGGCGCCCACTGCGCCAGCACACCGGCCACCAGTGGGCCGGCCGCGAATCCGGCCGTCATGGCGACCGTGATCCGACGCGGGCCGCCGCTCGGGCTGAGTTCCTTGATCCACGCCGCTCCCGCGCTGAACGCGGCACCACTGGCGAAGCCGGCCACGAGTCGTCCCACGAACAGCCAGCCCGCCGACCATCCGCCGGCGATCAACAACAGGCTGGCCAGCACGGACGTGGCCAGGGCCGGCAGCAGCACCGGGCGCCGACCGTACCGGTCGGACACCGGACCACCCAGCAGCAGGCCCGGGATGAGGCCGAGCGCGTAGAGGCCGAACGTGGCCTCGACGGTGGCCGACGACAGGCCCAGCCGCGCCCGGTACTCCAGCAGCAGCGGCGCGAACTGGTTCGCGCCCCACCCGACCGCCGCCACCGCGATGCCCACTCGGATCCAGGCCCGCTGATCGACTACCGGTTCGCGCGTTTGGGTCATGTGTACATCGTGAATCGGCGAACCATGATGGACGAGCGTCCGGAACGCCACCATGCGTACACTTTCGGACATGAGGACCGTTGCGGTGGCCGTCACGGACGGCATCCCGCTGTTCGAGCTGGCCGTGCCATCGGCGGTGTTCGGCATCGACCGCCCCGAACTGGCCGATCCGTGGTACGAGCTGCGGGTCTGCGCGTCACCCGATGCCCGGGTCGGCGGCTGGTTCCGCGCCGACACGCCGTACACCCTCGCCGACCTGGCCACGGCCGACACCGTGATCGTCCCGGCGTGCCACGACGTGATCGACGATCCACCGGCCGAGCTCGTCGACGCCGTCCGCGCCGCCCACGATGCCGGCGCCCGGGTCGCCGCGATCTGCACCGGCGCGTTCGTGCTCGCCGCTGCCGGCCTGCTCGACGGACGCCGTGCCACGACACACTGGCTGCACGCCGAGAAGCTGGCCTGGCGCTACCCGAAGATCGACGTCGACCCGGGCGTGCTGTACGTCGACGAAGGGAGCGTGTTGACGTCGGCCGGCAAGGCGGCCGGGATCGACCTGTGCCTGCACATGGTCCGGTCCGATCTCGGCACGGCCGTGGCCAACCAACTCGCCCGTCGACTGGTCGTGGCGCCGCACCGGCCCGGCGGTCAAGCCCAGTTCATCGCCAGCCCGATCCCGGCGCAGGACGAGCAGGGGCTCGCCGGCGTGCTCGCGTGGGCCGTCGGCCATCTCGATCAGCCGCTCACCGTGACCGATCTCGCCGACCGCGCGCACATGAGCACCCGCAACCTGGCCCGCCACTTCACCGCCGCCACCGGCACGACACCGCTGCGCTGGCTGTCCGCGCAACGCATCCATCGCGCCAGGGAACTGCTGGAGGGCACCGACGAGAGCGTCGACCGGATCGCCGAACTCGTCGGGCTCGGCACCGCGACCACGCTGCGTCGCCACTTCCACCAGTCGGTCGGCGTGCCGCCGGACACCTACCGGCGCACGTTCCGAATGAACGCGAGCGGTTGATACAGCTCAGCCGGGTTTCTGGCTATCGTTGCGCGGGTGACCGAGGACACGAGCAGGAACGACGTCCCTGATGAGAGCCGGCAAGGCACGCTCGAGGAGCTACTAGCCCAGGAGACTCCAGTCATGCCGGCGAAGGCTGAGCCGGCCAGTCCAACACAGTCGGCGAACGAGGCGATGGCCGCGGAGTGGGACGGCCCGTCCGGTGCCCACCGCGTGAAGTTCTCCGCGTTGATCAACAACGAGATCGCCCGGCAGAACGAGCGGTTCCGCGCGATCGCCGAGGTCGGCCGGCACGACTACGTGCTGGACATCGGCTGCGGCACCGGTGAGTCCACGCGGGAGGCGGCGCGTGCGGCGGTCGACGGTCACGTCACCGGTGTCGACCTGTCCGGGGAGATGCTGGGGATGGCGCGGGGGATGAGCCTGTCCGAAGGCCTGGACAACGTCACGTTCATCCAGACCGACGCGCAGACGCACGAGTTCGACGAAGCCAGCTTCGACCTCGCGTTGAGCCGGTACGGCTCGATGTTCTTCGACGACCCGGTCGCCGCGTTCACCAATGTGGGCAAGGCGTTGCGGCCCGGCGGCCGGCTGGTGCTGCTGGTGTGGCAGGCCCGCTCGCGCAACGAGTGGTCCGGCGCGATCCGCAACGCCCTGGGTGGCGCACCGGCGGCGGCGGTCGAAGGTCCCGGCCCGTTCGCGCTGGCCGATCCGGCCGCCGTTGCCGACATCCTCGAGGCGGCCGGCTTCGCCGAGTTCACCGCGATCGACGTGCACGAACCGGTGAACTACGGCCCGGACGGTGTGGTCGCCTACGACATGGCGATCGGCATGCGCAGCACCCGCGAGGTCCTGTCCGACCTCACCGACGATGAGCTGCCGAGGGCGCACGAACGCCTGCGGAATATGCTCGTCGCCCACGAGACCCCGGAGGGTGTCTTGCTCGACTCGCGGTCGTGGATCATCACGGCCGTCCGGCAGGAGCAGGAATGGGACGACGAGCTGGAGTTCGATTAGCGATCTCGCTGCTGGCCGTCGCGGCCCTGTCCGCGTGCGCCGCCCCGATCAACGGCACCGCTCTCGCCGCACGAATATCACGAACAACACTGGCCCCAACCACCACAACGGTCCCACCGACCACAACGGTCCCGCCCACCACTACAGCCCGAACAACCACACCGCCACCACCGGCCGCACCAGCACCACCAGCCCCGGCCGGTAACCCGAACGGCCACGCCGCGATCCCGGCCGCCGCCCAACCGGTCGACACGTCGCACCCGGACCACGTGATCGGCACCGGAACACCGGCGAGTTGCACGTCGGCGGCCGTCGTCGCCGCGGTCGCGGCCGGCGGCGTGACCACGTTCGACTGCGGCTCGGCACCGGTGACGATCACGCTCACCGCGACCGCGAAGGTCCGCAACACCAGCGCGACCGTCGTCATCGACGGCGGCGGCCGCGTGACGCTGTCCGGGGCCGGCGCGCGGCGCATTCTCTATCAGGACACGTGCGACACCGCGCAGGGCAAGGCGTCGTCGGACTGCTACAACCAGGCCGGGCCGCGGCTCACCGTGCAGAACCTGGCGTTCAGCGGCGGCAACTCGACCGGCCAGACCACCGGTGACGGCGGCGGGGGAGGCGCGATCTTCGCGCTCGGCGGCCGGCTCACCGTGATCAACTCGCGGTTCACCGACAACCGCTGCGACACCACAGGTCCCGATCTCGGCGGTGCCGGCATCCGCGCGTTGAACCAGTACCAGAACCTGCCGGTCTACGTCGTGGACAGCTCGTTCACCGGCGGCGCGTGCTCCAACGGCGGGGGGCTGTCCAGCATCGGCGTGAACTGGATCGTGTTGAACTGCGTCTTCAGCGGCAACACGGCCATCGGCAACGGCGCCAACCCGCCGTCGGCCGGCACGCCCGGCGGCGGCAGCGGTGGCGCGATCTACACCGACGGCGACACGTACACGCTCCAACTCGCCGGCACGATGATCACCGGCAACCACGCCAACGAGGGCGGCGGTGCCATCTTCTACGTCAGCAACGACCACACCGGCACGTTGCAGATCAACTCGTCCACGTTGACGCACAACGTGAGCGCCAGCTTCGAGACCGCCGGCTACCCGGGCATCTTCTTCATCGGAAACGGGAAACCGCTCGTCAGCGGGTCCACACTGAGCAAATGACCTACACGCCCGACCCGCGCGTGGACGCGTACATCGACCGGCTGCCGGGCTGGCAGCAGGAGATCTGCCACCAGGTCCGCGAACTCGTGCACGCCGCCGACCCGGACGTCGAGGAGACGATCAAGCGGACCGTCCAGCCGTACTTCGTGCTGCACGGCAACGTCTGCGCGCTGCTCGCGGCGAAGGACCACGTCAACGTGTTCCTCTACGACGGCGCGATCGTGCCCGACCCGGAGGGCATCATCACCGCGGGGCACGACAACGAGACCGCGCGCACGGTCGCGTTCAAACGGGACGAACCGATCAACGAACCGGCCCTGCTGGCCATGTTCCGGCAGATCATCGCGAACAACCGGGCCGGTGGCTGGCGCAAGCTGAAGACCCAGAACCCCTGACGGCGTAACGGCTATCGGCTAATCGGCCCAGTCCGTCGTCCGACTTTGGTCGGGTGGCGAGGCTACTTCTGTCGGCTGTCCTTCTGTCGACACCGAGGTGCACGCTCGCCTGGAGACCTCACCCTTCGCGGAAAGAAAGAAGGCAGGCGTGCGGAAAACCCGATTGCTCACCGCTGCCACCGCACTGTCGCTGGGAACGACCCTGATGATCCTGGGCCAGCCCGCCGCGGCGAGCCCCGCCATGGCACCGGCCGTGGACGGCGCCGCCTCCGGCGGGCCCGTGATCGTCGTGTTGCGTGACCAGCACTCGAACCTGGCGCTCAAGGCGCAGGGCATCCAGCGCACCTCGACCACCCGCGCCGATCAGCAGTCCATCGTGTCGGACATCGAGGCAGCCGGCGGGACCGGCGTCACGCAGCTCGTGAGCGTGAACGCAGTCGCGGCGCAGCTGTCCGCCGACGCGGTGAATCGCTTACGCGCCAACCCGAACGTCGCCGAGATCGTGCCGGACGCGCCCATCGACGTCGCCCCGGCCTCGACAGGGCCGCAAGGCAAGCCCGCGCGGCTGAGCCAGAAGCTGTGCCCGACGAATCCGGCCGATCCGTTGCTGGAA
>Ga0207664_10000809_pt1 | contig 21217 bp, 14 predicted proteins | sample LARL83metaG_FD_184349 | JGI IMG/M metagenome (GOLD analysis project Ga0207664, IMG submission 184349) | Corn, switchgrass and miscanthus rhizosphere microbial communities from Kellogg Biological Station, Michigan, USA - LAR L8-3 metaG... | ecosystem: Host-associated > Plants > Roots >... | reverse complement strand
GTTCCAGCGGATCAGCGAACGGATGCGCCATTCCATCGCGGCATCGCCGGGCATCTTCGCCTCGTTCGCCGGCGCGATGGTGTTGACGTATTCGGTGGTCGGATCGAACGGCAGGTAACCGCCGGCGCGGCGCGTGCTGTCGACCATCCGCTCCAGCAGGAAATGCGCGCGTTCGGTGCCGTCGTGATGGATCACCGCGTCGAGCGAGTCCATCCACTCGCGGGTTTCAGTGGGGTCGATGTCCTGGTTGAGGATATCGTCGAGCTGATCCATGAAGATTCTCCGCGGCGCCGTTGCAGCGCCAAGCTTGAGGGGGAATACCCGCCACCGGGGAGTGCGGCGGGAATCAACGCCCAAGTCTAGCCGTTGGGCCGGATGCCTGCCAATTTGAGCCTGCCGTGCGGCGGCGCACGGAGGTTGCGCCGTCCCCGCCGCTCCCATCACGCGTTCGCGCTGAGCGGAGGCCGCAGGGCGCGAGTCGAAGCGTCCGCGCGCCCTTCGACTCCGGCCTGCGGCCTACGCTCAGAGGGAACGGCTGAAAATATCAGCCAGCTCGATCAGGGCTTTCAAACTCAACCCTGCTGGCGATTCGCCGCGCGGATCTGCGCCTCGACGCAGGCCACCGCGCTCATGTTGACCACGCGGCGCACGGTCGACTGCGGCATCAAAATATGCGCCGGCTTGGCCACGCCCATCAGGATCGGCCCGATCACCACGCCGTCGCACAGCATGCGGGTCATGTTGTAGGCGATGTTGGCCGCGTCGAGGTTGGGGAACACGAAGACGTTGGCTTTGTCCTGCAGGCGCGAGTTCGGGAACAGCTTCTCGCGCAGCGCCGGGGTCAGCGCCACATCGGCCTGCATTTCGCCTTCCACTTCCAGCCGCGGCGCGCGGGTGCGGATCAGTTCCAGCGCCTTGCGCATCTTCTTCGCGCCGCAGGTGTCGCGGCTGCCGAAGTTGCCGCCGGAGAGCAGCGCGATCTTCGGCGTAATGCCGAACAGTTTCAGCCGGATCGATGCCTGCAGCGTGGCCTCGGCGATCTGCTCGGGGCAGGGATCGTCCTGCACGTGCGTGTCGAGGTAGAAGAACGTGCCCTTCTCGGTCGACACCGCCGCCATCGCCGACGGCTCGACCACGCCCTCGTCCAGGCCGATGATGTCGCGGATGTAGCGCAGCTTGCCCTGGTACTGGCCGACCAGGCCGCAGATCAGCGCGTCGGCTTCGCCGCGTTCGACCATCAGCGCGGCGATCGCGGTGGGGCGCGAGCGGATCACCGCCTTGGCCATCGAAGGGGTTACGCCGCGACGCTGCATCAGGCGGTGGTAGTGCTGCCAGTAATCGTCGAAGCGCGGATCGGAATTGATGTTGCAGATCTCGATGTCCACGCCCGGCTTGATGCGCAGACCGGCGCGCTTGATGCGCTTCTCGATCACCTCGGGGCGTCCGATCAGGATGGGCTTGGCCAGCCCTTCGTCGACCACTACCTGCACCGCACGCAGCACGGTCTCCTCTTCACCCTCGGCGTACACCAGCCGGCACGGCGCGGACTTGGCGCGCTCGAACACCGGCTTCATCAGCAACCCGGTGCGGAACACGAAGCTGGTCAGGCGATCGTTGTAGGCGGCGAAGTCGGCCATCGGCCGCGTGGCCACGCCCGAATCCATCGCCGCCTGCGCCACCGCCGGCGGCAGCTGCAGCAACAGGCGCGGATCGAACGGCTGCGGGATCAGGTATTCCGCGCCGAAGCTCGGCGGTTTGCCGCCATAGGCGCGCGCGCTGACGTCGGACGACTCGCGCCTTGCCAGCGCCGCGATCGCCTGCACGCAGGCGATCTTCATCGGCTCGTTGATCACCGTGGCGCCGACATCGAGCGCGCCGCGGAACAGGTAGGGGAAGCACAGCGCGTTGTTGACCTGGTTCGGATAGTCCGACCGGCCGGTGGCCATGATGCAGTCCGGTCGCACCGCCTTGGCATCTTCCGGCGTGATCTCAGGGTTCGGGTTGGCCAGCGCGAAGATGATCGGTCGCTCAGCCATCGTGGCGACCATCTCCGGTTTCAGGATCCCGCCGGCGGACAGGCCGAGGAACACGTCCGCACCGTCGACGATCTCGGCCAGCGTGCGTGCCTTGGTGTCGCGCGCGTAGCGCTGCTTGTCGGGGTCGAGGTTGGTGCGTTCGGTGTGGATCACGCCGTCGCGGTCGAACGCCAGGATGTGCTCCGGCTTCACGCCCAGCGCCACCAGCATGTCCAGGCAGGAAATCCCCGCCGCGCCGGCGCCGGTGGTGGCCACGCGGATGTCCTCGATCTTCTTGCCGACCACCACCAGCGCGTTGATCAGCGCCGCGCCGACGATGATCGAGGTACCGTGCTGGTCGTCGTGGAACACCGGGATCTTCATCCGTTCGCGCAGCTTGCGCTCGACGATGAAGCACTCCGGCGCCTTGATGTCCTCCAGGTTGATGCCGCCGAAAGTGGGTTCGAGGCTGGCGATGATGTCGACCAGCTTGTCCGGGTCGTTCTCGTCGATCTCGATGTCGAACACGTCGATGCCGGCGAACTTCTGGAACAGCACGCCCTTGCCTTCCATCACCGGCTTGCTCGCCAGCGGCCCGATGTTGCCCAGGCCCAGCACCGCGGTGCCGTTGGTGATCACGGCGACCAGGTTGGAGCGCGCGGTGTACTCGGCGGCCGAGGTCGGATCCTCCACGATCGCGTCGCAGGCCGCGGCCACCCCGGGCGAATAGGCCAGCGACAGGTCGCGCTGGGTCAGCAGCGACGTGGTCGGGGTGACCTTGATCTTGCCGGGGCGCGGCAGACGGTGATATTCGAGGGCGGCAAGACGCAGTTCTTCGGGAAGGCTCATCGGAGGCTTTTTGTCGGTAAGGGGCGCCTGCCGCGACGGCGGCCGACTGCGATGATGTTAGCACCGGGCTGCGCCTCGACGGCCCGGGGGCCGCGGTGCAGCGCGCTGCAGGACTGCGTCAGACGTTGGACAGCAACTCGTCGCCCTGCACCCGGTTCATGTGGATGCCATTGATGAACACCGAGAACGCCAGCTTGCCGGCCAAGCCGTGGACATGCTGCATCCACGGCGGCAGCCAACGTGGCGGCAGGATCGCGCCCGACGCGAAGTGCGGCTGCAGACTGATCACGTCGTGCAGGGTCAGCTTGCCCGCGAACAAATGGCGCAGCAGATCCATCCGCCGCTGCTTCAGCGCCCAGCGGAAAAACGTGTGCACGGTGAGCAGGCCGGAGAGATACACGTTGTCCTTGGCGAACGCTGCGCCGCCGGTCAGCGGCACGCCGCGGAACACGCGCTGGGCCGAGTGGAAACTGTCCGACACGCTTTGCCCGCAGGCGCTGAAGTAACGGTAGACCTCGACGAAGTCCGCGCCCTTGAGCGCCATGTCGATCGCCACGATGCGCAGGCTGATCCGCTTGAGCCGGGCAATGTCGATCGCGCCTGACATCAGTTCGGCGAACACCGCCAGCCCTTCCTGCGTGGCGGTGACCCGCGGCGACGTACGCGCCAGCGACGCCAGCAGCGGCTGGCGGCGGCCGTTCAACGCGGTCAGCGAGTGCACGAACGCCTCGTGCGCCAGCAACTGATGGCGGTCGTATTCGCTGAAGCAGGCGCCGCCGCGCAAACGGATGCGGGTGGCGCCGGCGGCGGCCTTGGCGGTGAGCTCGGCGTCCACTTCCACACTGATCGTGCCGGCACCGAAGAAGTCGTCCAGCGTGGCGGCCAGATCCGTGCGCAGCACATCGGCCGGGATGCCGGTACTGCTGTCGTCGGCGAGCAGGTCCGCGCCCAGTTCGTCGGACAGCGCAATGAAATAGCGCGCCGCATCGAGGTTGCTCTGGGTGCTGCCGGGGATCAGATCATCCGGACGTCCATACAGCGCCACCGAAGGTACCGTGACGCCCGCGGTGCCCACCGCCTCCAGCATCTCGGCCGCCACCAGCCAGGAGTCGGCGGTGCGCTGCAGGTACTCGCCCAATGGATCGGCGCCGCCGCTGGTCGCGGCGTGCTCGATCGCCGCCAGTTCGGCCCGCGCCGCGGCCAGCTCCGGCCGCACGTAGCTCACCTGCGGCAGGGTCACCTGGCCGCGGCCATAGGCTTCGATCATGCGGCTTTCCAGCGATGCCGGCCAGGCCACCGTGGGCAGGATGTGGATGCCGCGCACCGCCGCCAGCAGGCGCTGGTCGAGCGCGGCGTAGTGCTGCAATTCGGGGGCGACGGGACGGGCCGCGAGGTTCATCGTGACCCCGCCGACACCGGCGCGCTGCCGGCAACCCGTTCGAAAAAGTGTGTGCACGAGGGGAACAGCCCACGCATGCCAGCGCTCCGCGACCAACGTGTCCCGATACTAGATGTTTTGGCGCCCGTCGTGCGCGGCGGGCACCACGGCACGTCAATCCCGGTCGCGCTGCCCGCGATGCCCGTGCGGCCGCTCGATCGGCCGGCCGCCGCGCTGGCGGCGCAGGCGCGCCTCGAGCGTCGCCGCCTGCTCTTCGCGCTCGTCGTGCAGCTTGAGGTAATTGCGCCAGCGGCCGGGCGCCAGTTCGCCGTTGTCGAGCGCCACCTGGATCGCACAGCCGGGCTCGCTGCCGTGGCCGCAATCGGCGAAGCGGCATCGCTCGGCAAGCGCCTCGATGTCGGCGAACAGGTCGAGGTTTTCCTCGCCGGTGAGCTTCAGCTCGCGCATCCCCGGCGTGTCGATCAGGCAGCCGCCGCTCGGCAATTGCAGCAGTGCGCGATGGGTCGTGGTGTGGCGGCCGCGGCTGTCGTGGCTACGCACCTCGGCGGTGGCCATCGTGGCGGTGCCGAGCAAGGTATTGGTCAAGGTGGATTTGCCGGCGCCGGACGAGCCGACCAGCACGGCGCTGTCGCCCGGTTTGAGGTACTGCGCCAGCAGCGCCACGCTGGCCGGATCCTTGCCGTTCAGCGGATGGATCGGAATGCCGGCGGGCAAGCGCTCGCGCAGCGCGGCGATCTGTTCGGCCGCATCGTCGCGCGTATCGAGCTTGCTCAGCAGCACCACCGGCTGCGCGCCGGAATCCTCGGTCAGCGACAGGTAGCGTTCGATACGCGCCGGATTGAAATCGCCATCGAGCCCGGTTAGCACCAGCACGTAATCGATATTGGTGGCGATCAGCTGGCGGTCGTAGCGCTCGCCGGCCGCCGCCCGCGACAGCACGCTGCGGCGCGGCGACACGCTGACGATATGCGGCGGCGTGCCGCTTTCCACTTCCACGAAATCGCCGACGACCGGGCGCTCGCCGGGGTCGATGCCGCGCTTGAGGAAGCGCCCGTCCGGCTGTGCGCCGAACAGGCTGGCGCCGTCGTGCAGTTCGTAGCCGGCGCGATGCTGGGCGACCACGCGGGCCAGCCGCAGGCCGTCGCGTGGCAGGGCATCACCGCGCCAGCCGATATGCCGCAGCCGCTCGATCGTTTCGGCGTCACTCATGGGGAGATCTGTATGCACGGTGCACGCGATTATGCCCTGCCCGGCGTTCGTCCGCCGGTGAAGCAGATCCGGCCACCGGGCGGCGCTCGCGCTGCACTGCATCACGCTGCTAGCATCGTCCCGGTCGGCGGCGGCGCCGGCCCTGAAAATCACAAAGGACGCGGCGTTGGCTTCGATCACACCCAGTGCGCACCTGGCGGACGTGCGTTATGAGATCCGTGGCGCGCTCACGCGGCGCGCGCGCGAGCTGGAGGCTGCCGGCCTCGACATCATCAAGCTCAACATCGGCAATCCCGGCCGCTATGGCTTCGAGGCGCCGGCGCATCTGCGCGAGGCGATAGCCAACCACCTGCACGACAGCGAAGCCTACGGCCACGAGCAGGGCCTGGAACTCGCGCGCGACGCCATCGCGATGCAGCAGCGCGCGCGCGGCGCCAGCCACGTCGAACCCGAACGCATCTTCATCGGCAACGGCGTCAGCGAACTGATCGACCTCAGCCTGCGCGCGCTGCTGCAGCCGGGCGACGAGGTGCTGCTGCCGAGCCCGGACTACCCGCTGTGGAGCGCCGCAACCATCCTCAACGGCGGCACGCCGCGGTACTACCGCTGCCTCGCAGGCAACCATCACCTGCCCGACCCCGACGAGGTGGAGGCGCTGATCACCCCGCGCACCCGGGCGCTGGTGCTGATCAACCCGAACAATCCGACTGGCGCGGTGTATCCGCGTGCGTTGCTCGATCAGCTGGTGGCGATCGCGGCACGGCACCGGCTGCTGTTGCTGGCCGACGAGATCTACGACGAAATCCTCTACGACGGCGCCATCTTCCAGCCGCTGGCCGGCGTCGCGGGCGACGTGCCCTGCCTCAGCTTCGGCGGGCTGTCCAAGGTGCATCGCGCCTGCGGTTACCGGGTGGGCTGGATGAGCTTGTCCGGCGACCCGATGCAGACGGCCGCCTATCGCGACGCGTTGCAATTGCTGGCCGCGTTGCGCTTGTGCGCCAACGTGACGGCGCAATGGGCGGTGGCTCCGGCGCTGCAGGGCACCGCCACGATCGGCGCATTGACCGCAGCGGGCGGCCGGCTGCACGAGGCAAGGAGCGCCGTGCTGCAAGGCGTGGCCGCCAGCGAGTATCTCGATCTGGTCGCACCCGACGGCGCGCTTTACGCGTTCCCGCAGGTGCGCTCCGATCGCATTGCCAGCTTCGACGACGAATCGTTCGCACTGCGCCTGCTGGAACAGGAATCGGTATTGGTGGTGCCCGGCAGCAGCTTCAACGTGCCGCGCAGCCGGCATTTCCGGTTGACCCTGTTGCCGCAGCCGGCGCAGCTGCATGAGGTCTTCGTGCGGATCGAGCGGGTGCTGGCAAAGATGGCGCGCGAACAGGCGCCGGTCGATGCTGCCGTGATGGCGTGAGCCGCCCCGCCATGCCCGACGCATCCCCGCTGCGCCATCTCGCCCTCGGCGATTCCTACACCATCGGCGAAGCTGTCGCGGCCGGCGAATGCTGGCCGGCGCAGCTGGCGCAGCGGCTGCGCCGCAGCGGGCTGGCCATGCACGACCCGCGCATCATCGCCACCACCGGGTGGACCACCGATGAGCTGGCGGTAGGCATGGACGCCGCGACGCTCGAGCCGGCCTACGACCTGGTGACTCTCCAGATCGGCGTGAACAACCAGTACCGCGGCCGTCTCGCGCAGGATTACCACGGGCAGTTTGCCGCCCTGCTGGGCCGCGCGATCAGGCTTGCGGGCGACCGCGCAGGGCGCGTGGTGGTGGTCTCGATTCCCGACTGGGGCGTGACCCGTTTCGCGCGGGAACAAGCGCGCGATCGCGCGCTCATCGCCAGCGAACTCGACGCGTACAACGCCATTGCCGAAGACGAAGCCCGGCGCGCCGGGGTGCGTTTCGTCGACATCACCGGAATCTCGCGGGCGTATCCGGAGCTCGTCGCCGACGACGGGCTGCATCCTTCCGCGGTGCAATACAGCTTGTGGTTGGGGCCGATCGAAGCGGCTGTGCGGGCCGCTTTGCGCTGACTCATCGCGGTTCCGTGGCTTTCCAGCGGCATGTCGCGGCAAATGCGATCAGTTGCCTTGAAGGCTGCGGAAGACCACCGCATATCGGGCCGGCGTATCATTCGTTCTTTGCCGGAGCCCTTCATGTCCCTCGATCCCACCACCCGCGAACGCATCGAAACCCTGCTCAAGGACCACCGCGTGGTGCTGTTCATGAAGGGCGATCGGCAGCAGCCCATGTGCGGCTTCTCGGCCGCCGCCATCAACACGCTCAACGAACTGCTGCCCAAGTACCACACGGTCAACGTGCTGGAGGATCCGGAGATCCGCGAAGGCATCAAGGCCTATGGCGATTGGCCCACGATTCCGCAACTGTATGTGGAAGGCGAGCTGGTCGGCGGCGCGGACATCATCCGCCAGATGTACGGCAGCGGCGAACTGCACGCGCTGTTCGGCGCCAGCGCGCCGGACCGTACGCCACCGCAGATCACCATCACCGATGCCGCCGCCGAGGCGATTCGCCAGGGCACCGCGAACGCACAGGGCGTGGCGCTGCACCTGGAGATCGGCCCCGATCATGGCGCCGGGTTCCAGCTGGCTCCGGCGGGCGAACACGACATCGTGGCGCATTCGAACGGTCTGGACGTCCATTTCGATCCGGCCAGCGCGCAGCGCGCGAAGGGCATCGTGATCGACTGGGTTTCCACCGTGCAGGGCGAAGGCCTGAGCCTGAAGTTCCCCGGCGCACCCGAGATCAAGTCGCTCAGCGTGCAGGAGCTGCAGCAGCGGCTCGCCGCCAACGACATCACCCTGGTCGACGTACGGCCCGCCCACGGCCGCGCCCAGGCCGCGCCACTGGCGCAGGCCCGCGTGCTGGACGACGAAGGCTACGAGAACCTGGCCCGCCTGCCGAAAGACACCGCCCTCGCGTTCATCTGCCACCACGGCATCTCCAGCCGCGCCATGGCCGAACGCTTCGCCGCGCACGGCTTCACCCAGCTATACAACGTCGAAGGCGGCATGGATGCGTGGTCTCGCGAGGTGGATCCCGGCGTGAAACGTTATTGATTGAGCCCATTGCCGCAACGTCCAGGACGCCCGCTATGCGGGCGTTTTTTTATGCTCGCCACACCTCCTGTTCACATGGCATTAATAATTTAAAACAGCTATCGATTTTTCTTACCTTCGAACGTAATTTTTTACTCGATGATTCGCAGGTATTTCCATAAACAAACAAATTCTTTCGTCAGCTCCCGAAAAAACTGCCAGATAACACCAGGTCAGCAAATTATTGCGTTAAAGCAAAATATGAGCCACTGAGTTAGAAAGCGATTTCTTACTGGTTTCATAACTATTGCGTAACGTTTTTTGGCGTCGTAAGTTGTCTAGACGAAGATTGACGGCTGGTCCCTTCGTGACGCCCTGCTATCGGGAAAACCATTGGCGGCCGTGGGAGTTGAAAGCGAACAAATGTCTTCGGAAACAAGTGAATAAATCAGTTTGCAGCCTTTTCATTTGCTGCGTATTTGGGGAGGCGCCGTGCACGCGGCACTCAACCACTCAACGGAGGGTGAGTTAATGAAGTCCACTTTACAAAAGCCTGTCTCCAGCAAGGCACTGGGGCGTCGTACCGCGATGGCGTTTGCCATCGCCATTGGATTTGGCATGACCGGGGCGGTTTATGCTCAGGCCACCACCGGCAGTATCTTCGGACAGGCAAAGGCCGGTGATTCCGTGCTGATCAAGAGCACCTCCGGCGTCACTCGTCAGGTTCAGGTGGACTCGACTGGGCATTACGTGGTGAATTCGCTGCCCCTGGGCAGCTATACCGTGAGCCTGCAGCAGGATGGTCAGTCCGTCGACTCTCGATCGAACGTCACGCTGCGCGTGGGTGCCGGTACCGAAGTTTCATTTGGCACGCAGAACGCCCAAAACCTGTCCGCGGTGACAGTGCAAGCCAACGCGTTGCCGACCATTGATGTTACCGGCGTCGATTCGCGCACCGTCATTACATCCGAACAGCTGGCGAAGTTGCCGATTGCACGCACCGCCGAGGCAATCGCCTTGCTGGCACCTGGCGTCGTTTCCGGTTCCGGCCTGATCACCAACAGCAAGGGGCAATCGTTGGTTTCATTCGGCGGCTCATCAGTTACCGAAAATGCCTATTATATCAATGGCTTCAATACCACCGATCCGCTCAGCGGCCTAGGCGGATTGACCCTGCCCTACGGCGCTATCGACCAACAGGAAATCCTCACCGGTGGCTATGACGCCGCCTTCGGCCGTTCCGACGGCGGAGTGATCAGCCAAGTCGGCAAGCGCGGCACCAATGAATGGCATTTCGGTGCCGCCATCCAGTGGACACCGACAGATCTGCAGGGCGATCCGCGAAATTTCTACTACGTGAATTCGAACGCGGGAGCCAACTACGATCCGACCAAGCCCGGTACGCGTGGTGATATCCGTCAATACCGTCGAGACAACAAGTCTTGGACCACCACGGTGGACGCTTATGTCGGAGGCCCTCTGATCAAGGACAAGCTGTTCCTGTTCGCCGCCGTCGAGGCGGAACGCGTTCAGGGCCACGGCGGCGCGACTTTGCCTTTCGGTGGCGTGTCGAACAGCTCGTTGTCGCAGGACACCCACTCGCGCTATGACAACCCGAAGTGGTATAGCAAACTGGATTGGAACATCACCGACAGCAATATCCTCGAGGTAACCGGTGCCTCCAACAAGTCGTCCTACCAGGGCGTCATCGACAACTACGACTACACCACGAACAAGGACACGGGCTTCAACAGCAACGATACGTCGACGAAAGTCGGCCAAGATCTGTATGTGGCCAAGTTCACCAGCTATATCACCGAAGATCTGACGCTCTCTGCGCTATACGGGAAGATGAAGGGCACGATCTATTCCAATACCCCGGGATACGACCCGACCTACCCTTACCTGATCACGGCCGAAAACGAGAATCCGGCACTTACCGGTGGTGGCATCATCCGGAATAGCCAGACCTTGCAGCAATTCGCTAACCCGGCGCAGACGACGAGAAATACCAACCTGCGCATCGATTTAAGCTATAAACTGGGCGATCACACCATTACCGCGGGTATCGACAATCAAACCGTCGCCGACCTCAACGATGGCCAGATTACTGCCGGCCCGGGGTATGCGTGGGATTATGACAAGACGGCCCCGGGCTCGTACATCACGGGTGGTCCCGTCGCCAACGGTGCCAACTGGATGTCGAAGCCGTGGATCGAGCCACCGGGCAGCTACCCGGGCGGTTCAACCGGTTATTTCGTATCAAAGTACATTTACAGCAACAATGCCTCAGTCCGCACTACCCAGCATGCCCAATATCTGGAAGACACCTGGCAGATCAATGATCGCTGGCTGGTGAAAATCGGTCTGCGCAATGACCAGTTCACCAACTTCAACAGCGAAAGCGTGCCGTACCTGCGCCTGACCAGCCCGCAATGGGCGCCACGCGTGGGCTTCAGCTGGGACGTCAATGGAGATTCCAGCTTCAAGGTCTATGGCAATGCGGGCCGTTACTATTTGGCAATGCCCGCCAGTGTGGCGTTGCGTTCGGCCGGTGCCTCCCTGTATACGCAGGAATACTTCACCTATACCGGCATTGATGCCAACGGCATTCCGACCGGCCTGACTCCGATCAAGACCAGCACGGGCGGACCGATCTCGGCCAACCTGGAGTACGGTGTCCCGCGTGACCCGAAAACCGCGACATCCAAGAATCTCAAGTCCGAATACCAGGATGAGTACATCCTCGGATTCGACAAGAAACTCGGCGATTCGTGGGTGTACGGCGCCAAGGCCACCTATCGGAATTTGCGCAACGCCATTGATGATATCGGTGATTCGTTCGCCATCCAGAACAAGATGAATGCGCTGGGTATCGATCCGACCACCTACGACCCTTCCCAGATCCAAGGCAGCTACCTGATCAATCCGGGTTCCACCAGCACCTTCGAAATTCCGAAGATTGGCGGCGGTTACTACGACGTACCGGTGACTTGGAAGGAATTCGGCTTCAACACCACGTTGAAGCGCAAGTACTACGGCCTGGATATGTACCTGGAGCATCCATTCGATGGCAAATGGTCCGGCAAGATCGACTATTTGTTCTCGAAGAGCTACGGCAACAGCGAAGGCCAGGTGCGTTCGGACATCGGCCAGACTGACGTGTCGGCCACGGTGGACTGGGATTATGCACAGGTCATGGACTACGCCAACGGCGATCTGGCGAACGATCGGCGTCATCAGCTTAAGGCGTTCGGCTCCTACCAGATCGCTCCCGAGTGGCTGCTTTCGGCCAACGCGCTGGTATCGTCCGGCTCTCCACAGAGCTGCCTCGGTTACTACGGTTCTGAGCAGACCAATCCCGGCTTGGGCTATGGCTCGTTCTACCACTTCTGCAACGGCGCGCCGTTCTCTCCGGGCAAGACGCACAATCCGTGGACGTACACGCTCAGTCTGGGTGCTGAATACCGCCCGGTGTGGGCTGACAAGAAGCTGGCCTTCAATGTGTTCGTCTACAACGTGTTTGATCAACAGCGAATCACGCAGACGTACCCGCGCTACGGCACGTCCGCACCGGATCCGGACAATGGCGGTGCTGTGGATGGCTTGAACATCAGCTATCTGCGTCCTTATGGGGCAGAGACGCCGCGTTATGTACGCTTCGGTATTACCTATGATTTCTGATGATGCAAATGCAGTAGCGTAAGCTTGGTCGCAAAAAAAGGCCGCCGGTTCAACCCGGCGGCCTCTTTGCATCTGCACTCCGGCTTTTCAGCGATCTAATGGAGAAACGGATGCCTACCGCGTAGGCCCGGCTTGTTTCAATCTCCATCCATTTCTTTCTCAAACCGCAGATGCTTCACGCTGCGTCCGTTGCGGCGTACCAGCTTCAACGCTTCGATGCCGATCTTGATATGCGCCTCGACAAACTTGAAGGTGATGCTTCGGTCGCTGGCCTCGGTCTTTACGCCCTCCGGAATCATCGGCTGGTCGGATACCAGCAGCAGCGCGCCGCAGGGGATGCGGTTGGCGAAGCCGGCGGCGAAGATGGTGGCGGTTTCCATGTCGACCGCCATGCAGCGGGTGCGCCGCAGATATTCCTTGAACGTATCGTCGTGTTCCCAGACGCGACGATTGGTGGTGTAGACGGTGCCGGTCCAATAGTCGTGGCCGAGGTCGCGGATCATGGTGGAGACGGCGCGCTGCAACTGGAACGCCGGCAGCGCCGGTACTTCGGGCGGCAGATAATCGTTGCTGGTGCCTTCGCCACGGATCGCCGCGATCGGCAAGACCAGGTCGCCGAGCTGGTTCTTCTTCTTGACGCCGCCGCACTTACCGAGGAACAGCGCGGCCTTCGGTCCGATGGCGCCCAGCAGGTCCATCACGGTCGCTGCATTCGGGCTGCCCATGCCGAAGTTGATCAGGGTGATGCCGTCGGCCGTGGCGTTCGGCATCGGGCGGTCGCGGCCCTGCACTTCCACGCCGTGCCATTGGGCGAAGAGCTCCACGTAATGGCCGAAGTTGGTCAGCAGGATGTGCTCGCCGAACTGCTCCAGCGGCGTGCCGGTATATCGCGGCAACCAGTTGGAGACGATTTCCTGTTTGCTTTTCATTGAAATCTCGCTTGTGTTGCATGCCGGCGACGCCACGCCGGCGGGATGCCAGATGGATCGCTTCATCTTAGGCGGCCAGCAGCACCGCTCGCCAGTTCCGGGAGCCGGCGCGAGCCGGCCCGGCGAGCGGCCGGCGGCGTCATGGGCATGCTATGTTTGCCCCACCATTCATGACGGGGGAACACGTGATGCGGATGGGCTTGGCAATCGATGCCGCTTGCGATCTGCCGCAAGCGTTCCTGCAGCAGCATGCCATCACGGTGATGCCGATTACCGTGCGGATCGACAGCGAGGTCTTCATGGACGACCGCAAGCCGGCGGAGATCCAGCGCTTCATCGATCGCCGCCTCGGCAGCCGCAGCCATTCGGCCGAAACCGAGCCGTGTTCGGTCGAAGACGTGCAGAAGCTGTTCCTCGACAGGCTGGTACTCGAGCAGGACTGCGTGTTCTGCCTGACGATCACCGCCACCCGCAGCCCGATCAACGAACACGTCAACCGGGCCAGCTTCGCGATCCTCAAGAACTATCGCCAAGTGCGCGAACAGGCGGGCATCCCCGGTCCGTTCATGATGCGCGTGGTCGACACCCGAAACATATTCGCCGGCGCAGCGCCGGCCATCCATGAAGCGGCGCGGCTGATCGCGGCGGACGAAACGCCGGCGGCGATCCGTGAGCGGCTTACGCATATCGCCAACAACTCCTACGGCTACATGCTGCCGCGCGACCTGTATTACCTGCGCGCCCGCGCCAAGAAGAAGAACGACCGCAGCGTGAGCCTGTTCAGCGCCATGCTGGGTTCGGCGCTCGACATCAAGCCCCTGCTGCGTTGCTACCGTGGCGAAACCGGGCCGGTCGGCAAGGTGCGCGGTTTCGAACAGGGTGCTGAAGCGCTGTTCGGTTACGCCGCACAGCGCGTGCGCGCCGGCCTGCTGGTACCGATGGTTTGCGTCAGCTACGGCGGTGACCTGGCCGTGTTGACCCATCTGCCCGGCTATGCGGGCTTGCGCGACGCCTGCGACGAATGCGGCGTGGCGCTGATGGAGGCGCCGATGAGCATCACCGGCATGGTCAACGTCGGCCAGGGCGCGGTCACGCTTGGCTTCGCCGCCGAGGAACACGTCGCCGAATTCTGAGCGCGTTCGCCGGCGGCCGCGCGTGCTCAGAAACCGTAGTTGAGAAAGCCGCCGTCCACCGCCAGCACCTGGCCGGTGATGTAGCTTGCTGCCGGCAGGCACAGGAAGGCGATGGCCGCGGCGACCTCCTCGGGTTCGCCGATCCGCTTGAGCGGCGTGCGCTCGAGCACCTCATCAAGATAGTCGACGTCGGCCAGCGCAGGTTCGGAGCGCTGGGTGCGGATGTACCAGGGCGCGACCGCGTTGACGCGGATGCCGTCCACCGCCCACTCGGCGGCCAGGTTGCGGGTCAGCTGGTGCAGTGCCGCCTTGCTCATGCCGTACGGCGAACCGGTGCGCACGTGGGTCATGCCCGACACCGAGCCCACATTGACGATCGCCGCGTTGGCATGCTGCACCAGTTGCGGATGCGCCAGCCGGCACATCTCGAAGGCGGAAAGCAGGTTCTGCTCGAAGATCGCCCGCACTTCGCCGGTGTTGTAATCCAGCGTGGCCATCGGCCGATTGCCACCGGCGTTGTTGATCAACAACGACACCGGCGCACCGAGATCGGCGATCCAGTCGAACACCGCCATGCGCTCCTCCGCCTCGGCAAGATCCGCGCCGAACGCCAGCACGTCGACCTCGGAGAACTCGTCGGCCAGCTCGACCCGTACCTGTTCGAGATGATCCTCGTCGCGCGCCACCAGCAGCAGGTCGGCGCCGAGGCCGGCCAGCTCGCGCGCCACCGCGTAACCGATGCCCTTGCTGGCGCCGGTGATCAGGGCGGTGTGGCCTTGCAGCTGCCAGGCGTCGGTGCGGCTGTTCATGGGACGGAGCTTAAAGCGTCGTTCCCGTCCCGCCTAGTTGCGACGCCCCAGTTGCCGCTGCTTTCTGCTTGCCTGCACACGTGCATCGCAGGACACTCGGCCCTTCACGTCCGAGCGAGACCGTCCATGAAGTCACTGCTGCCGCTGCTGCTTTGTGCGCTGGCCCTTGGCGCATGTTCCAAAAAGCCACCCGAGCCGCAGGCCAAGGCGGCCGAGGTGGCTACGCCGTTCGATGCATTGAAAGCGGACGAACAGCGGGCCAAGGACGTGCAGAAAGTCGTCGACAAGCAGGCCGACGAGCAGCGCAAGCAGATCGAGGCGCAGGAACAATAGCGATTTGCCGAAGCCCGCTCAGCGCGGGCTGCACAGGCAGTCGGCGTAGATGTTGGGCGTGCCCGCCTTCGCATGGCGCAGCAACTGCAGTTCCGGCGTCAGCGCCGGCAGGCGCGCAAACCAGCTCGGCAGGCGCACCCCCCACGACTGCAGCACGTGCACGCTGGCGTTCTGGCTGAGGCCGCTCAGGAACCGCTCGAAACCGCCTTGCGGCGTTTCGATGTAACGCACGGGATAACCCTTGGCCAGCTTCGCGAGGCCGGCGGCTTCGGCCACCGCGACATCGAGGCCGCCGAGCTGATCGACCAGCCCGCGCTCGAGCGCCTGCCGACCGGTCCAGACCCGGCCCTGCGCAATCGCGTCGATCGACGCGTAGGTCTTGCCGCGCGCCTTGGCCACGTTGCCGACGAAATCGTGGTAGCCCTTGTTGATGATCGCCTGGATCACCGCGCCAACCTTCGGATCCAGCGGGCGGGTGATGTCGAACGCGCCGGCCATCGGGCCGGTGCCGACGCCGTCGCTCTGCACGCCGAGCCGGGCCAGCGTGTTCGGCACCGAGTAGTACATGCCGAAGATGCCGATCGAGCCGGTGATGGTGTTCGGCTCGGCGACGATGCGGTTGGCATTCATCGCGATCCAGTAGCCGCCGCTGGCGGCCACGTCGCCCATCGAGACCACCACGGGGATGCCTGCCTCGCGGGTCAGCTCGATCTCGCGGCGGATCTGCTCGGCGGCGTAGACCTCGCCGCCGGGCGAGTTGACCCGCAGCACCAGCGCCTTGGTTTTGCGATCTTCGCGCGCGCTGCGGATCAGCGCCGCGGTGGATTCGCCGCCGATCGAACCGGGCGACTGCTTGCCGCCGCTGATCTCGCCCTCGGCCACCACCACCGCCACGCCGGGCGCGAGCGGACTGCTTTCGTCCGGCACGCTGGCAGCGTACTGGGCCAGGTCGACCTGCCGGAAGCTGTGGCCCTTGCGGTCGGCCGGCACGCCTTCCTTGCGCATCATCGCGATCAGCTCGGCACGGGTAGCGAGGCCGTCGACGAGATGCTGGTTCAACGCCAGCTGGGCGAGGTCGCCACCGGTGCTGGCGATATGCGCCGGCAGGTTGTCGATGTCGTCGCGCAGCACGGCGGGCTCGAGCTTGCGCAATGCCGCCACTTCGGCGAGGTAGCCGTCCCACAGCCCGCCCATCCAGTAGCTGTCGGCCTGTTTCGCCTCGGCCGAGGCGTGGTCGAGGATGTACGGCTCGGCCGCGCTCTTGAACTCGCCGACGCGGAACAGGTGCACGTCGACACCGAGCTTGTCGAGCAGATCCTTGTAGAACAGCCGGTAGTTGGCCAGCCCGGTGATCATCACGCCGCCCTGCGGATCCACCAGCAGGCGGTCGGCATGCGCGGCGAGGTAGTACTGGCCCTGGTCCAGGTTCACTCCCCACACGACCACCGGCTTGCCCGCCGCGCGGAAACGGTCGAGCGCCGCGCCCACCTCGTGCAGCGCCGCGAATCCGCCACCCTGCAGTTCGTCGGGCAACAGCAGGATGCGCGTGATGCGCTTGTCCTCCGCGGCCGCGTCGATCGCCCCGACCAGATCACGCAGCTGTATCTGCCTGGGTGTTTCACCGGACAAGCCGGCCAGCGCCCGCTGGATCGGGTCGATGCTGTACTGCTCCACCAGCTGGCCCTGCGGCTTGATCACCAGCACGCTGTCGTTCTGCAGGTCGCGCTGCATCCGGCTGCCGGCCACGCCGGCGGTCAGCAGCAACAGCAGCACGAACAGCACGGCGAAGAACACCAGGTTGATGATCAACAGCCGAACCACGTTGATGCCACGCCCGAGCGTGCACAGGAAGGCCCAGAAACCATGGCGGCGGGGCGGGAGCGGTGGGGTCATGCGTGCGGTTCCGGAATCATCGTGTCAGAGCGCGGCGATCAGGCCAGCGCGGTGGTATGGGCGGGAAGCCAGCGCTTCTTCCACGCGCTGCGCCAGAAACGGGTGAACAGCATCACGGCGGCCACCGTCAGTCCGGCGATCAGGCCGATCCACATGCCGCGCGCGCCCATGCCGTGATGGAACGCCAGCCACCAGCCCACCGGCATGCCGATGATCCAGTATGCGAACAGCGTGATCGCCATCGGTACGCGGGTGTCCTTGAGGCCGCGCAGCGCGCCATTGGCGGCCACCTGGATGCCGTCGGAAAACTGGAACAGGCCGGCCAGCATGATCAGCTGCGCGGCCAGCGCGATCACGACGGGATCGCGCGTGTAGAGCGTGGCGATGAGATGCGGCGCACCCAGCATCAGCCCGGCCGAGAACAGCTGCGTCACCAGCGTGAGGCCGATCCCGCAGAAGCCCGCATAGCGCACGCCGCGCTCGTCGCCGCGGCCCACCGCATTGCCGACGCGCACGGTGATCGCCATGGCCAGGCCGAGCGGAATCATGAAGAAAAGCGAGGCGATGTTGATCGCCACCTGGTGGCTGGCGATCACGTCCTCGCCGAGCGTGGCGATGATCAGCGCGGTGGCCACGAACAGGCCTGCCTCGGCCAGCAGGGTCACCGCCATCGGCAGGCCGATGTGCACCAGCTCGCCGATCCGGCGCAGATGCGGCCATTCGAAATGATCGAACAAACCCAGCCCGCGATAGTTGCGCCGGCACGTCACGTAGACGGCGAAGGCCAGCATCTCCAGCCACAGCACGATCGCGGTGGCCACGCCACAGCCGTGCGCGCCCTGCGGCGGAATGCCCAGCTTGCCGAACATCAATACGTAGCCCAGCGGCACCAGCAGCACCAGCCCGCCGAGGCTGAAGTACATCGACGGCCGGGTCAGCGACAGTCCTTCGGACAGACCGCGCAAGGCGAAATAGCAGGTCAGCGCCGGCGCGCCCCAGCTGATCGCCAGCAGGAAACGCTGCACGTCGTCGCGCAGGCTCGGCGTGACCCCGATCAGGTCGATCAACGGCGCTGCATGGCGCACCGCGAACCACAACACGACGCCCATGCCGAGCGCCAGCCATAGCGCCTGGCGGAATACCGCACCGACCTCGTGGCGGCGACCGGCGCCATCGAGCTGCGCCACCGATGGCGGCACGGCCATCATCATGCCGATGCCGCTGACGATCGCCAGCGACCAGATACTGGCGCCCACCGCCACCGCCCCCAGCACGTGCGCGCTGACGTGGCCGGCCAGCACCGCGTCGATCACGTTGCTGCCGACTGCGGCGAGTTGCGCGGCGATCAGCGGCAACGCGAGGCGCACGGTGGCGCGCATCTCGTGCATCAATCGAGCGCGTTCGGGGCGGAAGGGTTTCATCGGCACAGCAGACTCCAGGGCCGGTCATTCTACCTGAGCCACAAGTCACGCCTGCCACGCGCGGCGGGCGTATGCGAAGATCGCCCGCTGCGCCGGACGGGAATCGTGATGAAGTCGCTGATCAACTACGAAGGATTGCACTGCGCCAATTGCGCCGCGCCGATGCAGGGCGAGTTCTGCCACGAGTGCGGCCAATCGGTCCACAGCGTGCTGAAACCGATGCACCACATGGTCGAGGAGACCGTCGAGACCGTGCTGCACATCGACGGCCGCATCGTGCACACGCTGCCGCCGCTGCTGCTCAAGCCCGGCTTCCTCACCATGGAATATTTCGGCGGCCGGCGCGTGCGCTACATCGCGCCGTTCCGGCTGATGTTCGTGTTGTGCCTGCTGTCGTTCTTCGTGTTCCACCTGGCGATCGACCAGATCACCGCCAAGGTCAACGCCGGCGGTCATCCGCTGGTGTCGGTGAACAGCAACGAGATCGACGATGCCGACACTCCGGCGGAAGTGCGCGAGGCCCTGCGTGATGGACTGGATGGCCTGCAGCACGCGCGCGACACCGGCGCGATGCCGCAGATCGCGCTCGACCATACCGATGACGCCGTTCGGCAATTGCGCGAGAAGGCCAATCGCCGCCTGATCGCGCTCGGCGCAGCGCCGATGTCGGCCTCCTCCATGGCCGCGCCGCCGTTTCCCCTCGAAGCGACCAAGTCGCCGACCGAAAAAAGCCGATCCGGCCAAGGTTCGGCCAAGGGTGTCCGGGTCAAGTCCAGGCCGGTCAACATCAGCTGGCTGCCCGACATCGCCAATGCGCGCCTGACTGCCCTGGGGCAGCGCGTGGCCAGCAACTGGCAAAGCGCCATCGATGGCGATGCGGCGACCCGGCAGGAGGCCACCCAGCGGATGATCAGCGGGGTCTTCAGCGCGCTGCCGCCGACCATGTTCGTGATGATTCCGGTATTCGCCGGACTGCTGAAGCTGTTCTACATCTTCCGGCGGCGGCTTTACATGGAGCACCTGATCGTCGCGCTGCACAGCCATGCGTTCATCTTCCTGAGCCTGCTGCTGATCACCCTGGCCGGCATGCTGTCGACCTGGCTGCGCCCGCACGCGGCCTGGGCCGGTTACGCGCTGGGCCTGGTACAGACCGCGTTGATACTTTGGGTGCCGACCTACCTGCTGATCACGCAGAAGCGGGTCTATCGCCAAGGCTGGGCGATGACCCTGCTGAAGTTCTGGTTTGTCGGCTGGTTCTACTTCTGGTTGCTGATGATTTTCCTGATGGTGGCGGCGGCTTTGGGGATGTCCCATTGACGTCGTTTTCACGGCTCCCATCGCGGTTTTGCACAGCGTCATGAACCTGTCAAGACAAGTGCCGCGGCATCGCGACCAAGCCGGCGACGGCAAGCCTTAAATTTGCAAGCTACTGAAAAAACAGAACTTATTTGCGTGACCAAAACGTGGTCAGACTGTAGCGAAGGGCGTCACATCGCGCTTTGGAGGCCTCCTTCCCCGCTGCATCCACAGACTTATCCACAGCTCTTGTGGATAAGCATAAAAGTGGCCCGGGAATAGCGACTTACCTCCCATTCCTCATCGCGCAGGCAGCAAGTCTGCGCAACCGTCGAATGGACGCGTATTCACGCCAGCGGTGTCGCCGATCGCGGCACCGTTACACTGGCCGGCCATGAGGTAATCCATGCCCGCCGTACTCCGCGTCGCCCTGCCCGTACCACTGCCAACCCTGTTCGATTACCTGCCGCCCGCGGCCGGTACGGCGTGCGTGGGCAGCCGGGTGCTGGTGCCGTTCGGCAGGGGCCGCCTGGTCGGCGTGGTGGTCGCGATCGAAGCGCAGGCGGCCGTGGCCGGCAACCGCCTGAAGCAGGTGCTGCGGCTGCTCGACGACGCGGCGCTGCTCGATGCCGAACTGATGCAGACGCTGGCTTGGGCCGCGGAGTACTGGCTCGGCGCGCCGGGCGAGGCCTACGCCAACGCCCTGCCGCTGGCCTTGCGCGAAGCAAGGCCGCTGCCGCCGACTGGCGACGAATACTGGTCGCTCACCGACGCGGGCCGCAGCGCGCACGACGCCGGCAGCCGCCGTGGCGGCAGCAAGGTCCTGCTGGATGCGCTCGCCGCCGGCGCGCTCAGCGCGCAGGAGCTGGGCGAACGCCAACCAGGTTGGCGCGACGCCGCGCGCCGGCTGGCTGCTGCGGGGTTGCTTGAGCGCAGCGAACGGCCGCCGTCCGATCGGTCGCCATCGCCATCGCTGGCGCCCCAGCTGAGCGACGAGCAACAGCAGGCCGTGGCCGCGGTCGATGCCAGCCTCGGCCACTACCAGCCGTTCCTGCTCGATGGCGTCACCGGCAGCGGCAAGACCGAGGTCTACCTGGCGCTGATCGAACAGGTGCTGGCGCAGGGCAAGCAGGCGCTGCTGCTGGTGCCGGAGATCGGCCTGGCCCCGCAGACCGTGCGGCGCC
>Ga0207664_10000807_pt1 | contig 21227 bp, 27 predicted proteins | sample LARL83metaG_FD_184349 | JGI IMG/M metagenome (GOLD analysis project Ga0207664, IMG submission 184349) | Corn, switchgrass and miscanthus rhizosphere microbial communities from Kellogg Biological Station, Michigan, USA - LAR L8-3 metaG... | ecosystem: Host-associated > Plants > Roots >... | reverse complement strand
GGCAGCGGCTTGGTGTCGGCCTGCGACTACCCACCGCGCCGCCCAGACGATTGCGCCTGCGACGACGAGCCGCCGCGCCAGAGTTCGCTTTGCCATATCCGTTCTTCCCCCTCGATCGCTTGCACAACGGCATCCGCGACCGCAACGGACTCCTACCTCATCGGACGGAACTGACCTCCGCCGTTCCCTCCTGCGAGGGAATCGCCCCCTGTTGCTCCACCGCAACGACCCGTTCCAGCGCTGCGACACAGCGCGGGTCGAAGGCGTAGTCGGACTCCTCGCGAAGGAGCGAGAGTGCATCCTCCTGCTGCCAGGCCGGGCGGTAGACGCGCTGCGACACGAGCGCGTCGTACACGTCGCAGACCGCGAGAATCCGGGTGGCGAGATCGAGCTCCCGCCCGTCGAGGCCGCGCGGATAGCCGCTGCCGTCGAGCCGCTCGTGATGGTCGAGCACGAGTCGCCCGACCGTGTCGTCGAAGCCGCCGAGCTCGCTCAGCAGCTCGCGGCCTCGCTCGGGGTGCAGCTTGACGATCTCGTACTCGGTGTCGTCGAGCGACGCGGGCTTCTGCAGGATCGATTCCGGAACGGAGAGCTTGCCGATGTCGTGCAGGAGGCCGCCGATCGCGAGACTGCGGAGCCGGGACTTCGAGAGCCCGAGCTGCTCGCCGATCTCGACCGCGAGCATCGCGACCCGGCGCGTGTGCTCTTCGGTCGAAGTGTCCTTCGCGCCGAGCATCTTCATCAGTGCGCGAACGCGAGCGCCGAGGAACGCTTCCTCTGCGGCGACGAGCTCCGCTGCGCGCAGATCGCCGACGAGTGTGCGCGAGCGGCGGCCGCGGCGCAGATCCAAGACGAGCGAAGCACCGACGACGACGATTCCGAGCATCTCGAAGATGTGTCCGAGCCACCAGCCGAGATACATGAACTGGAGGAAGAGCGCACTGTACAACGCGCACGCGAGCAGGACGATGCCCTGCACGACCGCGAAGTCGGCGCCGCGGCGCGTCAACAGGAACGTGTTCATCGCGCGCACCGCGAGCGCACCGTAGAGCGCGAGTCCGACCGCGAACACTGCGATCGCAGCACCGGACTTCGGTGCCGGTACGCCGGGCACGGTCGACGGCACGAGCGCGCCGATCGCGCTCAACACGATGATTGCAACGCCGAGCGCGGCCTCGACGGTGAGAATGCGCTTGATCGCCTTCGGCCCTGCGAACGGCGGCAGCGCTGCAAGCGTCATCACTGCGGCGCCGACCGGCAGCGTCGCTGCGCCGGTGACGGCAATGAGCCCGTTCGGGCCGAGGATCATCCCGGGAGTGGAGAGCCCGTGCACGGCGAGGAGCGCGGCCATCAACGAGAAGCCGCCGCCGACGATCACGGTGCGCGCGTCCTGTTCCCGCGCGCCGACAGTCGTCAGGAAGACTGCTGCCAGCGTGGCGACGAGCGCGGTGACGCCGACGCCGTAGAAGTGCACCCACATGGCGGGCATGACCATCCGGTCGCCGAAGACGATCAGGATGCCGACGGGAACTGCCGCACACGTGCCGAGGAGCGGCACGATCAGTCCGAGGGGACGCCGCATTCGATACGTATCGACCGATACGGACTCCCTCTTAAGGGTAAAACGGGCCGATGCCGGCCTCTGCCGACCCCGTGCTCCGGGCGCTCCTTGCCCTCCACAAGGCCGTGCTCGCGGCCGAGCGGGAGCACCTCGAGGGAGTCCACGGCAGCCTCTCGAATGCGGCCTTCCTTCAGCTCGTCTCGGACCCCGTCCGCTACGGCTGGCTGAAGCCGCTGAGCGAGCTGATCCTCGCGTACGAGGAGGACGGGGAGGAGCGTCTCCCCGACGAAGAGCTCCTCGCTCTGACGCGCCGGCTCCTCCGGCCGCCCAAGGACAAGACGCCGTTCGGACGCCGCTACCTCTCCCTGATGCAGCGTGAGCCGGCGCTCGTGCTCGCGCATCGCGATCTGCTGCGTGAAATTTAAGCTTGCGCTAACGTAAGCTATCGCTTACACTACTGGACATGGAAGCTGCACTGCGAGCGCTCGCCGAGCCACGGCGCCGCCGGATCCTCGAGCTCGTCGGGGAACGGGAGCTGTCGGCCGGCGAGATCGCGTCGCACTTCGAGGTCACACGCCCGGCGATCTCCCAGCACCTGGGCGTCCTCAAGGAGGCGGGTCTCGTGGACGAGCGGCGAAACGGCACCCAACGTCTCTACCGAGCGCGCCCGCAAGGGTTCGCCGAGCTGAAAGCGTTTCTCGAGGGCTTCTGGGACGAGAAGCTCGAGGCGCTCCGGCGTGAGGCAGAACGAGAGGAGGAGCGGAAGCATGGCAAACGCAACTGAGACTGCGATCGAGCGCGAGCTCGTGATCGCGGCCGCGCCGGAGACGGTGTGGGAGCTGCTCGTCGACCCGGCCAAGGCGTCGGTGTGGATGGGCATCCAGTCCTGGTCCGAGCCGACGCCCGGTGGGCTCTACCGCGTCGAGGTGATTCCCGGTCACATCGCGCGTGGGGAGTACGTCGAGCTCGACCCGCCGAGCCGCCTCGTCTACACGTGGGGCTGGGAAGGCGACGTCAATCCGACCGCGCCCGGCTCGTCGACGGTGGAGTTCGAGCTGACGCCGGAGGGCGAAGGCACGCGCCTCCGGTTCGTGCACAGCGGCCTGCCGTCGAGCGACCAGGCGGGCTCGCACGCGCACGGGTGGGATCACTACTTCGACCGGCTGGCGATCGCGGCCGCCGGGGGCGATCCGGGGCCGGATCCGTGGCAGACCGGGGAGATGTCGTAGCACTGTCGAGACTGCAGCCTGGTTTGAACCAGGCTGCAGTCTCCGGTTTTACTTCTCGTCGAGCTTCAGTGCTGCCGAGTTGATGCAGTAGCGCTGGCCGGTCGGCCGTGGGCCGTCCGGGAACACGTGGCCGAGGTGGCCGCCGCAATTCGCGCACGTGACCTCGGTGCGGATCATCCCGTGCGTGAGGTCGGTCTCCTCGTCGATCGCGTCCTCGTTCGCCGGCGCGAAGAACGCCGGCCAGCCGCAGCCGGAGTCGTACTTCGTCTCCGACTCGAACAGAGTCGCACCGCAGCCGGCGCACCGATACGTGCCCGGCTCGAACGTGTGGTCGTACTCGCCGGTGAACGGCGCTTCCGTTCCCTTCTGGCGGAGGACGCGGAACTCTTCCGGGGAGAGCTCGGCCCGCCACTCCGCTTCGGTCTTCTCGATCTTGCTCATGGCATCAGTCTACGAACGGCGGACGTTCTGCTCCAGGCGCGCGAGCGTCTTGCGCAGACGCGCGAGCTCGGTCTCGCCGAGGCCGTCGGTGAGGTCGCGGTTGAACGCGATCACCGCCTGGCGCAGCGTGCGGAAGAGCCGTTCGCCGTCCGCGGTCAGCTCGACGCGCACGGCGCGGCGATCGGCGCCGCGCACGCGCCTCACGATTCCGTCCTCCTCGAGCCCGTCGAGGTGGCGCGTGAGCGTGGGACCTTCGATGCCGATCGCGCGCGCGAGCTCGAGCTGGGTGCGGCGCTCGTCCGATTTGAGCGAGCTGAGGATCAGCCAGGCCGGCACCGAGCCGCCGGCTGCTGCGAGGCGGTCGTTGAACGCGCGGCTCACCGCCTTCGAGCTGAGCGCCAGCTGCAGCCCGATCGGCGTGCCCCCCCGTCTATTCATTCGCTCACTAATGATTAGTATGCTAGCATCGCCGAATGACGAGATACCAGGTCTTCCTCTTCTTCCACATCGCGTGCGTGATTCTCTGGGTCGGGGCCGGGACCACGCTCGGCCTGCTCTGGCTCCATCCGGACTCGGCGCTGCGCGCGCGGGTCGGCTCGCTCGGCGAATGGCTCGGCCCGCGTCTCTTCGCGCCCGCCGCCCTCGGTGCGCTCGTGTTCGGCCTCCTGCTCGTGCACGAGGGCCACTGGACGTACAGCCCGCTCTGGGTGCAGCTCGGGCTCGCTGCCTTCGGCGCGTCCTTCGTGATCAACGCTGCGGTACGCCCGCGGCTCGCTCGCGGGCTCCCGGCGCTCGCGCTCTTCGAGGTCGTCCTTCTCTACGCAACGGTGGCCGACATGGCGCTCAAGCCGACGAGCTCGGACACGGCGTTTCTCGTTACGGCGGGCATCGTCCTCGCGCTGCTCGCCGCGAACGTGGTCTTGCGCGTGAGGTCCGCGCCAGCTGGTACGACTGAGTCGTGAGTCAGCCGCAGCAGCCGGCGCCGCGTGTGCGCGTGATTTTCGGCGCGCTGATTCTCGTCGTGCTGCTTGCGTCGCTCGATCAGACGATCGTCTCGACCGCGCTGCCGACGATCGTCGGCGACCTCGGCGGCCTCCAGCACCTCTCGTGGGTCGTGACCGCATATCTGCTCGCGTCGACGATCACCGGTCCGCTCTACGGCAAGTTCGGCGACCTTTATGGGCGCAAGATCACGCTCCAGGTTGCGATCGTCGTGTTCCTGATCGGCTCGGCGCTGTGCGGGATCGCCCAGAACATGCCGGAGCTGATCTCGTTTCGCGCGCTGCAAGGGCTTGGCGCGGGCGGGCTGCTGACGACGACGATCGCGGTCGTCGGCGACATCATCCCGCCCCGCGATCGCGGCAAGTACCAGGGTCTTTTCGGCGCGGTCTTCGGCCTGTCGACGATCATCGGCCCGCTGCTCGGCGGCTTCTTCGTGGACAACCTGTCGTGGCGTTGGATTTTCTACGTCAACCTGCCGATCGGCGCCGTCAGCCTCTTCGTCATCGCCGCCGTGTTCCACACGCGCACCGAGCGCGTCGAGCACGCAGTCGATTACCTCGGCGCCGCGTTGCTCGCCGGCACGCTCACGTGCATCGTCCTCTTCACGAGCCTCGGCGGCACGACGTTCAAGTGGCGCTCGCCGGAGATCTTCGTGCTCGTCACGCTCTCGATCGTCCAGCTCGCGGTTTTCCTCGTCGCCGAGCAGCGTGCCGAAGAGCCGATCCTGCCGCTCTCGCTCTTCCGCAATCGGATCTTCACCGTGTGCGCGGGCATCGGCTTCATCATCGGGCTCGCGCTCTTCGGCTCGGTCACGTACCTGCCGCTCTTCCTGCAAATCGTCAAAGGCCGCAGCCCGACGTCATCCGGGTTGCAGCTGACGCCGATGATGCTCGGGCTCCTCATCACGTCGATCGTGAGCGGTCGCCTGATCAGCAGGTTCGGGCGCTACAAACCGTTCCCGGTGTTCGGCACCGCGGTGATGACCGCCGGCATGGTGCTGCTCTCGCAGCTCGACATCCACTCGACGACGACGTACACCTCGCTCGCCATGGTCGTGCTCGGTCTCGGGCTCGGCGCGGTCATGCAGGTTCTCGTGCTCGCCGTGCAGAATGCGGTCGGCTACCGAGACATGGGCGTCGCGACCGCGGGCTCGCTGCTCTTCCGCCAGGTTGGGGGCTCGATCGGCATCGCGGTGTTCGGGGCGATCTTCACGAACCGGCTGCGGGGCGAGCTGGCATCGCTGCTTCCGCCGGGCGTGCATCCGGCGAAGACGGTCAGCCCTGCTGCGATTCGGGCGCTGCCGCCGGCCGCGCACAACGCCTACGTGCACGCGGTCGCAGCTGCGCTCCATCCGGTATTCATCACCGCATCCGTGATCGCCGGCGTCTCCTTTCTCTTGACGTGGCTGCTCCGGGAGGTGCCGCTGCGGAGCACGGCCCGGCCGCTCGCCGGCGAAGATCTCGCCGGAGTGGCGACCGTCGAGAACCAGTGATCGTCGAGCTCGAGCGCCGGGAGGACTGGCGCGCCTGGCTCGAGCGGAACCACGAGACCGAGACCGACGTCTGGCTCGTCACCTGGAAGAAGCCGACCGGCAAGCCTCGCGTCGACTACGACGCCGCGGTCGAGGAGGCGCTCTGCTTCGGCTGGGTCGACAGCAAGTCGAGGGCAGTCGACGACGAGCGCACGTCCATCTACTTCACGCCGCGCAAGCCGAAGAGCTCCTGGTCGGCCTCGAATGTCGCGCGGATCGCAAAGCTCGAGGCGGCCGGTCTGCTGCGACCGGCGGGCCGTCGCGCCGTTGCGGAGGCGAAACGGCTCGGAACCTGGCCGGAGTAGGGAAAACGCAGGAACTCGCGCTTTCCGGAATCACTGCTACCCTGGTGCCACGGACGGCAACGGGTCGTCCCGTGAGATTTCAGCTCTCGTTCCTCCTTCGGTGGTTTCGAGCAGTGTGATCTCGAACCGCAGGTATCTAAGGAGTCGAACAACTACATGCAGCATTCGTTCAACGCGCTCGGCGTGAGCGCGGCCGTCGAGCAGGCGCTCGCGGCACTCGACATTGTCGAGCCATTTCGTATCCAGTCTCTCGTCTTGCCCGATGCGCTAGCGGGACGCGACGTCCTTGCGAAGGCGCCGACGGGATCGGGCAAGACACTCGCTTTCGGAGTCCCGCTCGTCGAGCGGGTCGCCCGAGACGGCAAGACCCCTGAAGCCCTCGTGCTTGTGCCGACCCGGGAGCTCGCGCTCCAGGTGGCAGACGCAATCCAGGACTTCGCAGGTGCCAAAAGCATCCGCGTCGGCGTCGCCTACGGCGGCACGCCGGTCGGCTCGCAGGCGAAGCGCCTCAAGGGCGCGCACATCGTCGTCGCGACGCCGGGTCGGCTTCAGGACCTCGTCGAGCGGCGCTTGATCTCGCTCGACGGCATCAAGATCCTCGTCCTCGACGAGGCCGACCGCATGCTCGACATGGGCTTCCGCCCGCAGGTCGAGCGCATCGTCCGCCGTGTCCCGAAGGACAGACAGACGATGCTCTTCTCCGCGACGCTCGACGGCGAGGTCGGTGAGCTCGCAGCGGCCTACACGCGCGATCCCGCGACCTTCGAGTCGCGGCGCGAGGTCGCGAACGACGACGGGGTCATCGAGCACGACTTCGTCGCGGTAACCCACGACGGCAAGATCGACACGCTGATCGAGCTGCTCGGGTCCGAGGACGGGCTCTCGCTCGTCTTCGTCCGCACCAAGCGCGGAGCCGACCGCCTCGCGCAGAAGCTCGCACGTCGCGGCGTCGACGTGGTCGCCATGCACGGCGACATGGGCCAGTCCCAGCGCGAGCGCGCACTCGAGCGGTTCCGCTCGGGTCGCGCGACGACGCTCATCGCAACGGACGTGGCCGCGCGCGGCCTCGACCTCGAAGCGATCGGCCACGTGATCAATTTCGACCCGCCCGAGGACGACAAGGGCTACGTGCACCGCGTCGGAAGGACCGGCCGCGCCGGTCGCTCCGGCCGGGGCTCGACGCTCGTCCTCCCGGATCAGCAGAGCGACGTCAGTCGCGTTGCTGCCCGCCTCGGGCACAAAGAGCAATTTGAGAGTACGGGAATGAGCAGTGCCCGGCCCAAGCTCGTGTACACGAGCCGGCGGGGCAGGCGTTCCCGGTGGTAGTGCGGGGGAGGTGAATTCATTGGCAACCGGAACCGTGAAGTGGTTCAGCGACGAGAAGGGGTACGGCTTCATCACCCCCGATGACGGATCGAAGGATCTGTTCGTCCACCACACAGGCATCTCGGGTGAGGGCTTCAAGTCCCTCTCCGAAGGAGCAAAGGTCGAGTTCGAGGCAACTGAGGGTCAGAAGGGCCCGCAGGCGACGAACGTACGGCTGACCGCTTGAGACTCAGCCTGGCTTGAGGCCAGGCCGCAGTCGTTGGAAGAGGGCCCCGCAAGGGGCCCTTTTTCGTGCGGTTCCAACTTGACGAGCACTTATTCCTGTCATTAGTCTCTCAAACTCAACTAAGTCGATGGGGAAAGGTGGTTTCGTACTCGTGCGTCGCTCGGTGCTCTTGCTCGTCACGCTCGCAGCCCTCGTCGCGGCGGGGGCCGCGGCCGCAGGCACGAATCTCTCGGTGATCGGCTACTCGATCCCGACGGCGGTCTTCCCGAAGCTCTTCACGGCCTACCAGGCGACGCCGGCGGGGAACGGCGTCAGCTTCTCGAGCTCCTTCGCCGCGTCGGAGGTGCAGAGCAAGGCGGTCGCCGCCGGCCTGCCCGCCGACGTCGTCAACTTCTCGATCTCGACGGACATGGACCGGCTCGTGCAGGCCAAGCTCGTGGACAAGAGCTGGGACGCGAACCGCTACCACGGGATCGTCTCGAAGTCGGTCGTCGTCTTCGTGCTCCGCAACGGCAACCCGAAGCACATCAAGACGTGGGACGACCTCGTGAAGCCTGGCGTACAGGTCGTCTTCCCGAACCCGTTCAGCTCGGGTGGCGCGCGCTGGGACGTCATGGCCGCGTACGGCGCGATGCTCCGCGAGCACAAGACGCCGAAGCACGCGGTCGCATATCTGACGCAGCTCTTCAAGCACGACGTCTCGCAGGACACGAGCGGCCGCAACGCGCTGAACACCTTCCTGTCCGGACGCGGCGACGTGCTGCTCGACTACGAGAGCGACGCGAAGCTCGCGCAGTCGCAGGGCAAGCCCGTCTACTACCTGATCCCGAAGGCGACGCTGGAGATCGAGACGCCGCTCGCGGCGGTGAACGGCTCGAACAAGGCCGCCGCGCAGAAGTTCGTCAACTGGCTGTACACGCCCGCGGCGCAGACGATCTGGGCGCAGAACGGGTTCCGCCCGGTCGACCCGACGGTCCTGAAGAAGTTCGACAAGCAGTTCCCGCCACGGCCGCAGCTCTTCAAGATCGGCTACGTCGGCGGCTGGGCCAAGGTGAGCAAGCAGTTCTTCGATCCGACGAACGGCATCGTCGCGAAGATCGAGCAGGGGCTGGGGGTGTCCACTGGCGGTTGACGCGGCACGGCTGCCGGGGGCCCGCCGCCGGGCCCTCGGCGCCCCGACCCTGAGCAGCGGTCTCGCGCTCGGCTACCTCAGCGTGATCGTGCTGATCCCGCTCGCCGCGCTCGTCGCGAAGGGTGCGGGAGGCGGCTGGCATCACTTCTGGCAGGTCGCCTGGAACCCGGAGGCGAAGGCGGCGCTCGAGCTGACGCTCGGGCTCGCGGGCGCGGTCGTCGCGATCAACGCCGTCACCGGCACCGCGCTCGCCTGGACGCTCGTGCGGGACGACTTCCCGGGCAAGCGCTTCGTCAACGTGCTCATCGACCTCCCGTTCGCGCTGCCGACGATCGTCGCGGGCCTCACGCTCCTCGCGCTGTACGGCCCGCGGAGCGCGGTGCACGTGAACGCCGCGTACACGCGGTGGGGCGTGCTGATGGCGCTCCTCTTCGTGACGCTGCCGTTCGTCGTCCGCACGGTGCAGCCGGTGCTGATCGAGCTCGACCGGGAGATGGAGGAGGCGGCCGCGTCGCTCGGCGCCGGACGCGTCACGATCTTCAGGCGCATCGTCTTCCCGCACCTGCTGCCGGCGCTCCTCTCCGGGGTCGCGCTCGCGTTCGCGCGGGCGATCGGCGAGTTCGGCGCGGTGATCCTGATCGCCGGCAACCTGCCGTTCAAGACGGAGGTCGCGTCGCTCTACGTCTTCGAGCGGATCTCGAGCGGCGACACGGCCGGCGCGTCGGCGCTCGCCGTCCTGCTGCTCGTGATCTCGCTCGCCGTGCTCCTTGCGATCGGCGGCCTGCGCCGCTGGGCCACTCGCCATGACCGCTAGGCGCCTCGTCCGCTACGGGTCGCTCGGCTATCTCGCGGTGATCCTCGTCGCGCCGGTCGGGCTCATCTTCTGGCGCGCGTTCGAGGGGGGCTGGCATCCGTTTTGGGCGGCGATCTCGAACCCGATCGCGGTGCACGCGCTGAAGCTGACGATCGAGGTCGCGATCGTCGCGGTGCCGCTGAACGCGATCTTCGGGATCCTCTGCGGGCTCGCGATCGTGCGGCACCGCATCCCCGGCATGGGCTTCGTGAATGCGGTCGTCGACCTGCCGATGGCCCTCTCGCCGGTCGTCGTCGGCCTCGCGCTCTATCTCCTCTACGCGCGCGACGGCTGGTTCGGCGGCTGGCTCTTCAGCCATCACGTGCTGATCCTGTTCGCCTATCCGGGGATCCTGCTCGCGACGATCTTCGTCTCGCTGCCGTTCGTCGTGCGCGAGGTCGTGCCCGTGCTGCGCGAGATCGGTACGGAGCAAGAGGAGGCCGCGGCGACGCTCGGCTCCTCCGCGTTCACGACGTTCCGCCGCATCACGCTGCCGGCGATCCGCTGGGCCGTCGCCTACGGCGTCGTGCTCACGACGGCTCGGTCGCTCGGCGAGTTCGGCGCGGTCGCGATCGTGTCGGGTGGGATCGCGGGGCAGACGCAGACGATGACGCAGTACGTGCAGGCGTCGTACGAGAACGGCGGCAATGCCTACGCGGGAGCGGTGCTGCTCGCGGCGCTCGCGATCCTCACGCTCGTCGCGATGACGATGATCCGACCGAGACAGGAGATCCATGGCGATCGAAGCACGTAACGTCACGAAGCGCTTCGGCAACTTCGTCGCGCTCGACGACGTTTCCATCGAGGTGGAGAGCGGCTCGCTCACGGCGCTGCTCGGACCGAGCGGGAGCGGTAAGTCGACCCTCCTGCGCGTGATCGCGGGGCTCGAGATCGCGGACGCCGGCGACGTCTACATCTCGGGCAAGGAGGCGACGGCGCTCGCGCCGCAGAAGCGCGGCGTCGGCTTCGTCTTCCAGCACTACGCCCCGTTCAAGCACATGACCGTGTGGGACAACGTCGCCTTCGGGTTGCAGATCCGCCACCGGCCGAAGGCGGAGATCCGGGCGCGGGTCGACGAGCTGCTCGAGCTCGTGCAGCTCGCAGGGCTCGGCGGGCGCTATCCCGCGCAGCTGTCCGGCGGGCAGCGGCAGCGGATGGCGCTCGCCCGCGCGCTCGCCCCCGAGCCCGAGGTGCTGCTGCTCGACGAGCCGTTCGGCGCGCTCGACGCGCGCGTGCGGGTGGAGCTGCGCTCCTGGCTCCTGCGGCTCCACGACGAGATGCACGTGACGACGATCTTCGTCACGCACGACCAGGAGGAGGCGCTCGAGCTTGCGGGCTCGATCGTCGTCATGAACAAGGGTCGCGTGGAGCAGACGGCGCCGCCACGCGCCCTGTACGACGAGCCGGCGAACGAGTTCGTCATGAGCTTCGTCGGCCAGGTGAACAAGCTCGACGACGCCTGGGTGCGCCCGCACGACGTCGAGCTCGGCCACGAGCCGAATGGCTCAACCCGTGAGGCGCAGGTCGAGCGGATCGTCCGGCTCGGCTTCGAGACGCGCATCGAGCTGACGCGCGACGACGGCGAGCGGCTCTACGCGCAGCTTACGCGCGACGAGGCCGACGAGCTCGAGCTCGCGCACGGCGACATCGTCTACGTGCGCACGCGGCGCGAGCGGACGTTCTAGACCTTGACGAGCCGGGCCTGAATCAGCCGCCAGGAGAGCTCGGAGCTCAGCGTGGCGGGAAACAGGAGCCGGGTGATCTGTGCCGCAGACATAGATCGATAGTGGCTGACCAGGGCCGCTTCACGGAATCACTCGTGGGGTGGTTCCCTCCGGCGCTTCACTCTCACCTCCGAGCCCAGGCGTCGGCATCCCGCGTCAGCTCGTCCACGTGAGGCGGGAGATCGCCGCGGGCGATGTCCGCGAGCGTGACCCGCTCGAGCACCGAGCGGACGCTCGCGCGGAGGGCCACCCAGACGTCGCGCAGCTTTGCCGAGGAGCCCTCGTAGTCGAGCTGCTCCGGGGGCAGCCCGCGCACGTTCGCGAGCGGCCCTTCGACCGCCCGGATCACGTCGGCGAGGGCAATCTCGTCCGCCGGCTTCGCGAGCAGGTAGCCGCCGGCCTGCCCGCGGCGGCTGTCGACGAGGCCGGCGCGGCGGAGGTCGCCGAGGATGTTCTCGAGGAAGTTGTGCGGGATGCCCGTCGCATGCGCGATCTGCTCCGCGGTGAGCATCTCGCCCGCGGCGGCGAGCTCGATCGCCGCACGGACGGCGTAGTCGGCTTTCGCGGTCGTGCGCACCTCCCCGGATTATGCTGCCGGCGTGGTCGAGCTACCGATCACCGGCGGCTGCCTCTGCGGGGCAGTGCGTTATGAGGTCGACGAGCCGCTCGTCTCGGCGGGCTATTGCCATTGCACGCGCTGCCAGCGCCGCACAGGATCCGCCGCCGCGTGCTCGGCGCGCATCTCGCCCGGCTCGCTCCGGGTGGTGCAGGGCGAGGAGCTGATCCGCTGCTGGCAGCCCGACGACGGCTTCGCGAAATGCTTCTGCTCGAACTGCGGCGGCGCGCTCTGGAGCCGCCATCCGGAGGATCACGAGCGGATCGGCATCCGCATGGGCACGTTCGACTCCGACCCGGGTATCCGCCCGTCCGTCCACACGTACACCGCGTACGCCGCGGTGTGGGAGCCGATCCCCGACGACGGGCTGCCGCGGCACCCGGAAGCGGCGCCCTAGAGCGAGACGAGCCGGGTCCCCGTCGCCTTGAACGTCGCATACGCGACGCCGCCGCGCGCGAGCTCGAGCCGATCGGACGACCCCGCCGTCACCTCGGCGGTGACGGGGCCGATCCGGACGCGCACACGGTTGCCGACCTCGACCACCGAGCCGATCTCGCCACGGACGACGTTGAGCGCGGAGTCGTGCGCAGGCTCGCGGGCGACCGCGATCTCCCACGGATAGACGACGACACCGACCTCACCGTGCGCGATGTCGGTCGAGAAGAGACGCTCGCCGGTGGCGAGCACGATCTCGGTCAGCTCGCCGCGCCTCGCACTCCCGTGCAGCAGGTTCGCGCCCGTGAACGACGCGACGAAGCCGTCGCGCGGCCGCGCCACGAGCTCCGACGGTGTCGCGAGCTGGCGGAGCTTGCCCTCGACGAGCACCCCCACCTCGTCCGCGAGCGCGGCGGCGTCCTCGTAGTCGTGCGTGACGAGCAGCGTGGGGAGGGCGAGCTCGTGCAGGAGCTCGTGCAGCTCCATTCGCACCTCCGCCTTCGTGTGCGCGTCGAGTGCGGCGAGCGGCTCGTCGAGCAGCAGGACAGCCGGCTTGCGCGCGAGCGCACGTGCGAGCGCCACGCGCTGGCGTTCGCCGCCCGAGAGCTCGCCCGGCCGCGCCGCTGCGAGATGCGCGATGCGGAACCGTTCGAGCAGCTCGTCGACGCGCTCGCGACCTGCGTAGGCGACGTTCGCGCGCACGCTCAGGTGCGGAAAGAGCGCGTAGTCCTGAAAGACGAGCCCGACCCGTCGCTCCTCGGGCGGGCGGTCGATGTCGCCGTTCAGCCAGACGTCGTCGCCGAGCGCGACGCGTCCGCGCGCGCGCGCGAGGCCTGCGACGACGTGGAGCGCCGAGGTCTTGCCCGCGCCCGACGGGCCGACCAGCGCGACCGTCCGCGCGACCGTGAGCGCGAGCTTCAGGTCGAAGTCGCGAAGCGGAAGCGAAAAGTCGAGATCGAGGGCAGCCATTTGAGGGTGACGAGGAGCGCCGCGCTGACGAGCACGAGCAAGGCGCTGACGGCGAGCGCGATGTCGAAGTTGACGTCGAATTCCGCGTAGACCGCGAGCGGCAGGGTCTGCGTGACGCCGCGCAGGCTGCCGGCGAACATGATCGTCGCGCCGAACTCGCCGAGACCGCGCGCGAACGCAAGCGCGGCGCCGGCGACGAGGCCGCCGCGCGCAAGCGGCGCGACGACGCGGAAGAACGTGCGCACCGGCCCGGCGCCGAGCGTGCGCGACGCGGCGACGATGTTGGCGTCCACCGCCTCGAAGGCCGCGATCGCGGCGCGCACATAGAGCGGGCTCGCGACGAAGGCCACGGCGAGGACGACCGCCGTCTGCGTGAACGGGAAGCTCGTGTGCAAGAGGCCGGTGCGTCCGAACGCCGCGAGCAGGCCGAGACCTGCGACCGCCGGCGGCAGGACGAGGGGCAGCTCGACGAGCGTGACCAGCACCGACCGGCCCACGAATCGCCGGGTCGCGAGCAGATACGCGGCCGGCGTCCCGAAGACGAGGATCAGCGCCTGCGCGATGAAGGTCGTCTTGAGACTGACGACGAGGGCGTCGGTGACGACCCCGTTACCGAGCTGGGCGACGAGGCGCGCAGGCGACACGCGGGCGAAGATCGCGACCACCGGCAGCGCGATGAACCCGAGGGCGACGAAGCTCAGGACGAAGACGGACAGCCCGAGAAGCAGACGGCGCACGTCGGCTCACTGCTCGACCATGACGGAGGTCGATTTGACGACCGCCGTCGCCGGCACGCCGGGGCGGAGCCCGAGCTCTTCCACGGCATCGCGTGTCACGATCGCCACGACGCGCGTCGGCTCGGTGACGAAGATCTCGACCTGCGCGAGCAGGCCGTCGACCTTCACGTCGCGCACCATGCCGGTGAAGCGGTTGCGCGCGCTCATCGAGTGTGAGCGGCCGCCGCGCAGCCGCTCGATCTCCTTGCCGCTGACGATGCGACGGTTCCCGGCGTCGCGCTTCGTCTTGATCCGGCCCTCGCGATCCCAGCGGCGCAGGGTGTCGAGGCTGATCCCGAGCGCCTCGGCGGCTTCCCGCGCGGAGTAGAGCTCCTTGGCCATGCGCCGCATCATATACATAGGCAGCGCCTAGGAACGGCCGCTGAAGAAGGTGGTGATCGTCCCGCGCGCGTCGACCTTGCGGATCGCGCCGCTGCCCTGGTCGCCGATGTAGAGGTCGCCGCGGCCGTCGACGGCGACGGTCTCCGGCGTGGTCAGCCGGGCGCGCACCGCCGGGCCACCGTCACCCGCCTCGCCGGGCCTGCCCGTGCCCGCGACGATCGCGATCGTGCCCCGGCGGTCGATCCGGCGGACGACATTCGCCAGCGGCTGCGCGACGTAGAGGTCGCCGTGCGCGTCGAAGGCGAGGCCGTCCGGGTGCGCGATCCGCGCGAAGAGCGTCATCGAGCCCTTCGCGACGCGCTCGATGCCGTGCGGTGTCGCGACGTAGAGCGCGCCGTGCGCGTCGAAGGCGAGACCGGACGGCTGCACGAGCCTCGCGACCGTGGTGACGGTTCCCTCGGAGTCGATTCGCCGAACGGCGTCGTTCCCGCTGTCGGAGATGTAGAGATTGCCGTGCGGATCGAACGCGAGATCGGTCGGCGCGCGCAGGTGGGCGCCGCGGGCGGGCCCGCCGTCACCGCCGAACGAGCCGGCGTGCGAGTCGAGCGGCGGGATCGCGCCCGCGCCCGCGAACGCGTGCACCACGCCGCGCCGATCGATCCAGCGGACGCGGTTGTCGTGATCGGCGACGAAGACGTTTCCGACGGCGTCGAGCGCGATCCCGGCCGGACACGTGAATTGCGCCTCCGCGGCCGAGCCGCCGTTGCCGGTGAAGCCCTGCTCGCCGGTGCCGCCGACGATCCAGAGCCGGCCGCCGGAATCGACGCGGAAGATCCACGAGTCCTGGCAGTCGACGCCGTAAAGGCTCCCGGCGCGGTCGAACGCGATCTGGTCTGGGCCGCCCTGCGCGAACGACGCGCCCGCTTCGATGTGGCCCTCAGGCCCTGCCTGCCGCGCGGCGCCGCCGCACCCGGCGGCAACGAGTGCAGCGAGCACGGCGGCGGGCGCTGCGCGCACCGCTCACTCGGTTCGGATCTCGATCATCGGCTTCGCCGCGGGCCGGAGCCAGCGCAGCACGCGGAGAAGCTGCGCCTGCGGGAGGCTGACACAGCCGGCGGTCGGGTGCCCTGTGCTCACATGAAGAAAGATCGCAGACCCGCGCCCCGGTACAACAGGGTGCGCGTTGTAGTCGATCACCGCGAAATAGCGGTACTGGGGCGAGATACGCCAGAGCGCTTCGCTCGCGCCGTGAAACGAGGGTTGCGCGCCGCAGGCTACGTGGCGGAACGTGTTGTACGTCGGCGATCGCGCGTCCTCGTCCCACCAGTCGCCGCAGACGAGGCGGTGGTAGGCGAAGGCGACGCCGGGATTCGGCGCGATCCCGTACATCGTCGCGCCGAAGCGGTACGTGCCGGTCGGCGTCGCGCCGTCGCCCTCGTGCTTGCTGCTCGAGAGCCCGGCGGGCCCGAGCTCCGCCGTCCACGGGCCGGCGACGCGGCGGAAGCACGCGCCGCGGCGCTGCCAGAGCTCGAGCGCCGCCGTCGTCGCGCCCGCGTGCGCGTCCACGGTCACGAGCTGCTGCGCCTGGGCAGGGCCTGGGCAGAGCAGGGCGCCGGCGGCGGCGAGGGCGGCTACGCTCACGGCCCGTATGGTTGCGGTTCCGGCCCCGTTGCCGCCGTTCGTCGCCCGCGCGGAGCGCGTCACGGCCGCGGATCTGCGTTTTTCCTGGCACTCCGGCTGTCCCGTCGGCCCGTCCGCGCTCCGGCGCGTGCGCCTCAGCTTCATCGGCTTCGACGGCGAGCGCCACCTCGGCGCGCTCGTGGTCAATGCGCGCGTCGTCCCGCAGGTGATCGCCGTCTTCGGGACGCTCTATCGCGCGCGGTTCCCGATCCGGCGGATGCAGCCGGTCGACGTGTACCGCGGCAGCGACGACCGGTCGGCTGCGGCTGACAACACGTCCGGCTTCAACTGCCGCAAGGCCGTCGCTTCGGGGCCGACGTCGTGGTCGATGCATGCGTACGGCGAGGCGATCGACGTCAACGACGTGGAGAATCCGTACCTCGAAGGCGCACGCGTGATCCCGCCCGCGGGGCGTGCGTATCTCGATCGCCGCAACGTGCGTCCCGGGATGGCGGTCGACGGCGGCGTGCTCGTGCGCGCGTTCGCGAGCGTCGGGTGGGGTTGGGGCGGGCGCTTCGCGGGGACGCCCGATTACCAGCATTTCTCGACGAACGGGCGGTAGAGGCGGGGCCAGGCCCTATCAAGGAAGTGTCACGACTTCCGCACGACATGCTCAAAACGCCCGGAAAGCTAGGCTCGAGGCGTTACGAAGTCGTGACGGGGCCTGGCCCCGCCTCGCGCGCGGGATTGCGGAGCCCGACGCCGCCGATCGTTCCGCCGGCGATCAGGAGCAAGCCCGTCACGAGCATCGCGAGATGGAACCCGTGCTTCGTCAGGTGCGTACCTCCGCTCGCGGCTGCGATGCCGACGACTGCGATTGCGATCAAGCCGGCGACGCGGGCGACCGCGTTGTTCACGCCCGACGCGACGCCCGCGTCGCCGGCGCCTGCGTCGGAAAGCACGGTCGTCGTGAGCGGCGCAACCGTCAGGGCAAGGCCTATCGAGAAGCCGAGCAAGGGCGGCAGCAGATCCCGCCAGTAATTCAGATGCGCAGGCAGCCGTGCGAGCACCGCGACCGCAGCACCCGCGATCACCGGCCCGATCGTCATCAGCAAACGCGGGCCGATCCGCATCGACAACCGTCCCGCGCGCGGCGACAGCACGAACATCATCGCTGTCACCGGCAGCGTCGCGAGCCCTGCGCGGAACGGTGAATAGCCGACGGTCTGCTGCAAGAACACGACGAGGAAGAAGCTGAACGTCGAAAGGCCGCCGTACACAGCGAACGTCTCGATGTTCGTGACGGAGAAGTTGCGCAGCCGGAAGAGACGGAGCGGCAGCATCGGCTGGCGCTCGTGCGTCTCCCACACGACGAACGCCGCGAGCGCCGCGGCGCCGCCGAACAGCGTCCCGAGGATCATCGCGCCCCAGCCGTGCCGCGGCTGCTCGATGAAGGCGAACACGATCGCGCCGAGCCCGATCACGCACAACCCGCCGCCGAGGTAGTCGACGCGCGCGCCCTCGCGGCGCGACTCCTTCTGCGCCATCCGCGCCGAGATCATCAGCGTCGCGATCGCGATCGGCACGTTGAGGAAGAAGATCACACGCCAGGTCGAGACCCCGATCAGCCAGCCGCCGAGCAGCGGCCCGACGACGGTCGTCCACATTCCGATCGCCGCGCCTCGCGCCGCGCCGGAGAAGGTCGACGTGATCACCGCGAGCGACGCAGGCGTGAGCAGCGCGCCCGCGATGCCCTGGAAGCCGCGAAAGACGATGAGCGTGTCGACGTTCGGCGCGAGTGCGCAGAGCACCGAGGCGAGGCCGAACCACGCGACGCCGAACCGGAAGACACGCACCTCGCCGAAGATGTCCCCGAGCGAGCCGCCGACGAGGATCAGCGACCCGAGCGTCAGGAGATACGCATCGACGATCCATTGCTGGGCCGCGAGCCCGCCCCCGAGGTCGTGCTGGATCGGCACCAGGGCGACGTTCACGACCGTTCCGTCGATGAAGACGATCGACGAGCCGAGAATCGCTGCGATCAGCGTCAGTCGCGTGGAAGCCGCCACGTCAGCCACACTTAACAGGAAGTGAACGATCCGACCGCCCGCGATCACCGAAGATTGAAGTGATGGACGAGGCTTCCCCGAAGCGGTACGGTCGCGGCCTTTTCCTGGCCACGCTCTTCGGCGGAGTGACGTCGATCGCCTGGGGCCGTCCCGTGTGGAACCGCGTCAGCTCCGGGCTCACGGGCATCGAGGCGCTGATCCCGCTCGTCCCGCACGGCTGGCGGATCTACTCGATCGCACCGACGATGCCGACGTTCGATCCGTCGACGTGGCGCCTCTCGATCGACGGCCTCGTGCAGAACAAGCTCTCACTCAGCTACCACGAGCTGCGCGCGCTTCCGCGCGCGCACCAGGTGACCGACTTCCACTGCGTCACCGGCTGGACGGTGCGCAACGTGCACTGGACCGGCGTTCGGCTCTCCGAGATCTTCGACCGCTCGCACCCGCTTCCCCAAGCGCATGCGTTGCAGTTCGTCTCGGCGGAGGTGCCGTACATCGACTACCTGACGCTGCCGCAGTCGCAGCTGAAGGACGTGATGCTCGCGTACGAGATGGACGGCAAGCCGCTCTCACGCGATCACGGCGCCCCGCTCCGGCTCGTGATCCCGGAGATGTACGGCTACAAGGGCGTCAAGTGGCTGAACCGGATCAACCTCGTGCCGCAGGCGGGCGACGGCTACTGGGAGCTGCTCGGCTACGACCGCGACGCGTGGGTCGGACACTCGAACGGCTACGGGCTGTGAGGCTCGTCCGGCGCTTCTCCCGCACAGAGCGCACGCTGCACTGGGTAAACGCGGCGGGCTTCCTGCTCCTGCTCGCGACCGGCCTCATCCTCTATCTGCCGCGGCTTTCCGTGCTCGTCGGGCGCCGCCCGCTGATCAAGGACATCCACCTCTGGGGCGGCATCGGCTGGATCAGCGCGCTCCTGATCGTGATCGTGCTCGGCGACACCGGCGGGCTGCTGCGCATGGCGCGCGATCTCGAGGTGTTGCGTCCGAGCCGCTTCAACGTCGGGCAGAAGGTGAACGCGATCCTGAACGCGGCGTTCGCGCTGTTGTTCCTCGTCACCGGGCTCCTGCTCTGGTTCGGCGAGCGCAACACGAGGTTCCGCTTCACGAGCACGGTGCTCGTGCACGACGTCCTCATGTACGCGGCGCTGACGCTCCTCGTCGGCCATCTGTATCTCGCGCTGATCCATCCTGCGACCCGGCATTCGCTGCGCGGCATGACGCGCGGAACGGTCAGGGAGGACTGGGCGGAGCTGCACTACCCCCGCTGGGCTCCCCCGCCGGCCGACTGATTCGACCGGCGGGGAAGAACGGTCTCGTTACGAGGGGCGCGTACCGAGCGTGATCGTGAGCTTCTTGGTCGAGCCGTTGCGGTTGACGGTGACGGTCACCTTGTCGCCCGGCTTGTAGGTGTTCACCTTCGCGGTCAGGTCGTCGGCGGAGGCGATCGAGTCGCCGTTGATCGCGGTGATCACGTCGCCCGTCTTCATACCGGCGCCGGCCGCAGGGGAGCTCGCCTTCACCGCCGTCACCTCGGCGCCGCTGCCGGAGCTCGGCGTGCCGATCGTGATCCCGAGGTAGGCGTGCTGCACCTTGCCGCCGGCGATGATCGTGTCGGCGACGCTCTTCACCGCGTCGGACGGGATCGCGAAGCCGACTCCGTCGTTGCCGCCGGAGTCGCTCTCGATCTGCGCGTTGACTCCGATCACGTCACCGCTCGAGTTGAGCAGCGGCCCGCCCGAGTTGCCGTGGTTGATCGGCGCGTCCGTCTGGATCGCGCCGGAGATCGAGTAGTTGTTCGGCGCGCTGATCGTGCGGTTGAGCGCGCTGATGATCCCGGAGGTCAGCGTCTCCGGCAGCCCGAACGGGCTGCCGATCGCAGCGACAGGCTGACCGACCTGGAGCGCGGCCGAGCTGCCGAAGGAAAGGGGATGCAGCTCCGAGGAGTCGACCGAGACCTTGATCACGGCGATATCGGTCGACGGGTCGGTGCCGACGAGCGTCGCCTTTGCCGTCTTGCCGTCCTGGAACGTCACCTTGATCGAGGTTGCGCCGGACACGACGTGCTGGTTCGTGATGATGTCGCCGGAGGTGTCGACGACGAACCCGGAGCCTTCGGCCTGGGCGCCCTGGTCGCCGAACCCGTTGCCGGAGCTCTCGTTGACGACGATGTCGACGACGCCGGGCGACACGTTCTTGTAGAGCTGGGTCAGGCTCGTCGTCGTCGATGCGGCCGGCTGCGCCGGGACCGACGCGACGACCGTCGTGGTGGTCTTCGAGCCCCCGGTGCTGCCGGCGTAGATGGCCGCTCCGGCCCCGATTCCGATGGCCAAAGCAGCCCCGATCGGGAGGCCGCGGCGGAGGAATGCGTTCGATCTCACGTGGTCTTCTCTCCTGATTCTCGTAGCTAGATGACTCCACTGTGCCCATGCCGCTTAGGAGCAAGGTGAGAGTGGATTAGGCCTTCGTTAAGGCGGCTCAAGACCGGGGCTCCTGCCGCCGATGAAGGGAGTGGGCTTATGGCAGATCCGAACGAGGGCATCGTCGAGCAGTACGCGCAGCACCTCCTGAAAAGGGCTGCTACGGCCGTCCTCAGCTGGACTGTGATGGGAGTCATCCTCGGGGCCTTCCTGGGCGGTCTACCCCGGCTCTTCCGTCATAACCTGATCTCGCCCAGCAAGATCTATTTCGCCGTTCTGCTCGGCGCGATCGCCGGTGGCTTCCTCGGCCGCTCGCTGGGGGAGAAGCGGGCTCTCGGCCTGCGGCTCCAGGCCCAGATGGCGCTCCGCCAGCTCGAGCTCGAGAACCGGACGCTGCTCGCCCGGGCTCCCGCGCCGGCCCCCGCACCCGCGCCGGTCGCCCCTCCGCCCGTCGCGGCCCCGGTTGCGCCGGCACCGGTGGCTCCGCCTCCGGTTGCGCCGGCTCCCGTGGCTCCGCCTCCGCCGGCGCCTGCTCCGGTGGCCCCCGCACCCGTCGCCGCACCGGCGCCGATTCCGGCGGCCCCGGCCGTCGAGCCGCTGCTGGCGCCGCCTCCCGTCGCGCCGGAACCTGCTCCTGCTCCC
>Ga0207664_10000806_pt1 | contig 21231 bp, 9 predicted proteins | sample LARL83metaG_FD_184349 | JGI IMG/M metagenome (GOLD analysis project Ga0207664, IMG submission 184349) | Corn, switchgrass and miscanthus rhizosphere microbial communities from Kellogg Biological Station, Michigan, USA - LAR L8-3 metaG... | ecosystem: Host-associated > Plants > Roots >... | reverse complement strand
CGGGACCCTGGAGACGTAGTAGATCCCGGCCCCGGCGATCAGGCAGCCGGCCACCACCACCGGGCGGGTGCCGATCCGCGTGACCAACTGTGAAGCCATGCCTCCCGCAACGGCGAACCCCGCGGTGATCGGCAGGTAGGCGGCCCCCGCCTTGAGTGGTGAGTAGTGCAGGATCTCCTGCATGTAGAGCGTGGCGTAGAAGAACATGGAGAAGAACCCGGTAAAAGCGATCAGCTGGGTCAGATCCGCCGCGACCAGTCCCTTCACCCGGAGGATCGCCAACGGAACCAGCGGGTCGCGGCTGCGCAGCTCATTGCGCGCGAACGCGATGAGCAGGCCGGCCGATCCGATCAAGGTGAGGACGGTCTGGAGCGATCCCCAGCCGGCGATCGGTGCCCGCACGAGGCCGTACACCAGCAACAGCATGCCCCCGGTGACGAGCACCGCCCCCTGGGAGTCAAAGGCCGTCCCCCTGGTCCTGGCACCGCGGTCGTTCGCGAGCAGCGCGAGCGCCCCGGCGGCCACAATGACGCAGACCGGCGGGTTGACGAAGAAGATCCATCGCCAGCCCGGTCCCTGCGAGAGCACCCCGCCGAGGAAGACCCCGGCCGCCGCGGCCATCCCGCTGATGGCTCCCCAAGCCCCGAGCGCCGTATTGCGGTCCTTGCCTTCGCGGAAGCTGGTGGTGAGCTCCGATAGCGCCGCCGGGGCCATGAGCGCGGCGCCGATTCCCTGGATGAGCCGGGCAGCGACGAGCAGTCCCGCACTGTTGGCCAGCCCGGCGGTCAGTGATGCCGCGGCGAAGACCGCCAGGCCGGCAAGCAGCATGCGACGGCGCCCCAGCAGGTCGCCGAGGCGGCCGCCGAGCAGGAGGAAACCTCCGTAGGTGAGGATGTAGCCGCTGGCCACCCACTGCAGGTTCTGCTGCGAGAAGCCCAGGCTGTGCTGGATGGACGGCAGGGCGACATTGACGATCGCCGAGTCGGCTATGTCGAGGAACTGCACGGCGCAAAGCAGCACCAAGGTGAGCGCACCAAGGCGCGACCGGAGGACCAGCCGCGAGCCGGTGCCTGGCAAGACGTGCCCCTGGACTGAGGTCATACCCGCAAGCATCCTCTCGACTGAGTAAGTTAGCTGACTTAGTATTGCGCTCCATAGATACGCAATGTCAAGTGAGTTCACTCACTTAACCGGGGTCGTCGCCAGGCGCGCGGGCTTGACGCAGAGCCGGTGGTGCAGCGGGCGGCGGCCGAAACTTGGACTGACCAGTACAGTCCGCGGCTAGCATTGGCGCATGCCGGACAAGCCGAGGACGGAGCGTGGGCGCGCCAGCCGCGAACGAATCGTGGAACGCGCAGCCGAACTGTTCGCCGAGCGCGGGGTGGCGGCCACCAGCCTCGATGAGGTACTGGCCGCCGCCGGGGCAGGCAAGAGCCAGCTGTACCACTATTTCCGTGGCCGCGACGAGTTGGTGGAAGCTGCGGTGGGGCTGCGCTGCGCTCAGGTGCTGGCCGGGCTGACCCAGGCACTGGGCGCGGTGGCGTCACTGGCGGAACTGGAGCATGCCCTGGCAGGGTTCGCCGACGACTATGAGCGGATGGGGCTGCCGGGCTGCCCGATCGGGTCGCTGGCGGCCGAGGTGGCCGAGCGCAACGAGGACGCACGGCGCCGGGCCGCCGCGGCGTTCGATGCCTGGGAGAAGCTGTTCGCCGACGCGCTGGAACGAATGCGTGAGCGGGGAGAACTGCGCGCGGACGCCTCCCCCACGATGCTGGCCACGGCGCTGCTGGCCAGCATCGAAGGAGGGATGGCACTAAGCCAGACACGCAAGGACCCGGCATCACTGCGTATCGCCGCGGACGCGGGGCTCGCCCAGGTGCGGGCGTACCTGAGCTAGAACTGTACTAATCGGTCCACTTAGTGCTAGCCTCCGTACTGTACTAATCGGTACAGTTGCTCGCGACTAGGAGAGCTTGACCATGCACCTCGCCGTATTCGGAGCTTCTGGCGGCATCGGCACCCACGTCGTGGCCCTCGCCAGCCAGCGTGGCCACCAGGTCCGCGCCGTCCACCGCACCGCGCCGCCATCCCCACTCCCCCGGCAGGCCGAGGTCCTCCTGGCCACGGACATCTTCGACCCCGCTGTCGTCGCTGCCGCCATCCGCGGCGCCGACGTGGTGGTCGCCGTCGCCGGCCCGAACTTCGCCACCCGCCACAACCCCCGCACCACCATGACCTCACCGCCCGACCTCCACCAGCGGCTGGCCCGCTCGCTCATCGCCGCCATGAAAGAGTCCGCTACACCGGCCCGGCTGATCACGGTCAGCACCGCCAGCATGGGTCCCGCGGATGGCGTCATGGGCACCGGGCCGCGACTGCTGTTCCGCTTCTTCCGCACCGTGCTGGTCCCCAACCTGGGCCGCGTCGGCCAAGACCTTCGCGCGATGGAGGAGGAACTCGCCGCAAGCGGGCTCGACTGGTACGCGCTACGCCCCGTCAAGCTGACCGACGGCCCGCTCACCGGGCACGTTCAGACCAGCGACCGGGTCACGATCAAATCCATCTCCCGCGCCGACGTCGCCTGGCACATCCTCACCCTCGCCGAGGATCCCGCCCCGGGCCCCCAGCGCACCCCCGTCATCACTACCGGCGCCGGCGGCAAGTCCCGTCCAGCCCCGGACGACGATCCATCCTCCCGGCAAGCACCCGTCACCAGGTAGATACCGGCCGGCCGGCGCGGCAGGTGATCGGGCTTACTCGCCCTGCGGCTGTTGCTTTCTGCGCTTCCTGCGCCGATGTTCGATGATCGCGTCCGGGCCCGGAAACACCAGGCTGGTATGACCATCATCGAAACGCACCAGATAGGGCGGTTCCCCGCCCGCTCCGCGAACCTCGATGATCTCGCCCGTCCGCTCGGGCTGGCCCACGATGTTGCCACGCACGCAGAACCGGTCTCCGATGGCTGCTTGCATCAGCCCACTTCCTCACCCGCGTTTTGCCCGCCGCCCGTGCACCGCGGCGGCACGCTCACGGTGTGCCACATCACTAAAGGCCAGTATCCACCTCGCGCTGGTGGCTGATACCCGGCTCGGTGCGTGCCCCGGGTGGCTGGTGGGCAAGGATGGGAAGCTGTGGGCACGAGTGCCAGATTCATTGTGGTCGGCGGGGGCCTGGTCGCGGCGAGCGTGGCCTACCACCTGGCCCGCCGGGGCGCTTCGGTGATCATCGTGGAGGGCGGCCAGCCGGGGGCGGCCACCAACGCGGGAGCGGGCATCATCTGCCCGTGGACGGCGCCGCTGGATGACGCGTGCTATCGGCTGTGCGCCGAGGGAGCCCGTTACTACCCCGAGCTGCTGGCGATGCTGGCCGACGACGGCGAGGCCGGGAGCGGGTATGGCCGGGTGGGCACGCTGTGCGTGGCCGGCCAGGACGAAGCGCTCGAGCCGATGGCCGCGCTGGTGCGGTCGCGGCGCACCAGCGCGCCAGACATCGGGGAGGTGGCGGCGCTGGCCCCCGGCGAGCCGGCCCGGATGTTCCCGCCGCTGGCCCCGGACCTGGCTGGACTGTGGATCGGCGGCGGCGCCCGGGTCGACGGCCGGGCAATCCGGGACTGCCTGCTGCGTGCCGCGGTGGCCCACGGCGCCCGCCGGGTACCCGGGACCGCCACGCTTGACCGGGCCGGGGACCAGGTGACCGGCGTGACCGTGGGCGCGGAGCGCATCGGCGCGGACGCCGTAGTTGTCGCCGCCGGTGCCTGGACGGCCGGGGTATGCGCGGGGCTGGGTATCGGCTTGCCGGTCGGCCCGCAGCGCGGCCAGATCGTGCACACAAGCCTGCCCGGCACCGACACCGCCGCGTGGCCGGTAGTGCTGTCCAGCCAGGACCCCTACCTGGTCGCCTTCCCCGCCGGGCGGGTGGTGCTCGGCGCGACCAGGGAACAGGCTGGTTTCGACTACCACACCACCGTGGGCGGTGTGGGCGGCCTGCTGGCCGGGGCTGCGCGGCTGGCACCCGGCCTGCGCGAGGCCGAACTGCTGGAAACACGGATCGGCTTCCGGCCCGTCACCAGCGACGGCCGCCCTCTGCTCGGCGCGGTCGCGGGCGGCCTGATCGTCGCGACCGGCCACGGCCCCGAAGGACTGACCGCCGGTCCATGGAGCGGCCTGGCCGTGGCGCAGCTCGCCCTGGGGCAGCCGCCGGTCACCGACCTCGCCCCGTTCGACCCGTCCCGGTTCCAGGCCTAAACCAGAGCGCGAACGGCGGCCCGTACCCGGTGACCATTCATCAAGGGCGCATACCTGCGTTTTTTACCAAACTTTGAACAAAGGCGTTGCGGGGCTTGACGTGATCCGGCATCAGGACTAGGTGTTGTTTCTAACGGGGTGACGGCGCCCATTGGCACCCGCACCTGGTGAGTCCAAGGGGGCACGGTGACTCACGATGAAATCGTCGCGGCCAGGGACCGCGCCGAGGCCGTTCTGCTGAGGTTGCCCAACGTGACCTCGGTGGGGATCGGTGGGCGGGTCCGGGCCGGGCAGCCAGTCCCCGAGCTGGTGCTCACGGTCTACGTCGACGTGAAGGTCCCGGCCGACCAGCTGGCCCCGTCCGAACGCATCCCGGGCGAGATCGAGGGACTGCCGACGGACGTTGTTGAGATGCCGACCGTGGGGACTACCAGAGCCGCGCCCGCACCGCCCGGCCGGCCCTTTATCCCGTTCCCGAAGCGTGACACTGAGAAGTACCGGCCGACGCTCGTCGGTGGCAGCCACATGCAGGGAGAGCTGGCCGTCAGCGACTACAACATGGGCACCCTTGGCTGCATCATGGTCTCGACGACGAACGCGGCCAAGGCGTACGCGCTCACCAACTGGCACGTGATGCAGGGGGATAACCACGAGGACCCCACGCTCGGAGACACAAAGGCGGGCCAGCCGACCAACAAGGACAGCATCACCAAGTGCTGCTCCGACATCATCGGCACCCTGGCCGCCGGGGCCCGCAACACCACCACCGACGCGGCACTGATCGAGCTCAAGCCGGGTACCAAGTGGAAGGCCGACGTCCTCGACATCGGGCCGCTGATTGGCGAGCACCCCGTTGACTCGACCGAGGCGGGCACCCACCCCGCGGTACTCATGCACGGTGCCAAGTCCCGGCTGAACGGCGGCCGGATCCTTTCGATCGGCACACCCATGACGGTCGACGGCATCCACTTCACGAACGTGATGGTCATCGTGCCGAACGCGAACACAGCCGTCGACCCCACCGACCCGTACTTCTTCGGCCAGCCCGGCGACTCCGGCGCGGTCGTGGTCAACGACGCCAACCAGGTCGTCGGGGTGTTCTTCGCCGGGCCGTCCCCGCCGTACCCCGCTGGTGCGATCGCCGGCTGGGCCCTGCCGCTCGCTGACATCAAGCAGCCCTTCGCCGACCAGTCGGTGCCAGTGAGGGTGGCCACGGCCGCCACGGCCGGGATCGTCAACACCGTGCCGGGCGCGGCGATGGCCGCGTTGCCGCAGGAGCTGGCGCCGGCCCTGATCGGCGCCCGGGCCAGCGCTGAGGCGCGCGAACGCCTCGTCGCCGTCGGCCTGCCGCTGGGCGGCGAGCCGCCCAGCGCCGCTCTGCGCCGGCTCGAGGGCGACCTCGAAGGATCTGCCCGCGGTCGTGGTCTGGTCGCATTCTGGCTCCGGCACCAGCACGAGCTGCTTGAGCTGATCAACTCGAACCGGCGGGTAATGATCACGTGGCACCGCAGCGGCGCGTCCGGGCTGTTCCAGCTGCTCACCCGGATGCTCAGCCAGCCCGACCTGACCGTCCCGGAGACGATCAACGGCCAGCCCGTCGGTCACTGCCTGGACGCTGTCTGCGCCGTACTCGACCGCTTCGCCAGCCCTCAGCTCCGGGCTGACCTGACCCGCACCCGCGCCGCGCTGCCGGAACTGGGTGGCCTGACGTACGCGCGGATCTGCTCGGCACTGGCGGCCGGCTGATGGTCACCGACGACGAGGCACTGGCGATCAAGACGCGGGTCGCCCCACAGCTCTTGGCCCTGCCGGGCGTCACCGCAGTCGGCCTGGGGAGCAAGGAGACCGGCCGCCGGGCCACCGGGGAGCTGGCGCTGAAGGTGTTCGTCACCGTCAAGCGCCCGGCCAATCAGGTGGCCGCCGCCGAAGTCATCCCGCGCGAGATCGACGGCCTGCCCACCGACGTGATCCAGAGCGGCGCGCGCCACCTGCTGGCCGCTCCGACCGGCGTTTACGAAGTCGACGAGAACGAGGACGACACCCGGTCCCGGCCGATGACCGGCGGACGGGCCATCCGCCGCGAGGACAGCACCCACGTGGGCACCCTGGGTTGCTTTCTGGTCGACCCGGCCGAGCCGGGCACTGCCTATGCGCTCACGAACTACCACGTAGTGGCTCCTCCGGACGTCCCCATGCCGGACCGTGACATCTCGGCAGTGGGCCAGCCGAGGGGCCGGTCGAGCGTGACCGGGTGCTGCAACGACCTCTTCGGCAAGTACGCCGACAGCGCGCATGACCGCGACGACGGCAAGGACGAGGCCGTGATCAAGCTCGACCCGGGCACGCAGTGGCTGGCCGAGATCGCCGACATCGGCATCGTCACCGAAAAGCACGAGATCACCCCGGCCGAGGCGGCATCGCATACCTACCAGGTACGCAAACGTGGCTGTCGCACGTTGCTCACGGGGGGTGTCGTGAGCGCCGTCAACACCTCGGCCGGGCAGTCGGACAACGAGATAGTGATCGACCCCAACCCCAACCCCGAAGCCGGCGCTCGCACCGTCTTCTTCGTCTACGAAGGTGACTCCGGGTCGGCTCTGGTCAGCGACAACAAGGAGGTCGTCGGGCTGGTCTACAAGCGCGACGACGCCGGTCACGGCTATGCCCTCGCGATCGACCATGTCCTCGAACGGCTGGACGCGGCCCTGAGCGAGACGCTGAACCGGAGCGTGACGCTGGAAGTGGCGAGGGCAACACAGGTCGGCCTGGTGAACACCGTTCCCGGTGCGGCGATGGTGGCGACTCCACCTGAGCTGGCCGCCCAGCTCGGCCCGGCACCACGTCCGGCTCCGCGCCCGGCGCCGGCCGCAGTCACCACGCCCGTGGCGACTGGGTGGATGCCGCCCGTCGCAACACCGGCTTTCCTGCAGCGGGACCTGGACCGTTCAGCCACCGGCCGGCTTGTGATCACCACCTGGCTCACCCATCAGCGCGAGCTGCTGGGGCTGATCAACAGCAACCGGCGGGTCGCGCTCGCCTGGCACCGGACCGGGCTGTCCGGGCTGGTGCAGGTGCTCGCGCGGATGCCCGCCGAGCCAGACCTGGCCCTGCCCGCGACCCTGCACGGCGAGCCGGTGCGCACCGTGCTGACCCGGATGCGCGCGACCCTGGACCGCTTCGCCAGCCCCGGCCTGTCGGCCGACCTGGCCAGGCTGGACCGTGTCCTCCCTGACCTCGGTGGGCTGAGCTACCCGGGGATCATCGCGGCGTTCGGGACGGACTGAGCCATGGCCGACCAACCGGGAACGTTCGAAACCCTCGCCCTGGAGATCGGGCGCGCCATCGGGGCGGCGGCCAGCCTCCTGGGCGACGACCAGGTGCTGGACACGTTCGCGGCGTTTGGTGTTCAGTTCCCGCCGGAGCTGCTCACCGACACCGGCGTGACCGCGGCCCGCGGGGCGATCGTCACCGCGGGCACGCGGCTCGGCGACCAGGTGCACACGCTGGAGACCGCGCTCGAAGCCGGAAACGGCGCGGACATCGTGGCCGCCGCGATCGCCCTGGCCGGCACCGTGGGCCAGCTCGTCGACGCCTTCACCCACCTGCCCGGCGCGCTGCAGGCAGCGGTTCCCGGGCTGCCTGGCATCACGGCCGCCCAGGTGAACGCGCTGGTGGCGGACCTGCCGGATCGGCTGCTGGACCTGCTGATCTTCAATGCCATCGACGCGGTTCCCGTCGCCGGCGCGATCCTGCAGGTGTTCGGCGTGGTCGAGCGCACCTTTGTCGCTGGTGACGCCAGCGACCCGGCCAAGCCCGACTTCGAGAAGATCGAGCTGCACCTCGACCAGCTCTTCCCCGCGATCACCAACCCGGTCGCGCACCTGCAGGCGCTCTACGGATGGGGCCAGCCAGGCTTCGACGCCACCACGCTGCTCACGGTCCTGGACAGCGCGCTCGGCCTGCTCGGCCTGCCGGTGCTGCTCCGGCCGGCGTCCGGTGCCGACCCCATCACCCTGGAGGCCTGGGCGCTGGACCTGCGCCCGACCAGCAGCGGGCCACCCGGGCTCGAGGTCGACCTCGCGCTGCCGGCGCAACTCGACCAGACGAGCACGTTCCCGTTGTCGCCACCCACCTGGGTGGTCACGATCACCAACCATGTCGCGATCGTGGCCCGGGCGAGTGGGTCCATCCGGCCGCCGTTCGCGATCGACCTTGCCCCGCCCAGCGGTGGTCAGATCTCGGCCAGCACCGCCCTGGCGCTGACCGCGCAGCCCCCCGACCCGATGATCCTGCTCGGCGACACCGGCGGTTCGCGCGCGCAGCTGTCCTCGATCACCCTCGGCGGCGGTCTCCAGCTCACCTGGGACAGCGGGAGCGGCACGGCAACCGGCGGCCCGACCGCGCAGGGCGCCATCACCGGCGGGAAGGTCGTCATCGACACGTCGCAGGGCGACGGGTTCATCAGCACGCTGCTGTCCGGCGTGCACGTCGAGTCCGACTTCGCGATCCAGTTCACGTTCTCGCCGGAGGACGGGGTGCGCTTCGAGGGCAGCGGCTCGCTGCAGATCCAGCTGCCCACCCACGTGACCCTTGGCCCGGTCGACATCGAGTCGCTGTACATCGTGGCCGGCATCGACAACGGCAACTTCCCGGTCGAGTTGTCGGCCGCGATCTCCGGCCAGCTCGGGCCGCTGGCGGCCAGCGTGGACCGGCTGGGCGCGATCGTGACCCTGAGCTTCCCGCCCGGCGGCGGCAACATCGGCCCCGGCCAGGTCGACGTCGCGTTCAAACCGCCCACGGGCGTTGGCCTGTCCCTCGACCTCGCGGTGATCACCGGTGGCGGGTTCCTGTCGATCGACACCGCGCGCGGCGAGTACAGCGGCGTGCTCCAGTTCCAGATCGCCGGGTTCATCGGCGTCACCGCGATCGGCCTGCTGAACACCAAGAACCCGGACGGCAGCCCCGGTTTCTCGCTGCTGATCATCCTGACCGCCGACTTCGGGCCGGGCTTCCAGCTCGGCTTCGGCTTCACCCTCAACGCCGTCGGAGGGCTGCTCGGGCTCAACCGGACCATGCTCTTCCAGCCGCTGATGGACGCGGTGCGATCGGGTGCCATCGACTCCATCATGTTCCCCCGCGATGTGGTCGCGAACGCTCCGAAGATCATCAGCGACCTGCGCGCGATCTTCCCGCCGCAGCAGGGAACCTTCCTGATCGGCCCGATGGCCAAGCTCGGCTGGGGTGAGCCGACGCTGGTCAGCGTCTCGCTCGGCGTGATCATCGTCATCCCGCCGGGGGACATCGCCATCCTGGGGGTGCTGCGCCTGGCCCTGCCAGCAGACGACGTCGCCATCCTGGAGCTGCAGGTCAACTTCGCCGGGGCGCTGGAGTTCAGCAAGTCGCGGCTGTACTTCTTTGCCTCGCTCTACGACTCGCACCTGCTGTTCATCACGATCCAGGGCGAGATGGGGCTGCTGGTCGCCTGGGGCGACGATGCCGACTTCGTCGTCACCGTCGGCGGCTTCCACCCCAGGTTCAGCCCGCCGCCGTTGCCCTTCCCCACCCCACAGCGCATCGAAGTCGACCTGATCAACGAGTCCTACGCGCGAATCCGGGCGACCGGGTACTTCGCCGTGACCACCAACACCGTGCAGTTCGGCTCCACCAGCGACATGTTCTTCGGCTTTTCGGCCTTGTCGGTCCAGGGGCACAGCAGCTTCGACGCGCTCATCCAGTTCTCGCCGTTCCACTTCTCCGTCGAGATCTCGACGTCGTTCTCGGTGAACGTCTTCGGTGTCGGTGTCTGGGGGCTCGGCATCGACCTCACCCTCGAGGGCCCGACGCCGTGGCACGCGCACGGCACCGCCTCGATCTCGCTCCTGTTCTTCTCCATCGGCGTCGACGTCGACGTGACGTGGGGCGACGACCGGGACACGTCGCTGCCACCGGTCGCCGTCCTGCCGATCCTGTCCGGCGAGTTCGGCAAGCGGACCAACTGGAAGGCGGTGCCGCCGAGCAGCGCCGGTCTCCTGGTCTCGCTGCGCCAGCTCGATCCCGGCGACACCGACCTGGTCCTGCACCCCGTCGGCACGCTCCAGGTCAGCCAGCGGCTCGTGCCGCTCGACCTGACGCTCGACCACGTCGGCAGCCAGAAACCCAGCGACGGCAACCGCTGGGCGCTGGCGATCACGTCCACCGGGCTGATCAAGGTGCGCGATCTGCAGGAGCCGTTCGCCCCGGCGCAGTTCCAGGACACCGACGACGCGACGAAGCTGTCCGAGCCGGCCTTCTCGCCGCAGGACAGTGGCATTGAGCTCGCGCCGTCCGGGCGGGCGCTCGACACCGGCACGGCGCTGACCCGGACGGTCCGCTACGACCTCACCATCGTCGACACGCGCCTCCAGCCGCCGAAACGGGTCCGGTTCTTCGCCTACCCCGGCGGCCTGTTCACCCACTGGCTGGACGGCGCCGCGGTGACCCACAACGACCTCTCCCATGCGCAGACGACGCTGCGCCGCCCGTACGACGCGTCGGTGGGCGTCGCCGCCGAGACCTATACCGTCGCGCTCCAGTCCGACAACACCGTCCTGGACGCCACGTCCGGCACGTTCACCAGCCGCGCCGCAGCCCTGGATCACCTGAGCCAGGCGGTCGCCGCCGATCCCGGGCTCTCGGGGCAACTGCACGTGCTGCCGAGCTTCGAGGTGGTGAGCGCGTGAGCACCCCGTTGCCGACGTACTCGTTCCTGCCATGGTTGCGCCGCGGGATCGCCAACACCCTGACGGCCGCCGACGGCGACACCTCCGTGCACACCCGGGCTGGCATCCGCGTCGACCTGGAGCTGACCGGCAACCCCGTCGGCACGGGCCCGGCACCGAGCGCGCCCTTCGGCCAGAACGTCGCGCTGTACGGCCCGGGCGATCTGATCGGGGTCGACGGCCGGGTCGTGGTCCGGACCGAGCCGCGCAACTGGATCACGAACTTCGAGTCGAACTACCTGCCGGCGGTCGACTTCTACGACGAGGACTTCCCCTGGCGCTACACGCCGGCCGCGCCGTCCGGCGACCATCTGCGGCTGCGCCCGTGGATCACGCTGGTCGTGCTCACCGAGCAGGAGTTCGAGGAGGCGCAGGACATCTCCGGGCGGCCGCTCCCCTACATCACCGTCCCGGACGCCAGCGTGCTGCCACCGGCCGACGATCTGTGGGCGTGGGCCCATGTCCACCTCAACCAGAGCGTCGCAGGCGCGCCGGACGAGGTCGTCTCCGCCAATGTGCCCGGCGTACTCGGCCGCGTCCAGACCCTGCTGGGCCAGAACCCGGACCTCGGCTACTCCCGGTTGCTCTGTCCGCGCCGGCTGGCCGACGACACCGCATACCACGCGTTCGTCGTGCCAACGTTCGAGACGGGCCGGCTGGCCGGGCTCGGCCTGGACCCGGCCGTGGCCCCGTTCGCCACCGCGTCGGCGTGGGCCGGCTACGCCGGCCGCCAGGCCGGCACCCAGTACCCCTTCTACCTGCGCTGGTACTTCCGCACCGGGACGCACGGCGACTTCGAGTACCTCGTGCGGCTGCTGACCCCGCAGGTCGTCGACCCGCGGGTCGGTACCCGCGACATAGACGTCCTCGCCCCCGGCGCCAACCTGCCCGGCATCACGAACCTCGGCGGCGTGCTGCGTCTCGGTGGGGCGCTGCAGGTACCCGACCTGGACCTTGACCCCGCGCAACTGGCCGAGCGGCAGGAGTTCGAGAACTGGGATCAGCCGTTCCCGCACCCGTTCGAGCAAGCGCTGGCCGCGTTCATCGACCTGCCGGACGACTATGCCGTCCAGAGCGCCGCCGACGCCAACTCCGCGTCCGGCCTCGGGACGGGCGTCGAGGACGACCCGGACCCGCTGATCACGGCACCGCTGTACGGGCAGTGGCACGCGCTGACCCAGCGGCTGCTCACCAACCGGGACGGAACGCCAGCGCCGAACCAGCAGAACTGGGTGCACCGGCTCAACCTGGACCCGAGGTTCCGCGTTGCGGCCGGCTTCGGCTCGGACGTGGTGCAGGCCAACCAGGAGGCCTACGTCGATGACGCCTGGCAGCAGATCGGCGACGTTCTCGCCGCGAACAGCCGCATCCGCTTCCTGCACCTGGCCACCGAAGTCGGCACGCGCTGGTTCACCCGGCAGGTGCAGCCGCTGGCGGACGCGCAGCCGGAACGTGCGTTCGCGCTCACGGCGCCGGTACACAGCCGCATCCTCGGCAGCCCGACGACGATCGCCGCGCAGCGGCGGGCGAGCCTGGTCCCGCCGGTGCTGACCTCCGCACCGCTGCGCCGGGCGACCCGTCCGGGCGCGCGCCTGATGCGGTCCTTGCCGTTCACGGCGGCGGTCCAGCCGGGCAACCTGCTCGCGCGGATCAACGCCGGCGAGGTGAGCGCCGCGCCGCCGAAGGTGGTTCCGCCCGGCGTCGTCACGGTCGGACAGGTCGCCGGCGCCGCACCGGCCGTACCGGGCGCGCCCGGCGCATGGTGGCGCCGGCTGCTTGCCCGCTTCGGCTGGCTGCCGTGGCTGCTCATCGCGGTGGGCATCCTGGCGCTGATCGTGTTGAGCCTGCTCGGCCCGGCCGGGGCCGTTCTCGGGCTGGTCGCGCTCGCCGCGCTCGTCGCGCTGGCCCTGCGCCTGTGGGCGGCGGAACGTGAGCCCGAGCCCCCCGCGGCCGGGATCGACGAGGACCACCAGCATCCCGGGGCAGTCACCGGCCTGCCCCACAACCCCGGCTTCGTCCTCACCGCCGCGGGCGCGGGTACGGCGACGCCGGCCGGCGCCAGCGACAGCCCCACCGCGGTGCGGTTCAAGGATGCGCTGCGCGCGTCGTACGCGCTCGTCGACGCCAGCCGCCCGGCCGGGGCCGCGCCGAAGCTGGCCAGCCTTGACCTCAGCGCGCTGACCACCACGGCCGTCGCCGGAGTGAACCCGCGGTCCACCGTAGTCCAGCGGGGGTTCAGCACCATCACGCTCGCGCCGTGGGTCGCCGGCCAGCTCACCGAGGACTTCGGCGAGGTGATGGCCTACCCGCGCATCGACCTGCCCATGTACGCGCCGCTCAAGGCGATCTCGGCCGAGCTTTTCCTGCCCAACATCAACCTGATCCCCCCGAACAGCATCACCCTGGTCGAGACGAACCAGCGCTTCATCGAGGCGTACATGGTCGGCCTCAACCATGAGTTCGCCCGGGAGCTGCTGTGGCGCGAGTTCCCGACCGACCAGCGCGGCTCGTACTTCCGGCAGTTCTGGGACGTCCGCAGCGTGATCAACACCGCCGGGCTGAGCCAGGACGCGCTGCGCGAGCAGCTCTACGACATCCCCGAACTGCACCAGTGGGCGCTCACGTCTGGATTGGGTACGCACAACAATCGGGATCCCGGCGGAACCGAGCCGGCGCAAGCCGTGCTCGTGATCCGCGGCGAACTGCTGAAGAAGTACCCGACCGCGGTGATCTACGCCAACCGGGCCGACTGGGAGTATGAGCCGGACGGCCGCACGCCGGACCTGACCAAGCCGCGCACGCTGGTACCGCTGCTGCCTGGCGAGGAGACGGCCCCTCCGCCGAGCAAGGTACGGATGCCGCTGTACGAGGCCAAGGCCGACCCGGACATCTACTTCTTCGGCTTCGACCTCACCGTCCCCGAGGCCAAGGGCGGAACCGGGCATCCGCCCGACACCGACCCCGGCTGGTTCTTCGTGATCAAGGAGCGGCCCGGCGAGCCGAGGTTCGGCCTGGAGATCGACCCGATTGCGAACCCTGAGGTGATCGACGAGCTCAGCTGGCCCGACGCCGTGCCGGGGATCCACGACGGCGCGTTCCTGCCCGCGTCGGCGCTGGGGTCGGTCACGCTGGCCCACCCGCCCGCGGGCGACCCGGAGGGGAAGCTGCCGCAGTACACCGATGACGAGAAGGCGCTGACCGCCGCGGCCAGCTCCGCCCGGTGGGCCTACGAGCTGTTCCGCCCGCCGGTCATGGTGGCCGTGCACGCCGACGAGATGCTCCGGTGAACGCCTTCGACGAGGCGCGGGCGCAGCTCGCCGAGGCGCAGGCCACCGCGGCAGCCGCGCGGTCGGCAGTGTCGGCGGCCCGCAACGCCGGCCGGCGTGACCCCAGGCTCGCCGCCGCATCGGCGCACGCGAACGCGGCACTGGCCGAGGCGGTCGCCGGCTTCGGCGCCGTCAACGATCCGCGGGAAGCCGCGCGGCAACTGGCCGACACCGCACCGTTCGTGCTGTTCCCGGTGCGCCTCGAGACGCGGTTCGGCGCCGCCCGGCCGGACCAGGGCGGCGACCAGCCCGGCGGTGACGGCGCCGTGGCGGGGGCCACCCCGCAGCTGTGGGTGCGCGTCTATCCCGATGACTGCTCGATCGACACCTTCGAGGCGGACCTCACGGCCACGGAGCTGAGCAACGTCAAGCGGTACTGGCAGGGGGTCTGGCGCGCGGCCGGCGACGAGGGCATGGAGCGGGCGGCCTGGGCCGATCTGGTCGCGGCGCACGGCTCCGGCCGGGCGGGCTACCTGGCCGATACCTACCAGCCGAGCAACCCGGCGGACCGGCCCACCAGGGCCGCCGCGACCGACGAGTTCCTGGTGATCGCGACCCAGACGCCGCTGCCGGGGGCCGAGGCGAGCGCCGTCGCGCAGTACTGGACGGCGGTCTGGGTGGCGACCACTCCCGCCCAGCTCGACGCGGCCAGCGCCGCGCTCACGGCGGCCGTCGGCGCGGCGCGCGCGGCTGAGCTGATCGCCGGCTACGTGCCGGGCAACCTGGCCGACGCCCCTGCCCCACCGGCCACCACGAGCGGCGTCGCGGTCGCGACCGTGTTCCTGGTCTTCCCGCCCGACCCGCCGGCCAAGCCGTCGTCGTGGACCGAGGCACCCCACGTCGCGGCCTTCCCCGACCGCTTCGCCGTGCTCGGCTACCGGGGCGGTGAGCAGGTGCTCGAGGCCCTGGGCGCGCCGATCACGCTGCCGCTCTACGTCGGACCCGACCCGTCCGCGAACCCGGACGACGCGATCCATCCCGTGGGCCCCGACCTGGCCGTCCCGGGCGAGCTGAGCTGGCTGGTCGACTTCGACGCGGCCGTTGCCGCCGGCATGGGCATCGCCATCGACATCTCGGCGGCCGACGCCGAACTCGGCTTCGACCGGTTGCTCGTCCTCGGCGTCAGCCTCGCCGCTGACGTCACGACCGCCGCGGCGACCCTGGGTGAGCTGCTCACCCATCACCACATCGGCCGCGCCGGGCTGTCCCTGATCCCCCAGGGCACCGCGGCGCACAACGTGGCCGGGGCGACCTCCGGCTACACCCGGCTCGACGACGCCGACCAGAGCTTCGCCGACCGCCAGGCCGTCCCACTGTTCTCGGCCAACCCCGACCCGAACCAGGCCGCCGACGGGCAGTGGCTGGCGACGGCCCTGGGCATCGACCCGAGCGTCCTGCAGGCCGTGCACGCCGCTGGCGGCATGGACCAGGCCCGGGCCAGGGCGATGCAGCGCGCGCTGTGGCCCGCCACCCTCGGCTACTGGCTCGACAAGCTGCTCGCACCGGCCTTCGACGACCAGACGGTGGCCGATCTGCGGGCCTACTTCACCAGCTACGTCCGCGGCCGCGGCGCCCTGCCAGCGGTCCGGATCGGCGGACAGGCCTACGGCGTGCTGCCGACCACGGCCCTTTCCCGCATCGGCTGGCTCGACCAGCCCCGCGAGGTGGGCGGGCAGCGGTTCCTGGCCGGCCTGCTGCGCGTGCTGCGGCTGGTACAGGCCGACTGGAACGGCTTCGCGCAGGGCGTCTCCCGGGTCGGCGGCAGCGGGGACGCGCACCAGATCCTGCTGGACATCCTCGGCCTGCACCCGGACTCGGCGGAGTACTACTGGCGGTACTCGCAGAGCCTGACCGAGCTGTACAACGTGGTCAATCTGTGGGGCCTGGGCCCGCAGTTCTGGAACGCCCTGGTCGAACTGGCCCTGCAGGCGTCGGGTACGGCGCTGCTGAGCCGCCTGGGCGACCCGTACCCCGACCCGGACCTGCTGCAGCACGCGTTCTTCACCGAGTCCGGCCTGGTACAGACGGTCGTCGACGACCGGCCCTCGTCGGAGACCGACCCCGTCCGCGCCTACACCGACGACAAGCGCAACTACCTGCAGTGGCTGGCCGACACCGCGAGCACGTCGCTGGACGACGTCGTCGCCGAACGCGGCTTCACCGGTGACGTCTCGCCCCAGGCACTGCTCTATCTCTACCTGCGGCACGCCGTGCTGCTCGGGTACTACGACTCCAGCTACTACCTGCACCGCTCGGCCGGCTTCCTGACGCAGGAGCAACTGGCGGCCATGAAGCCGGAGGCGCCGTTCATCCACGTCGATGAGTCGGCCAGCGCAAGCGAGAGCCGGTACGCGGCGCTCTACAAGGCCGAGCCGCGCATCACCACCAGCCCGACCCAGCTCGTCGGTGACTACATCACGAGCCATCTCACCGGGCTGGGCGAGTCCGCTGACCTGGCCGACCAGATCGCCGCGCTGCGGCAACTGGCCCCCACCCCCACCGCGGAACTGGAGCGGCTCTTCGCCGAGCACGTCGACACGGCCAGCTACCGGCTGGACTCCTGGCTGCTCGGCCTGCCGGCGCTGCAGCTGGACCGGATGCGGGCGGCAGCGGCGAACGAACAGGGGAACGGCGACGGGAAGGGCGACGGTGGCGGGACGGGCTGCTACCTGGGTGCGTACGCATGGGTGGAGGACCTGCGCCCGTCCGGCTCGGTGCTGGAGCCGGCCCAGCCGCCCGAGGACGTCGCGGGCGACTTCACCGGCGGCGGAACCCTGCGGCACGACCCGGCCAGCGGTGGCTACATCCACGCGCCGTCGCTGCCGCACGCGCGCAGCGCCGCCGTCCTGCGCAGCGGCTATCTCGCTAACGCGAGCACGACCAACCCGGACACGCTCGCGGTCAACCTGTCGTCGGACCGGGTCCGGCTGGCGCTGGCCACTCTCGAGGGGATGCGCAACGGGCAGAGCATCGGGGCACTGCTGGGCTACCGCTTCGAGCGCGGGCTGCACGACAGCTCCGGGCTGGCCGAGGTGGACAAGTTCATCTTCCCGTTGCGCAAGGCATTCCCCCTGGTGGCCGACTCGCTCGCGTCGACGCAGACCCCGCCGGACGTGCCGATCGAGGCCATCGAGGCCAGCAACGTGCTGGACGGGCGCAAGCTGATCGCCCGCATCGAGTCCGCGGGCGTCAGCACCTACCCGTTCGGCCTGACGGACCTTCCGGGCGCCACCGGCCCCGAGTCGGCGGCGATCAACGCACAGGTGCAGGCGATGCTGGACGTCAACGACGCCATCGCCGACGTGGCGCTGGCCGAGGGCGTGCATCAGGCCGTGCAGGGCAACTTCGACCGGGCGGCGGCCACCCTGGACGCGTACGGCGTCGGTTCCTTCCCGCCGGACCCCGAGGTCGTCCAGACGCCGGCCCCGGGCGTCGGGCTGACCCATCGCGTGGCCGTGCACCTGCGGCCGGGGCTGACCGCACCCGCGGGCGCCGGCCCCCGCGCGGTGGCCGGGCCGGCCCTCGAACGCTGGCTTGGCGACGTGCTGCCCGACCCGGCCAAGGTCGGCGCCACGGTGACGTGGACCGATCCACTGGACGGCACCACCGCCCGCTCCGCTCCGGTCACGCTGGCCAGCCTGGACCTCGGCGTGCTCGACATCGTGGACCTGCTCCGCCCGGACGACGTTCAGGCGATGTCCGAACTCGACGACCGCATCCTGCGCCACGTCCTGACCGCGGTACATCCGCGTGCAGATGCCGAGCTGCACATCCAGTACCGGCAGGCGCCGACCGGCGCGTTCAGCATGTTCGAGGCCGGCGCCCTGGTCCGGGCGGTCCGCGCGCTGCTCACCGCGGCCCGCCCGCTGCGGGCGACCGACCTGGCGCTGTCCGCCGCGGCCCGGCCCGACCAGAACAGTGCCCAGTTCGCCGACCGCTCGCGCATCGACGGGCCGAAGGCCGAACTGGATACGCTGCTGACCGACCTGACCGCCTACCTGACGCCCCTCCAGGGGCTGCTCACCGACCCGGTCGCGAACCGCAACGCGCTCGTCAACGGCACGGACACGGCGCTGGACGTGGCCGTCGAACTGCTCCAGCGCGCCGCTCTGCTCGGCATTCCGCAAGCCGGATGGGGATTCTGCCTCGACTGGCGTCAGCAGGCGATGCGCGACCTGTACGCGAGCGTCCGCGCCTTCGTGACGCGCTGCGACGGCCGGCTGGCCGCGTTCGACGCCGCCATCATCGACTACGACGCGTTGCCCGGCGGCACGACCGACAACGTACGGTTCCAGGCCCTGCAGGCCGCCGAGGCGCAGGTCGTCGCGCACCTGGACCCGCTGCCGGCGACTTCGGCCGCGATGCGGGCCGCCCTGCCGGCCAAGCGGGCCGCTCTGGCGGCCAAGCGCACGGCCGCTGCGGCGGTGCTCACCACCGATCACCCGACGTTCGGCGCCGCCCTCACCGCGGCGGGAACGATCCTGCCGGTCGACGTCGTCGACCCGCAGCCGCTCGATTTCACCGCCTTCGGCGACCGCGCGGTCACCGTCTGCGCGGATCTGGCGCGGGCGGTCGCGGCGGTCTCGGTCACCGGCACGGCTACCGCGGCGGCCGTCACCGCCCAGCTCACGGCGTACACCGCGGCGACCACCGACGCCGACCGCGTCATGGCGCTCACCGCCGCGGCCCGGGCGCTCTTCGGCGCCGGCTTCCTGTTCCTCCCGGACTTCGCGCTGCCGGCCGACCAGGTGCCGACGTGGACCGATGCCGTCGCCGCGGGCACCGGCGGCGCGCTCGTCCAGTACCTCACCGCGACCGCCGGCGTCCCCGACCCGGTGCCGGAGTGGGCGACCGGGACGGCCAGGGTGCGCCCGGCGATGCACGCGTGGGAGTCGCTCGGCCTGCTGGCGCCCGCCTTCGGACGCGCCGAGCCGGCGCTCACCCCGGCTCAGGTGCCCTACACGGCGGGAGATCCGTGGCTGGCGATGCAGTTCCCGGCGGACTTCACGATCGGCAGTGACCGGTTGCTCTACACCGCCTGCTACACCCAGGCCTTCGACGCCACGGCACATCAGTGCGGCCTGCTGATCGACGAGTGGACCGAGGTCATCCCGGCCACGACCAAGGACACCGGGCTGACGTTCCAGTTCGACCGGCCCGATAACGAGCCACCGCAGGCCATCCTCGTCGTGACCCCGGCGACCGCCGATGGCATCTGGCACTGGGAGGACCTGACCGCGGCGCTGAACGAGACGCTGGACCTGGCCAAGATCCGGGCGGTGGAGCCGGCCGGCATCGACCCCACGCCGTACGCGCGGTTGCTGCCGGCCACGGTCATGGCGGTGACGCTGCACGGCATCTCGATCACCACGGCGCTGGCGGCGGCGAACGGCGTCCTGATGGCCCGGGAGGTGATCGACAATGCCTAGCGCCCTACGGGTCGGCGACATGCGGGCGGCCCTGGCCGAGCGCCTGTTCCCGTCGGTGACGATGTGGAACCGGCTGGAGGGCCGGCCCCGGACACAGGACTTCCAGCGAGCCCTGCAGGCCGAGGTCCGCGACGCACTGTGGATGCTCGGCCGGCAATGGCAGCTCGGCGAGTTCCGGGGCAGCGACGCGGGCTCCCCGGTGTTCGCCAAGGTCCGCATCGACAGTTCGACGCTCACCCGCTACCGGCCCGGCGACACCGGCCCGGCCGGGCCGTTCGACCAGGCCACGCCGTTCGAGGCGCAGGTGGAGCGGCGGCCGGTGCCGCTGCGTATTGGCGGGCAGGTCGCCTCGCTTGACCTTCGGCTGGCGATGGGACGCCAGTGGCAGCGGCTGGTCGCCCCGATCGGCCCGCCCGGTGTGTACCCCCGGGCCTTCACCGATGCCTACCCGGTCGTCGCGCCCGATCCCACCAACGCGGCCGACGCCCAGGTGTGCTCCGAGCCGCCGGTCTTCGCGCTGTTCGCGGCGGCGGCCGGCCGGCTCATGGACGGCGGACTGCTCTACGAGCACCTCGTCGCCGCTCCCGGCAACCACGCCTGGGACGGGGTGGCCAACATCGCCGGTTCGGATCACGACGCCATCAACGATGCCGCGGACGCGTTCCTGGCATGGTTCGCCCGCTTGATCATGCAACCGGACGCGGGCGGCAACGACGCGTGGACGCCACCTCACCTCGAATACCGCTTCGCCGTCTCCGCGCCCGAGCCGGACGGCGCGAAGGTCTACGCGGCCGAGGAGTATTACCAGGGCCGGCTGGACTGGTACAGCGTCGACGTCAGCACCGAGCCGATCGATCCGCCCGGGGAGGTACCGCCGGCCCCACCGCCCGATCCGGCCACCCACGACGTCCGGACGACGCTGCCCGTACCGGTGACCTTCACTGGCATGCCGAACACCAGGTGGTGGGCGTTCGAGGAACGCAAGACCAACTACGGCGACGTCGATGCGAGCACCACTGACCTGGCCAAGCTCATGTTTCTCGAGTTCGCGCTGATCTACGCCAACGACTGGTTCGTGATCCCGTTCACGCTGACGTCCGGCTCGCTGGCGAACGTGCGCGGGCTGGCGGTCACGAACACGTTCGGGGAGCGGTTCTGGATCGAGGCCGCGGGCTCCGGGGCCGAGGACGACTGGCAGCGCTGGAGCATGTTCACGGTCGACCGGGCCGGTGCGCCGGGCACCCCGGCCGACCTCACGTTGCTGCTGCTGCCCACTGTGGCCAAGCTCGACTCGAGCCCGCCGGCCGAAGACGTGTGGCTGATTCGCGACGAGGTCGCCGACATGGTGTGGGGCGTGGAGACGTCGGTCCCGCTGGCCAGCGGCGAGACGGCGCCCGGCGTCGAGGCCGGTGGCCTGCTCAGGGCGTTCCTGGCCGCGCAACTGCCGCCACCGTCGCCGCCGCCAGATCCGGTC
>Ga0207664_10000804_pt1 | contig 21243 bp, 21 predicted proteins | sample LARL83metaG_FD_184349 | JGI IMG/M metagenome (GOLD analysis project Ga0207664, IMG submission 184349) | Corn, switchgrass and miscanthus rhizosphere microbial communities from Kellogg Biological Station, Michigan, USA - LAR L8-3 metaG... | ecosystem: Host-associated > Plants > Roots >... | reverse complement strand
CGCGAGGCGGACATTTTTGACGGTGGCACCGCACTGGCATTGCTGGCCATTCCGGAAGAGATCGAAGTTGATATAGCGCTCGACGAATGCATCGAGATATCATGAGCCGCCCCAAGCAGCCAGCTGCAGCGCACATCGAAGGGAAGCGGGGAAGCTTTTATGGCAATGCTGAAATTTCTTGATACGCGCGAGCTCGAGGAATTCGCGACAGGCCTTGCGCTCGACCTGAGCCGGCGATTCCCGCCTGCGTCCGAAGCGCGAACCGATCCCGGTGCGCAACACCAGATCAAGGTCATTCTCGAGGGGCTTGCGGCACGCGCCGTTCGCTATCGCCAGGAACACAAGCTCGGAATCTATAAGAAAGCGAAGCTGGGCAATGTGTTCCGCTGGAAGCTGAAGGAGCTCGGCTACAGCGCCGCGTTCACTGAGCATGCCACCAAGGAAATCATTACCCGGCTCGCCGTTAGATAGCCGAATCGAGGGCGATGGCATCGCGAGAGCTCATAATCAACGTGACCGAGCACGATACCCGACGGTTCGACTACGCGTCGCTTGATTTTTCGGCAAACGCTTTGGCGACGAGGCCGGATGATCGTCTGCTTCTGTTCGCGAAAGCTTCCACGCTGTTTGAGCGCCGGCGCTGCTGGGAGGCCCGGGCCGTCTGTCTCCAGGCCGAGGCCCTGCGCCTGGACAGCTTCGAATTCTGCCTTTTGGCGGGCTGGTGCTCCTTTGGCGTGGGAAGACTCGAAGAGGCCGAAACCTGGATGCGCCGTGCGGTGGATGCGGCTCCCGACGTTCACCAGTCCCATTTCAATCTCGCCGTGGTTCTGCAAGCTCAACAACGAAATCACGACGCCGCGACAAGCTTTGAGCGCGCGCTGGCTCTCGGTGGCGATGAGTTTGACGTACAAGTCGGACTGGCAAACGTCCGACTCGCTCTGGGAGAGTTCGAAACTGCGGAATTCCATTGCCGTCGCGCGTTGGTGCTGGACGACAAACGCGCGATCGCGTGGCGCCTTTTAGGCGCCGCAGTAGGTCGGCAGTGCAGGTACGAGCAGGCGCTTGAGTTCTTCGCGCACGCCGACCAGATAGCAGACGGCGATGCGGAGGACGCGACTGCCTTCACCGGCTTCGCCATCGCGCTCACGGAAGCCCGGCGCAATTCGGAAGGGATTGCCGTCTACGAACGCTATTTGCCCCGATTTCCATTTGCCGACGGGCACTACGCTTATTCTCTCGCGCTGTTGACGGCCGGCCGACTGTTGGAAGGTTGGCAGCATTACGAGTTTCGCTGGCTGAGGAGTCAAACTCAGCTGTCGCAGCGGACCTGTTTAGGCGGCCCCGTCTGGTCGGGCCAGACGCTGCGAGGCAAAACAATTCTGCTTCATGTCGAACAGGGATTCGGCGATGTGATCCAGTTCGTGCGCTACGCGCCGCTGGTCAAGGCGTTGGGGGGAACCATCCTGCTCAGAGTCGCGCGCCCGATGAAAACCCTGATGCATGGAATCGAAGGGGTCGATCAGGTACTGGATCGAGACGAGGTAATTCCCGAATATCACTTTTATATTAATTTGCTCAGCTTGCCCCGCGTCTTCGCCACCCGCCTCGACACGATTCCGGCAGACATTCCATATATGCGTGCCGACGGCGAGCGTGCGCAACGTTGGGCGACGCGAATTCGTGCGGATAGCGCGCCGAAGGTCGGGCTCGTGTGGGCGGGAAACGCCGTGCACCCGAACGATCGTTTTCGCTCGATGGATTTGCGGATGCTGCGGCCGATTTTGGAGGTTGCGGGGGTAGGTTTTGTGTCGTTGCAGAAGGGGCCTGGGGCGGAGACGGCAGGGGTCTTGCCGGAGGGCGTGGATTGGGTGGACGTGGGGCCGGAGCTCGAGGATTTCAGCGATACGGCGGCGGTGATCAGTCAACTGGACCTGGTGATCTGCGTCGATACGGCAGTGGCGCACCTGGCGGGTGCGATGGGCAAGCCGGTCTGGATGATGGTGGCGCAGCCTGCCGATTTCCGGTGGTTGGAAGGGCGCGAAGACAGTCCATGGTATCCGACGATGCGGCTGTTCCGGCAGAGCCGGCGCGACGACTGGACCGACGTGGTGGAGCGGGTGAAGGCGGCGCTGGAGGAGCGGGTGCGAGACGGGGCGGCGGTGATGCCGGCGAAGACGAGCGCGAAGGCGGTGACGAGCGTGCCGCTGCCGTGGACGAGCCCGGCGCAGCTCAAGGTGGGCCATCGGCCGGGGATGAGCGCGGTGGCGGAGACGCGGATAGGCATTCTGCAGTATCTGCCGGACGAGCCAATCATCGGCGATGCGATCGGCTGGTACGGCGAGCATCTACAGCCGCAACTGGATCTGTTGGCGCGGATGGTGCGACCGGGGTCGACGGTGATGGAAGTGGGGGCGGGTATTGGCGCGCACGCGGTATTTCTGGGCAGGCTACTGGGGGAAGCTGGGCATTTGTTCCTGTACGAGGCGCGGCCGGTGTTGCAACGGATCCTGCGGCAGAACCTGGCGGCCAATGGGGTGAGCAATGTGACGCTGATGCGGCGGACGCTGAGCAGTCGGGGCGAAGGGGAAGGGTCGGAGGCGGCGATGCCTACGACCGAAACGCTCGATGAGCTGCAACTGGAGCGGCTGGACTGGCTCAAGGTCGATGCGAGCGTTGCTGCGCTGGACGTGCTGGCCGGGGCGAGCGACACGTTGTGGCGCCTGCGCCCGCTGATGTTCCTCGGCGCGGAAGACGAGCAGACACTGGGCCGGCTAGCGGAGCGGGCGCGACAATTCAGCTACCGCTGCTGGCGGATGGAGACAGCATTGTTCAACCGGCAGAATTTCAATCGGCGCGAGGCGGACATTTTTGACGGTGGCACCGCACTGGCATTGCTGGCCATTCCGGAAGAGATCGAAGTTGATATAGCGCTCGACGAATGCATCGAGATATCATGAGCCGCCACTGAAACTGATGCCACGGACGGCGACTCTTTCATTCGAGATTGACCACGATGCAATTCGGAAACCTGACGTTGAAGCAGTGCAAGTACGGATGGATGCTTTTTTACGGTCCGTTCATCGGCAAGTGCTTTGAACTGTACGGGCAGTACAGCGAGTCCGAAGTTGCGCTGATGCGCGCGTTCCTGCGCGAGGGCAGCACGGTGATCGACGTCGGTGCCAACATCGGCGACCTGACGCTTCCACTGGCGAGAATCGTCGGCGAATCGGGCAAGGTTTTCGCCATCGAATCGCACCAGGACAACATCAACATCCTGTGTGCGAACCTGGCCCTCAATGCGATTCGGAACACTCGGCCAATCAATGCGTTTGTTGCCACCAGCGACCGAGTCGATACCGGCAGCGCGGTCTGGGGCAAGTTTGCCTATGTGAGCGAGGGATGGAGCACGCAGTTCCTCGCACTCGACTCATTGGAACTGACCGCCTGCGATCTGATCAAGGTCGACGTAGACGGCAAGGAACTCGACGTTTTGCGGAGCGGCGAGATGCAGATCGAGCGCTTCCGCCCAGTGCTGTACTTGGAAAACGACGTTCGCGAGGCGTCTCCGGAGTTGCTATCGTACCTTATGGAGAAGCTGGGCTATGATCTTTACTGGCATTCCGCGCCGATATTCGATGAGCACAACTACTTCGGCAACCCGGTCAACCACTGGGCGCCGAGAAATATCATTTCGTTGATGGTTCTGGGCATCCCATCGGAGCGCAAAATGGCTATGCCGCAACTTCGGCAGATCACGGACAAGCAGGAATGGTGGCCCACCGCATGATCGTCGTGTGAGCCCTGTCATGACCATTAACCGACCTAGCACGCATCGCGCGGTCACGAGGTAGATATGGCAGCCATTCCGAAAGCGATCACAGACGTACTCAAGGACGGACGGATCGATGTTGACGAGCCGATCTATGTAACCCAGCCTTATCTGCCACCATTGGAGGAGTTCATTCCTTACCTGGAGAAGATCTGGGAAACGAAGAAGCTCACCAACAGCGGCCCGTTTCACCAACAGTTGGAAAAAGCGCTTTGCGAATTTCTCGGGGTAGAACATATCGCCTTATTTACCAATGGGACAATAGCACTGGTAACTGCTTTGCAGGCCCTCCGAATTACGGGGGAAGTAATAACAACTCCGTACTCGTTCGTCGCCACCGCCCATTCTTTACTGTGGAATGGCATCAAGCCGGTTTTCGTCGATATTCATCCAGACACCTTTAATATCGATCCTGAAAGGATCGAAGCAGCCATCACCCCACAGACAACAGCAATCATGCCGGTGCACTGCTACGGCCGACCATGCGAGGTGGATGCAATTCAACGGATTGCCGACAATTACAATTTGCGAGTGATCTACGATGCCGCTCACGCATTCGGGGTGCGTCATTTATCGACAAGTGTTCTTAAACACGGTGATCTGTCAGTTTTGAGCTTTCACGCCACCAAGGTCTTCACGACGTTCGAAGGTGGCGCAATCGTATGTCCTGACGCGAAAACCAAGCAACGCATCGACCACTTGAAGAACTTTGGCTTTGTGGACGAGATTACCGTCGTTGCTCCTGGCATCAACGGCAAGATGGCCGAAGTGAATGCGGCCCTGGGTCTGCTGCAATTGAAATATATCGACCAGGCAATTGTACGGCGCAGCGCAATCGATGCGGCCTACCGAGAGCGGCTTGGAGATGTGCGGGGGATCCGGTTTCTACCGGAAGCCGACGGTTGTTCCGCCAACTATGCCTATTTTCCCGTTCTCGTTGAAAGTGACTACCCGGTTGCGCGTGACGTCCTCTATCGAAGTCTCAAAGACCGGAACATTCATCCGCGACGTTACTTTTATCCGCTGATTTCCGATTTCCCGATGTACAGAGGGCTAGCTTCCGCGCAGAGAGACAATTTGCCGATCGCGGCTCGCGTCGCAGACCAGGTTCTTTGTCTTCCGATTTCTACAGAATTGAGCGCTGCCGACCTGGAAAGGGTAGTAAACATAGTCGCCGGTCAAAATTCCGGTTCGCCAAAGCGAAGGCACGTTCGGTGAATCCGATGGGTTCCGACCAGTTTCCAAAGTGGGACTACAAGGAATATCCGAAAACCCTGGCGCCCGACGATCTCTGGGGCCAGGTACGACGGACGGTGTATGGCAAGCCCGTGCCGGAAGACCAGATACAAATGATGGTAGATGCCATCGTTACCGGCCTGGAGCTAGGATCAGCCGATGCGCTTCTGGATATTGGTTGCGGAAACGCCGCCCTAGCTGCACGGCTCTTCCCGTATTGCGACCTTTGTGTGGGCGTGGACTTCTCGGAATACCTCATTTCCGTAGCCAACAGCCGATTTTCAAGCCCACGCCATACATTTATTTGCCAGGATGCAGTCGAGTATGCGGCGCAAGAAGTCGCACCGTCGCGCTTCGACAAGGCACTGTGCTTTGGGATGTTCGCTTATCTCTCAGACGCAAGCGCGCAACAGCTGCTGTTATCGCTCAATCAGCGATTTCTGAATATCAGGTTGCTCTTTATAGGAAGCATTCCCGATCCCGCTTGCGCCGCCAGCTTTTTCAAGGACGACGGTTTCGCAGACTCCGAACTCTACAACCCCCAGTCGCAGATCGGGGTGTGGAGGGCGCGCGAGAGAATCACGGCGATGGCCAAGGACGCTGGATGGTATGCCCGATTCCAGAACATGCCTCCTAATTTCTACCAGGCCCACTATCGCTACAACGCGATACTCGAGCGCGTCGTCTAACCGGCTACTGCAGAATGGACGTAAAGACGAAGGCGGAAGACTTCGCGCTGTTCGGGGGCAAGCCCTTGTTCGACTCCATCCGTTCCACTTCAAACCTTGTCCGGCCGGACTTCAACAAATTTCTTACGTATTCGCGCATATTCTTTGAAGAGGGTCAATATTCGGGCGAAGGACCGGTCGAACGACTACTCGATTCGCGCCTCGCCGAGTTCCACCAGGCGAAGCATTGCGTCTCGTTTTGCAGCGGATTCTGGGGGCTCGTGCTTGGCATGGAATCGCTGGCGCTGAAAGGGAGGACTGAGGTCGTGATGCCGTCGCTGACCTATCGTCGTCTTGCTGATGCAGTTGCCTGGGCTCGCCTGACCCCACACTTCTGCGAAGTAGACCCGGTTGGGCTCTGCATTACCGCGGCAACCGCTCGTCCTTGCATCAACGACAAGACGGCACTTATCCTCGGCGTTCATCCGATCGTCAACTGTTGCGATTCGGAAGGCCTCGAGGCGCTTTCGGCAGAGTTTGGAATTCCTCTTCTGATCGACGCAGTAGAGTCGGTTTACGAGACTCTGAATGGACGCCGAGTGGGATCGTTCGGCCGGGCGGAATTCTTTTCGTTGCACGCCAGCAAGTTCCTGAATGGCTTCGAGGGGGGGTACGTTACGACCAATGATCAATCATTGGCAGAGCAACTCAGAGCGTTGCGTAATAACGGATCCGGCTCGGACGCTGCAGGTCACATGCCTGTAATGAACGGCAAGCAGGTTGAGATTCACGCAGCGATGGCGCTGGCGGCATTGGACGATGTGCGCAACCAGGTCGAACTGAATCGCCAACGCTACTATCGTTACAAGACTGAGCTTGCAAGCGTTCCGGGCTTGCGGTTGCTCGAGTTTGATGAGAGTGAGCAGAGTGGGTACAAGAATATCGTTGTCGAGCTGCTGGACGAGTGGCCGATCAGCCGCGAGTTGACGCTTTCCCTGCTGCACAAGGACAACATGTTGTGCCGCGCCTACTACCATCCCCCATTGCATAAGAAGTCGACTGGCTATGCGACGATCTCGGGGGACTTGAGCAGAACCGACGCGCTTGCCCTGCGCTTTTTAACGCTGCCGTGTGGGTTCTTTGTCTCCGAAAAGGACGTTGCGCAAGTCTGCAGTTTTCTCCGGGCCATAAGCTCACACGGCGCCGCCTTGGCTGAGCGCGCGGCGCGAGTTTCATGAGCGCTTCCGTTTCGCTGGCCATCCTGGGAGGCGCTCCGTTATTTGAGCGGCCCGTTGAAATCGGCCAGCGTTATTTCCCCGCATGGGCAGAATACGAAGGCATGTTTCGGGACATCTTCGAGCGCCAGTATTACACCAACCATGGTCCGCTGACGCAGGAACTGGAGCGAAGGCTCACTGAGCGACTGGGTGTCAAACACGCCATATGCGTAACCAATGAGTTCATCGGGCTGGTGTTGGCCGGCCAAGCACTTGGCGTGCGCGGAAATGTAGTGGCCCCTGCGCATGCCTTTGTTGGAACTGTGCAGTCGCTGGCATGGACCGATGCCCGGCCGCTGCTTTGCGACGTTGATCGGGAAACTGGCATGATGACCGCCGACCTTGTCTCGCCGCTGCTCTCCAGTCACGCGGTTGCGGCGATCCTCGCGGTCAATCCGTGGGGAGACGCGTGCGACGTCTCGGGTCTACAGGCACTCGCTGAGCGTCACGGCATCCCGCTTTACCTGGATTCGTCGCACGGCTTCGGGTGCGCTGTTGCTGGAGAGCCCATGGGCACCTTCGGCGCCATCGAAGTTATATCGTTACATTCTGACAATGTGCTCGGCGCGGGTGAGGGCGGCGTGGTGTGTACCCAAAGCGACGAACTCAGCGCGCACATTCGTAATACGCGCAGCAGTTACGGTATGGGAAGAGCGGTATCGGTAAGCAAGACAGGCAACGGCCGGATGTCGGAGGCACAGGCTGCCGTGGCGCTCTTCAACCTTGACCACTACGCGGAATATCAGCAACGGAACGCGCGGCTTTTCGGAATGTTCGAAGCCGGGTTAGCGAACATTTCGGGACTTGAAGTGAGGGTGCCCACTGGCGTCAGTCAAAGCAATTATCAGAATCTGATCCTGCTGGTTGACGAAGAAGTGCTTGGTCTGCGTCGCGATGATTTGTGGAAGATCCTTCGTGCCGAGAATCTTCTGGCCGGAAGGGGCTACTATCCTTCGCCGGGGCATCCGGCAATCGCCTCTTACGCATCAAAAAGCCGCAATCTGCCGAGCAGCGAGTTTTATTGTGCCCGGACCATCGAACTCCCAATGAACCAGGCCCTGACGGAGCTCGACGTTGCGCGCGTGATCGACTTGCTCGCGGCTATTCAGTGCAACGGCGGGACTATCCGACGAAAGATTGCGGAACTGATGTGAAGGTTGCCATCATGCAGCCGTACTTCTTTCCGTATTTAGGTCACTTTGCACTTATTGCACAGTGCGACAAGTGGATAGTCTTCGACACAACCCAGTACACTCCGAAATCGTGGATGAGTCGCAATCGGGTACTGCATCCGAAACAGGGGTGGAACTATATTTCAGTGCCCCTTGCTAATTCTTCGATCTCTATTGCGACCTTCCAGGCTGAAATTCTGTCGTTCGCCGATTTGGCGCCCAGTCTCTTGGGCAAGCTCTCGCACTACCGAAAACGCGCGCCCTTTTATGCGTCGGTCGAACGACTGCTAGTGGAGGTTTTTTCGGTTCCAACCAAGTCGCTCGTCGAACTCAATGTGCGCGCGTTGGATGCCGTGTGCCACTATCTCGATATCCCATTTGATTATCTGCTCGCATCTAAGCTGAGCTTGAGCCTGCCGGAAATCGACCATCCCGGGGCATGGGCTCCCGCGATCAGCCACCGTCTCGGAGCCACCGACTACATCAATCCTATTGGCGGTCAGTCGCTATTCAGGCCTGCGGACTTCGTCGCGGTTGGCGTCGCGTTAAGATTTCTTGACTTCAGGAATTTTGTATATTCGACGGCGCCCTATCAGTTTGAAAACGGCCTTTCGATCCTGGATGTCATGATGTGGAACGAACCAGCGGCGATCCGGAACGCTATCACGACCCACTCGAAGATCGTCGGTGCTCCCGAGTCCACGGAACCGCTTCTCTCAAGCCGGCGCTGACGAACGCGCTCGACCGGACCGGTTTCAAGACACGCGAACGCTCCGGTTTGAAGCGCCGATCAGCCGCCGCTACTGGCTAGTTTCGCGAGATTATCAATCCTGTTCACGAAGTCCTTGAAACTGAACCGATCGTGATAGGTGTGAGCAAATTGCTGCGCCAGCGCCATGTGGCCTTCGGGGTCGTTCACCACAGCGGCGCATTTCTCGGAGAGCTCGTTGGTACGGAAATTGAAGAATAGCGGATCGAATCTCGCAATGTTCGCGAAGCTGTCTTCGAGATTTGCGCTAGAAAGAAAACTTCCGCCATTGGCCATCGCACGGCGTGTCCGGTCGTGCAACCCCTTGGACGGGCTAACGTCGACCAGTCCATACCGAGTGTAGTAAAGATCCTGGCTGTCGGCCATATTTCTGCCAGGCTCAAAAACATGTGATGCGGGCGCGTTTTGAGCGATCCTTTCCCACCCGCGCCCGAAAATGTGTGCCGGGAACTCTCGAAGGGTGGATACGGCAGAAACAGTCTTATGGCTCCGCAGGTAATGATCCAGTTGGCTGTGGTAGTCGTGATACGCCGTTGGGTTGATGGATGGGCTTAGCCACTCCAGGCTGTGCCGAGATATAAGGTCGTCCAGCACATCGTGAATCTCCACATAGGGTTGCCGTACGAGCAGGGACTTCAGCGTTTCGGCAGCCATCATGTACGCATCGAATACCGTCTTGTCTAACTCCTGCTGCCAGCGGCGCTCGGTAATGAAGGGGTCGTTGATATTCTTGGCAACCACGAAATAGTCGCCAGTGCGGCGCGCTCGGCGCAGTTCACGATGAAGCTGCGGGATATCAATCACGCTCGCACTGCGCACACGCCGGAAATGACGATTCGAGTACCGCGCAGCATCGGCGTTGGCATAAAGATGAAAACAATATCTGCTCTCGAGCTGATGGTTAACCGGCATATGAGAGGGATGATCGCCGTGGATGCAAATCAGCGGGATCCTGAGGGCGTCCCAAAGGCTTTCGTCCCGCTCGCCGAGCCGGGTTCTTGAGCCAAGCCCCTGCCATGTGAAGGCAAACTCGACGCCGTCGTCAGCGAGTGCTGCGAGTCGAGAAGGCCAGTCTCGCTCCGAGATCTCGATTACTTCGACGTTCTTCCCGCAAGCACGGAAGTGTTGCAGAATCGTGCCATTCACAACGGTGAACGGGTCGTTTTCACCGCCTCTCCAATTGAGAATCACGGCTTTCATTCCAGAGCCTGATGGCGTTATTGGCCTCGGTCTCGGTTTCGGGTTGTCGCCCTCGCTAGCGTTTCCAGCCTTCGGCGCGTGAGGCGCAGGGCGCGGAGTGGAGGGCCTGCCAAGGACGGAAGCAAGAGCATCGGAAAGAACCCGCTTTATGATGCTCATGGACTCATGCAACGGCGGATATGAGGGAACGCATCGAGAACGTAACGCGGGATGAAGGGGTTGATCAATCTATCTTCGCATCGCAATCCGGAGACACCTTTAGGCGCACTAGGGTAAGGGTACAAGCGAAATTCCTCGCAGGATGGCGAAGGCAAGCGATTTATTACGCCCGTGTCGCCGTGGCGTAGAGAACGGTTTCCTCATGATGGATGCTGTAATGATCGAGGAAAAGGCGGTAGCCGCAATCAAGCGAATTGATCCAAAGTGGTATTGAAAACAGATCCTCGGGACGGTGATACAGTGAAAGCGCCAATTTGGGACGCCAGCGCCTGATCGATTTTTCACCCCCTTGAAGCGCGGCGAGTTCACTGCCTTCAATGTCGAGTTTGATAAGGTCAATTCGCTTGATTTCGTTCGAATCGACCAAGCTGTCGATGGTGCGGGTTGGCAATCCCTCCTCCAGCCGAGCGCCCGGGTTGATTGGTTGCGGGCTGGAATGCGATGCATCGCGCCGGCGGTCGGTGCTTGCTAAGCCCACATCGAAAAGATCAATGCGAGAGGCCAACGCAACATTCATCTGGAACGCTTCACGCATGATTTCGCAGTGTTTTAGCATCGGGTCGAACGTGTAAACCCATCCGCTCGGGCCGACGTCCTGTGCGAATGCCAGCGCGGTGTCGCCGAAACAGCCGCCGCCATCTATTACGTGATCGCCCGGCTCAGGTGCGATCCGTAAGTCTCCCCGGTCGAAGTAATATTGGCCACTCAGGAACGTGGCGGCGACGTTCGCTGCGCCGCCTTTGATCCAGATCTCCACGCCTTTGTATGGAACCGAGAAAATGGCAAGGGGTCCAAACATCCCAACGTCCCCGGTTTCATCGATCTTCCATCCATCCGGGACCTTGCGCTGGCGCGCCATCTCGGGATTGTTAAACGGGACCTTGACGTGCAGATGTCCTAGAAGGCGGAAGAGAACCAATCTGTCAAATAAATTCCGCGACACCGGGTCTTCGAGAAGTCCTCTGGCAGCATGAAATTGATCGGCATTTTCAATCAGGAAGATCAGATACGCCGCGTGCAGATCACTGAAAAACGCGCTACGGTGCGTCTCTGGATATCTATAAGCGTCGAAATTGTCCGGTTCATGATGGTGTATCAACCGAAACATTTCCCGAAAAACCCATGCGAGCCACGCTTTAGACGTTGCAGATGTTTCCTCAGTCACGATTATTGGGCAGCTTGAGCAACTGCGTCCCCAGAAGAGTGGTCTTACCAAACCCGTCGACTGACGGACCAATATCACCAACCGTGATGTGCAACGGATGCACCCTAGTCATCGTCCCGTGCTTCCAAATCCCGCTTCGCCGCGGCCTGATGACTCAAACAATTGCGTTTCCGTGAATTGAGCCTGAATTACCGGTACAAGCACAAGTTGCGCCAATCTTTCCATCGGCTTGAGCTCAAACACCTCGCTTCCGCGATTCCAGCAACTGATCATCAGCTGCCCCTGGTAATCGGAGTCGATCAGCCCCACCAGATTGCCCAGCACGATGCCGTGCTTATGGCCCAGGCCCGAGCGCGGCAGGATCAGGGCGGCGAGCCCCGGATCGCCGATATGGATCGCCACACCGGTCGGGACCAGCTCGGTGCGCCCCGGCTTTAGCTCCATCGGAGCGTCGATGCAGGCGCGCAGATCCATCCCCGCCGAGCCGGGGGTGGCGTACGCAGGCAGGAACGGCCGGATCCGCTCGTCGAGGACCTTGAGCTCTATCGTCGCGGTGTTCATCTACCGCGGCAGCCGCGATGCGATTTCGGCGACCAGCCGGCGTGCTAGGGCGAGCTTGTCCATCCGCGGCAGCGGGTGCGCACCGCGCTCGTCGATCAATGTGACTTCGTTCTCGTCACTGCCCATCGCGTCCTGCGCCCGATTGGCGATCAACAGCGGCACTTTCTTACTGCGGCGCTTGGCCTGCGCGTTCTTGACGACGTCGTCGGTCTCGGCGGCAAAGCCTACGCAGAACGGCGGTTTCGGACGCGCCGCGACCGCGGCGAGAATGTCGGCCGTGGGCTTGAGTGCCAGCGTCATCCGCTCACCGTTTTTCTTGAGCTTGCTTGCCTGGACTTCGGCCGGCGTGTAGTCGGCGACGGCGGCCACCGCGATGAAGATCTGCGCGGCCGCGACCTCGGCGTCGACAGCCCCCGCCATCTCGGCGGCGCTTCTGACGTCGATGCGCGTTACGCCGGTCGGCGTGCCGAGCGATGTCGGTCCGGATACCAGCGTGACATTTGCCCCGGCTTCGGCGCAGGCCTGCGCCAGCGAGAATCCCATCTTGCCGGAGCTTAAGTTGGTGATCGCGCGCACCGGATCGATCGCCTCGACCGTCGGGCCGGCCGTCAGCAGCACGCGCTTGCCGGCGAGGAGCTTCGGCTGCGCCGATGCGAGCAGCGCCGCCAGGATTTCTTCGGGCTCGAGCATGCGGCCGTCGCCAATTTCGCCGCATGCCTGATCGCCGCTTCCCGGACCGAGAATCTCGATCCCGTCGGCGCGAAGCTGCGCGACATTGCGCTGCGTGGCCGCGCTGCTCCACATCTGCCGGTTCATCGCCGGCGCGATCAACAGCGGACAGTCGCGAGCGAGACAAAGCGTCGACAGCAGATCGTCGGCATGGCCGTTCGCCAGCTTGGCGATGAAGTCCGCGGAGGCGGGCGCGACGACGATCGCATCGGCGTGGCGCGAAAGCTCGATGTGCCCCATCGCATTGGCGGCGCCCGACTCCCACAGGCCGGACAGCACCGGATTGCCCGAAAGCGCCTGCAAGGTCATCGGCGCGATGAATTGCGCGGCGGCGCTGGTCATCACGACGTCGACGGCGATCCCTTCCTTGACCAGAAGTCGCGTCAGCTCCGCGGCCTTGTAGGCGGCTATTCCGCCGGTCAGGCCGAGCACGATACGCGAAAGCGATCGCGCGGCAGCGGGGGAACTCATCGCTTCAGGTCTCATCCATGAGGACGAACGGTGGTGTGGCGTGGCGCAGTTTAATATGCGCTGGCATCACGGTACAGGGGCGGCACATGCGCATTGCCGATTGGCCGGCGGAAGAGCGTCCGCGCGAGCGACTGCTCAAGCTGGGTGCCGGCGCCCTGTCGGAAGCCGAGCTCCTCGCGATTTTCCTTCGCACCGGCATGGCCGGCAGCAGCGCGGTCGAGCTCGGCCGCGAGTTGCTGGCGCGCTTCGGCGGCCTCAACCGCCTGTTTGCCGCCACGCTGGATCAGTTCGCGGCGGTGCGGGGCTTCGGTCCGGCCAAATACGTGCAGCTGCAGGCGGTCGTCGAAATCGCGCGCCGCACGCTCTCCGAAAAGATCGGTGAGCGCGACGCGATGAGCTCGCCCCGCGCCGTGCGCGATTATCTGTCGCTGTCGCTAGGCAGCCGGCCGCACGAGGTGTTCGTCGCGCTGTTTCTCGATTCGCAAAATCGGCTGCTGGGATCGGAAGAGCTTTTCCGCGGCACGCTGACGCAGACCAGCGTGTATCCGCGCGAAGTCGTCAAGACGGCGCTTCGCTACAATGCCGCGGCGGTGATCCTGGCGCACAACCATCCGTCCGGCGTGGCCGAGCCCAGCCGCGCCGACGAGCTTTTGACGCAGACGCTCAAGCAGGCGCTGGCATTGGTGGAGATCAGGACGCTCGACCACTTCATCGTCGCCGGCACGCGCACCGTATCTTTCGCCGAACGGGGGCTGCTGTAGGCACCGCAGGGCGCCCCGGATTGCCAAATGCTTGAATCGCCTCGAATTTCCGGTTACAATCCAAGACTTTCGCAATTTCAACGAGTTGGAGCGAGCGATGGCTCGAGTCTGTCAGGTAACGGGCAAGGCCCCGATGGTGGGTCACCACGTGTCCCACGCCAATAACAAGACCAAGCGCCGGTTCCTGCCGAACCTGCAGCGGCGCCGTTTCTGGGTCGAAACCGAGAACCGCTGGGTGAGCCTGCGGCTGACCAACGCCGCGCTGCGCACGATCGACAAGAACGGCATCGACGTCGTCCTGGCGGATATGCGCGCCCGCGGCGAGCACGTCTAGGCGAGCGCAAGCTCAAGGAGATTTCGCAACCATGCGTGAAAAGATCAAGCTCGAATCGTCGGCCGGGACCGGTCACTTCTACACCACGTCGAAGAACAAGAAGCTGATGCCGGAGAAGATGGAGATCAAGAAGTTCGATCCGGTCGCCCGGAAGCACGTGATGTACAAGGAAACCAAGCTCAAGTGACGGTGCCATGCCGCGCATCGCGCGGCATGGTAGGCGTCATCCCGGCGGCGGCCGGGATCCAAGTTGCAATATCGCCACCGCCAATATCGCTGATTGGGCCCCGGCCTCCGCCGGAGCGACAACACAAAAAAGCCCGCCTTCCGGCGGGCTTTTTGTTGTCGTGCGGGGATCGCTTACGCGTAAGTGCGCAAGGTCCGCGAAAACGTCTGCAGCGCGGCGATGTTGCTGGCCTCGGCGCGGCGGCACCAGTCCTGCAGGCGCGCCAATAGCTGTTCGCGCGAATCATTCGACCGCTCCCACAGGCCGGCAAGCTCCTGCCGCATCCCATAGATCGTCTTCAGCGCCGAGCTGCGCTCGAGCGTCGTTTCCAGGTGCGCGCGATCGTTTTCGGCCAGCGCGGTGGCATCGGACTGGAACCATCGGCGCAGACGCCGGAAGCTCGGCATGTCGGGCGCAAGCTCGCCGCGCCGAGCGCGCTCGCGCAGGCTCGCCACTTCCTGCCGGTACGCGAGCTTGAGCGACGAGGCGTAGCTCGTCAGCACGGCGTAGCGATGCGTGATGATTGCCTGCAGTGTCTCCAGGTCGGCATTGATCTTGGCGCGATCGACCTTGAGTCTCGGCGCCACCTTGCGAACCGTTGCCAGGCCGAAGAACTCCAGCGTGCGGATGTACGCCCAGCCCAGGTCGAATTCGTACCAGCGCGACGACAGCTTCGCCGATGTCCCGTAGGCGTGGTGGTTGTTGTGCAGCTCTTCGCCGCCGATCAGGATGCCCCAGGGCACGATGTTGCGGCTGGCGTCCTCGCAGGAAAAATTGCGGTAGCCCCAGTAGTGGCCGATGCCGTTGATGATGCCGGCGGCAGTCACCGGGATCCAGGCCATCTGCACCGCCCAGATCGTCGCGCCCAGCGGCCCGAACAGCGCGAGGTTGATGACCAGCATCAGCCCGACGCCTTCCCACGAATGGCGCGTGTAGACATTGCGCTCGATCCAGTCGTCGGGTGTCCCCAGGCCGTACTTGTCCAGCGTGTCGTGGTTCTTGGCCTCGTCGCGATAGAGCTCGGCGCCTTCCCAGAACACCTTGTTGATGCCGCGGGTCTGCGGGCTGTGCGGGTCGTCGGCGGTCTCGACCTTGGCGTGGTGCTTGCGATGGATGGCAACCCATTCCTTGGTCACCATGCCGGTCGTCAGCCAAAGCCAGAAGCGGAAGAAGTGGCCGACCAGCGGATGAAGATCGAGCCCGCGATGCGCCTGCGAGCGATGCAGATAGATCGTTACTGCGGCGATGGTGATGTGCGTGAACACCAGCGCGACGACGACATAGCCCCACCACGGCAGCGGGACGAGGCCGTGGGCGAGCAGCGAAAGGGGATCGAATGACATCAGCGGAACATCCTAAAGGGAAGGGCGGGCCGAAAGGGCCCTATGTGTGGTATCGGACATTCGAGAGTTTACATGGTTTCGCCCGCCGCCGCCGGACCACTGATGGGGTACTGTCCAGTACAAAGCTCAAGTCGGAGGTGGGGCCTCCGGCGCATCGCCGGGCAATCGGCCGACAATGCGCACTTCGCGCTGCGGGTAGGGGATGCGGATGCCGTTGTCGCGAAACGCCTTCCAGATGGCGATGTTCAGCGCCGTTTTGAGGTTGCCCTGCCCCTTTTCCGGGTCGTTCAGCCAGACTGCGAGCTCGAGGTCGATGCCGTTCTCGGCGAACTGGAGGACGTTGACCAACGGTGACAGCGGGCCTTTGAGCACGCGCGGCTCCCGGGCGGCGAGCTCGGTCATCAGGCGCATCGCCAGCTCAAGGTCGCTGTCGTAGCTGATCTGCACCGGTATGCCGAGCTTGACGTCCTTGCTGGTGTACGAATGGTTGAGGACGGTCGTCGTCACCAGCATCTCGTTCGGCACGATCGCCTCCAGGCCGTCGAGGCCGCGGACGACGACGTAGCGCGACGTCACGACGCTGACGGTGCCGGTGCGGTTGTCAACGGTGATCATGTCGCCCAGCCGGATCGAGCGGTCCAGCAGGATGGTGAACCCGGCAATGTAGTTGCTGGCGAGCTTCTGCAGTCCGAGGCCGATGCCTACGCCGATCGCCCCGCCGAAAACCGACAGCACGGTCAGATCGACGCCGACGAACGATAGCGCGACCAGCAGGCCGACCAGGAGCAGCACGGCGCGGAATACCTTGGACAGGACGACCCGCAGATTCTGGTCGAGATGCGTTCCGCGCATCAGCCGCTGCTCGAGCAGGCCCGATATCCACAACGACAGCACGACGACGACGACGACGACGATCGCGTCGCGCCCGAGATCGAGGATGCTGATCTGGCCGCCCTTGCCGATCGGGATGCGCGTGTCGTCGAGCGCGGCCGCGATGTCCGGCAGCACGCCGACGTAGTAGAGCAGCAGCGCGCCCCAGATCGCAAAGCTCAGCGTCCGCTCGGACGCTGTGCCGGCATGGACGCCGAAGAGGTTGCGCAGCGCGTAGATCGAAAGCCGGATCAGCGCGAGTGCCACGACCAGCGGAATGGCGATGGGAAAGAACGCCGGCACCTGCCAGTGCCGGAAGACGGCGCGGGCGATGTAGAGCAGCGCCAGCGCCGTCAGCGGAAAGATCATCCGGTTCAGGCTGCCGGCACCGAGCTGCACGACCCGCGATTCGCGCTCGCTGGTCACGTGCACGCGGCGGTCGACCGCCCAGGCGATCGCGAAGCACAGCGCGATCGTCGCGAGCTCGATCCAGCCGTCCGGCGTGCGCAGCGAAGCCTGGATGCGTTCGAGATCGAGCGGCGTCAGCATGTTTCGAAGTTTAGCGCGAGTCGGTCTTCGTCACCGGCCACGGCGTGGCGCGCGCCTTGAGCCGCAGCCAATTGTCGCGGTAGGCGCGGGCGACATCGCGATTGTCGCGAAGGATAAGCACGTTTTCGGCGTTGTGCCACTGTGCGGCGACGGTGAAGTTATAGCTGCCGGTGATCGTCGTCGCGCCCGCGGTGTCGGCGTCGACGATGACGACCTTGTTGTGCGCTGCCTGGTAGTTCGAATCGAGCCAGACGCCAACGCCGCCTTTCGCGAGCTCGGCCAGCACGTTCTGCGGCAGTGCGGCGGCCTGCTGGCTGTCGGCGATCACCTGCACCGAGACGCCACGCTTGCGCGCGGCGACCAGTGCGCCGGCGATGCGACGCTGCGTGAACGAGTAGGCGTTGACCAGCACCTCGTGCTTCGCGCCTGCGATGGTCGCAATGATCAGATTGTCGATGCGGTCCCCGGGCGTGAACGCCGCCTCGATGCTTCCGGTCGCGGTGGAGCGCGCTGCGGTCGCGGTCGCATCGGCGAGGGCGATCGTGCCGTGCGCGAATGCGAGGGTCGCGAGGGCACCGGCAGCGGCGCTAGTCGCTCTCATACCGAGCGCTCGAGCACTGCGGCGAAGAACCCATCGCAACCGTGGCGCGCCGTCGACAGCTTGAGCGTGCGCCCGGTATCCAGCGCGACGCCGGCGCGCTTGAGTTCCGCCGCCGCATCGCCGAGCGTAAATTCGGGATGGGTGCCGACGAACGCGTCGACGATCGCCTCGTTCTCGTCGGGCAGCACGCTGCAGGTCGCGTACACCAGCCGTCCGCCCGGCTTGACCAGCGTCGCCGCCGCGGCGAGGATTCTCGCCTGCTTGGCCGCAAGCTCGGGGATCGCTTCCGCCGTTTGTCTCCACTTCAGGTCCGGATTGCGGCGCAGCGTCCCGAAGCCGCTGCACGGCGCGTCGACCAGCACCCGGTCGAGCTTGCCGGCAAGCCGCTTGATGTGCGTGTCGCGCTCGTTCTCGATCAAGGTCGGCTGCACGTTGGACAGGCCCGAGCGCGCGAGCCGGGGCTTGAACCGGGCCAGCCGCGCACGCGAAACGTCGAACGCGTAGACGCGTCCCTGCGAGCGCATCAGCGCGCCCAGCAGCATCGTCTTACCGCCGGCGCCGGCGCAAAAGTCGGCGACCATGTCGTTGCGCCGGGGGGCGACCAGCAGGCCGAGCAGCTGGCTGCCTTCGTCCTGCACTTCGATCGCGCCGGAGGTGAACAACAGATGCGATTGCAACGCGGGCTTGCCGGCGACGCGAAGTCCCAGCGGCGAGTAGGGCGTCGATTCGGATTCGATGCCGGAGGCCTTGAGCTCTCCTTGCGCCTGTTCGCGCGTGATCTTGATCGTGTTGACACGAAGATCGAGCGGCGCGGTGGTGAGCCACGCGCGCGTCAGCGCGTCGCGCTCGCCGGCGGGGAGCGATACGGAGAGTTTCTCCCAGAGCCATTCGGGCAGCTCGGCGGCTTCGGCCGGCGAGAGCTCGGGCTTTGCCGCCTTGAACTCTCGCGCCCATACGGTTTCGGCGGGCGACAGCGCGCTCTCGATCTCACGCAGACTCGCACCGAGCTCGCGCAGCGTCACCGCAATCGCCAGGCGGCGCGGCGTTGCGCCGCCGGCCTGCGCCCGCAGCGACGCCAACCGGCGCAGCGCGGCGAACACCCCCTCGGCGATGAATGCGCGATCGTCCTGCCCGAGTCGGCGATGGTGCCGGAAGAAATCGCGCAGCACGCTGTCGGCGGGCTCCTTGAACGGCAGCACGGCGGCCAGCGCGTCGGTCAGCGCGCCGAGCTGGCTCGCCCGGACCGTCATCGCTGCGCGACGGTATCGTCGACGCGGATGCTGTCGAGCAGGCCTTCGACGGTGGCGCGGGCATTGGACAGCCGGAGCTTGACCGCGACATAGCGCAGCGACGGCGCGAGCCATACCTGCGCCTGGATCGTGCTGTCGGCGTCGACCCGCTTCCAGACCTCGGTGTCGACATCGCCGAAGGGGAGCGTGATTTTTTCGGTACCGACGCGGCGGAAGGTCACGTGATAGACCTTGCGGGTAGTTGCGATGTTGAACTCGGTCTCGTCCTGCGCGGGCGGCGCGAAATAGAACTGCCAGAGCACGACCAGCGGATCGAATGTCGGCAGCTCCAGCGGCGCGGACTGGTCGCCGTTCAACTGCACCATGCCGGATTCCCAGTCGAAGCTGGCCGCCTCGCGCCGGTTTCCGCTGGTGCGTTCGACGCTGTAGCTCACCGGCTGCAATCCGTCGGCGGTGATCGCGCCCTCGCTCTTCGCCCGGGCCTCGCCCGGGAACAGCAGTGCGGCCAGGCCGCGTGCCTCGCCGACGGTCGAGATGCGGTACTGGCTGCCCGAGTGCTCGAGCCGGTAGACGGCGTCGCCGATCAGGAAGCCGCGCGTGCCGAGGAACGCGCGGTAGGCGAGGTCGATCCGCGGCGGCAATTCGCGCGGCGGCGCGATAGACGGCGCCGGAGGGATCGTTTCTTCCAGCGGGGGCTGAGGAACGGCGTCGGGGGATTCCAGCGGTATTGCCGCAGACTCCGCCGTGGTTGACGCGGGCGACGGCGCAGGCGTCGCGGCGGCGAGAAGTTCCGGATCCGGACTTTCGAGCCGAACCGGCGGCGCAGCGCGTACGACGCGACGATGCTTGGGCTTAGGCGGCTGCGGCGCGGCGACGGTCTTGGCGGGCGCCGGAGGCGGCGGCAACTCGGTGATCGTCGCCAGCAGCGGCGGCGACTCTTCCAACCGGTTCGGCAGGCGAATCGTCGATTGCAGCAGCACGAGGTGCACCGCCAGCGACGCCAGCGCCGCGAGCGCGAGCACGCGTGGGGCAGGTCGCCGGTCGGCTGAAGTCAAAAGTGTGCTGCGCGGGGACATGTTGGCAGGAGCTTACCGGCTTTGGCCAGAGAGTGCCGGTTGGACTTATCGGGGCGGCGCGGAGTTCGTCGCCGCGTCCGGCGGCGACCACAGCACCGCGGGACCCACGGTTTCGCCGCGGATGCGCACGCGAGCGCCGTCCAGCGTCAACCGGTCGGCGCAGAACCATCGCACCGCAGCGACGAGCAGCCGGTGTTCGACCGCCAGCACGCGCGCGGCGAGCGTGACTTCGTCATCGTCCTGCTGCACGGCCACGGCGGCCTGCGCGACGATCGGGCCGCAATCGACGTCGGACGTGACGAAGTGCACGGTGCAGCCGTGGATGCGCACGCCGTCGGCCAGCGCCCGCCGGTGGGTGTCGACGCCGGGATACGCCGGCAGCAGCGACGGGTGGATGTTGAGCAGCCGCCCGGCATAGCGCGCGACGAACGCGGGCGACAGGATACGCATGAATCCCGCGAGCACGACCAGGTCGGGCGACGCGGTGTCGATCGCGTCGGTAAGAGAGCGCTCGAACTCGCCGCGGTCGGCGGATGCGCGGTGATCGACGACCGACGTGGCGATCCCGGCGCCGGCGGCGAGCTTGAGTCCCGCCGCGTCGGGCCGGTTGCTGATCACGATGCCGATCCCGGCGTCGATCTCCCCCGCGCGCGCCGCGGCGATCAGCGCCGCCATGTTGGAGCCGCGGCCGGAAATGAGGATCGCCAGGCGCTTCACATCGTCGCCCCGGCGCAGGCCGGGGCCCAGGCAGCGATGCGCGCCGAGGCTGAAACCGGAGCTTGGATCCCGGCCTCCGCCGGGATCACGTTGCCGTCATGTCCTCCGCGCCGGCGCATGGGCTCGAGCCTCACGCGACGACCGTCCCCGGGGCACCAGCCGCGCGCGGCACGACGTTGCCGATCGTGTACACGGTCTCGCCCGATGCCGACAGCCGCGC
>Ga0207664_10000803_pt1 | contig 21246 bp, 15 predicted proteins | sample LARL83metaG_FD_184349 | JGI IMG/M metagenome (GOLD analysis project Ga0207664, IMG submission 184349) | Corn, switchgrass and miscanthus rhizosphere microbial communities from Kellogg Biological Station, Michigan, USA - LAR L8-3 metaG... | ecosystem: Host-associated > Plants > Roots >... | reverse complement strand
AAACACCTCATTTGCCGACTGTCCAGTTGGTTTGTCCTGGCAGCCACATCGGCCCTGGTGACGGCACCGCTCGCCCACGCCGCCGATTACCAGACCACGGTCCTGGGCGACAGCCCGCTGGCATTTTATCCGCTGAATCTGGCCGTGGATACCAGCGGCACGGCGACGGATGTTTCCGGCAATGGCAACAACGGTTCCTACGTCAATATTTCTTCCGGTTCCAACAACACCAACGGCCCGTCCGCTTTCATCACGAATGCCGTGTATTTTGACGGACTTGGCACCTCAGTGGATTTGAGCAGCGCGCCCAGTCTCGCCTTCAGCGGCCCTGCCAGCCTGGAAGCCTGGGTGCAACCGGCTAATTCAACGTCCTTTGGCGACATCATCGGCAAAGGCTACGACTCGTCCACTTACCAGGAGACCTTCGTCCGCGTGAACGGGCCGTACGGCGCCGATTACGTCGCCAATCTGGGCAATGCCGGCGTGAGCGGCGGACAGCAAAACACGAACTGGGTTCACCTGGTCATTTCCAATGACGGCGCCACCACTACGTTCTATCTCAACGGAATCTTAATACAAAGCGTGGCGGACACGACCGGCGCGATTAATTTCTCCGATCCGTGGGCGATTGGAAATGGAACTTCCGCCGGCAACGGCCGCCATTTTTATGGCAATATCAGCCAGGTCGCGATTTACGCCCACGGCCTCACTCGTGCGCAAATTCTCAATCATTACTTTGAGGGACTCGTCGGCAATGCCGCTGACAGCTCGGCGCCGATCATCAATGTTCAGCCGCAGCCGCAATCAACGTATGTGGGCGGCAAAGCGACCTTCAGCGTGACTGCGGTGAGCTCACTGCCGATGACCAACCAATGGTTTAAAGCCGGCGTCGCTTTGCCGGGGCAAACTAATTCCACACTGACGCTCACCGGCGTCAGCTCCGGCGACGCCGTAAATTACTCCGTGGTGGTGGGCAACAGCAACGGCACCACCAACAGTGTGCCCGCGGCGTTGACCTTGTTGACACCCGGCAATTCACTGGAATGGAGTGCCAACGCCAACAGCGGCGTATGGGACACCGGCAGTTCCGCCAATTGGATTAATCTTTCGAACAGCTCGCAAACTGTCTTCAACACCAGCGATCAGGTGTTCTTTGACGATACTGTCGGAGTGCCGACCACGGTCACGATCAATGGCACCGTTTCGCCCAGCATCATCACCGTTAATTCCAGCGCGAACAACTTCACGTTCACCAACACTTCGGGAACGATCAATGGTCCGGGCAGCCTCGTCAAACAGGGTGCGAGCACGCTGTTGCTCCAGACCGGATTTAATTTGACCGGGCCGGTCCTCATCAGCGGCGGCACAGTGGTCGCGGGCAACAATGCCTTCAACTCGGTGGCTTCAGTGACCGTCACCAACAACAGCGCCATGGATTTCGGCGGCAGCAGCCTGACGGGAAACAAGCCGATCACCATTTCCGGCACGGGAGTGGGCGGGAACGGCGCGATCTTCAACAGCGGCGGCGCTCAATACGGCCAGGTGTTGAATATCAGCCTGGCGGGCGATGCGACGATCGGGCAAGCCGGCAACAACCGTTGGGATTTGGCGAACGGTTCGCAAATCACCGGCCCGCACAACCTGACGGTTAATTGGAATGGCAATTATGGTGAATGGAATTCAGTGCTGATCGGCGCGGACGTGCCCGGCATCGAGCTCCGTTCGGGCACGCTAGGGCTCAAGTACATGGATACCTTCCAAAATCCCGCGACCGTGATTACGGTCGATAGCAACTGCGAATTGCCGCTCTGGAACGGCGGATTGAGCAGCAGCCTGCACGTGATGAGCAACGGACGGGTGGACCTCTGGCAGGCCCCGGCCCCGCTGACCGGCAGCACCGTCACCCTCGAGGATGGCGCGCTCTGGTACGGCTGGGGTTCCAGTTCCTCCGATCAGGCGATTAACTGCGCCATGGTATTGAACGGCGTGGCGCATTTTATCATCGGCGATCACAACATGGTTTACACCAATCTTGTGAGCGGTCCGGGCGGATTCGTGGTGGACGTCTACAACCATCAAATCGTTTTCGCCTCGTCCAACACGTATACCGGGCCGACGATCATCAACGATGGCCCGCAAGTCGCGCTGGTCGGTGACGGTTCCATCTCGAAGAGCTCGCTCATTTTCTTCGGAGGCCGTAATCTTGCCTCGTTCCACTTGGACGCGAGCCAGCGTACCGATTCCACGTTCACGCTGGCATCCGGCCAGACTCTCGGCGGCGTCGGGGTGGTAGTCGGCAATCTCGCGGTATCGGCGGGCGCCACCATCGCGCCGGCGGGAACCAACACGACCCTGGGTATTACCACGGGCACAAACCAGATTGGCCTGCTCTCCGCAACGGCTGACGTTACGCTCAACGGAACGACCGTCCTCAAGCTCGATGGGTCCGGCGTCAATGACAGCCTTTCTGCGGGTGGCAATCTCGTTTGCGGTGGCGTCCTGAACCTGACCAACATCAGCGGCACCGCCCTCGCCGCGGGCGACTCGTTCCAGATATTTACGGCGGGCGGAGCCATTTCCGGTGGGTTTTCCAGCATCACTCCGGCCACACCTGGGCCGGGACTCGCGTGGGATACGAATCAATTGAGCAGCGGCTTGGTGAGCGTTGTGTCGGTCAACGTACCGACCATCACGACCGTGCAATTATCGGCTGGCAATGTCATCCTGGGCGGTTCGGGTGGCGGCAATAACGCCACGTTCTACCTGCTCACGACCACCAATCTATTGACGCCGCTCGCAAATTGGACGGTGTTATCCACGAACAACTACGATGCGAGCGGCAACTTTAGTGTGACCAACCCCATCGTTCCCGGAATCCCGCAGCGGTTCTATCGAATCAAGCAGTAATCGGGTCTGGATCTGAGTCATGGCGGCGGGGTCGATTTCGGCCCCGCCGCAAGCGGGGAGCAAGCTTCAGTTCCCATGCGTACGCGTCAGCCCAAGGCGGTTTCACTCTGATTGAATTGTTGTCGGTCATTGCCATTATTGCCATGCTCGCCGCCGCTATTTTGTCGGCGACAAACAGGTGAAACACGCTAGCCTGACACCGATGTTCATGGATGCTGCATGGACCAATTTCTGGGTGATGGAAACCGACACGCCGAGCCGGTGATGTTCGATAATTTGTGGAACTATTATTGGCATGGGCTGTGAATTTCAAAATGATTAGACTTTTTCTCGCAACGACGGCATTGACGTTGGCGGTATTGGTCAGCGACGGAGCGCCGATATCTTCCACCGAAACGCCGAACACCTGGTCTATTCAATCTCCGGATAGCCGCTGTGAGATTGCCGTCACCCTGGGCCGCGGAGAATTGAGCTACGAAGTGCATCGCGCGGGTAAACTGGTAATTCCCGCCTCCCCACTGGGCTTGCGCCGTGACGACGGGAATTTTTCGAGCGGCCTTGTTTTTGACAATGCCGGCAAACCGGAGGAGCGAATTGAAGAATACGAATTGTTCACGGGTCCGCAATCGCACGTCAATCACCGGCTGAATTTCCGCACGCTCAGTTTTCACAATGCGAAGGGCGCGCCTTTGGCCGTTGACCTCGCGGCCAGTGATCAGGGGGTGGCCTTCCGTTACCGGTTTGCCGATGGCAACTCGGCGACGCGCGTGATCGAAGCCGAGTTGACTGGTTTCAGGCTTCCAGAATCCGCGCGCGGCTGGCTCCAGCCATATCACGCCGCGGGACCGTATACGCCCGCGTACGAGGATTTTTATTTCCATGTCAGTCCGGGCGATGCGCCGCCCGATTCGCGGGAGAAAGCCAAAGGCTGGGCGTTTCCGGCATTGTTTCACCTGCCCACGGTTTCAACCTGGGTGTTGCTGACCGAATCCGGCACCGATGAATCCTATTGCGCCTGCCATCTCGGGCCCGATTCCGCTCACGGGCTTTATCGGGTTGCATTTCCGCTGCCGGACGAAACCACCCGCGGTTACACGAACAAATTCGGCCCGGAACCCCGCTTCAAATTGCCGTGGACAATGCCCTGGCGGGTCATTGTTTTGGGCGCCTCCGCTGGCGACATTGCGCTCGAAACGCTCGTGACGGATCTGGCGCCGCCGTCGCGAATTCGGGATACGTCGTGGATCAAACCCGGCCGCGCCGCCTGGGCCTGGTGGTCTTATCCCGATGAACCGGCCACCGCCAAACGTTTCGACGAGTTCACGGATTTCGCCGCCAAAATGGGCTGGGAATACACGTTGTTTGACGCAGGGTGGTGGAGGCCTGGATTACAACCCATCGCTGATCACGCGCACGCAGCCGGCGTCATTCCGCTGGCCTGGTCGTTTGCCGCTGATTTTTATGAGCCCGAATCGCGGGCGAAGAAACTTGCTGAACTGGCGGACGCCGGTGTGCGGGGCGTGAAGGTGGATTTCTGGTGTTCCGACCGGCAGGAAGCCATCGCAGCCCAACAGGCGCTGATGCGTGAGGCGGCCGCCCGGCGCATGGTCGTGAATCTCCACGGCTGCACCATTCCGCGCGGTTGGCAGCGCACTTGGCCGAATTTCCTGACGTGCGAGGCCGTTCTCGGTTGCGAATCCTATTTCTACGAACCGCGTTACACCGAAAAAGCGGCGGAATTGGACACGGTCCTGCCGTTTACCCGCAACGCGATTGGCCCAATGGATATTACGCCGGTCGCGTGTTCGCCGAAAAAATTTGCCCGCACCGCCACCGCCGCCCATCAGCTCGCCGCCGCGCTGATTTTTACCTCCGGCATTGTTCATTACGCCGACCAGCCCGAGTTCTTTGAGTCGCTGCCGCCGGAAGCTTTGAAAATTTTCCGCGATGCGCCGGCCCGGTGGAATGAAACGCGCTGCCTCGCCGGTGAACCAGGCCAACTGGCCGTGTTCGCCCGCCGCAGCGGCAATTCCTGGTTCATCGCGGGCATCAGCGGAACCGATGCTCCGCAAACTGTCACGCTCGACCTGTCGCCTTTTAAAAAATTCGCCCAGCGCTTGGCCGTGACGGAAGGGCAGAACGCCAATATGCAAGTGAGCGCCGCGCGATTATCCGCTTCGTCCAGCTGGACTCATCCCATTCCGGCGCGCGGCGGCTTCATTTTGCGACTCGATCGATGATTTTATGAACCGAATACTTACCGTCGGTTTCGGCCTGATCATCGCCACAACATCCGCCCTTGGCGCGGGTGACTTCAACACCGCCTCGCCTGCCACGACCATTTGGTTCGCCGCGCCGGCCAAGGAATTCACCGAGTCCCTGCCGCTCGGCAACGGCCGGCTGGGCGCGATGATGTTTGGCGGCGTGGACGAAGAGCGAATTGTTTTGAATGAAAGCTCCGTCTGGTCCGGTTCGCGGCAGAACGCCGACCGGCCCGATGCCTATAAATCCCTCCCGGAAATTCGCCGGTTATTGTTGGAGGGAAAAAATGTCGAAGCCGAAGCACTGGTGAATGCCAATTTCACCTGCCAGGGGCCCGGCTCGGGCGGAGGCCAATACGGCTGCTACCAGGTGCTCGGCAATTTGCACCTCAGCTTCCCATCCGCCACAAACTCGCCCGTTGAAAATTATCGCCGGGAACTGAATCTCAACGATGCCGTCGGCCGAATGCAGTTCACCCGCGGGGACGTGACCTTCACGCGCGAAATGTTTTGCAGCAAGCCGGACGAAGTGATGGTTCTCCAACTTGGCGCGAACCGGCGCCGGCAGATTTTCTTTGCGCTTAAGCTTGATCGCCCGGAACGATTCGAAACCGCAGCCGTCGCTTCCCGGGAATTGCTCATGACGGGCCAGCTCGACAATGGCACCGATGGCAAGGGCCTCAAATATGCCGCGCGCATCCGGGTTTTGAATCGCGGCGGCCAGGTTACTTCGTCGGGTAACACCCTGCAGGTGAGCGGCGCGGACGAAGTGACTTTGCTGATTTCCGCCGCCACGGATTATCGTGGATTTGCCGGCCGGCAAATCGCCGACCCGCAGTCCGCCTCCTGGGAGGATTTGAACCGGGCCGCCCAACATTCCTATCGCAAACTGCTCAGCGCGCACCGGGCGGACTACCGGCGGTATTTTGAACGTGCCGCGCTTTCCCTCGAGCCGGCCGACGCCGCGGTTGCGCAATTGCCCACGCCGCAGCGCATTGCCTGGGCAAACCAGCACGGCGGCGATCCGAACCTGGCGGCCCTGTATTTTAATTTTGGCCGTTACCTGCTGATTGCGTCATCTCGGCCGGGCGGTTTTCCGCCGAATCTGCAGGGCATTTGGGCGGAAGAGATTCACACGCCCTGGACCGGCGACTGGCATCTGGATGTGAATGTGCAAATGAATTATTGGCCTGCCGAAGTGTGCAATTTGTCGGACCTCACGCAACCATTGTTCGCGCTGATTTCATCTTTGCAGGCGCCGGGCGCCAAAACCGCGCAAGCCTACTACGGCGCGCACGGATGGGTCGCGCACGTCATCACGAACCCGTGGGGCTTCACGTCGCCCGGCGAATCGGCCAACTGGGGCTCCACCACCGGCGGCTCGGCCTGGTTATGCCAGCATTTGTGGGATCACTGGCTGTTCACTCATGATCGGGAATTCCTGCGGGAGGCCTATCCAGTGCTGAAAGGCGCAGCCCAATTTTATGCCGACATGCTCATCGAAGAGCCGAAACATCACTGGCTTGTGGTGGCGCCGGCCAATTCACCGGAAAACGCTTTCGCGATGCCCGATGGCCGTCACTGTGCGATCGCCCTCGGCACCACTGTGCATTCGCAAATGCTCGATTACCTGTTCCATGCCTGCATCGAGGCTTCGACCATCCTGGGCGTGGACAACGAATTCCGAAGCGAATTAATCGCGAAACGTGCGCGGCTGGCGCCGACCCAGATTGCCGCGGACGGGCGCATTATGGAATGGCTGGAGGATTATCCCGAAACCGAGCCGCATCACCGCCATGTCTCACATTTATGGGGACTATATCCCGGAGACGAAATTTCCACCGACCACACACCGGAACTGGCGAAGGCAGCGCGCAAGAGTCTCGACGTGCGGGGCGATGATGGCGTCGGCTGGTCGCTCGCTTACAAAGCCGCATTGTGGGCGCGGCTCGACGACGGCGACCACGCCTGGAAGCTCGTGCGGCAAGCGCTGCAGCCCGTGACCGGAATGGATGTTCGCTACGACGGCGGCGGTGGGGTGTATCCAAATTTGTTCGATGCCTGTCCGCCATTTCAAATTGACGGTAATTTCGGCACCACGGCGGCCATTGCGGAAATGCTGTTGCAGAGCGAGGACGGCGTGATCCGGTTGCTGCCGGCACTGCCCGATGCCTGGCAAAATGGCAGTGTCACCGGCCTTTGCGCCCGCGGCGGATTTGTCGTGGATGTCACCTGGAAAAACGGAAAGCTGGTCCGAGCAATCATTCAATCGAGAACGGGCGCTCCCTGCACTGTTAAATACGCCGGCAAATCCGTCCAATTGCAGCTCAAGAAAGGCAGCCATGTTCAGCTCGGCGAAAGCGCGTTTGCTCCTTAGCCGTCGTGATTCCAGTCGATGGATTATACCGAAATCCTCATGCTGAAGCCGATCAGCATCGGTGCATTTGATCAGATTCAATGAATCGTCCATGGCGGTTTGCCGCCCCAAGCCGGCATAATGGCGAAGCTGTCTTAAGAAAGCGCGGGCGGATGGCGAGTGGCCCTCCGGTTTTCCCTGCTGCTCGTTTCCGCCCACGCTTAACTCCTTGGCTGTCATCCAACCCAATTCAGGTTGAGATTAAATTGACCCGGGACTGATCTCCTTTTGGAGAGGTTGACCTTGATTTCGATTGCTTGGGTCAACGACCGGTTGCGTGGCGCGCTGCTCCGCCAAATGACGGCGTGTGGCCTGCAATCGTTTGATGACGATCTCGGAAATACGCTGCATCAACGCATAGCCAAAATCATGATTTTCGTCGCATCGTTCCCGTAAATCGATTGCGTAGAAGAAAATGGCCCTCGTCGGCGTCAAGGCTCGCGCGTCGAAGTGCCACTGATAAGGCGGAAATAGCCAGGACCATCCAAGAGCGTCTCCTTTTCCCAGCGTCTCAATGCGCAGAGTTTCGCCGTCAACGGTATAGTCGATGTCGACCTGTCCTTCCAGGATCAGGAAAAAACGATTCGCAGAAGCGCCTCGGTTGATAATCAAGTCGCCCGCATTGAATTCAGCCAGCATGGCGTCTTCAGCTAAAATCTCCAGTTGCCGCGTGGACATCCCTCTCAAGAACGGTTGGTCTTCCAGGAGTTCGAGCGTAATTTTCATAATCTTTTCACCACCGCTTTCGTTGGGATCGGCGAAAATCTCATCGGTTTTCCTGGGGCGAGAGCGTTTGCGGCGGGCGTGAAGCTGGTGAGAAACGCAAGTCGCGGCGCAACCCTACCAGCCGCTTCAGATGAGTTTCAGATTTCTGCGCTATTAATTGGGAGATGGTCTTCAGCAACAGCGGCACATCGAGCGGTTTTTCCATGAGGGCGCCCACTCCTGCCTCGGCCGCCAGGTCGCGTTGATTTTGCCGTCCGGTAATGATGACAATGGGAAGGAACGGGTTGGCGGAGGTGATGGTTCCGAAGACCTCCCAGCCGCTATTGCCCGGCAGGTTCAGGTCCAAAAGAATGAGGTGAATGCGGTCCTTATTGAAAAGTTCGAGAGCTTCGTGCCCGTCAGCCGCCAGCCTCACTTCGTAGCCCTCGGTCCGCAAGACTTTGCCGAGCGATTCCCGGATTTGTAAATCATCGTCGACGACCAGGATTTTCTTGCTCATAATCGTTTTTTCTCTCCCGCGTCATTGATATGAAACGGCGCGGTAAAGCGCTTTAATAACTGCTGATGAAACGCTTTTGTATCGCAGGGCGCTTCTCGAAAACCATGCTTGTGGTCGTGGAGGCGGCGCGCGCGGGCTTCAGGCGGCTCTTCAAGCAATTCCCGGATGTATTGCAGCAACTTCGGAACATCCAGCGGTTTCTCCATCAGGACCGGTACACCGGCGCCCGCAGCCCGTTCGCCTTGCATCCAGCGTCCCGTGATGAGGATGACCGGAAGCTCCGAGTTGGTGAGGTTAAGCCAGTCCAGGGTCGCCCAGCCGTCTTTCACGGGCAAACCAATATCCAGAAGGAGCAGGTCCACGGGTTCGCGTATCATTTTTTCGATGGCTTCCTGGCCATTTTCCGCCAACTCGACTTCATAGCCCTCCGCGTGCAGCACTTTGCTCAAGGCTTCACGAATGGATTGTTCATCGTCCACCACTAGAATTTTTTTGGTCATATTTCTGCGACGGTTCAACCAGACCGGCCACGCAATCCGGCGCGACCGGAATGAAAGCAAAGATGGGAATCGTTTTCATGGTGTTGGCATCTGGTTTGCAATACAATTGGCTTATGGACGGTCCAGCCGAAGTTCATTTTAGCTTATTTTGTGCCACCAGCTGGTTGACGCTTGGACTGTTCGTTAATGGGCAGTTCCATGTTTTTCCAACGCATTTCCGGGGGCCGAGTGGCGACTTAGAACCCACTAGTGGCCAGATGCTAATCACTTTATGAATTTCCGGTGGCAATCTTTGGTTTCGGTGTTCGCCACAGTCTTCTTGGTGCTCGCAGCCGGGTGGGTGTGCAATACGACCTGGCGGGAGCTCCAGAAAATACATCAGAGTCTGGCTTCTTCCCGCGCGGATGACTTCTATCTTCCGGCACATGTGGAGTCGATCGTTCGTCAATTGAACGACCTCGTCCTGCGCGTCAAATTGAGAGGCGACCGGGCCGACCGGGATGCTTTTGAAAAAATCAGCCGGGATTTGCAGCAGTCGATGACGGCGGGGCAGCAAATGCTCACCACACCGTCCCAACGCCAATTACTTGCCCAAATTAAATCCGGCTTCACCGCTTATCTTTCGCAAAGCGAACAATTGATGAAGGCGGAGGAACCGGGGCAGGCCGCCGCGTCGGCAACCTCGCTGTTGAGTCAAACGGAAAACAACGCCGCTCCTCTATTGGAGCTGTGCGAACAGTTAAAGGAATCGGAGCGCGCCGAACAATTGCAATTGATGAAGGATTCGCAGCGCGCTTTGGCTTGGATCCAGGAACTCCTGATCACGATTTCCGTGGTGCTGATCATCCTGGTGTGCGCCGGAATTGTGACGATTTACACCGGTGTCATCGGGCCGTTGCGGGTCGAGTTGTCGAAAAGCCGCGCCGTTGCCATGCGAAACGAAAAGCTGGCGTCGCTCGGCACGCTGGCAGCCGGCGTGGCGCATGAAATCAGAAATCCGCTCACCGCCATCAATGTGCGCCTGCACAGCTTGAAACGAAGCCTCGTCCACAACTCGTCGGAATTCGAGGACGCGCTGGTGATTGGCAATGAAATCCAGCGCCTCGAACGCATCGTGCAGGAATTTTTGCAGTTTGCGCGCCCCTCCGAGCCGAAATTCACCATCATCTCCACGGACAGTTTGCTGGCTAAAGTCCGGGCGCTGTTTGAATCACAGTTGGCCAAGGCGTCCATCCAGTTGAAGCTGGAATCCCTGCCCGATATCTGGGTGCGCGCGGATCCCAATCAAATGGAACAGGTCCTGATCAACTTGATCAAGAATGCCACGGAAAGCATCGAACGCGACGGCACGATTACCTTGCGCGTCCGCACCGGCGCGGGGCGCACCGGCCCAATGGTCAACTTGGAAGTGAGCGACACCGGCAAAGGCATTTCCGAGGAAGTGCAAAAACGGATGTTTGATCCGTTCTTTACCACCAAGGAGGAGGGGACCGGCTTGGGGCTGGTCATCGCCTCACGCATCGTTGAAAAGCATAACGGGAGAATCGAGTGCCATTCCGAAGTGAACCGCGGCACCACCTTTTCGATCTTGTTGCCGCAAATAAATCCGCACGAAATTCATGAAACCCCAGCCTAAAATCTTGTTGATCGAAGATGATCCAAGCATCACCTCGGCATTGAAAAAGGAATTGCAAACTGAAGGCTATTACGTCTCGACGGCCACGCGCGGCGATGACGGCCTGGCCCAGGCGCGGGAGAATTCGTGGGAGGTGGTTCTCACCGATTTAAAATTGCCGGGCTTATCCGGCCTTGAGGTCGTTCGCCAACTCCACGCCGCCAAGCCGAAGCTTCCCATCATCATGATGACCGCTTTTGGCACCACGGAAATTGCCATCGAAGCGACGAAGCTGGGCGCCTACGATTATCTGCTCAAGCCTTTGGACATGAGTGAATTGCTCGATCTTCTGGCCAAAGCCGTGAAGAGCAGTCGGCTAATGTCCGAACCGCTGGAAATGGGCGCCGCGGAGTCCGCGCAATCCGCCATCATCGGCAACAGCCGCGCCATGCAGGCCGTTTACAAGGAGATCGGGCGCGTCGCGGCCACGGCCGTTACGGTGCTCATTCGCGGCGAAACCGGCACGGGCAAGGAATTGGTGGCGCGGGCGATTTACCAGCATAGCAATCGCAGCGAAAAACCGTTCGTGGCAGTGAACTGCGCGGCGATTCCCGAAACCTTGTTGGAGAGCGAACTATTCGGCCACGAACGCGGCGCCTATACCGGCGCTCATGCCCGCCGGGTCGGCCGTTTTGAGCAAGCCAACCTCGGGACCATTTTCCTCGACGAGATTGGCGACTTGAGCTTGAGCACCCAAGTCAAGCTGCTGCGCGTGCTTCAGGAGAAATACATCCAGCGCGTTGGGGGCAACGAAAAGATTCCCGTGGACGTACGCGTGCTGACGGCTACGCATCGCGACTTGGAAAGCGCCATTCACGAAAAGCAATTCCGCGAGGATTTGTTTTACCGTTTGAGCGGTGTCACCATCACCTTGCCGTCCTTGGGCCGGCGTCTCGAGGACATTCCGGATTTGGTGAGGTATTTTCTCCAGCGCTCCGCCAAGGAATTGGGACATGATGAACCCTCGATCCTGCCTCAAGCCGTCGATTTTCTCCAAAACCAGAGATGGCCGGGCAACGTTCGCGAATTGGAAAACGTTTTGCGCCAGGCCTTGCTGCTCACCCGCGGTTATTCCATCACTCTGGAGCATGTTCAACAGGCGATGGCCAAAAGCCGAAAAGGCGCGCCTGTTGACGATCAAACCATCGCGGGATATTTCAACGAATTGCTCGACCGGGCGAGACAGGGGGAAACTGAACGCGCCCATGGTCAGATGATTGAGGACATGGAACGCGAATTGTTTAGCCGGGCGATCCAGCAGGCCCAGGGCAACCAGGCGAAAGCGTCGCGGTGGCTGGGGGTGACCCGCACGACCATGCGGGAAAAACTAATTCATTTTGGTTTGCATCCGGCGGGCGAAAAAGCGGATCGCCCGGAAGCGTATCAGTCTCCGACTTGAATTGCGTGGAACACGCCTTCGACAGTTTTGACGAGTTCCTGTCGCGAGAAGGGTTTTTGCAGGATCGCGGCCAGTTGAAGGCGTTCTACCCCCGCCGGCAGCATTCCCGAGGTCATAATTACCGGCAGGTCGATGTGTTCTGCCCGCAGTTTCTGAAGCAATTGGATGCCGGATAATTTCGGCATATCGTTGTCGGTAATCAGGAGATCATAACCATCGGACTGCCGGTTCAGTGCGTTTAAGGCGGTCCAGGCCGCCTCGCCATCCTCCGCGATATAAACGCGATAACCGGCGTGCACCAGGGTTTCAAATTCCATCCTTAAAAGATCGGCATTATCCTCCGCCAACAGGATGTGCTGAAACTCAGTTCGCCGATTTCTCCCGGCCTGTGGGTCCGAAGTAAGACTTTTCATATAATTTGCCATTCGTACCGGATCGCATTATTCGCCGCTAAGTTCCTGCCGCCTTGGAAGCGGGTGCGAGACTTCGATGAACCTGGATTGTTGAGCCGCCTCGATTTCAAAGCGTTTGGTCATTTCGTCGCGGCTCAAATGAATGCGGCATCGTTCGACCTTGGCGGTTTCAAAATGGACAGCCAGCCGCCAAATATCCAAGTCATTCGGAATTGCCTGATCATCAACGACGGGAATTTTTTTATTAATACTTTTGTCAGGCGGCGCCTGGATCAATTGGGACCGAGTGGATTGCGCCATGAACCTGGACGCCGCCTGAAAATTGTTTTTTTTCACATTCCTCCTTTTGCCATTTGAAGAACCGCATGGCTCAGTGAATCGCTCCGTGAACTCGTAAGCCAGCGGCGTGCCAATCGAGGTTTGGCTTTTCGCGGCTCCAATTGTCAGCATTCAGGCTGATGAAGACATTTGGCGACGCGGAAAATGGCTAGTGGGTGTCCGCTGGGCGGTCAGCGGCTAATCAGTTTACGAAATGTCGGCACTTATGGCTGAGCATTTCAATGCGTTTTACGCCAGGCAATCGAGCCTGCCGCTGGCACACGTCCAGCTATATCAGACCTGCCGGTTCGACCACGGCGCCATTATGTGACCAAAAGGATGCCAACCCGGCCAAACTTCCGCTTGACCGAAAATGGCAACGACAATCGATGCCGGCGAATGCCTGAGGTGTGCTATGAAATTCAAACCGACCGGAAAAACGGGCGGCCTGCTGATGGAACTGGGCCCCCGCGAATCACAACTGCCGTTCAACAGCGAAGTCGAAGCGCTGGCTCCGCCTAGATTCATGCTTAAAAAGATCCTGTCGCCAGTCGATTTCTCCCTCTGCTCAAAAAAGAGCCTGCATTATGCCGCAGCCTTCGCCAAACAATTCGGAGCCCAGTTGACTCTCATTTTCGTGTTGCAGAGTTATCCACCGGTACTCGAACTGGCCGAGATCGATCCCATTGCCGAAGCCCGAGCGGAGTTGGAGGATTTGCGGAAATCAATCGCTCACATTGTCCCAGCCGAGGCGGTTATGCGACGCGGCGAACCCTATCGCGAGATCATCCGGGCGGCGAGTGAGTTGCAGATCGATTTGATCATTCTCGCGACCCACGGGCGCAGCGGATTTGCTCGCATGTTGCTGGGGAGCACGGCGGAAAAGGTAGTGCGGCACGCCGGATGCCCGGTGCTGGTTGTCCGAGAGAACGAGCATGAGTTCGTGGCACAAAATGCGGCATAAACCTGGGGCAGGCCGCCAGTCAAACCGGCTTCGACTGAGCCCGCCAGTGGGCTGAAATTGCAGTTCGAAAGCCAATTCAGGCGATTCACGACGATGTTTCTGGTTGATAGAATAGGTTCGCCAACGGAGACCCAAAGCTTATGAAAACGATCAGGCGGTTCAGCGGTCTGGTTGCCATCGGTGCCTGTTTGTTCGGCCCGCCGACGACCCAGGCCGTCACCAATGTTTTTTTCAATGCCTCGCAAACCGCGACCCTCGTCGTGTCGAACATCAACGCCGTCACCATCCGCAGCGGCGATTACCTGTTCACTTACTCGGTGGATGGCTATTGGTCGTCGGGCGGCGGAGCGCCTACGGGACGATTCTTCAGCGTCTTCTGGCCGACCGGCGTGCAGGCGCAGGCTATTACCGCCGGCCCGTTGCTCGGCACCGGTGCGAACATCACGCTTGCGCGCGTCGATGGGGGGCTGTTTGATCTGCAAGCGTTCACTGGAAAAATTCTCCTCAACACTGCCGGCGCCGGCGGCGCGTTCGAAGTCATGCCGCAGTTGAACGGCAACGACGCCTTCAACAATCCCCTGCAATACGATTGCACCGGCTACGCGGGCGCGAGTTTTTCCTATGCGACCGCCTTGGCCGGCTACGACACTTACCAGATTCACATGTGGGGCGATTTCGCGCTGACGGCTCTCACCTTGATCGACACCAATCCGCCGGCGCCGGTAGGGCCCAGTTTCATGATCGCCACCAGCGTCTCGCCGGCCGGTGCCGGGTCGGCGGGCGGCGGGGGAACTTACCCGAGCAACTCGCTTTGCGCACTCATGGCCTCGGGAAATCCCGGCTGGGGCTTTCAAAGCTGGACCGAAAACGGCGGACAGGTCAGCACCTCCGCCAATTACACATTCACTGTGCGAAATGACCGCACCCTCGTCGCCAACTTCGTTCCGGCCTATACGGTCACCACCGGCGTCTCGCCCAGCTACGGCGGCACTGCGTCCGGCGATGGCACGTTCAACAGCAACTCGGTAGTCATGGTCACAGCCACTCCCATTGCCGGTTTTAAGTTTTTGAACTGGACCGAATTCGGTGCGTTCGTCAGCACGTCGGCAAATTACAGCTTCAACATCGCGGCCAATCGCACGCTCGTCGCAAACTTCGCGCCCGCCGGCGCCAGCGCGACCTTCGATTTCGATACCGGCACGCCGGTGGTCGGCCCGGGACAGGGCCTGCCCGCGACGCAGACCAAGAATGGTGTGACGGCGACCTTCAGCACGCTGACGGGCGGATGGTCGGTGCAAAATAATTTCTCTTTCTGGGTGCCGCGGGTGTTCTCAGGAAATTTTCTTTATCCGAGCACCTGGGGCAGCACGATGGCCGTGGAGTTCAGCCAGCCCGTGACGAACTTTACGATGGCATTCCTCACCGGCGAAGTATCCAGTGAATATAACACCGCCGGACTCGTCCTTGTCACGGCCTACACAAACTCCGCGATGACAAATCCCGTGGCGACTGGGTCGGCGCGCGGGGCATGGGTTTCCGGTGCCTATCCCGAGGGCGTGTTGTCGTTCGGTTCAGCGACTCCGTTCACAAAAGTGAAAATTGAAGTACCCTCTCAAAATCCGGTGCCGAGCTACATCCTGTTCGTGGACAACCTGGTCGTCCAAGTGGCCGCGCCGCCGCCTCCGCACGCGCCACCGCTGGCCTTCGGCGGCAGCTTCTATCAACTCGCGGGCCAACCGCTTGTCATTAACATCGCCGACCTGATGTGGGGCGATTACGATCCGGACGGTGAACCGGTGTTTTTCGTCGGCGTTAGTGCCACCACTTCCAACGGACTCGCGCTGACAACTCAGAGCACCCAGATTCTGGTTCCCACAAACTCCCTGCCTGACAGTTTCAATTATACTATTACCGACAACCTCGGCGTCACGGCCACCAGTTTGGCGACGATTTCCATCATAACGAACGTTGCCAGCCAGGCGCTCTCCTTGGGCGTCGCGCCGGACGGCAGCGCCACAGTCCAATTCCGCGGCGTGCCGTGGTATACCTACGAATGCCAGCGCGCGACCAACGCGACGTTCACCGGCACGCTCCAAACCTGGCCGGTCCAAGCCTGGGCAGATGGTTCAATCGCTGTCTGGGACAGTTTTCTCGACCTGACGAACAAACCACCGCAGGCATTTTACCGGTTGCGCTGGCTGCCCTGACTGACCATCGTTTCAAGCCGCACCCGATATTGACCGCCTTCAAATCGGTAGCGGCGCCAAAAAATCTTGCCGGGCAGGTGTATCCCCTTTAATCTTTCGCCCGTTGATGAACCGTTGTTCGCATGTAGATTTGTAGCGGACTTTACCGGGCTTTAGCAGCTGGCACACTTTCGGGTGTTTTTTCGTGTAGCGCTTTGCCAATCAACATATTGCGCGGTTAGCTCAGTGGTAGAGCACTTCCTTGACACGGAAGGGGTCAGAGGTTCGAACCCTCTATCGCGCACCATTTTCCCCGGCCTTGGGAACGGACGCTGAAGCCATAACTGTTAAATGGACGGAACGCCCGCCTCACCGCAGCCCTTTTGAGCAGAGGAGAAATTTTGGAACGCGGGCGGATGTTCATGGATCGGGTCAGGGTGGATTTCCAGTGTGGTTCACCGGCAAGCAATTGATTTTGTGCACGTCACATTATTAGTGTCGGGAAGGGTGCCGATTCCGCCGAAACTTTACGGCGGGACGGAGCGATTTATTTATTGGCTCGGCAAGGCGCTGGTCCAACTCGGCCACAAAGTCACCCTGGTGGCGCATCCGCGAAGCCATATTCCCGGCGCGGAATTGATTCCCACGGAAAAATCGGACCTGGAATCGGCTCATCTGGTTCCGGCTTCGACGGACATTGTCCATTTTTTCGATCAATTGAAACCCGCCGCGCCGAAACCGTTTTTGGTCACGGTGAATGGCAATGGCAGCCACACCACGCGCCACTTTCATCCCAATACCGTTTTCGTTTCGGCAAAACACGCCGCCAATCACGGCTCAAAATATTTTGTCTTCAATGGAATCGATCCCAGCGAATATGTTTGTTCCGAAAAACGCGACGATTACGCCGTGTACCTGGCCAAGGCGCGGTGGAAGGTGAAGAATTTCCGCGGCGCCGTGCAGGTGGCGCGCCGGGCGGGCATCGAGTTGCGCGTGCTGGGCTCCCGCAATTGGCCGCTCAATCTTCAGCGGCTGATTCCACCGGCGTTGTCGGGCGGCATCCGTTATTATGGAATGCTGGGCGGGAGTGAGAAGGCGGAAATCATTTCGCGCGCGCGCTGCCTGATTTTGCCGGTGCGCTGGCACGAGCCTTTCGGCATTGCTTTCACGGAGGCGCTGGCCAGCGGCGCGTATGTGTGCGGCACGCCGTACGGTTCGCTGCCGGAAATCGTCACCCCGGCGTGCGGTGTATTGAGCGCCCGCGCGGCTGAACTCGTGGACGCCGTGAAACATCCCGAGCGTTTCCAGCCTGCCGCCTGCCGCGACCGCGTCTTGAACGGTGGTTTCGGGCATCTGGACACAACGCGCAAATACCTCGGCTATTACGAAAAAATCCTGGCCACCGGCTCGTTGCTGGATCCCGATGAATCGCCGGCCGCCACCATTCCTGAATTTCATCCGAAAGAGCTTTTGCCTTGGGAAGATTGAAAGCCGCTGGCTGCCAGGTATCTGCGCTCTCTTCCGGCAAGCCGCATTGGACAGAAACGCCGGTTGAGGTTATTTACCGGTATGAAAACTGTCGCAATCATCGGCGCTTCAAATGAGCGGCGCAAATTCGGCAACAAAGCCGTCCGGGCTTTTCAACAGCAGGGTTACACGGTTTATCCCGTCAATCCAAACGAACCGGAAGTCGAGGGGTTGGTCGCCTACAAAAGCATTCGCGAAGTCCCCGTCCGCCCGCAAATGATCAGTGTGTACGTGCCTCCGCCGGTCGTGCTGAAACTGTTGCCGGATATCGCCGCGAGAGGGTGCGACGAACTCTGGCTCAATCCCGGCACGGAATCCGACGAGGTGCTGGCCGAAGCGCAGCGGCTCGGGCTGAATGTCATCCAGGCCTGCAGCATCGTCGGGGTCGGTGTTTCGCCCAGCCACCTGTAAGTGCTGCGCCCGGTTGCAACCGGCGGAAAGAGGCCTATGTTCTTTAGGATGGAGATGCCTATGAAAACAAAGCATGAAAAATTGGCAACTCAACCGGCGCCCGTCACACCAGGTGTCACCAAAGCGATGGTCCGACAACATGCCTATGAAATGTTTCAGGACAAACTGCCCGAACATCCGCTGACGCTGGAAGATTGGATCATGGCCGAAAAAGATCTCGTTACCATGATGGAGATGGAGCACACGTACTAAGCAAGCTGAACGGGGACGGTATTGGAGCTTAGGCGAACGCGTGACGACCCTGCGGGGTCTTTTTTATTTTCCCTTGAGACTTGCGATTCCGTAATCACGATTCATTTTCGCGATAAAACTCAGGCTGATTTCCTTCGGGCATACGGCTTCGCAGGAGCCGGTTACGGTGCAATTGCCGAAACCTTCGGCATCCATTTGCTTCACCATGTTGAGCGCGCGCCGGTCCTTTTCGGCTTTGCCCTGCGGCAACAGGTTTAAATGCGATACTTTCGCCGCGACGAAGAGCATCGCTGAAGCGTTCTTGCAGGCGGCCACGCAGGCGCCGCAGCCGATGCAGGCGGCGGCATCCATGGCGAGATCGGCGGCCGTTTTCGGCACGGGAATGGCGTTGCCGTCGGGCGTGCCGCCGGTGTTCACCGAGACAAAACCGCCCGATTGAATAATCCGGTCGAAAGCGCTGCGATTGACGACGAGATCTTTGACCAGCGGAAACGCCTTCGCGCGCCACGGTTCGATCGTGATGATTTCGCCGTCCTGAAAATGCCGCATGTGCAGCTGGCAAGTCGCCGTGCCGCGATGGCCGCCGTGTGCGATGCCGTTAATCACGAGCGAGCACATGCCGCAAATGCCCTCCCGGCAATCCGAATCAAAAGCAATCGGTTCCGCGCCGCGTTCGATCAGCCCCTCGTTCACCACGTCGAGCATCTCGAGAAACGACATGTCCGGCAGGACGTCCTTGGCTTCGTACGTTTCGAAGCTGCCCGCGGTGTTCGCGTTTTTCTGCCGCCAAACTTTTAACGTGAGGTTCATTGACTTACTTGTAACTCCTCGTGCTCATGTGGACTTCCTCGTAAACCAGCGGCTCCTTGTGCAGCACGGGCGGCTTGTCCGGCCCCTGGTATTCCCAGGCCGCGGCGTAGGCGAAATGTTCATCGTCGCGTTGCGCCTCGCCGTCGGGCGTCTGGAACTCCGTCCGGAAATGGCCGCCGCACGATTCCCGGCGCTCCAGCGCGTCCAGGCAGAGCAATTCGGCGAACTCCATGAAATCCGCCACGCGCCCGGCATATTCCAGATTCTGGTTCAGTTCGCCGTTTTCGCCGGTGACATTGACATTCTTCCAAAATTCCTCGCGCAGGGCCGGGATGCGTTTCAACGCTTCCTTCAATCCGGCCTCGTTGCGCGCCATGCCGCATTTTTCCCACAGCAATTTGCCCAGCTCGCGATGCAGCGAAGTCACCGTCCGTTTTCCCTTGATCGAAAGCAGCTTGTTGGTAAACGCGCGGATGTTCTCCTCCGCTTTCTTGAACTCCGGATGGCTGGTCGAAGGCTTCGGTTGTTTGGCCGACGCGAAATAATTTCCAATTGTGTAAGGCAGGACGAAATAGCCGTCCGCCAGCCCCTGCATCAACGCGCTCGCGCCGAGGCGGTTCGCCCCGTGATCCGAGAAATTCGCTTCGCCGACCACAAACATTCCCGGCAACGTGCTCATCAAATTGTAGTCCACCCACGTGCCGCCCATCGTGTAATGCACCGCCGGGTAAATGCGCATCGGCACGCGATACGCGTTTTCGCCGGTGATCTTTTCATACATGTCGAAAAGATTCCCGTAGCGCTCGCGAATCTTGTCCTCGCCGAGCCGCTTGATCGCGTCGGCAAAATCGAGGTAAACGCCCAGCCCGCCGGGGCCGACACCGCGGCCCTCGTCGCACACTTCCTTCGCCGCGCGCGAGGAAATATCGCGCGGAGCCAGGTTGCCGAAGCTCGGATACTTGCGTTCGAGATAATAATCGCGGTCCCCGTCCGGAATGGAAGCCGGCGCTTTGCCGCAGTCTTCCTTGCGCTTTGGCACCCAGACGCGGCCGTCGTTGCGCAGCGACTCGGACATCAAAGTCAGTTTCGATTGATGCTCGCCGCTGACGGGGATGCACGTCGGATGAATCTGCGTATAGCAGGGATTGGCAAAGAACGCGCCCTTCTTGTAAGCGCGCCAGGACGCGGTGACGTTGCAACCTTTGGCATTCGTCGAGAGAAAGAACACATTGCCGTAACCGCCGGTGGCGAGCACCACGGCGTCGCCCGCGTGCGAGGAAATCTCACCGGTAACCAGATTCCGGGCGACGATCCCCTTGGCGTGGCCGTCAATCACGACGAGGTCGAGCATTTCCGTCCGTGGAAACATCTGCACTGTGCCCAGGCCAATTTGCCGGCTGAGCGCCTGGTAGGCGCCGAGCAAGAGTTGCTGGCCCGTCTGGCCGCGCGCGTAAAACGTCCGCGATACCTGCGCGCCGCCGAAAGAGCGATTGTCCAGCAACCCGCCGTATTCACGCGCGAACGGCACACCCTGCGCGACGCACTGGTCGATGATATTCACGCTCACCTGGGCGAGCCGATACACGTTCGCTTCGCGCGAGCGGAAATCCCCACCCTTGATGGTGTCGTAGAAGAGCCGGTAAACCGAGTCGCCATCGTTCTGGTAATTCTTCGCCGCATTGATGCCGCCCTGCGCCGCAATGCTGTGCGCCCGCCGCGGGCTGTCCTGGAAGCAGAAGCACTTCACCTTGTAACCAAGTTCGGCGAGTGAAGCGGCCGCCGAAGCGCCCGCCAGGCCGCTGCCCACCACGATGATGTCAAACTTCCGTTTGTTCGCCGGGTTGACGAGCTTCAAATCGAATTTGTGCTTGTCCCACTTCTGCGCGATCGGGCCGGAGGGAATTTTGGGATCGAGAGCCATATTACTTCACCGCCTCCTTTCCGTAATGGAATACCAACACGGATATCGGGATCGAAATGTA
>Ga0207664_10000800_pt1 | contig 21281 bp, 18 predicted proteins | sample LARL83metaG_FD_184349 | JGI IMG/M metagenome (GOLD analysis project Ga0207664, IMG submission 184349) | Corn, switchgrass and miscanthus rhizosphere microbial communities from Kellogg Biological Station, Michigan, USA - LAR L8-3 metaG... | ecosystem: Host-associated > Plants > Roots >... | reverse complement strand
CCCCAGCCGAGCACGGTGCCCGCCACAACGGTGATGACCGGCGCCCAGCGGATGTCGCCGTACCGCCCGCGCGTGGTGAACAGATCCCGCTCCGCGTAGTCGTGGCGGCGCAGCGCAATGTCGGCGAGCATGATGCCGCACCAGGCGGCGATCGGTACGCCGAGCGTGATCAGGAAGCCCTGGAACTGGCCGATGAAGTTGTTCGCGAAGAACACCACGTAGATGCTGCCGCCGGTCATCACCGTGCCGTCGATCAGCGCGGCCACGAAGCGCGGGACGCGCACGCCGAGCGTGAGCATGGCCAGCCCGGAGGAGTAGATGTCCAGCACCGAGCCGCCGATCAGGCCGAGGATGGCCACGATGGCGAACGGCACCAGGAACCAGGTGGGCAGCAGGCTGGCCAGCGCCCCGATCGGATCGAGCCCGATGTTGGTCCTCAGCGAACTGGACGATCCGGCCAGCAGCAGACCGAACACCAGCAGGAACACCGGGGCGATCGACGACGCGAACGTCGTCCACCAGACCACACCGGAGCTGGAGGAGCGGCGCGGCAGGTAGCGCGAGTAGTCCGCGGCGCAGTTCACCCACCCGAGCCCGAAGCTCGTCATCATGAAAACCAGCGCGCCGATGAGTTCCTGAGTCGAACCGCCCTTGATCGCGGACACCGTGTGCCAGTGGATCTTGTCCGCGACCAGTGCGATGAATACCACGGTGAACACGCCGGTGATCACCGTGATCCAGGTCTGCAGCCGCATGATCAGGTCGAAGCCCATCACGCCGCCGAACACGGTCAGCGCGACGACGAGGATCAGCGCGACGGCCTTGGTGCCGTCACCGCCGCCCCACCCGAGCCGGTGGAACACCGTGGCGCTGGCCAGTGTGGCGAGGATCACCAGCACGGTCTCCCAGCCCACGGTCAGCACCCAGGAGACCACGGTCGGCAGCCCGTTGCCGCGCACGCCGAACGCTGCCCGGCTGAGCACCATCGTCGGCGCCGACCCGCGCTTGCCGCCGAGCGCGACGAAACCGCAGGCCAGGAACGACAGGACGATGCCGACGACGCTCACCACGAGCGCCTGCCAGAATGAGATGCCGAACCCCAGCACGAACGAGCCGTAAGACAGCGCCAGCACCGAGACGTTCGCCGCGAACCAGGGCCAGAACAGGTCCCGCGGCTGGCCTTTGCGCTCTTGCTCGCCGATGACGTTGATGCCGTTCGTCTCAATTTGCAGCACGCTGTCAGCCATGGCTGGGTGCTCCCCTCACTGATCCATTCACTGGTCCATGATCGCTTTGCGCTGCGCGCCGTCGATCGGGATGTGCGCGCCGTTGATGAAGCTCGCCCGCGGCGAGGCGAGGAAGGCGACGAGCGCCGCGACCTCGTCCGGCTCGCAGATCCGGCCGAACGGGATGGAGCTCGTGGCCAGTTCGTGGGCGCGGTCCTGGCTGACGCCCTTGTCCCGGGCGAGTGCCTGCTCCAGCGTGTCCCAGCGATCGGTGTTCACCGGCCCCGGGTTCACCGTGTTGATCCGGACGCCGTACCGGCCGTACTGTTCGGCCACCGAGGACGCGAAGTTGATGTCCGCCGCGTTCGCCACGCCCGCGGTCATCTCCCAGTAGCTGGGCTTCAGGCCGTCGTTGCCGACGACCAGCACGATCGCACCCTCGCCGCGTTCTCGCATGTGCGGTATAACAGCACGGACCGACCGGACATATCCCATGAATTTCAAGTTCAGGCTGGACATCCACTGCTCTTCGGTCAGGTCCTCGAGCAGGCCCCCGGGTGAGCTGCCGGCGCAGGTAACCAGGATGTCGATCTTCCCGAACCGGTCGAGGGTCTGTCTGACGCAGCGGTTCACCTCGTCGGTGACGCTCATGTCGCCGGCCATCGCGATGATGGTCTGGCCGGTCTCCGCCGCGATCTTCCCGGCGGTAGCCTCGAGCGGCTCGGCGTTCCGCGCGGTAATGACGACGTTGGCCCCCTCTCTTGCGAGGTGTTCGGCGACGGCGCGCCCGATGCCCTTGCTCGCGCCGGTGACGAACGCGACCTTCCCGTCCAGCCGCAAGTCCACGCGACCCCTCCCATGCCATCTAGCTCGGACATCTGTCCGGTTGGCCGGATGGTATATCAAATATCAGGCTCTTTGGAAGCCATAACGACATCACTGCTTCTCCCCGGCCACCCGTGCCGGACAGCCACCCGGTCCCCCCGGCCGCCGGGCCACCCGGCCGCCGGGGCGGCGGCCCCCGGTCGCCGGGCGGCGCTGCCCCCGGTCGCCGGACAGCCACCCGGTCGCCGGGCGGCGCTGCCCCGGTGGGCGCCCCCCTCGCGGACGACGCCCGGGACGCCCCCACCCCGACTCGCAGTAAGGCTACACCTGTCTTGTTACCCGGACGGCGGGGACAAACCGGGACATAAAGGGGCCGTGGGCCCGACGAATGGGTAAGAAGACAGCCGTAGCCTTATAAGCCGTTCGCAGGAAACGGGTGCGCCGCATCTCGCAGGAAACGGGTGCGCCGCATCCACGGGGCGTACCCGCGACGGCAACGGGGCGGGCAACGAAGCGTGCCCACCACGCCGGTTTCGATGTCAGCCGAAGTACTGGACGAGGCAGAACTCATTTTCTTCCGGGTCGTGCATGACCATGACGATCCCCTCGTCGTAGTCGTGCCGCTCACCCGACCAGCGGCCGCCGAGATTCTCCACCTGCTTGCGGGCCGTGCCGATGTCGTCCACCTGGATGTCGAGGTGGATGCGGACCTTCGCGGTCTTCGCCTCTGCCACCCGCTGGAAGGTGAGCCGCGGCCGGTCATCGAGACGTGAGCCAACGGTGGCCCACCCAGCATCATCGCCATGTTCACCAGTGACTGCCCGGTCCAGCAGCGCGCTCCAGAACAACGCCAGGCGCGCCGGGTCCGTACAGTCGATGGTGATCCCGCACAGGCGATTCGCCATGCATACTCCCCGCAGTAAGTACCGTTACGGATGCCGCTGTCAGGATAAGCGGCGTGCCCACGGCATCATCAATGAGGAGGCCGTCCATGCAGCCCGTCACGTTGATCACCGGCGGTTCGAGCGGAATCGGCGCGGCCACCGCCCGTGCCCTGCTCGAGCAAGGTCACCTGGTGGCGGTCACCGGCCGCGATGCCGATCGGCTGACCGCATTCGCTACCTCCGCCGGGACGGGGGAGCGGCTGCTGACCATCAGCGGTGACGCCAGTGACGAGAGCCATGTCGCCGCCGCTGTGCGTCAGGTCGCGGGCCTGTGGGGCCGGCTGGACACGGTGATCGCCAACGCCGGGTTCTCCCTGCCCGGCACCCTGGAGGACCACGACCCTCAGGCCATGCGCGCCATGGTTCTCACCAACGTCCTCGCCCCGGCACTGCTGGTGCGCGAGACGCTGCCGCACCTTAGGGAGTCCAGAGGCCGGATCGTGATCGTCGGCTCGGTGGCGGGCATCAGGAACACCCCCGGCAACCTTTACTCCGTCACCAAGTGGGCCGTGCACGCCCTCGCCGAGAACGTCCGGCTCCTGGTGGCCAAGGACGGCATCGGCGTCACCCTCGTTGCCCCAGGGGTTACGCACACCCGGTTCTGGGACGAGCGCGGCGGACGCCCCGAGGCGACACCGGCGCTGACCGCCGAGCAGGTCGCCCAGGCGATCCTCTTCGCCATCAGCCAGCCCGAAGGCGTGGACGTCAACCACCTCGTGGTGCGGCCGGCCGGCCAGGTCGGCTGATCTTCCTGGCCGGGCTCACGGGTCCCGGCGGTCTCTCAGCCTGACGCGGTCGAGCTTGCCCATGTGGTTCCGGGGCAATACGTCCGAACGAAACACCTGCTTGGGGCACTTGTACGCGGCGAGCATCGTACGGGTGTGCGCGATCAGTGCCGCCTCGTCGAAGCCGTGCCCGGCTTGCGGCACTACCCAGGCGGTCACCTGCTCGCCCCAGCGCTCGTGCGGGATCCCGGTGACGGCCGCCTCCCGGACGGACGGGTGGGCCTCCAGGGCGATCTCCACCTCGCGCGGGTAGACGTTCAAGCCGCCGGTGATGATCATCTCCTTGATCCGGCCGCGGATTACCAGGTGGTCGTGGGGTCCGACCGTTCCGATGTCGCCGGTGCGGAACCAGCCGTCATCGGTGAACGCGGCGGCGCCCGTCGGTTTCCAGTAACCGCCGAACACCTGCGGTCCGCGGATCTGGATCTCGCCGTCGGTACCGGGACCGACCTCGGCGCCGGTGGCGGGATCGCAAACCCTGACCAGGACGCCGGGCAGTGGCACGCCGACCGTGTCACCGCGCGGATCGGCGACCGGGTTGGAGACGTTGAGCCCGGTCTCCGTGGTGCCGTACCTGACCAGCGGCAGGCGGCCGAGCACCGACGGGAGCCGCGCCGCGAGCGCCGGGCTGAGCGGCGCCGAGCCGCACACCGCCAAGCGGAGCCCAGGGATCGAGACACCGTGATCGAGCAGTGCCTGGTAAACAGTCGGCACGCCGAACAGCACGCTCGCTCCAACGTCACGGACCGTGTCGGCAACGGCCGCCGAGTCGAATCGGGACAATATGTGCGTGCTGCCGCCGGAGATCAGGGCCGTGTGCAGGCCGCCGAGGCCGTGCTGGTGGAACAGCGGCAGCGCGTGGACCAGCACGTCACCGGAAGACCACCGCCAGGCGGCCATCGCGGACCGGATCGAGAGGGTGAGACGGCGGTGGGAGAGCGGCACGCCCTTTGCCTTACCGGTGGTGCCAGAGGTGTACGCGAGAAGCGCGATGTCATCTGGCCGCGGGAGCGGGGCCTCGCAGCCGGCCGCGGGTGGTATCGCATGGACGTCCAGCACCGGTACCCCAGGTACGACCCGGGGGTTGTCAGCGAACGCGAGGACCGCGCCGGAGTCGGCAACCAGATGCGCCAGTTCCGGCGAGGTATATGCCGGGTTGGCCAGCACGACCACGGCGCCCGCGCGCAGCGCGCCGAGATAGCAGCGCACGAACCCCAGGCTGGACCCCGCCACAAGCAGCACCCGGTCGCCGGGTGCGACGCGCGAGGACAAGAACCCGGCCACCCGCGCGCTCGCGTCAAATAGTTCCCGGTGGCTAACAGATTCACCGTCGATGCTTACCGCCATCCGGTCAGGGAACCGCGCCGCCGACTCCGCGGCGAGGGCCAGGATCGTGCCCTCACCCAGCGAAGACGGGTCAAAGCCCGGCGCGTGCAGCTGCCAGCCGGTCCGGCTCCAGTCCCGATACGAAAAGCCGGTCACGAGCCGATCCGGATAGCCCAGGCGTCCTGGTTCGCCCGCCGTTCGGCGCGTAGCCGGTCCATCAGCATCCCGACGGCCATGACCTCCTTAACCGCGGGCCGTGCCCCGAGCGAAGCAGCCATCTCCTCCGCCACATCAGCAGGATCCGGCACCATCCGGCTGACCAGGCCCGCCGCGAGCGCCTCGGCGGACGCGATCCACCGGCCGGTCAGCACCAGGTCCATCGCCAGGCCGCGACCGACCAGGCTGGGCAGCAGCCACGCCCCGACGACGAGGTCCATGCCGGGTGGTCCGGTGAACCGCAGCCGCGCGCCGTGGCTCGCCACCCGCAGGTCCGCCGCCGCGGCGAGTTGCGCGCCACCGCCGACCGCGGGCCCGGTGACCACGGCGATCACCGGCCCCGGGCGGGTGATCAGCAGCTCGCAGCAGTCGTAGACCAGTTCGGAGACCGCCGCCCGCTCCGCGTCGGGAATCGTAAGATCGGCGCCAGCACAGAACACCGAAGGGTCGCTGCTGCCCAGCAGCACGGGCTGCTCGAGGTCAGCCGAGAGCGCGTCCCGTAGCGCCATCGCGAGCCCGACGTCGAGTGCGTTGCGCCGTTCGGGATGAGCCAGCCGGAGCCAGGTGTAACCGGTGCGGGGCTGGACCAGCAAGTGCGGATGCGGCATGATCGAACTCCCGGAACATTTGAAATATGGTATACCAACGCTGTGGCGGAGCCTCGTCACCACTTAGGAGCTTAGGGGAGCAGCCGGTGAAGCCAGCGCCGTTCGCCTACCATCGCGCGCTCAGCGTGGCGGAAACGGTCGCGCTGCTGGCCGAACTCGGCGGCGAGGCGAAGATCCTGGCGGGCGGGCTGAGCCTGGTCCCGATGATGAACTTCCGGCTGGCCCGGCCGGCCGCGCTGGTCGACGTGACCAGGATCGAAGGGCTGAGCTACCTGAACGCCGGCGCGGACGGCCTGCGGATCGGCGCGCTCACCACCCACCGCATCGTCGAGACCTGCCGCGACCCCGCGATAACCGGCGGGTTCGCCGTCCTGCCCCGTTCGGCCCGTTGGATAGGGCACTATCCAATACGCGCGCGTGGCACCTTCGGCGGCAGCATCGCGCACGCGGATCCGGCATCCGAGTGGTGCCTGCTCGCGGTGCTGCTGCACGCGCAGATCACCGTGACCGGCCCAACCGGCAGCCGCACGATCAAAGCCGAGGACTTCTTCCGCGGCTACTACGAGACCGCCGCGGAACCCGACGAGATGGTGACCGAGGTGTGGTTCCCCGAACCCGCGCCGCGCGCGGTGCTCACCGAGTTCGCGGTGCGCCAGGGTGACTTCGCGATCGTCGCCGCCGGCGTCACCCTCGACGTCAAAGACGGCCGGTGCCGGCACGGACGCGTCGTCCTCGGCGGGGTCGGCCCGCGTCCCGTCGCGGTCGACGCACGCGTGCTCGCTGGCCAGCCCGCCGCGGAACAGACCTGGCGGGCGATGGGGCAGCACGCCGCGCGCCAGATCGACCCGCCCGAGGACACGCACGGCAGCGCCGAATACCGGCGTCACCTGGCCGCCACGCTTGTGGAACGGGCGCTCACCGAAGCAGCGGCCAGACCATGACCGGCAACTGGACCGGCCAGGCCATGAACCGCAAGGAAGACCGGCGGATGCTGCTGGGCCGCGGCCGGTTCGTGGCCGACATGGACCGCCCCGGCCTGCTGCACGCCGCGTTCGCCCGCAGCCCGCTCGCCACCGCGACCATCAGCACCATCGACACGCGGGAAGCCAGGTCCGCCCCGGGTGTGGCAGCGGTCTTCACCGCGAAGGACCTGGGCGATCCGTACCTCCTCGCGACCCTCGAACGAGACGAGTTCGTCCCGACCCGGATGCCGATCCTCGCCGGAGACCGCGTCCGGTTCTGCGGCGAGCCGGTGGCGCTGGTCATCGCCGACGATCCCTACCGCGCCGAAGACGCCGCCGAACACGTCGAGCTCGATTGCGACGAACTGGGACCCGGCGACCCGCTTCACGAAGAAGCACCGGATAACTGCCTCGTCGACCTCGTCATGTTCGACGACGACCGCCTGCCCGCCATCCTCGCCGGCGCCGCGGTCACCATCACCGCGGCCTTCCGCAGCGCACGGGTCGCCGCGCTGCCGCTGGAAGGCCGGGCGTGCCTGGCCGAATGGGACGAGCGCGACGAGCAGCTCGTGCTGCACGTGTCCACGCAGGTCCCGCACCAGGTCAGGTCCGGCGTGGCCCAGGCGCTCGCCATGCCGGAGCGCGCCGTCCGGGTGATCGCGCCCGACGTCGGCGGCGGGTTCGGCCTCAAGTGCGTCGTCGGCCGGGAAGAGGTCGCGGTGGCAGCCGCGGCCCGCCGCCTGAGGAAACCGGTGCGCTGGGTGGAGGACCGGCAGGAGAACCTGACCGCCTCGTTCCACGGGCACGAGCAGCGCTACACGATCACGGCCGCGTTCGATGACGAGGGCACCATCAACGGCCTGGAGGCCGACATCGAGTGCGACATCGGTGCCTATTCGGCGTTCCCGTTCACCTGCGCGGTCGAGCCGCTGATGGCCGCCACCGAGCTGCCCGGCATCTACAAGGTCCCCGCGTACCGGGCCAGAGGCCGTGCCATGGCGAGCAGCAAGCCGCCCACCGCGCCGTACCGCGGCGTGTCCCGGCCACAGCTTGTCCTGGTGATGGAACGCCTGATGGAGAAGGCCGCCGAACGGCTCGGCCTGGACCCGCTCGACGTCCGCCGACGCAACATGATCGGCAAAGCAGACTTCCCCTACAAAGGCGTCAACGGAATCACCTATGACGAAGGCAGCTACCGCGAGTCCCTCGACGTCGCCGAGCAGCTGACCAAGCCCTGGCGCGCCGAGATCACCGCCCTCAGAGCACAAGCAAAGCTAGCGGGTATCGGCTTCGCCTGCTTCTCCGAACGCACCGCGTACGGAACCCCGACGATGTCCCAGCGGCGGATGCGGATGACCCCGGGCTACGACACAGCCATGGTACGGATGGACCCGACCGGTGAGGTGATCGTCACCACTGGCACCTGCGGGCACGGCCAGGGGCACGAGACGACGTTCGCGCAGATCGTCGCCGACCGGCTCGGCGTGCACCCCAGCCAGGTGCGGCTGCGCCAGGGGGACACCGACCTGGCCGCCTACGGCTGGGGCACCTGGGGGAGCAGGTCGGTGGTGATCGGCGGCGGGGCGGCCGCGCGGGCCGCTGACCAGGTGGCGCAACGGCTGCGCGAGATCGCCGCCCAGCTGCTCGAGGCTGACCCCGAGGACATCGAGCTCAGCGACGGCAGCGCGCGCATCCGCGGCGACGAACAGGCCGCGATCGCGATCGGCGACCTGGCCTGGACCGCCCACTTCCAGGCGCACAACACGCCGGACAGTGAGCGGGGCCTGCAAGCGACCGCCAGTTACGACCCCCCGGGTACCTTCTCCAACGCCTGCCACGTCGCGATGGTCGCCATCGACGCGGGCACGGGCGCGACCCAGCTCCGCCGCTACCTCGTCGTCGAGGACTGCGGCGTCGTGATCAACCCGCTCGTCGTGGCGGGCCAGGTTCGCGGCGGCGTTGCACAGGGGGTAGCCGCCGCGCTGACCGAGCGCCTCGTCTATGACCAGAACGGCCAGCCGCTCACCGGCACGCTGATGGACTACCTCGCACCCACCGCCGCCGAGCTGTGCCTGGTCGACGTCGAGCACCTCGAAACCCCCTCGCAGCACAGCGAGACAGGCGCCAAAGGCATGGGGGAGGGCGGCCTGATCGGCGCACCCGCGGCCGTGCTTAACGCGGTCAACGACGCGCTGTCCGGCACGAGCATCCGGTTCGACCACATCCCCGTCCTCCCGCAGGACCTGCTCACCGCGCTCGCAGGAGACCAACAATGCACCCCGTAACGTTGACAGTCAACGGAAAGCCCCACGAGCTGACCGTCGAGGCCAGAAGAACGCTCGCCGACATGCTGCGCCACGACCTCGGCTACACCGGCACGCACCTCGGCTGCGAGCACGGCATCTGCGGGGCCTGCACCGTGCTGCTGGACGGCGTTCCGGTCCGGGCCTGCCTGGTCTTCGGCGTGCAGGCGGATGGCGCCGAGGTGCGCACCGTCGAGGGTCTGGCCGGCGAGAACGACGAGCTCAGCGACCTCCAGCAGGCGTTCAGCGATCATCACGCGCTCCAGTGCGGCTTCTGCACCCCCGGCTTCCTGATGCTCGCCGAGGCGTACCTGGCCGAACCGGAGGCCAAGACGATGACCGAACAGGAAGCCCGCGAACTCACCGCCTCGAACCTGTGCCGCTGCACCGGCTACCAGGGCATCGTCGACGCGATCCTCGCCACCGCCCGAGAACGAGAACGAGCACGAGGACGAGGACGCACATGATCGGGGCCAGCCTGCCTCGCAAGGAAGACCCGCGCCTGCTCCGCGGCCTGGGGTGTTTCGGCGACGACGTCGACGCAGCAGGCCAGCTCTACGCCAGGATTGTCCGCTCCCCGGTCGCTCACGGCCGCATCACGAACATCGACGTGAGCCGAGTACGCGGGAACGGCATCACGGCGATCGTCACGGCGGAAGACCTGCCGGATCTCCATCGCATCCCGGTCCGGCTCACCGTCGAGGGCCCGGATCTCTCCGGCTATCTGCAGCCGGTGCTCGCCGCCGGCACGGTCCGGTATGCCGGCGAACCGCTGGCCGTCGTGGTCGGCGAGGACAGCTACGCCTGCGAGGACGCCGCCGACGAGCTGGACGTCGACATCGAGGAGCTCCCGCCAGCGCTGGACGCCCAGACAGCGCCGCAAGCCGCCGAACTGACCCGAGCATACGGCGACCCCGGCGCAGCCTTCCGTCAAGCGGCACACGTCACGGAGATCACCGTCACCATCGGCCGCCACTCCGGGGTGCCGCTGGAACCCCGCTGCCTCCTCGCCGTCCCCGCGGGCGGCGACCTGCACATCTACGGCATGACCAAGGTCCCGGTCTACAACCGGGACCTGCTGGCCCGCATGCTCAACGTTGATCAGCACTCGATCCACGTGCATCCGGTCGACGCCGGCGGCGGCTTCGGCATCAGAGGAGAGTTCTATCCCGAGGACTTCCTGATCCCCTGGCTGGCCAAGACCATGAACCGCCCGGTCAAGTGGACCGAGGACCGTGCGGAGAACCTGGTCGCCGCGAACCACTCCAGGCAGCAGCACCACACGGTCAGAGCCGCGTTCGACGGAAAAGGTCACCTCACCGCGCTCACCGACCACGTGATCCAGGACAACGGCGCATACTGCCGCACGCACGGCATCTCGGTCGCCGAGCTGACGATCGCCATGCTGCCCGGCCCGTACCGGATCCCGGCGTACCGCGGCCACGCCAGCATCCGGCTCACGAACAAGACGCCGTGCGGCACCTACCGCGCCCCCGGCAGGTACGAAGGCACCACCGCCCGCGAGCACCTGATGGACGTCGCCGCCGACCAGCTCGGCATCGACCGTGTCGAACTGCGCCGCCGCAACCTGCTCACCAAGGCCGACATGCCGCATCGCCGCCCGATCAGCACGCTCGGCACAGACCTCGTGCTGGACACCGGCGACTACCCAGCCCTGCTCGAGGCGGCTGTCCGCGAAGCCGACCGCCTCGGCTACCGCGCACCCGACGACAGCACGAGAACAAGACACGGTTTCGGCCTGGCCATGTTCGTGGAGAAGAGCGGTCTCGGCCCGCGCGAAACCGCCGACGTCACGATCACCGAGGCCGGGCACGTCGTCATCAGCGCCGGCGGCACCACGCTGGGACAGGGCATCGAGACGGTCCTCGCCCAGATCGCGGCCGACGCGCTCGGCGCGCCAGCGGCCAACATTACGGTCATCACGGGCGACACGGACAAGCAGCCGTTCGGCACCGGTTCGTGGGCATCGCGGTCTACAGTGGTCGGCGGCAGCGCGGTGCACGAGGCCGCGCTGGCGGTGCGGCAGGAAGCGCTGAGCCACGCCGCCAAGGCGCTCGAAGCCGCCGAGCAAGACCTGGAGATCGTAAACGGCGAGGTCGTCGTCCGTGGCTCTGCTAGCGGTGTCGGCTGTGCCGACGGGCCTGCGGCACGGGTCAGTCTCGCCGAGATCGCCAGGACCGCCGAAGGGGGGCTCAGCGCCCGGCGCACGTTCGAGGTGGACCACATGACGTACCCGTATGGCGTGCACGCCGCCGCTGTGTCGGTAGACGAGGACACCGGCGCGGTCACCGTGCTGCGCTACCTGGTCGCCTACGAAGTCGGCCGTGCGGTCAACCCGATGCTGGTCGAGGGCCAGCTCAGAGGCGGTGTCGCGCAGGGCATCGGCGGCGCGCTGCTGGAGGAGTTCGGCTACGACGCGGACGGCCAGCCGCAGTCGGTGTCGTTCATGGACTACCGGATGCCGACCGCCGCGGAGATTCCGCGTATCGACATCCTGCTGACCCAGGAACACCCGTCCCCGGGCAATCCGCTGGGTGTGATGGGCGCGGGGGAGGGCGGCATCAACGCGGTCGGCGCGGCGATCGCCAACGCGGTCCGGGACGCGCTCGGCCGGCCAGGTCCCATCGCGAGCTTGCCGCTGACCCCGGCCACCGTCAGGACGCAAAACCCATGACCGAAGCCGCCTACGTCAGCAAGACCGATCTGGTCGTCGCGCTCATCCGGGAGCTGATCATCACCGGTGAGCTGGCCGCGGGGGAGCAGCTGCGCCAGCGCGACCTGGCCCAGCGGTTCGGCGTCAGCCAGACCCCGGTCCGCGAGGCGATGCGCCGCCTGGAGTCCGAAGGCCTGCTCCTGTGCGACACGCACCGCGGCTTCACGGTGATGTCGCCCGAGGACGGTCCGGTGGAGGAGAACTTCCAGATCCGCGCGGCGCTCGAATCGCTGGCCGCCAGCCTCGCCGCGGCCAAGATCGACGCCGGAGGCATCGCCCGCCTGGCGGATCTGAACGCACGCATGCGCGCCCTCGGCGAGGACGACCCGGCCTACGCGGACCTGAACCGCGAGTTCCACTTCAGCGTCTACGAGTACTCCCGCAGCCCGCTGCTCCTGTCGCTGATGCGGCTGCTCTGGGCGTCGCTGCACGGCGGGCCGAAGGCGAGCCGCACCCACGCGGAGTCGGCCCGCCAGCACGACGAGATCCTGGCAGCGCTGCGCGCCGGGGACGCGGACGCGGCGGCATGGCACACCCGCCAGCACATCATGGGAGCCCGATGACGGAGCACACGAAGATCGGCACCGACGACGGCGTCGCACTGTACGTCGAGAGTACCGGCGCGGGCGAGCCGCTGCTGTTCATCCACGAGTTCGCCGGCGACCATCGCAGCTGGGAGCCGCAGGTCAGGCACTTTTCGGCCGCCTACCGCTGTGTCACGTACGCGGCGCGCGGTTACCCGCCGTCGGATGTGCCGGCCGACCCGGCGAGGTACTCCCAGAACCGCGCCGTTCGCGACGCGCTCGACGTGCTGGACGGGCTGAACATCGACCGGGCAAACGTCGTCGGCCTGTCGATGGGCGGCTTCACCGCGCTGCACCTGGTGCTCCGCCACCCGGAACGGGTCACCGCCGCCGTGGTGGCCGGCGCCGGTTACGGCGCCGAGCCGGAGCGCGCCGAGGCGTTCCGCGCCGAGGCAGCCGCGATCGCCGACGCGTTCGAGGCCGACGGCGCGGCCAAAGTGGCCGAGTGGTACGCGGTGGGCCCGGCGCGGGTGCGGTTCCAGCGCAAGAACCCGCGCGGCTGGGCCGAGTTCGCCGCCGCCCTCGCCGCTCACGACGCGACCGGCGCCGCGCTGACCATGCGCGGCATCCAGGCCGCGCGGCCGTCGCTGTACGACCTGGACTACACGAACGTCACCGTCCCGCTGCTGATCTTGACTGGCGACGAGGACGAGGGCTGCCTGGAGCCGGCGCTGATGCTCAAGCGCGCGATAGCCAGTTCGGGCCTGGTGATCCTGCCGCGCACCGGGCATACCGCCAACCTGGAAGAACCCGACGTTTTCAACGGCGCTGTCGATGCCTTTCTGGCCGCCGTTGCCCGCGGCGCCTGGTAACCGGGCCGGCCAGAAGCACCCCCGCCGTTATGCCAAAAACCCTGTCGCCTGCCGCAAGCGCACCGTGCCAATTGCGCAATCGAGCCCACTAGAGCGTGTCAATTTGCGGGGGAGCGGTGCTTTCGCGGACCACTAGCTCGGTGACGAGGTCGATGCGGGTGGACGGGGGTTCGACGCCGCGGGCGAGCTCGAGGAGCATGCGGGTCGCGGCGCTGGCCATGTCGCGCAGCGGCTGGTCGACGGTGGTGAGCGGGGGATCGGTCCACGCGGCCACCGGCAGGTTGTCGTAGCCGACCACGGACAGCTGGGCCGGCACGTCGATGCCGAGCCGGCGGGCGGCGCGCAGCACGCCCATCGCCTGCATGTCCGAGCCGGCGAAGATCGCGGTGGGGCGGTCGGGGCGGCTCAGCAGCTCCAGACCGTGCTGGTAGCCGGCGTTGAGGTAGAAGGTCCCGTAGCGGATGAGGCTGGGGTCCAGCTCCAGCCCGGCCTCGTCGTGCCCGAACCGGAAGCCCGCCACCCGGGTCCGGCTGCACAGCACGTCCTGCGGGCCGGAGATCACCGCGATGCGGCGATGCCCCAGCTCGAGCAAGTGCCGCGCCGCCAGCATCCCGCCGTTCCAGTTGTTCGACCCGACGGTGGGCACCGGCGCGGTGGTGGAGCTGTCCTGGTCGACCACGACGCACGGGATCTGCCGCTGGCGCAGTTGCCGCTGCTGGGTTTCGGTCAGGCTGCACAGGACCAGCAGCACGCCGAGCGGCCGGCGGGTGAGCACGCCCTCCAGCCAGTGGTCCGGCGGCCGGTGCTTGCCGTCCAGCTGGGACAGCATCACCGTGACGTCCGCGTTGGCGGTGACGGCCTCGACGCCGTGGATGATCTCAATGGCCCAGGTGCTCAGCTCATGGAAGACCAGCTCGATCTGGCCGGTGGCGGTGGCTCTGCGCCTGGTGCGGCGCCGGTAGCTGTGCCGCTCGAGGCTGTCCTCGACGCGGATCCGGGTGTCCGGCGCGACGTCGGAGTGTCCGTTGAGCACCTTGGAGACCGTGGCCACCGATACCCCGACCTCGCTGGCGATAGTGGCGATCGTGGCGCGACTCTGGACGCCGTCGAGCTCAGATCCAGTCATTGGTCCCCCCTCACTTGCCGCAACAGTTTCCGCAACTTTAGACGGCCTCTGTTTCGTCCCGCGCAAGCTCGCCGGCTACCGGCGGTAGTGGCGGTCGAGCTCGTTGGCGTAGGTCCGTCCCAGCTCGGCGCCGTGCGCGACGATCCAATCGCTGAGGCTGCGCTCGCCGGTTGCCGAGGCGGTTGAGTCGGCAAGCCCGGCCTTCATGGCCTGATACTCCTCGGCCGTGAGCAGCACATCGCGGAGCAGGGTGCCGAGTGCGGCTGACAGCGGTGGCATCAGCCAGCCTGGCGCGGGCACCAGGATCGCGTGGCTTCCCGTCGCTGCCCGGATCGCGGTGACCATCTCCTTGAAGGTGGGGGATTCCGGGCCGACCGCGTCAACGGTGACGCTGTCCGACTGTGCGCCGAGTTCCACGCAGAGCCGCGCGAGGTCGTCGACATGGACCGGGCGGAGCCGGTAGCCGCCGCCATCGCCGATCGCGAATACCGGCAGGCGACGGAGCAGCCATGCGATGTTGTTGAGCAGGACACTGCCGTTGGTGCCCCGGTCGGCGGCGTCGCCGAACAAGATCGCCGGCCGGACGATCGCGTAGGGGACGCCGGTGGCGGTGAGATGTCGTTCCACCTGCCCCTTGCCGCTGAAGTACGGGTAGGGAGAGGCCGTGTCGGCGTGGAGGATCGAGATGTACACGATGCGCTCGATGCCCGCACGGGCCGCCGCGTCGAAAAGGATCTTGCTATTGGCCACCGCCGACTCCCTGGTGGCGCTGCCATGCGGGAACCGCACCCAGTACGTGCAGTACAGGGTGTGCGCGCCGGCCATATCCCTGGCGAGTCCATCGGCGTCGCCGAAGTCGAGCGGGCGCGTGTCGATGTCGGTGCCAGCCGGGGCGCGCTCGGGATGCCCGGTCAGCGTGCGTACCCGGTGCCCGGCCGCCCTCAGCTCGCGGGCGATCGCCGCTCCCGAGTAGCCGAACGCGCCAGTGACGATGTCGGTGCGCATCAAGCTCCTTTTTCCGAACGACTGGGACTGCGTCCATTCGAGACTGCGGGACGCCCGCGAATAATACGGCGTAGCTGACCTGCCTCGCTCGCCGCGGCCTGGTTGACGGCCATGCTGCGGGGTAGGCGGCACGTAGGTCCTGGGCGAAGGGAACGAGGTCGCATTCCATGGCGTCGTCACGGCTGGCCCTGATATGGGGTCTGGTCAGTTATGCCCTTATCGCGCTGGGCTTGATCCCGCTGGTAATCGCCCCGGGCGACGCTTCCGCGCGGTGGGCTGCGGTCTCGTTGGCTCTGGCGGGGGCCGCATTGCTGATCGCGAGAGCCGCGGTGCTCATCATAGGAGCGCTCATGCGCCGTTCTGGGAAGCATTCCGGACGGTCCTCGGATGACGCCGGGCGGCCGAGATTAAGAACGTTCCCGGTGCTGTTGACTAGGGTTTTTACTCGTTTGCCAGGTCTTCCCATGTCTTGCCGCTGCGCACGCTTCTCGGCTGCTCGGCCACGATGTCCGAACCCGGTCGCGCGTGGTCATCACGGGTCTTGACCAGAATCCAGCGACGCTCGCCGGTGCGGGTCAAGGCGAATCCTCCAGCGAGCTTGCTGCCGTGCAGAAGGACCGACAGATGGCCGGGCTCATCGCCGATGATCTCGGCGGTACCCTCGTCCCAGATGATGACCGCGCCGGTCCCGCGTACCTGCCCGGCCCGGACCCCCTCATAATCGCCCGCGGACAGGGAGTGGTCCTCGACCGGCACGGCCAGCCGCCGGACACCGGGATCAAGCGAGGGCCCTTTGGGAACCGCCCAGGACCGCAGGACCTCGCCGATCCGGATCCGCAGATCGAAATGCAGCGTCGTCGCGTCGTGGAGCTGCACAACGAAGCCAGACAGAGTCACGGCGTGACTCTACAGCGGTGCCACTCACATGGTCACCGTCAAGGCGGAGGATGCGGCCGGCAACTGGTCGTTGCCCAGCAGCGCAGATGTCGTCACTGGGTACGCCTGCTGACCATCCGGCCAGGTTTCAGGCTTCGTGCGCAATCATGTTGTACAGGTCAGCCGGGCTGATCAGGTTGGGGTACTTGAGGCCCTCTCCCAGGTCCGCGCCCGCGAACACATAGCAGTCCGCGACCAGCGCTGAGCAGACACGCCAGTGGTCTTCTCTGAACACCGGGTCGAGCTGAGCGCCGGTTCGTAGCTTCAGCACTTCAAGCGCGAAGCCAACATATGCCGGGTAGTCGTAGGGGCAGCCCACCAGGGCGTGTGCCCGGGCGCAGATCTTGTCCCGCTGATCATCGGCCAGCGAGTAGTGCACATTCCAAACGGCGTCGGGATGGGACGCGGCCGCGGAGACCCTGGCGGCCGGCGGTGCTGCCTCGATGATCTGACCGTTGCCGATGTAGACGAAGGCGTGCCCGGCCCACGATTCGGTCGCGTGCCTGATGAGCTCGCCGGCCAACCCGGAGCCGTGGCTGACGCCGTAACAGCCCGGCAGGACCGTGTCGCCGTTGGCCGCGGTGTACGGGGCCAGGCTCGACCCCAGGACAGGGGCCGGGGCGGGGGCAACAAGCATGTTCATGGGAATCCCCTCCTGATCTGGATATGGTCCGGCTCGCGGCGCTGCGGACGTGGCGCCGGACCTGGCACCGGACTGGAATCCGGTGCCCTTACCGGTGGAGAGGGAGTCCAGCGGGTACTGATACATCCCGCCGCCGGCTCGCACTTTTCTTTTCCGGTCATCGTGTTGTTGGATGCCATGAGGAGGTCAGATATGTCGAGTGCTCCGGCGCCGGGCAGTCCTGTCAGCCCGGTGATGGCCCCCGGCCCGAAGGACGCCGTTACCACTGGTCTCGGTTCCGGCAGCGTGTGGGCGACCGTGGGCCAAGGCATCCTCAATGAGGTGTACTGGCCGACCGCCGGCGAGCCGCAGATTCGTGACATGGGTTTCATCGTGGCGGGTGACGGCTGGTGGCACGAGGTGAAAGCGGTCGCGTCCTACGAGGTGCAGACCGCCGACCCCGCGGTGCCCCTGGCTTCTATCACCCATGCCGGCCCAGCGCAGCATCCGTATCAGCTGACGCTGCAGGTCATACCCGATCCGGGGCGTGACGTCGTGCTGGTCAGTTATGTGCTCGAGGGTGTTCCCGGCGCGCAACTGTACGCTTTCCTGGCAAGTCATCTGCAACGGCATCCGGCCGTAGCCGCCGATCAGGATTACAGCGGCGGTTCCGACAACACCGCCTGGGTGGGACCGGACGGAGCGTTGTTCGCGCAGGGTGCGGGGCGGTTTCTGTGCTTGTCCAGCGCACCGGGATTCGGCCGGGCAAGCACGGGTTACTTCGGGTCCTCCGACCTCTGGCAGGATTTCCACCAAAACGGCTCCATGACCTGGAATTTCACCGATGCGGGGCCTGGTTTTGTTGTCCTCGGGGGTGAACTTCCCGCTGCCTCTGGCGTTATCGCGCTTGCATTCGCGACGGACGCCGGGACCGCGGGTGCGCTTGCGGCGGCAAGTCTTGCCGAGGGCGCGAGCGCTGTCAGTGCACAGCTGACCAGCAACTGGCGCTCATGGTTCGGCGCCTGCACATTCCCGCCGTCTTCCGGGAGCGACCCGGCGGGCCTGGCAGCGGCCCTCCGCCAGTCGGCCGCCGTCCTGCGGGTGCACCAAGACGCGGCCGGGGCCGTAGTGGCCGGGTTGTGCACGCCGTGGGGCGACACGACCAACAACGCGGGAGGCTATCACCTCGTGTGGCCGCGCGACGCCGTCGAGGTCGGGTTCGCGCTCACACTGCTCGGGCATCTGGACGACGCGGCGCGGCTGCTCGACTATCTCGCTACGCGGCAGTCCGCGGACGGGCACTGGGGGCAGAACTTCTTTCCCGACGGCACGCCGTTCTGGACAGGCCGGCAACTGGACGAGACCGCGCTGCCGGTCATGCTGGCAGCCAAGCTCGATGACCTGGGGCGGCCGCCGTCCGAGACGATCACCGCGATGATCGAGGCCGCCATTGGTTACCTCGTCCAGAATGGACCGCTGAGCCCGATGGACCGGTGGGAGGAGGATGCGGGAGGAAGCCCGTTCACCCTCGGGATCATCGTGGCGGCAATGGTGGCCGGAGCCAGGTACCTAGACGCCGCCTCCAGGCAGTACGTGCTCGCACTCGCCGATGACTGGAACGAGCGCATCGAGGAATGGTGCTACGTCGCGGGATCATCGCTTGACTTGCTGTTCGGCCTGGACGGCCATTACGTGCGCGTCGGACCCGATCCGCGGTACGGCTTGACGCGCATCGCCAACCAGCCCTACCCGGACTACCAGATCGCGGCCTCGAGCGTCCTCGGGCTTGAGTTCGCATACCTGGCCCGCCTCGGCCTGCGCAGCGCAACCGACAAAAGGCTGTCCGACACCGCCAGCCTGGTCGACGTCATGCTCGCCAGGAACGTCGGCACCGGCATCAGCTACTACCGCTACGACTACGACGGGTACGGCGAGCAGGTGGACGGCGCGAACTTCTCCGGCGCGGGAGTGGGCCGCATCTGGCCGCTGCTCGCTGGAGAACGCGGCCATCTCGCGGTCCTCGCCGGAGAGGATGGGCTCGCGCAGCTCACCGCGATGCTTAAGATGCGGACGCCTAGCGGGCTGCTGCCCGAACAGGTCTGGGACCAGTCGCCGCTCTACCCGCGGAACGGGATACCGGCTCTGCCGCTCACCACTGGGCAACGTACGCTCAGCGCGACGCCGCTCGCTTGGGCGCACAGCGAGCTGATCAAGCTAGCCTGGACCAGGGCGACGAGGACTCCGGCGGAACAGCTGGCAGCCGTCACGACAAGGTACGGCGGTCAGTCCCCGGCGCCGTCGGCGTCCTACTGGCGGCTGGTCGTGCCGCTGGCCGGACTGGTCGCGGGCCGTAACCTCGTCGTCGAGGATACCCAGCCGTTCACCCTCCACTACGGCTTCGGCGACCCGGCCAGCTGGACAGGGGTGACCGATGCGGATTCCAGTCCGCTGCCGTTCGGAATGCATGGCGTCACGCTCAGCGCGGAGCAGCTGAGCGGCCAGGCCCGAGTGAACTTCATCCGCCGCTACGGCGGCATGTGGGACCCGAGCGGCAATCGCACCGTGCCGATCGTGGCCGCCGCGACACCGCACCTGCGACACCAGAGCGGCCGCTGACACCGGCCACCACCACGCGAACTCCAAGCTCGAACGGGTCGATGAGGCCTGGACGCTCATTCAGGGTCGCGCTCGGGCGATCGGTGCTGGCGGGCGACACTCACAGGCTCTCGCTGGCGCCCGCTGGTAGTTCGCTGACGCCCGCTGGCAGGCGCCCGCTGGCAGGCGCCCGCTGGCTGGCGCCCGCTGGCAGCGGATCAGCATGAACAGCGTGGTGGATTACCTCTTTGTGGTGGACTGACCCCCGTGGACGGGGGTTCACCTTCCACGATGCGGCAATCCGCCACGTTGATACAGAGGCAGCCAGTGCGCTGGCGCACCGTCAGCCACATGATCCACGCTAGCCCAGCCACTATCAGGCAGAGGTTCACAGCGGTCTGCGTTTCTGGATCTTCTGAGTAAAGCGGTACTCGTGCCTTTTCTTCTGCAAGAGACTAGATCGGACCAGTGCCAGCGCGGGCCGGTGTGTGTCCGGTTAGCTGAAAGGTGCCCACGGGGCTCGTGGCCCCGGATTACCCATCTGGTGCACTTTGCTCGGTTCCGGTTTAATAATGCGCAGTTGGTGATGGGAGGGCGCCAGTGACTGCTGCACCCGTGAATCAGCCGGGATGGGACGACGAAGAAAAGGAACTGCGTAGAACGGAGGTTCGCACCGGCAGGGACAACGTGCGCATCCAGAAGTTGATGGCGCGAGTTCAAGCAGCGGCTCTGGCCTTGGCTCTGGTAGCCTCGCTCGCGGCCGCTTACGCCGCCTACCAGGCTGGGCAGGCCGTGAAGGCCTCTGAGCAGGGTGCGCTGCAGCAGGCCACCGAGGCCCAGCTGACGACGGCAATCGACGCGATCGGCGGCGTGACCACAGCTGAGCAGGTCGCGGGAGTGACGCTCCTGCGCGTGAACATAGCGGGCCAGGTACAGGGCGCGCTGCGGACGTCAGACTTGCTGGTCCGGCAGACCGCCTTCGATGCGTACGCGACATCCCTCGACGTGCTCGCGGCGTATATCCGCAGCGGCACCTCATCTGAGACTTCGGCTTCGCCTTCATTCGGGCCGGGTTACGGTATTCCTAAAACGCAGCAACCCCTCGGCGTCGTGTACGCGACCGACGAGCTAAGGCTCCTGCTCGGGATGGGCGGTGCGGTCAAAAGCATCGCCAGCGCGGATATGCCCGCGGTTGATCTATCACATGACGAGCTCTATGGCCTGCCATGGTCGAAACTGAGCATCGGCTGGCTGTCGTCGGCATACATGCTCAAAGTCGATCTCAGGAGTGCCGACCTGGCCGCCTCGCGGTGGAGCCGTAGCTCTTTCCTGGTCGGCGCCTTCCTGCAATGCGCGGACCTGAGCGGTGCGGATTTCCGCGGCGCGGACCTGGCAGGTGCCGATCTGCGCGGCGCTAACGTAAGCGGAGCCGACTTTACTGGGGCAAATCTGCGAGGCGCTAGAACGGACGGAGCATTCGGCAGTGCCAAAGGACTTAATGCGGTCGACGCGGCCTCCGTATGGAATCAGCCGGGCTGTGCCAGTAATCGCGATTACTGGGATTTGCCGTGACCTTCTAGCGACCAAGGATCGCTAGCCCTGATCTTTCATCGGGGTTGATGGCTGGCGCTGGATGATCTCGGGACCGCGTCCTGGACCCGGATTTTAGTGC
>Ga0207664_10000798_pt1 | contig 21299 bp, 20 predicted proteins | sample LARL83metaG_FD_184349 | JGI IMG/M metagenome (GOLD analysis project Ga0207664, IMG submission 184349) | Corn, switchgrass and miscanthus rhizosphere microbial communities from Kellogg Biological Station, Michigan, USA - LAR L8-3 metaG... | ecosystem: Host-associated > Plants > Roots >... | reverse complement strand
GCGGCGCGCGGCAACCGGGCCAACATCCAGCATCATTACGACGTCTCGAACGCCTTCTACCGGATGTGGCTGGACGAGCGCATGGTCTATTCGTGCGCCTACTTCAAGACGCCGAGCGACACCCTCGAACAGGCGCAGGCGCAGAAGCTCGATCACATCTGCCGCAAGCTGATGCTCGAGCCGGGCGAGTCGTTCCTCGACATCGGCTGCGGCTGGGGCGGACTGATCTTCTGGGCGGCGCAGCACTACGGGGTCAAGGCGACGGGCATCACACTGTCGGAAAACCAGTTCGACCACGTCCGCGCGAAAATCGCCGAGCTGGGCCTGACCGGGCAGGTCGACGTGAAGCTGCTCGATTACGTCGATCTGCCGGAGGATCGCCAGTACGACAAGATCGCGAGCATCGGCATGTTCGAGCATGTCGGCATCGCCAATTACCCGCGTTATTTCGGCAAGATATACCGGGTGCTCAAGCCGGGCGGCCTGGCGATGAACCACGGCATCACGCAGAACCATGTCGGCGTCGACAGCCTGGGCAGCGGCGTCGGCGAATTCGTCGAGGACTACGTGTTCCCGGGCGGGCAGCTCGCGCACGTTTCCCGCGTCATCCAGGGACTCGGCGCCGAGGGACTCGAGCTGATCGACGCCGAGGCGCTGCGCGAGCATTACGCGCGCACGCTGTGGCATTGGGTCGACCGGCTGGAATCCAACGCCGATGCGGCCCGACGCGAGGTCGGCGAGCAGAAATTCCGTATCTGGCGCATCTACCTCGCGGGCTCCGCGCATTCGTTCGACCGCGGCTGGATCTCGATCTACCAGCTTCTGGTCGGCAGGCCGCTGCCGGATGGAACGCTGCCGCATCCGGCGACCCGCGAGTACATGTACGCGGCCTGATCGTCGCAAGGCTTGCGGAAACGCGGGCGGACCCCATATTCGAGCGATGGAAACCGTGTCCGAATCCGAGTCGCTGCTCGAATTTCCCTGCGCCTTCCCGCTGAAGATCGTCGGCCGCACGCGCGACGGCTTCGCGCAGGCGATGCTCGAAGTCGTCCTGCGCCACGCGCCGGATTTCGACAGCGCATCGATGGAGATGCGCGCGTCGCGCGAGGGCAACTACATTTCGCTGACCTGCACGGTCAACGCCAAGTCGCGTGAGCAGCTCGACAACCTCTATCGCGAATTGTCCGGACATCCGCACGTCGTCATGGTGCTTTAGCGCCGTGGTCGCCGGGCGCTTGCGGCGCGCGTCCGGCGACCCCTGCCGGATTCGTCGACTGGGGCAGACTGATTACGCGTCGACCTGGCGCGCGATGCAGGCGTTCACCGCCTCCCGTGCGGCCGAGACGCCGGACGAAATCTGGCTGACCGAGCATCCGCCGATCTACACGCTGGGACTGGCCGGCCGCCGCGAGCATGTGCTGCGCGACAACGGCATTCCGGTGCTCAAGGTCGATCGCGGCGGGCAGGTCACCTATCATGGGCCCGGGCAACTGGTCGCCTACCTGCTGATCGACATCGCTCGCCGCGGGCTGGGCGTGCGGCAGCTGGTCGGGGCGATCGAGGCCAGCGTGATACAATTGCTTGATTCGTATGGCGTTGCTGCGACGGTTCGCAGCGGTGCGCCCGGCGTCTATGTGCAGCGACGCGGTCATGAGGCCAAGATCGCGGCGCTGGGCCTCAAGATCAGGAACGGGCGCAGCTACCACGGCCTGGCACTCAATATCGACATGGATCTCGCCCCGTTCGCCGACATCGATCCCTGTGGGTACCGCGGCCTCGCGGTGACGCGGCTGCGCGATCTCGGCATCGATGCCCCGCGGGCCGAAATCGAGTCGCGCCTGGCGGCGTGTCTTGACGCCGCGCTCGCCGCCGCATCGCACCCATGAACGACCTGCGCCCGCCGGACCCGCGGGCCAACGCCGCCGGGATCAAACACAAGGGAGACGCGAAGACCGCCCGGATCCCTATCAAGATCGTTCCCGCAGAGCGGTTGAAGAAACCCGACTGGATCCGCGTGCGAGCGCCTTCGTCGCCGCGCTTTCACGAGATCAAGCGCATCCTGCGCGAGCACCGGCTGCACACCGTCTGCGAAGAAGCCTCGTGCCCGAACATCGGCGAGTGCTTCGGCAAGGGGACGGCGACGTTCATGATCATGGGCGACATCTGCACGCGCCGCTGCCCGTTCTGCGACGTCGGGCACGGGCGGCCGCTGCCATTGGATGCCGGCGAGCCGGCCAATCTCGCCGCGACGATCGCGGCGCTGAAGCTCGCCTACGTCGTGATCACGAGCGTCGATCGCGATGACCTCCGCGACGGCGGCGCGCAGCATTTCGTCGACTGCATACGCGCGGTGCGCGAACGCTCGCCGGCGACGCGGATCGAGGTGCTGGTGCCCGACTTCCGCGGCCGGCTCGAGCGGGCGCTGGATGTCCTCGCGCAGGCGCCGCCCGACGTGATGAACCACAACCTGGAGACGGTGCCGCGGCTCTACCGGCAGGCGCGGCCCGGATCCGACTACGCGAATTCGCTCCGCCTGCTGCAGGCATTCAAAGAGCGTTTTCCGCACATTCCGACCAAGTCGGGGCTGATGGTCGGCCTGGGCGAGACCGACGAGGAAATACTCGCGGTGATGCGCGACATGCGCGCGCACCGCATCGACATGCTTACGATAGGACAGTATCTGCAGCCGACGGCGTCGCATCTGCCGGTGCTGCGCTACGTGCATCCGGACGGCTTCGCGATGTTCGAGCGCGAGGCGTATGCGCTGGGCTTCCAGCACGCCGCGGTCGGCGCGCTGGTGCGATCGTCGTACCACGCCGACGCCCAGGCGCACGGCGTGCTCGAAGTGGCCGGTTGAACCGGCGCAGATGATGCTTGTCGTCCGCAGGCCGAAGCAGATCGGCCTGGCTTGCGTCGCCGCGCTGTCGCTCGCGGTTGCGCTGCCAGCATCGAGCGAGGTTTCCGAAGTCCGCATCTCGCACGGCTACGGCGTGCTGTATCTGCCGCTGATGGTCATGGCGAGCGAGAAGCTGGTCGAAAAGCACGCCGCCGCGGCGGGCCTGCCCGCAGTCAAGGCCAGCTACGTCGTGCTCGACGGCGGCAACGTGATCAACGACGCGATGCTTTCCGGGGCGCTCGACATCGCGTCCAGCGGCGTGCCCGGATTCCTCACCTTGTGGGCGAAGGCCAAGGACAATCCGGCGCAGGAGGTCCGCGGCCTGACCGGCATGAGCTCGTCGTCGATGTATCTGATGACGCGCAATCCGGACGTCAAAGCGCTGAAGGACTTCACGGACAAGGACCGGATCGCCGTCCCCGGCATCAAGACCTCGCTTCCCGCCGTGCTGCTGCATATGGCCGCGGCGAAGGAGTTCGGCGACGCCAACTATGCGAAGCTCGATCCGATCACCGTCGGACTGCCGCATCCGGAGGCGCTGACGGTCCTTCTGTCCGGCAGGGGCGAGATCGACAGCCACATGGCCTCGCCCCCGTTTTCCTACGTCGAGGACGCGACGCCGGGCCTGCACCGCGTGTTCAACTCGGTCGACCTGCTGGGCAACATCACGCTGGACATGACCTACACCACCCGGCGCTTTTTCGAAGCCAACCCGAAGCTGTGCGCGGCGTTCATCGCGGCGATGAACGAGGCCAATGCGCTGATCGCGAGCGACAAGCGGCGCGCGGCCGAGATCTATCTGACGGTCTCCAAGCAGAAGTCGTCGCCGGACGAAGTCTTGCGTATCCTCAGCGATCCCAACTCGAAATTTTCGACCGTCCCCGACGGCACGATGCGCTATGCCGAATTCATGTCGCGCGTGGGAACGATCAAGGCGAAGCCGGCGTCGTGGCGCGAGCTTTTTTTTCCGCCGGTGCACGCGCTGCCGGGCAGCTGACGCGTCTTTCGCAGCCTTGACTCAATAGGGAAGCGGCGCGCCGTTCGGCCACAACAGCCACATCCTTCCGTCCTGCTTCATGCGACCCGCCTCGCGACCGGCGTCGTCGCCGAAACCCCAGAAGAAATCGGCCCGCAACACCCCCTTGATCGCCCCGCCGGTATCCTGCGCCAGCACCAGGCGCTGCAGCGGCCGGTCCGAAAGCGGATAAGTCGTGGCGAGAAATACCGGCGCGCCCAGCGGCACGATCGCCGGATCGACGGCTATCGTGCGCTCCGCCAGCAAGGGCACGCCGAGCGTTCCGATCGGACCGTCGATCGTCGCCGCCGGGTCGGGTACGACGACGCGGAAGAACACGTAGCTCGGATTCTCGTCCAGCAGCGCGGGCAAGGCCGCCGGATGCTCGCGGCCCCACTGCTTGATTCCCTGCATCGACGCGCGGGCGAGCGGCAATTCGCCGCGCTCGACCAGCAGGCGCCCGATCGAACGGAATGGCTGCCCGTTCTGGTCGGCGTATCCGAGCCGCAGCGTCCCGCCCTCGGCAAGCTGCACCCGGCCCGAGCCCTGGATCTGCAGGAAAAAGGCCTCGACCGCATCGTCGACCCATACGAGCTCCTTGCCGGCCAGCGATGCGCGCCCGGCATCGATGTCGGCGCGCGGCCAATACGGCACGACGCGCCTGCCCTCGAGGCGCCCGCGCAACCGTTTGTCCCGAAGCTCGGGCAACAGCTCGCCCAGATCGATGACGAGCAGATCGTCGGGCGTTGCGTAGAGCGGAAAACGATAGCGTTCGCCGGGCTGGCGGCTGCCCTGCAGCAGGGGTTCGTAATAGCCGGTTACGACGCCGGTGTCGCGTCCGTCGGTGCCGGCAAGCTGGTATGGGGTAAAATGCGCTTCGAAAAACGCGCGCACCGCGGTGTCGCTGCGCGGATCGACGGCCGGCACGGCTTCGCAGCTTTCACGCCAGATCGACGCGGCGGGCGATCGAAGGAGTTGCGCGCAGCCCGCGACGAACGCCGGCCAGGCCGCCGGCGCGCTGTCGTCGCGCCAGCCGGGGATCGCAGCATAACTGGTGATGCGCAATGTCGCCTTGGCCGGTTGGGGTGGCGCCTGCACCGATGGCGGCGCGGCCGGAGGCGCGGGCGGCGCGGAAGGCGTTGTCACGCAACCGGCAATGGACGCGATCAGCAGCGCGGCCAGCAGCGAGGAAAGAGGCAAGCCGATGGGGTGGCTGTTGCTCGAAGCTTTGGTGGCGCTAGCGCTCGCGGTGTTTATCGTCTGGTTTACGATGGGCGGCAGACGAAAGATTCCCCCGCGTGAGCCGAACGATCCGAGCGCCGGTGACGGCGGGGAACCCCGAGCATGAAGATGCGGTGCAACGCGGCCGTGGCGCGCGACGATCATCGGACGCGTTCGGACGAATCGAGGGAAACGGACACTAATGCAGAATGCGCGGCACCGACAGCGTGAACGAGGGGATCGGCGCGTCGAAATGCTGGCCGTCCTCGGCCACCATCTGATAGGTGCCGTGCATCGTGCCCACCGCTGTTTCCAGATGCGTCCCGCTGGTGTACTCGAAGCTTTCACCGGGCTTCAGCAGAGGCTGCTGGCCGATGACGCCGAGTCCCTTCACTTCCATGACCTTGTTGTTGGCGTCGGTGATAATCCAGTGCCGGCTGATCAATTGCGCCGGGACCGTCCCGGTATTGGTCACCGAGATCGTGTAGGCAAATACGTACTGGTTCTTCGACGGATCCGACTGGTCCTCGACATAGGTCGCTCGCGGCTCGACGGTGATCTCGTATTTGCTGGACTCGCCCATCGGCGCGCTCTTCGATCTTTTGCCTGAAGCGATTATAACGCCATGCGCGAGGTCCAGATTGCACCGTCGATTCTGTCTGCCGACTTCGCCCGTCTCGGCGAGGAAGTGCGCGCGGTGATCGCGGCCGGCGCCGACCTGATCCACTTCGACGTGATGGATAATCATTACGTTCCGAACCTGACGGTCGGACCGCTGGTGTGCGCGGCGCTGAAGCCTCATGCCGGCGTTCCGATCGATGTGCATCTGATGGTGCGGCCGGTCGACGCGCTGGTGCCCGCGTTCGCCGACGCGGGCGCGGCGATCATCTCCTTTCATCCCGAAGCGAGCGACCATGTCGATCGAACGATCGGCCTGATACACGAGCATGGCTGCCGGGCGGGGCTGGCGCTCAATCCGGCGACGCCGCTTTCCTGTCTCGACCACGTGCTCGATGAGCTCGATCTGGTGTTGATCATGTCGGTCAATCCGGGTTTTGCCGGCCAGTCGTTCATTCCGGAAGCCCTGCACAAGGTCACGCTGGCGCGCCAGCGCATCGACGCCGTCGCGGCGCGCAGCGGAAGAGCGATCCGCCTCGAGGTCGATGGCGGCATCAAGGCCGACAACATCGGCGCCATCGCCCGGGCCGGTGCGGACACTTTCGTTGCCGGGTCGGCGATTTTCGGCGGCGGCGATTATGCGAAGACGATCGCCGCGATGCGGGCCGCGGCGAATGCGGCCGGGCGCGCCACGGCGCTTCGTCCGGGAGTATCGGCATGACGATCGCACCATCCCCGCGAATTCGCGTGCGCGCGATCGCCTTCGATCTCGACGGGACGCTGCTCGATACGATTCACGACCTGACGACGGCGATCAATCTGATGCTGGCGCGGCTGAACCGGCCGGCGCTCCCCAAGGACACGATACGCGCGATGGTCGGCAAGGGCATGGCCAACCTCGTCCGGCGCGCGCTGGCCGCGGCGCAAGGCTCGCCGCCGACGGCCAGCGACGAGGCGCGCGCGCTCGCGCTGTACGAAACCGATTACGAACGCGTTCTCGGCCGCGAAACGGTGGTGTTTCCCGGCGTGCGCGAAGGTCTGGAGAGGCTCGCCAGCGCCGGCTTCGGACTCGCCTGCGTGACCAACAAGACCAGCCGGTTCGTGCGCCCGCATCTGGCGCAGGCTGGATTGGGCGCGTATTTCAGCCTGGTCGTCGGCGGCGATTCGCTCGAGGCGAAAAAACCGGATCCGCTGCCGCTGCAGCATGCAGCCAGGCATTTTTGCGTCGCGCCGGACCGCCTGCTGATGCTCGGCGATTCGGCCAACGATACGCAGGCGGCGCGTGCCGCCGGGTGCCCGGTGTTCTGCGTGCCTTACGGCTACAACGAGGGTCGGCCCGTGCAAAGCCTCGACTGCGATGGTATAGTTTCCTCGCTGGACGAACTCCCGGAACGGTTACGACTGGGCTGAACATGGGCTTCGACGTTCACAACTGCAAAAGCGGCCGATGGTCATCGCCGCGCGGCAACGATAGTCGCTGGCGGCGATCAGTGTAGGCCGCCCTGGCGTCGCGCGCCGAGCGCGACGCCCTCGCAATACCGTTGCAGTTGTAGAAAAACCGTTGGAGCATCATGACCGAAGCCGAATTCCGCGCGCTCGCGGCGCAGGGCTATAACCGCATTCCTCTCGTGCTCGAGTCGTTCGCCGACCTCGACACGCCGCTCTCGCTCTACATCAAGCTCGCCAACCAGCGCTTTACCTATCTGCTGGAGTCGGTCGTCGGCGGCGAGCGCTTCGGGCGCTACTCGTTCATCGGCCTGCCGGCAAAAGTCCGGATAAAGAGCCGCGGACGCTCGATCGAGGTCGAGGACCGGGGCGGCATCGTCGAGCGCCATGAAGGCGATCCGCTGGCGTTCGTCGGCGAGTTCCTGCGCCGCTATCGCGCCGCGCCGCGGCCCGGCTTGCCGCGCTTTTGCGGTGGCCTCGCCGGCTACTTCGGCTACGACACCGTTCGCCACATCGAGCACCGGCTCGCCGATTCCGCCCCTGCCGCTTCGCCCGCGCTTGCCGACGTGCCCGACATCCTGCTTCTGCTCACCGAGGAGCTCGCGGTCGTCGACAATCTTTCGGGCAAGATCCTGCTGATCGTCTACGCCGATCCGGCCGAACCGAATGCGTACTGGCAGGCACGCGATCGGCTGCAGGCGCTGCGGCGCAAGCTGCGCGACCCGGTGACGATCCCTTATCAGACGGCGACCGAGGTCAGCGTCGCCGAGAGCGAATTCGGGGCCGAAGGCTACCAGGCCGCGGTCGCCCGCTCGCGCGAGTACATCGCCGCCGGCGACGTCATGCAGGTCGTGATATCGCAACGCATGCAGCGTCCGTTTGCCGCACCCCCGCTGTCCCTGTACCGCGCACTGCGCTCGCTCAACCCCTCGCCGTACATGTTCTACTACGATTTCGGCGACTTCCATGTCGTCGGCGCCTCGCCTGAGATTCTGGTGCGCAAGGAGGGGGCCGCCATCACGCTTCGCCCGATCGCCGGCACGCGGCCGCGCGGCGCCACGCGTGAAGCCGACGAGGTCCTGGCGACCGAGCTCCTCGCCGATCCGAAGGAGATTGCCGAGCACGTGATGCTGCTCGATCTCGGGCGAAACGACGTCGGGCGCGTTGCGCAAACCGGCACCGTGCAGGTCACCGATCGCATGGTAATCGAGCGCTATTCGCACGTGATGCACATCGTATCGAATGTCGAAGGGACGCTGAAGCCGGGGCTTACCAGCATCGACGTGCTGCGCGCGGCGTTTCCCGCCGGAACCGTCAGCGGCGCGCCGAAGGTGCGCGCGATGGAAATCATCGACGAGCTGGAGCCGACGCGCCGCGGCATTTATTCGGGCGCGGTCGGCTACATCAGCTTTCAGGACGACATGGATACGGCGATCGCGCTGCGCACGGCGGTGATCAAGGACGGGATGCTCTACGCGCAGGCCGGCGGGGGCATCGTCCACGACTCTTCCCCCGAAGGCGAATGGCAGGAAACGATGAACAAGCTGCGCGCCCTGTTGCGCGCCGCGGACATGGTGCAGCTTGGACTCGATGCCGAAGCCTAGCGACGGCGGCCGCGCCGCAACCGTCAGCCTATCGTCAGCTGGCGCGCGGCGGGCGGACGCCGCCGGCGTCGCCGCCTTCCTGCTCCGGGCCCGTCAGATACCGCGCCTTCAGCCGCTCGAACGGCGACTGCGCGCCGTACCGCGCATGCTTGTCCAGCCCGTTGCGGCGCCACATCTCGTTGAAGCAGTGGAGGGTGAGCGACACGTCGGGCCACGCAATACCTACGTTCTCGATCAGGCGCCCGAACTCCCACCAGCCGAGAGGAGAAAAGCGCCAGGGCGGCGCAAGAAACTTCTCGATCGCGTGCTTGCGCACCAGGACCGTCATCATGGCCGGGCCCAGCTCACCCCAGCCGGCAGTCTTCATATCGGCCTGCATCGCGGTCGCGTTGCACTCGGCGATGAACGGAGATCCTGCCGGCGCCTTGATCAGGCAGTTGTTGGCGATCGCGATCTGCCGTCGGCGGTCGCGGTACTCGGTGGCGATCACGTAATCCGCTGCGATAGCGTCACCGAGCGGCTTGAGACAGACGATGTCGCAGTCGCTCCAGATACCGCCGTTCCGGTTGAGCAAGGCGTAGCGGAACACGTTGGCGAACAGCGCGAGGCTGCCCTCCCCCGGCCCTGCGGCCGCGCCATAGCGGCAGATGCGCTCTTCCGGGAGGATCGTCCGGCCATCGAGGACCGTCACGCCCTCCGGGACGCCATCGACCGGTCCGTAGATGTACAAATGCACCGGGTGGCCGCACCGGATGAAGCTGGCCATCGAAAGGCGCTCCAGCGGGCTCAACCGCCCCTCCACCCACAGCATCTGAATCGGCGCAGGCATGGCAGCACGGATGTCGATGCGAACATGATGCGCCGCCGATGATCAGCCGGCAACACGAATGCATCTTCATCCATCAGCGCAAGTGCGCCGGCATGGCGGTGATCGAAACGTTCGGGCTTCTGCCGGACAATCCGGACTATCACTTCATGAACGACGGCGTGCTGAGCCCCGACTACGCGCGCCGCCCGGCCGGCTACTTCGTCTTTTCGGTCGTGCGCAATCCCTGGGATCGCTTCGTGTCAGGATGGAAGTACTGTGCGAGCACGCGCTCGCGAACGCTGCGAGACGTGCTGCTCGACCCGCCGCGGGAAGGCCACGACTACCGCCATCTGACGCGGCCGCAGGTCGACATCCTGTTCGACGCGCAAGGCCGCTGCGTCGCCGACTTCCTGATGCGCTACGAATCGCTGCAGACGGACTTCGACACGGTCTGCGATCGGCTGGCCAAGTCACGCGTCAGCCTCCCGCGAACCAACGTCGGCGAGCACCTCCCGTATCAAAGCTATTTCGACGACGAATGCCGCGCGCTGTTCGAGCAGCGCTTCGCACGCGACATCGCGGCGTTCGGTTATCGCTATTGACCGCGTACGGAACCAAGCCATGCTGCTGATGATCGACAACTACGACAGCTTCACCTACAACCTGGTCCAGTATTTCGGCGAGCTCGGCGCGGACGTGCACGTGCACCGCAACGATGCGATCACGCTCGAGCAGATAGCGGCATGGCAACCGGAGAGGATCGTCATTTCGCCCGGGCCGTGCACCCCGGAGCAGGCGGGGATCTCGGTGCCGTTGATCGAGCGCTTCGCCGGCACGATTCCGATACTCGGGGTCTGCCTGGGCCACCAGGCGATCGGGCAGGCGTTCGGCGGCCGGATCGTCCGCGCGCAGCGCGTCATGCACGGGAAAGTCTCGACGATCTCGCACAGCGGCGGCGGCGTCTTTTCCGGCCTCGCCAACCCGCTGACCGCTACCCGCTATCATTCGCTGGTCATCGAGCGCGAGTCGATGCCGGCCTGCCTCGAGGTGACCGCCACCAGCGAGGACGGCGAGATCATGGGCGTGCGCCATCGCGAGCTTGCGGTCGAGGGCGTCCAGTTTCATCCGGAAGCCATATTGACCGAACATGGTCATGCGCTTCTGGCCAATTTTCTCGCGGCGCATTAGCGGAAACCAGACGGAGCCACGATGTCCATCGACTTGCAGCAGGCGTTGCAGCGCACGATAGAGCACCGCGAGATATTTCACGACGAGATGCTTGCGCTGATGCGCAAGATCATGAGCGGCGAGGCTTCGCCGGTGATGGTCGCCGCGCTGACGGTGGGCCTGCGCGTCAAAAAGGAGACGATAGGCGAGATCGCCGCGGCGGCGCAGGTCATGCGCGAGTTCTCGACCAAGGTCGAGCTCGCCGACCACGAGCATCTGGTCGACATCGTCGGCACCGGCGGCGATGCCTCGCACACATTCAACATATCCACCGCGGCGATGTTCGTCGCCGCGGCCGCGGGTGCGCGCGTGGCCAAGCACGGCGGCCGCTCGGTGTCGTCGCGATCGGGCAGCGCCGACGTGCTGGAGGCGCTCGGCGCCAACATCATGCTTAGCCCATCGCAGGTTGCCACCTGCATCGGCGAAACCGGCATCGGTTTCATGTTCGCGCCCAACCACCACAGCGCGATGAAGCACGCCGCGCCGGTGCGCAAGGAACTGGGCATCCGGACGATATTCAATATCCTGGGGCCGCTGACCAATCCGGCCGGTGCGCCGAACCAGCTGCTCGGCGTGTTCCATCCGGATCTGGTCGGCATCCAGGTGCGCGTGCTGCAGCGGCTCGGCAGCAAGCACGTGCTGGTCGTCTACGGCAAGGACGGGATGGACGAGGTTTCGCTCGGCGCCGCGACGATGGTCGGCGAGCTCAAGGACGGCGAGGTGCGAGAATACGAGATCCATCCCGAGGACTTCGGCTTGAGGATGATTTCCAACCGCGGGCTGAAGGTCGTCGATGCGCAGGAATCGAAGACGATGCTGCTGGAGGCGCTGAACAACATCGAGGGCACACCGCGCGAAATCGTCGTGCTCAATGCGGGTGTCGCGCTGTATGCGGCGAATGCCGCCTCGACGATTCCCGAGGGGATCGAGCGGGCGCGCGCGGCCGTCGTATCGGGCGCCGCCAGGCGAAAGCTCGATCAGTTCGTCGCCGCAACCCAAAAGCTCGGCGCCGGCGCCAAATGAAACCGCCGCAGCGTCGCGACCGCGACATCCTGACCAGGATCATCACCACCAAGGCCGAAGAAGTCATCGCCGCTCAGCTCGCGCATCCCTTCGCCGAGGTCGAGGCGGCCGCGCGCGCCGCCGCTGCGCCGCGCGGCTTCGAGCGCGCGATCCGGCAGCGCATCGCCGCGGGCGCGCCGGCAGTCGTCGCGGAAATCAAGCGGGCGAGCCCGAGCCGCGGCATCCTGCGCGATCCTTTCGATCCTTACGCCATCGCCGCGTCGTACGAACAGGCGGGAGCGACCTGCCTCTCGGTGCTGACCGACCGGCCTTTTTTCCAGGGTGCTCCCGAATACCTGGTCGAGGCGCGCAACGCATGCACGCTGCCGGCGCTGCGCAAGGAGTTCATCATCGACGAGTATCAGGTCGCCGAGTCGCGCGCTCTGGGCGCAGACGCCATCCTGTTGATCGTCGCCGCGCTCGAAGACGCCCGTCTTGCAACGCTCGAGGCGTGCGCGCTCGACTATGGCATGGACGTGCTGGTCGAGGTGCACGACCGGGCCGAGCTGGAGCGCGCGCTCGCGCTCAGGACCTCGCTGGTCGGCATCAACAATCGCAATCTGCGCAGCTTCGCCGTCTCGCTCCGGACCACGATCGATCTCTTGCCTAGCGTGCCTGTGGGCAAGCTGGTGGTCACCGAAAGCGGCATTCTGACGCAGGGCGACGTCGCGACGCTGCGCCGGCACGGCGTGAGCGCCTTTCTGGTCGGCGAGGCTTTTATGCGGGCGCCCGATCCCGGCGCCGCGCTGCAAGCGCTGTTCGGCTGAACCCGCTCGAAGGCGCCCGGCCCGCGGAGGGTGTCCGATCTCTGCCGGCCGCACGCTGTTTGCTATGATGGCAAGCCGGAAGCCGCATGCAAGGCCGCGTCAAGCGCGGCTGGCCTGCCGGTGTCAGGGGGAGCATTGTCGGCAATCGTCGTCGAGAACGTCAGCAAGCACTGGACGACTCCAGCCGGCATGGTGCGGGCGGTCGAGGGGCTTTCTTTTTCGCTCGATGCCGGGACGCTCAACGTCCTGCTGGGACCGTCGGGCTGCGGCAAGTCGACGACCCTGCGGCTGATCGCCGGGCTCGACCTGGCCGACCACGGCCGCATCTCGATCGACGGACGCGACGTCACCCGGCTGCCGCCGGCGCAGCGCAGTATTTCGATGGTGTTCCAGAACTACGCGCTGTTTCCGCATTTGAGCGTCGCCGAAAACATCGTATTCGGCCTGCGCGTGCGCCGCGTCGGCGCAGCGGAGCGTGACCGGCGCCTGCAGCGGGTGGCCGGGCTCCTCGGGCTGACCACGCTTTTGGACCGGCGGCCATCGCAGCTCTCGGGCGGCCAGCAGCAGCGGGTCGCGCTGGGCCGGGCGTTCATCGCCGAAACGCCGGTCTGCCTGATGGACGAACCGCTGTCCAATCTGGATGCGCAGCTGCGCCAGGAGATGCGGCAGGAAATACGCAAGCTGCAGCGCACGCTGGGCATCACGATGGTCTACGTGACGCACGACCAGGTCGAGGCGATGACGATGGCGGACCGCGTGATCCTTCTCAGCGGCGGCCGCATCGAGCAGAACGGCACGCCGGCGGATCTGTACGAAACCCCGGTGAACACTTTTGTCGCACGCTTCATCGGCACGCCGCCGATGAATCTGCTGCGGCTGGAGAACGGCGTGGCCGGGGCGGTCATTGCCGGCACCACCGGACCTCCGGTCGCGACGGTCGATCTGGCTGGCGGGACGCTGGGCGTGCGCCCCGAGCACATCGCCCTCGGACGCGAGGACGGCGTCGCCGGGTCGGTGGACTCGGTCGAGTACCTGGGCGCCGATTCGCTGCTCGGATGCCATGTCGGCGACCAGCCGCTGACGGTTCGCGTCGGCGGGCGCACCGGCCTCCAGCACGGCGACAAGGTTCGGCTCGGGTGGGCGGGTGCCGCCGCCCATTTTTTCGATGGTGCGACGCAGATGCGGCGCGAGGTGGAGTGGAAACATCAACCCGCAACGATGGTCGCTTAGCAGGCAACGCAGTCAAGAGGAGGAGATTCAATGAAGTTCGTCATCATTGCGCGCTGGATCGCGGCGCTCGCCGCGGCCGCGCTGTCCGGCCTGGCCGTCGCGCAGGCGCCGGTCGACATTTCGTTCTACTACCCGGTTGCCGTCGGCGGCCCGATCACCAAGATCATCGACAAATTCGCCGCGGACTTCGAGAAGGAGAATCCCGGGATCAAGGTCCATCCGATCTATTCGGGCACCTACCAGGATTCGATCACCAAGGCGCTGACCGCCGTCAAGAGCAACGACGCGCCCGCGATTTCGGTTTTGCTGTCGACCGACATGTACACGCTGATCGACGAGGATGCGATTGTGCCGTGGGATCCGCTGATCAAAACGGCGGAGGACAAGGCGTGGCTGCAGGGCTTCTATCCGGCGTTCATGGAAAACAGCCAGACCGGCGGCAAGACCTGGGGCATTCCGTTCCAGCGCTCGACGATCGTGCTCTATTACAACAAGGAGATGTTCAAGGAAGCCGGGCTCGATCCCAACCACCCGCCGGCGACATGGAAGGAAATGGCCGAGTACGCGCAGAAGCTGACCAAGCGCGACGGGTCCGGAAAGGTATCGCAGTGGGGCGTGCAGATCCCCGCGTCCGGCTTTCCGTACTGGCTGTTCCAGGGGTTGACGACGGAAAACGGCGTGCAGTTGATGAATGCCGCGGGAACCGAGACCTACTACGACAAGCCTGCTGTCATCGAGGCGCTGCAGTACTGGGTCGACCTTACCGGCAAATACAAGGCGCACCCGGAAGGCATCGTCGAATGGGGCACGACACCCAAGGATTTTTTCGAGCGCAAGGTGGCGATGATGTGGACGACGACCGGTAATCTGACCAACGTGCGCAGCAACGCCAAGTTCGACTTTGGCGTCGCGATGCTGCCCGCCAACAAACGGCGCGGCAGCCCGACCGGCGGTGGCAATTTCTATTTGTTCAAGCAGGCGAAGCCCGAGCAGCAGGCGGCGGCGTTCAAGTTCGTCAAATGGATCACTTCGCCCGACCGCGCTGCGCAGTGGGGTATCGATACCGGCTACGTCGCCGTTCGTCCGGACGCATGGGAAACGCCGGAGATGAAAAAGTATGTCGCCGAGTTCCCGCCGGCAGCCGTCGCGCGCGACCAGCTGCAATTCGCGGTGGCGGAGCTTTCGACGCACGACAATCAGCGCGTCACCAAGGCGTTGAACGACGGTTTGCAGGCTGCGCTGACCGGAAGCAAGACACCGGAGCAGGCGATGAAGGATGCGCAGCGCGAAGCCGACCGCCTGCTGAAGAGCTATCGCAAGTAAGCGGCTCGTGTCGGCGTCGACGATGAGGACGCCGTCGCTCGGCAATCGACCCTCTCCCCGGCGGCGGGGAGAGGACAGCGCCCGATGACGCGCACGGCGAACTGGTTGTACGGCTGGCTGCTGCTGCTTCCTGCGGCGGCGATGCTGGCGCTGTTCACGCACTACCCGGCGGTGACGACGCTGTGGCACAGCTTCGAGTCCACGCCGAAGGCGGCGCGGCCGTCGGTCTACGTCGGCGTCGAAAACTACCGGCAGCTCGCCGACGACCCGATCTTCTGGAAGTCTCTCACCAACAACCTGTGGTACGCCGCGGGAACGATTCCGGTTTCGATCGCACTCGCCCTGCTGATGGCCGTCTGGGTCAACGGCAAGCTGGCCGGACGCGGCTTCCTGCGGCTGGCCTACTTCACGCCCACGGTGCTGCCGATGATCGCGGTGGCCAACATCTGGCTGTTTTTCTACACGCCGGAATATGGGCTGCTCGAGCAAGTTCGCGGCGCGTTCGGCGGGTCGGCCCAAAACTGGCTGGGCAGCAGGAATTCGGCGCTCGGCTGCCTGATGATCGTCGCTGTCTGGAAGGAAGCCGGGTTTTTCATGATCTTCTACCTGGCGGCATTGCAGCAGATGTCGCCGAATCTTGCCGAAGCGGCAGCGATCGAAGGCGCGTCGCGGTGGTATTTCTTCCGCAGGGTGACGCTGCCGCTGCTGATGCCGACGACGCTGTTCGTGCTGGTCAACGCCGTGATCAACGCCTTTCGGCTGGTCGATCACGTCGTCGTCATGACGCGTGGCGGCCCGGACAACGCGACCGAACTGCTCCTCTTCTATATCTACGAAATCGGTTTCCGCTTCCAGGACTCGGCCTACGCGGCGACGCTGACGATCGTGCTGCTGGCATTGCTGGGCTCGGCCGCACTCGCGCAGTTCTGGTTTCTGGAGCGCAAGGTGCATTACCAATGAGCGCGCAAGCCGAAGGCAGCCCGAAGGGCCGTTCGCGCGCGAAGCGGCAGGAGGCCGACACGCGAACTGCAAGGAATAGACAGGCGTTTGAGGAGGCCGACCAATGAGCGCGCGCCCGGTAACCGGCGCGAACGGCCCCTCGCGTGCGGCGCGGCGGGCCGACTCGCGCATCGTGGGGCACGAGCGGCGCTGTGAGGACGCGCAGAAGTGAGTACGCTGGCCTATCAGGCGCGAGGATTCACCCGCGGGGCCGAAACCGCGGGCGCGTGGATGCTCGGGCTGTTGTGGGTCTTGCCGCTCGCCTATGCGTTCTGGACCGCTTTCCACCCCGGCGAATTCTCGACGCACTTCGTTCCGACGGCTCCGCTGACGCTGGAAAATTTCATCAAAGCCTGGCACGCGGCGCCTTTTGCCCGCTATTTCCTGAACACGATCATGCTGTGCACGATGGTGCTCGCCGCGCAGCTGGTGCTGTGCACGCTCGCTGCATACGCCTTCGCGCGCTTCGAGTTCCCCGGGCGCAATCTGCTGTTCGCCCTGGTCCTGGTACAGCTGATGGTGATGCCGGACGTGCTGATCGTCGAGAATTACCGGACGATGAACGCGCTGGGCTTGCGCGATACGATCGTCGCGATCGGGCTGCCCTACATGGCGAGCGCCTTCGGCATCTTTCTTCTGCGGCAGACGTTCAAGACGGTGCCGAAGGAGCTCGACGAAGCGGCTCGCGTCGAAGGCTGCAATCCGCTGCAGATCCTGTGGAAAGTCTATGTGCCGCTGGCGCGACCCGTGTACATCGCCTACGCTCTGGTCAGCGTCAGCTACCACTGGAACAATTTCCTCTGGCCGCTGATCATAACCAACTCGGTGGAGTCGCGTCCGCTGACCGTGGGGCTGCAGGTGTTCTCGTCGACCGATCAGGGTATCGACTGGTCGATCATCACCGCGGCCACGCTGCTGACGACCGCGCCGCTGCTGGTCGGCTTTCTTCTGTTCCAGAGGCAGTTCGTCCAATCGTTCATGCGCGCGGGAATCAAATGACGTCGGCGGCTTTCGCGATGCCGGCGGCGAGCTCCGACTGACGGCGCGCCTACCAAACACATCAACTACCGATGAAAATCATCACCTGGAACGTGCAGTGGTGCCGCGGCGTCGACGGACGCGTCGATCCGGCACGCATTGTGGCGCACGCCAAGACGCTGGCGGACTTCGACGTGCTCTGCCTGCAGGAGATCGCGAGCAACTTTCCCGATCCCAGGCTCGCCGGCAGCCGCGGTGAAAATCAGTTCGCCGAGATCGCACAGCGGCTGCCCGATTTCACCGCGGTGCCCGGCGCGATCGTCGACGTTCCCGGCGACCAGGACCAGCGGCGCCACTTCGGCAACCTGATCCTGTCGCGCTTGCCGGTCGGCCAGGTGTTTCGGCACCTGCTGCCGCATCCGGTCGATCCCGGCCGGCGCGGCATGCCGCGGATCGCGCTCGAAGCGATCGTGCGCGCGCCGTTCGGCAGCGTGCGCGTCATCACTACGCATCTCGAGTATTACGGAACGCTCAAGCGGACCGCACAGGTCGAGGCATTGCGCTCGATCTACGCGGAGGGAAGCGGGCACGCCCGATTGGGTCAGATCGTCGAAACGGGCGGCGGACCGTTTCACGACTACCCGCGCCCTGCCGCGACGATCATCACCGGTGACTTCAACTTCGAGCCGGACGACCGGCTGCATGCGCGCATGATCGAGGAGTTCGGCGATGGAACGCCGCCGCTGTCGGATGCGTGGGAGGCGGCGCATCCGGGCGTCGCGCATCCTGCAACGTTCAAGATCCACGAAAAGCAGACGCCCGACGAACCGGAGCAGCACTGCGATTTCATCTTCGTGTCGGCCGACCTCGTGCCGCGCCTCAAGTCGATCCGTGTCGACCAGGAGACCCAGGCTTCCGACCATCAACCGGTGCTTGCCGAATTCGGCTAGACGCGCTGACCTTGAACGCAGCGATCCCACCGGCCCGCACGCCTTCGAGCGATCTCGCTCGCGAGACCGACCTGGCAGCGCGAGGGCACGCCGTGCTGACGCGCCTCGCCCGGTCGGACAGGCAGCTGCTGCTGTTCGTCGCGCATGCCTGGGGCGGCGGCATCCGGCAGCACATGAACGAGCTGGCCGCCCTGGTCGCTGCGCAATGCGATGTGCTGCTGCTCGAGTCCGCCGGCCGCGACACCGTACGGCTGTCTTGGCTCAAGCCGGGCGAAGAGCTCGCCGCCTACTTCACGCTGCCGGCCGACATGCAGGCGCTGGTCGCGCTGCTGTCGGCGCTGGATCTCGCGCGCATCCATTTTCATCATGTCCATGGCTTGCCGCGGACGGTTCTCGATCTGCCCGCGGCGCTGAACGTCCCGTACGACTGCACCCTGCATGATTACCATGCGATCTGCCCGCAATACCACCTGGTCGGCGCGGACGGGCGCTACTGCGGCGAGCCCGACGCGCAAGGGTGCGCCGCCTGCATCGCGGTTCGCCCGGCGCAATGGCCGCTGGACATCGGCGCATGGCGGGCAACATTCGCTGCGCTGCTGCGCGGCGCCGAGCGCGTGTTCGCCCCCTCGCGCGACGTCGAGCGGCGGACGGCGCGTTACATTCCCGGCTTGGCGATCACGGTGCTGCCTCACGCCGAACCGGCGCTGGCGACCCCCGCGCGCGTCACCCGCGTCGTCACCCTCGGCAGACTGTCGCCGGAAAAGGGGCTGCGCGTCGTCGTCGCCTGCGCCGAGGACGCGCGTGCGCGCGGCCTGCCGTTGTCGTTTCGCATCCTGGGCGCCGTCTCCGAACCGGTAGCGCAACGACCGCTACTTCCGCTGTCGGTGCAGGGCGAATACGGCGATGCCGATTTGCCCGCGCTGATCGCCGCCGAACGGCCGGATGTCATCTGGTTTCCATCCCAGGTTCCGGAAACGTATTCGTACACGCTGTCGGCCGCGATCGTCGGTGACGCGGCAATCGTCGCCTCGGACCTCGGAGCCTTCCCCGAACGGCTCGCCGGCCGCCCGCGCACCGCGCTCGTGCCCTGGGATGCATCGCCTGCCGAATGGAATGCCGCGCTGCTCGGCGCCGATGCCGGCAGCGCGGCGCCATTAGCGAACGTCCCGCGCAACGCCGGCTCGACGGACCCGCAGCGCTATCTCGCGATCTACGTCGCCCCGCTGGCCTCGCGCGCGCGCTTGCCCGTCGAACCGGCGGCGTTGCCGCTGCTCGACAGGCGTCATTGGTCGATGCCGGCAGGGCAACCGGCCGCCGCATCGCTATCGCTGCCGCGGCTATTTACCGAAGGCGTCGAAGGGGGAAATGCCGAAGCCCGCAGCGAGCTCAAGCGGCGAGTTTCGGCAATCGATGCGGCGCAGGCGCAGTTGCAGCCGGGGGAGTCGGACCTTGCGCCGCGCTTGCTCGACGCATTGCGCCGGCAGCAGGCGATGGAGCAGCAGATCGAGCACGGCGAGCAGATGCTCGGCGCGGCGCGGGCGCGCATCGACGAACTCGAGACCAGCACGACCTGGCGCGCGACCGCGCCGCTGCGGCGGAGCGGTCACAAGGCCAAGATCGCATGGGCGCATGCGCGAGCGCAGTGGTCGGCGCTGCGGCAGTCGCCGCATTACGTCGGCGTTGCCGCCTCGATCCTGCGCAACGAAGGCGCGGGCGCGCTCGCCAAGCGCATTGTGCGCCGGCTTTCGCGTCCGCATCGCTACGTTCCGGCGCGGGGCGTCGTATTCGCGCAGGAAACCGCGATCGCCCCGCTCGACTTCGCCGTCACCGACACGCCGCGCGTCTCGATCATCGTGCCGATGTACGGCAAGCCTTTGTATACCTACACCTGCCTGAAGAGCGTGCACGACAACACGCGCTCCGGCGCCTACGAAGTCGTCGTCGTCGACGACGCGTCACCGGAGCCGGCGGCACAAACGCTGGCCGCGATAACCGGAGTGCGCTTCGAGCGCAATGCGTCGAACCTGGGGTTCGTCGCCAGCTGCAATCGCGCGGCGGGACTGGCCCGCGGTGAGATCCTCGTTCTGCTGAACAACGACACGATCGTAACCTCCGGCTGGCTCGATGCGCTGCTCGAGGTATTCGATCGGCGTCCGGACGCGGGGCTTGTCGGCGCCAAGCTCGTGTATCCGGATGGCAGGCTGCAGGAAGCCGGCGGCATCGTCTGGCGCGACGGCTCGGCCTGGAACTACGGTCGCGACGACGACCCGGCGCGGCCCGAGTACAACTATCTGCGGCCGGTCGACTACTGCTCGGGGGCCTGCCTCGCAGTGCCGCGCCGGCTCTTCGCCGAGCTCGGCGGCTTCGATGTCCGCTACGCACCCGCGTACTACGAGGATACCGACCTTGCATTCGCGGTGCGCGCTGCGGGTCGCCGCGTCTATTACCAGCCGGCCGCGACGATCGTCCATTTCGAGGGAACGACCGCGGGAACCGACGAGTCATCCGGAATCAAGCGCTACCAGACGGTCAATCGCACGACGTTCGCCAACAAGTGGGCGCAGGCCCTGGCCCGTCATGGCGCGAATGGGGTCAGCCCGGAGCTCGAGCGCGACCGGTGGGCGAGCCGGCGCGCCCTCGTGATCGATGCGTGCATGCTGACGCCCGACCAGGACTCGGGGTCGCTGCGAATGCAGCGGGTGATCGACATTCTTACCCTCCTGGGCTGCAAGGTGACGTTCGTCGCCGACAATCTCGAACACCGCAAGCCTTATGTCCAGGCGTTGCAGCAACAGGGCGTTGAGGTGCAGTTCCATCCGTACACGAGATCCCTGGCGATGCTGCTCGGCGAGCGCGGCGGCGAATTCGACCTCGTCTTGCTATCGAGGCACTACGTCGCCGCAAGGCACATGGCGACGGTGCGCGCCTTCGCGCCGCGCGCGCTGGTCGTATTCGACACCGTCGACCTGCATTTCCTGCGCGAAGAGCGACTGGCGGAGCTCGATGCCAGCCGGGCGGCGGGCACAGCGGCCGCGGCCAAGCGCGCCGAGGAACTGGCATTGATCCGCCGTGCCGACGTCACGCTGGTCGTCAGCGGCGTCGAGCGCGACTTGCTCGCGGATCTCGCACCGCAGGCGAAAGTGATCGTGCTGTCG
>Ga0207664_10000797_pt1 | contig 21307 bp, 21 predicted proteins | sample LARL83metaG_FD_184349 | JGI IMG/M metagenome (GOLD analysis project Ga0207664, IMG submission 184349) | Corn, switchgrass and miscanthus rhizosphere microbial communities from Kellogg Biological Station, Michigan, USA - LAR L8-3 metaG... | ecosystem: Host-associated > Plants > Roots >... | reverse complement strand
CCGGACCGGTGGCGCCGGCCAGTTCGCCGGCGATCACCTTCACTTCGACGCCTGCGGCCGGCTGCACCACCGGAATCCGCTCGGGGCCGATGTCCTGGTAGCGAGGCGCGGTCATCTTGTCGGCCGCCGGCAAGTTCACCCACAGCTGGAAGCCCCACATCAGGCCGTTTTCCTGCTGCGGCATTTCCGAATGCAGGATGCCGCGGCCGGCGGTCATCCATTGCACGCTGCCGGGCGTGAGGTCGCCGCGGTTGCCGTGGTTGTCCTGATGCTGCATGCGCCCGGCCAGCATGTAGGTGACGGTCTCGAAGCCGCGATGCGGGTGCTCCGGGAAACCGGCGATGTAGTCGCCGGCATCGTCGGAGCGGAATTCGTCCAGCAGCAGGAACGGATCGAGCATGTCGAGCCCGGCCTGGCCGATGACGCGCTTCAGCTTCACGCCCGCACCGTCGGACGTGTCGGTGCCGCGGATGCGGCGGGTGATGTGGCGGTCGCTCATGGCTTGCTCCGGCAAAGGAATGGATGACTGCCAAGATGGCCTCGCGGCGCGGCCACGCCAAGTGCGGCGGCGCGAACGGATTGTCGCCCCCGTACCGCCAGTGGAGCGGCGACGCGGTGAACGCTCTCGGTGGCCGGGCACCTCGCGCCGTGGAAGACCGGTTTCAGTGCACCCAGTGGCCGCTGCGCTGGCGCGGCGGCGAGCTGTCATCGTCGTGGCCAGGGCGCTGCTGCAGCACCATGGTTTCCACCTCGGCCTCGGTGGCCGGCTTGTTCTGCCAGTACTGGTTGACCGCTCCGAGCACGGCCGGAACTTGCGCCAGGCATTCGTCGTATTCGTCTTCGCTGAGCTTCTCGAACTCGGTATCGGCACTGAGGATGCCTTCGTCCACCGCCAGCGCCATGACCGGGCCGAGCAGCTCCATGAGTTGCGGATCCTCGGCCAGGCGGTTTTCCCACAGCGCGGCGCGCAGGTCGATGCCGCGGCTGAAGCCCTCGCACCAGCCGGCAGCCGAAAGCGTAGGGCCGGTTTCCGCCTCGACCTCGCCGAGGATCGGCTCGTAGGCCTCGACGTCGAGCTCGGCGCTGATCGAATCGTTGAGCTTGGCCAGCAGCGCCAGCACGCGGTTGCCCTCGTCCTCGTCGGCGAACGGCTCGTGCAGTACCTCGTGCAGCCATTCGTCCGGCAGCACCAGCAGCGGGCCGACCGCCAGCGCACTGAGCAGGCCATGCACGCCGTCCAGCAGCAGGTCGCCCTCGCCGGTATGCGCGCGCAGGTAGCGATCCAGCTCGTCCAGCTCGTTGTCGTCCAGCGAACTGGGCCATTCGGTTTTTGCGGTCATTGCGTCAGATGTCCAGTTCCAGCGTCACCGGCGTGTGGTCGGAAGGACGCTCCCAGCGCCGTGGTTCGCGGTCGATCGCCGCGGCCGTGGCGGCGGATTTCAAGGCTTCGCCGATCAGGATCAGATCGATGCGCAAGCCCATGTTGCGGCGGAAAGCGGCTTGCCGGTAGTCCCACCAGCTGAAGTGCCCGTTGCCCGATTCGAACAGCCGGAAACTGTCGTGCAGGCCCAGGTCGGTGATCGCCTTGAGGCCGGCGCGCTCCGGCGGCGAGCAAAGGATGTCCTCGCCCCAGCCGACCGGATCGTAGACGTCGCGCTCGTCCGGGCAGATGTTGAAGTCGCCCATCACCACCAGCCGCGGATAGCGCGCGAGCTCGGCGGCCAGGAAATCGCGCACCTTCGCCAGCCAGTCCAGCTTGTAGCTGTACTTCTCGTCGCCGACGGCCTTGCCGTTGACCACGTACAGGTTCACCACGCGCAGGGCCTGGGCGGGATCCGCGTCCGGCGCACCGATGGTGGCCGCCAGTACCCGCCGCTGCGGATCGATCAGGCCGGGAACGTCGGTGACGACCTCCGTCGGCTCGTGGCGGGCCAGGATCGCCACGCCGTTGTAGGTCTTCTGGCCCGAGAACACGGCGCGATAACCGGCGGCGGCCAACTCGTCGAGCGGAAACTTCGCGTCTTCCAGCTTGGTTTCCTGCAGCGCCACGATGTCCGGTTGCGCGTCGGCAAGCCACTGGGTCAGGTGCGGCAGGCGCACCTTCAGCGAATTGACGTTCCATGAGGCGATTTTCATCGCGGCATTGTAAGGGATGCGTCAACGGCGATTGGCGCGGATCCGGCGGGCCGACGGAGCATTTGGCGACCGTTTGGCGGCCGTCTCGGCCCGATATCGGTGAAATTGCGCGAAAAACTCACCGGTAGCCGATATTCCAGTGTATGCTGGGAAAGCAAGAGTCCGAGGCAACTCCTAGTTCTTGCTCCTATTGCGGTCAAGTGCATTCGCTCCGAGCCGCAAATCATCCATGCTTCAAAGGTAATGTTACATGTCGGATCGTCAGAGCGGTACAGTCAAGTGGTTCAACGACGCCAAAGGTTTTGGCTTCATCACCCCGGAAAGCGGTGACGACCTGTTCGTGCATTTCCGCGCGATCCAGGGCACGGGCTTCAAGTCCCTGCAGGAAGGCCAGCGCGTCACGTTCGTCGTCACCAAGGGCCAGAAAGGCCTGCAGGCTGAGGAAGTCCAGGTTGCCTAATTCCCCCGGGAATTGAGCGATCTTGAAAAGCCCGCTTCGGCGGGCTTTTTTTCGTCTGGACGTCGGGGTTCGGCCTGAGCGCCAGCGTGCTCGGGCCGAACGGGTAGGCCGCAGCAACGAACGCTCAGGCCAGCCCGTGGCTGCGCAACAGCGCTTCCGGTTCCGGCTTGCGGCCGCGGAACGCCACGAAGCTTTCCAGCGCCGGCCGACTGGCGCCGACCGCCAGGACCTCCCGGCGGAAACGTTCGCCGGTGGCCGGATCGATCACGCTGCCGCCGTGCTCGGCGGCTTCCTCGAACGCGCCGAACGCATCGGCCGACAGCAACTCGGCCCACAGGTAGCTGTAATAGCCGGCCGCATAGCCGCCGGCGAAGATATGGCTGAAACCATGCGGAAAGCGCTGCCAGGCCGGAGGATGCAGCACCGCCACCTGCTTGCGCACGCGCTCGAGCACCGCCAGCGGTCGCGCGCCCTCGGCCGGGTCGTAATCGAGGTGGAGCAGGAAATCGAACAGGGCGAACTCCAGCTGTCGCACCAGGAACAGGCCGGCGTGGAAATGGCGCGCGGCTAGCATGCGCTCGAACAATTCATCCGGCAGCCGCTCGCCGGTTTCGTAGTGGCGCGCGAACAGGTCCAGCGCCACCCGGTTCCAGCCGAAGTTCTCCATGAACTGGCTGGGCAGTTCGACCGCATCCCACTCGACGCCATCGATGCCGCCGATCGAAGGCAGCGCGATTTCGGTAAGCAGGTGGTGCAGGCCGTGCCCGAACTCGTGGAACAGGGTAAGCACGTCGTCATGGGTGAGCAGCGCCGGCTTGCCTTCGGTCGGCGGCGCAAAATTGCAGGTCAGGAACGCGACCGGCAGCTGGCGTTGCGGGCCGTCATCGAAACGTGCGCGGCACACATCCATCCACGCCCCGCCACGCTTGCCGTTGCGCGCGTAGAGGTCGAGATAGGCACCGGCGAACACTCGGCCCTGCGCATCACGCAGATCGTAATAGCGTACGTCGGGATGCCACACGTCGACGTCGGCGCGGCGCGCAAGCGAGATGCCGTAGAGCTTTTCGGTGAGCTCGAACAGCCCTTCGATCACCGCCGGCAACGGGAAATACGGCTTCAGTTGCTCCTCGTCCAGCGCGTATTGCTGCTGGCGCAGTTTCTCCGACGCATAGCCGACGTCCCAGGACTCCAGGTTGTCGAGCTTGAGTTCGCTGCGCGCGAATTCGCGCAAGGTGGCCAGCTCGCGCTGCGCCACCGGCCGGGCGCGTGTTGCCAGGTCGTGCAGGAACTCCATCACCTCGGTGGGCGAAGCTGCCATCTTGGTCGCCAGCGATTCCTCCGCCGCATTGGCGAAGCCGAGCAACTTCGCCGCCTCGTGGCGCAGCGCCATGATCTTCTCGATGCGCGCGCTGTTGTCGAACTTGCCGGCGTCCGGGCCCTGGTCGGACGCCCGCGTCTGGTAGGCCCAATAGACTCGCTCGCGCAGGCCGCGATTGTCGGCGTAATTCAGAACGGCCTGCACGCTGGGTTGTTTCAGCGTGACCAGATAGCCGTCCAGATCCTGGTCCTCGGCGTACTGGCGCAGCACGGCGCGGCCGGACTCGGGAATGCCGGCGAGATCGCGTTCGTCGGTAATGTGCTCGTGCCACGCCTCGCTGGCGTCGAGCACGGCGTTGGAGAACTCGGTGGACAGCTTGCTCAGCTCGACGCCGATTTCGCGGAAGCGCGATCGCGCTGGTTCCTCCAGCGCCACGCCGGACAGCCTGAAGTCGCGCAATGCGTGTTCGACCAGCGCGCGTTGCGGCCGCGGCGACGTGGCGAAGTCCGCCGCGTCCGCCAGCGCCTGCACCGCGGCATACAGCTCGCGGTTCTGGCCCAGTTCGATCGCGTGATCGGTCAACGCTTCCTCGGCCGGGCCATAGACTTTGCGCAGCGCCTCGCTGTCCGCCACCGAATGCAGATGCGACACCGGTGCCCAGGCGCGTGCCAGCCGCTGCTCCAGGCGTTCCTGGGTGAGCATCACCGTGGCGAAATCGCGCGGGGCGTCGGGCGCAACGAGCGCGTCGATGCCGGCGCGGTAATCGGCCAGGAGGGTCTCCAGCGCCGGCCCGACGTGCTCGGGTAGGATTCGCGAGAACGCCGGCAGGGTATCGTCGGCCAGCAATGGGTTGTCGTGACTCATGAACGCTCCTTGGCAGGGCACCAGCGTGGCGATCGCGGGGACCGAAATCAAGCGATGAACCGTGACTGCACTCCGGCGCGCCTGCCGGGTTCGCCGGCCGCTACCATGCACGGATGGAATCACTGCGCAGTTTCAAGGGCGTCATGCCCGTCCTGGGCGAACGCGTCTACGTCGATCCCGCCGCCAGCGTGATCGGCGACGTGGTGCTGGGCGACGATGTCTCGATCTGGCCGGGCACGGTGCTGCGCGGCGACGTCAACCACATCCGCGTCGGCGCGCGTACCAGCATCCAGGACGGCGCGATCGTGCATGTGGCGCATGCCGGCCCGTACGGCCCGGGCTTTCCCTGCCTGATCGGCGAGGGCGTCACGATCGGCCACGCGGCGGTGGCGCACGCGTGCACGATCGGCGATTACTGCCTGATCGGCATGCACGCGAGCGTGCTCGATGGCGCGGTGGTGCAACGATATGGTTTCGTCGGCGCGGGCGCGCTGATACCGCCGGGCAAGGTGGTCGGCGAGCGCGAGCTGTGGCTGGGCAATCCGGCCCGGTTCGTGCGCCTGCTCAGCGACCGCCAGATCGAGCAGCTGCACTATTCGGCCGACCACTATGTACGGCTGAAGGACGCGTACCTGGCAGGCGGATGACGGCGCCGCGGAACGCGCCGCCTCAGGACAGCGTCGCCGCCGCGGCGGCAACGCTGTCCAGGCTGGATCGTCCAGGACGCCAGGTCGCTCACCAACCAAGCATGGTATTGCCGGTATCCGGCGAGCCGTCTGGATGGCTGAACCAGAACAGGCGATTCTGCTGGTTGTGGCAACCATTGCCACTGCTGTAGCTGGTGACCACGCCGTTCTGCGTGCCTACGCTGCTGCGGTAGCAACCGCCGAGCGAATCGCGGAAGGCGAACGCCTGCGTGCTCTGTTGCCCGGTATGGCCGGTCACGCTTCCGCTGGCATTCAAGTCCAGCGTATCGGCGCTGCTCACCGTGTTGTTGACCTTGTCCGAATACAGCGTGATGCCGAACAACCGGTGCTCGCCGTGCTTCACGTAATCCTGGCGCACCACGGTGGCCAGCGTGAAGCTGCCGTCGTCAGCCACTTGCTGGGTGTAGTCCAGGTGCAGCGGATAGTTTGCCTGCTCGCGGTATTCGCCGATGACCACGCCGCCGACGCTGCTCTGGCTGACGCCGTTGACCGAGGTGAGCTGGTCGCTGACCTGCCGGTAGGTGGTCGCGTTGATGGTGAAACCCTGGGTATCGGCGAAGCTCACGGTCTGCTCGACCTTGTGGTGTACGCGGCCATGCGACGTGTTGGCGTAGCCCTGAATGACGAAATGCCGGCTGAGGTTGGTGCCGATGTTGCCGGTGATGTTGCCGTCGGCATCGGTGCTCAGCGTATCGCTGATGGTCGGCGTCGGCGGCTGGTCCACCAGCGTATTGCGTTCGATCTGGCCGCTGACCTGCTGCGCGTGCGCATCCTGATACACCAGCAGGCTGGCCGTGGCCGAAAAGTAGTTGTGGGCGCCGGCCACGCTTACCGCGACCTGGTGCGGCGCGCCGTCGCTGAGCACGCCGGTGAACGGCGTGAGATCGACACGGTACGGCATGAAGTTGAGCGTCTGCACGCCGGGCGTCGGCCGCCACAGATAAGGATCGATGCCGCCGGTGTAGATCCATGGATATACCGGTGCCACGCCGGCTGGCTGGCCGTCGATGCTGACTTCAGCCTCGCGGAAATTGCCGCCGCCGCATTCCTGCACCTCGGCCGCATATTGATCGGGCACGCAGGTGTACCAGAATTCGTCCGGACCCTGGCTTTGCACGAACACATCGAGATAGGCCCGCTCGACATTGCGCGGCAGGCTGAGCACCTTCGCCAGCTGACTGCTGGAGTCGCCCAGCGCGACGGTATTGCCCACCGCATCGCTGCCCAGCGGATACACCGCATCGGGCGTCTTCGCGGCGGGTGCGCCCGGCGAAGCCGGGTAGAACAGCAGCCGCGCGCTGCCGCCGATCACACCGGTATAGGTATCGTTGACGACGTTGCCGATGACCGCCTGGCCATTCCCGGGCTGGCGGAGCAGGGCGCTGTAGTCGGTGAGATCGCGTTCGACATGCCAGCTCGGCGCCACCGTGGCCGAGGGCTCCTGGGTAGTGCCGAAATACAGGTTCACGCCGCCCAGCCACAAGCTGGCGGTACGGTCGAACTGGCGCCCGGCGGTCACCGAGAAATCGGCCTCCAGCACCACCTTGGCCCAGTGCGTGCCGCAATTGGCGGGCGGCGCGTAGGCATACGGGCGCGCGTTGAAATCGGTGAAGGTGACGCCGCTGAACAAGGGCACCACGCATGGCGTGCCCGGCGGGCGCGGTACGGCGGGATCGGCCACCGTGACGTTGGTGGAACCTATCGGATCAGTGGCCGCAGCGGCGCTGCCGACAAACAACAAGGACAGCCCGGCACAGGCCAGGCCACGACGGATGAATTTCTTCGGCAACATACGCACGTCCCCACGTAATGATGCCCCCTGCTTCACGACGCTAGCATGGCTCCGTTCGGCGCGGGGTAAACGTCCGTCCAAATGGACGGCGCCAGTGCGCCAGCCGCTGCCAGGGCCGCCATGGGATCACGCGCCACGATCCACTTTCGACACATCAGCCCGTGGACCGGGCTGCGCAGGCGCAGGTCACTTCGCCGTGGAGCCCATCTCCGCCGCCTGCCGGATGCGTTCGGCCTCGGCCTCGTGCTGCTTCATCACGATGGTGCGCGCGGCGGACAACTTGCCGCCGAGCAGGGCAAGGGTGAAGTTGTTGCTGTCGAACTCGTGCAGCAGGTCGATCTCGCGCCGCGCCTCTTCCAGATCCTTGTGGTTGATCGTGCGCTCGATCTCCTCCGCGGCGCGCGGGAACGATTCGCGCAAGGCGTCCCTGGCCGTGGGGTTTTCCGGCTCCAGCTGCAGCACGCTGAGGTAGAACTCGTAGGCGTTGCTGCCGGCCGGCGCCACGAGGCGTCCGTCATGCATCGCTTCGCGCGCCAGCCCCAGCAGGATGCCGCTGCCGCTCTGCGCATCGTCGGTGGAGGTGGACGGCGCTGCGGCCGATGCGCCCGCGGCGTCATCCAGCGAGATGTTCGCCACGGCGCGGCTGTAGCCGAAAATGCCGGCTGCAGCGGCCAGCACCAGTGCGGAAACGGAGACGAGCGCGTACCGATGCGCTGAAGCGAAGCGAGAGGAAGGCATGACACCTGCTGCATGAACCGTGGCCGCGCGCAGAAGCCTCCGTCATCGACGTGCTTCCGGCGGATGCCGCCACGTTAGCCCGCCTGTGTTGCAGCCGTGTGGCGGCCGGCGATCAGGGCGAAGCCGTCGCCGTTTCCAGTTGCGCCAGCCAGGCCAGCGCATGCGCGCGGTCGGCACCGCACATCGCCGGTTCGGCGCGCAGGCTGCTGCACACCGCAGGGCGCTCGGGCCGGCCGAAGATCGCGCAGCGGTTGTCGTCGGTCAGCTGGATGCAGCGAACCCCGGCGGGTTTGCCGCGTGGCATGCCGGGGATCGGCGAACTGATCGACGGCGCGATGCAGCAAGCGCCGCAACCGATCCGGCACGCGAGCGTATTCACGCGGCTTGCCGAAGCAGCGATTGATAGACCGGCTCGGTATACGGCCGCCGGCCATGCCACAGTTCGAACGCATCGGCGGCGGTCTCCAGCAGCATGCCGAGGCCGTCGAACGCGTAGCGCGCGCCGGCGGCTTTCGCCCACGCCAGGAAGCTGCCGGCGGCTGCGCCGTAGGACAGGTCGTAGCACAGCGCGCGGGCGCCGATCAGCGAGGAGGGCAGGCGCAGCGGCGCGCCCAGCACGCCAGCCGAGGTGGCGTTCACGATCAGGTCGAAACTGCCGATGCTGGCCAGGTCTTCCCAGTAACGCGTGTGTGCTCGTGCCGGCTCGCCGATCGCATCGGCCAGCACGTCGGCGGCCTCGGGTGAACGATTGACGATGGTCAGCGTTTCCACGCCAGCGTCCAAAAGATTCCACGCCACGCCGTGCGCGGCGCCACCCGCGCCAAGCAGTAGCGCCGTGTGCCCGCGCAAGTCCATGTCGTGCCGTTCGGTGAGGTCACGCACCATGCCGGCGCCATCGGTGTTGTGGGCGGCGAGGCTGCCGTCGGGCAAGCGCGTCAGCACGTTGGCGCTGCCGGCCCGGCCGGCGGCGGCGCTGCGCGTGTCTGCCAGCGCGAATGCGGCCGACTTGTGCGGCAGCGTGACGTTCGCGCCGCGGCCGCCGGCGGCGAAAAAAGCCCGCACGGCGGCGGCAAATTCGGCCGGAGCCGCATCGATGGCGCGATAGTCGAGTTCGATGCCGAACTGCTGCGCGAAGGCCTGGTGGATCTGCGGCGACAGGCTGTGGCCGATCGGGTGGCCGAACACGGCGAACTGGGCGGGCATGCGGATTCCGTTGATGGTTTTCCCGCCCATTCTACAAGCCGGTTTCCCGGCGCGTCGGCGCGGATGGTTGCGGTCGCAGCCGGTGAGATGAAGATGCGCCAGTCTGCCTCCAACCTGCCGAGGATGCCGACCATGCACGCTACATTCCGACCTTCTCCCCGCCATCAGCGCCTGCTCGGCGCCGCCCTGCTGTGGCTGCTGGGTGGCGGCGCGCTGCTGCTGACCACGCTGGTGCCGCCGCGTACCGATCTGCTCGGCTGGACGCCCGCGTTCTGGCTGCTGGGCGCGCCGCTGATCGTGCTGCTGGTGCTGGAACCCGGGCTGCCGCGGCAACTGCTGGCGCTGTGCCAGCCACGCCGGCGTGCGCTTCGCACCGCCGTGTGGCATTGAGCAGGGCGATCAGCCCTTCACGCCCTGCCGCTTGCGTTCCATCCGGCGCAGGAACTCCCGCATGATGCGCAGGTAGAGCTCATCGCCAAGATGCGCGTCTTCGACGCCGGCGTCGATCGAGGGGTTGTCGTTGACCTCGATCACCACCGGCTTGTTGCCGACCTGCTTCAGGTCCACGCCGTACAACCCGTCGCCGATCGGCTGGGTCGCCTTCAGCGCCAGCCTGACCACTTCCGCCGGCGCCTCGTTCACCGCGATGGTCTCGAAGCCGCCGGATTTGGCGGTGCCCTTGGCGCCGTGGTTGTAGATCTGCCAGTGGCCGCGCGACATGTAGTACTTGCACGCGTACAGCGGCTCATGATTGAGCACGCCCACGCGCCAGTCGAATTCCGTGTAGACGTATTCCTGCGCCAGCAGCAGTGCGCTGTGCTGGAACAAGCCGCTGGCCGCCTGCGCCAACGCCTCCTCGTTTTCCACCTTGACCACGCCGCGCGAGAACGAGCCGTCGGGGATCTTCAGCACCAGCGGAAAGCCGAGCTTGGCGATCACCTCCTTCATGCCCTTGCTGTCGTCGCGGTAGAGGATTTCGGTACGCGGCACGGCCAGCTTGCGCGACACCATCAGGTCGTTGAGGAAGATCTTGTTGGTGCAGCGGAGGATCGAGGTGGGGTCGTCGATCACCACCATGCCTTCCTTCTCCGCGCGGTGCGAGAAACGGTAGGTGTGGTTGTCGCTGGCGGTGGTTTCGCGGATGAACAGGCCGTCGTATTCGGCCAAGCGCTGGTAATCGTTCTTGCCGATCGGATCGACCTCGATGCCGAGCTCCTTGCCGGCCGCGACGAAGGCCTTCAGCGCCTTTTTGTTCGACGGCGGCATCTGCTCGGCCGGATCGACCAGCATGGCGACGTCGTAGCGGTAGAGCTTGCGCGCGCGCGGCTTGCGCCACAGCTTCTTGGAGAAGCGGTCGAGCTCCTCGGCGAAGGCGTCTTCCTGCGCGTCGTCCAGCGTCTGCAGGCCGACCGGCTTGATTGCGCTGACCTGCCACACGCGATCGCGCTCGAACTCGATGCGCAGCAACGGACAGGGAAACGATTCGAACACCTGCCGGGCCAGGTCCTGCAGCGCGGGATAGGCGGTTTCGCCGAAGTACACCAGGATGCCGAAGTCGGTGGTGTCGCGGCCGCCTGCGGGCAGGAAGTGGGTGAGCTTGGTGTTGAGGTCCTCGATGTCCACGCCGTACAGCGAGCGCCGGCGCAGGTCGTTCACCGTGCGCACCGACGGCATCACCTTGTGGCCGCGCGCTTCCGCCAGCAGAGACACGTAGTAGCCGGTGCCCAGGTATTTGTAGCTGCGGCAGAGGTTGATCACGTGGGTGCGTTCGTCGTCGCTGCCGACCGGTTCGCGCAGGTAATCCATCGCGCTCATCACGTCGACGGACGGGTAGTACGAGCTCCAGTCGGAGGCTTTTTCGACAACGATGACCAGACGGGTCATGACACCACTCAGGCGATGCGGGTTTTACGGCGGAAGGGCCCGCTGCCGGGCGGCGGTTGATGCAAGGCGCGCAGTTTGGCACAGGGTCGGCACGGCACAAGCGAAAGCGCTGAAGCTCCACTAAACGCCGATCCACGCGCAGAAAAACCGCGGGCTCCGCGCGGTCCCGGCTGCTAGAGTCCGCGCGTGTCGATCACCCCCTTCTCCGCCCACGACGCCGCGACGCGACGCGCAGGACTCCCATCTCAGGCATGCATTCCCATCCCGCAACCGCCAGCGTGCGCGTCCGCCGCGCGGCAACCTCCGACCTCGATGATCTGGTGACGCTGGAAGAGCGCACCTTCGACAGCGACCGCATGAGCCGCGGGCAATACCGCCGCCATCTCGACAGCGACTCGGCGCTGGTACTGGTCGCCAGCGCCAACCATCGCAACTTCCTCGGCACCGCCGTGCTCTTTTTCCGCAAGCGCAGCGGCGTGGCCCGGCTGTATTCGCTGGCGACCCAGCCCGACGCGCGCGGCAAGGGCGTCGGCACCGCCCTGGTCGAGGCCGTCGAAACCGCCGCCCGCCAGCGCCGCTGCCGCGCGCTGCGGCTGGAAGTGCGCAGCGACAACGAGAGCGCGATCAAGCTCTACGAACGGCTCGGCTACCGCCGCCTCGGCGCACTGCCCGCCTACTACCAGGACGGCGCCGACGGCTGGCGTTACGAGAAGCGGCTGGACTGAGTGGGCGTCGCTTCGCCGGGCGGGTCCGGCGCTCCGATTCGCGGCGTTGCCGCTTCAAGCGACGCGAGTTCCGGTAGCCGCCGGCAACGGGGCTGGACAAAGCGGCCATGCCGCCGATGTTTGCCGCGTCATCGGCACTTGCATCGCCCGGGCGGTCGGTTGAAGCGGCATCGACCCCGCTTCCCGACGCCATCGTTGGCGAAAAAAGGCGGCAATGCTGCCGGTTGAACCGGCAACGCGGACAGGTTGAGCGAAGAAGCCGTCGCTTCATGCTTAGCCGTCGGCGTGCCACATTGATGCCCTTGACCGCGGGCATCAGCGTGTTGGTCCGATCAGCCCTTACGGCCTTTAACACGGCCGGAAAACGAAGCTCCGGGAGTGGTACAAACAGCAGCAAGCACGACCACCAGGCGTCGAATAGTTCATTCGAGCCGAAGCCGTTCCACGACTCGCCTTAACCTTGGGGTTGACCATTGGACAACGCTCTCCTGCTCATGAAAGTGATTGCCGTTGCCCACGGTGCGATTGGGTTCGCCGGCGGCGTCTTCGCGGCTTCGCCTGAACTCCAAGATGAGGTCATCTACAAGGGCCGAAATCCGGTGGTCGGAGACGCAAAGAAATACCTGATCTACGGCATGTGCTTCTGTCTCGTTCTCTGCGCCTTCTGCCCGTGGTTCAATCCGTCTGCAACCCCGCTATGGGCATGGCTTGCTCTTGGCTTTCACGTGCTCGGCAGCTTGTTTGAGATCGCAACACAACGAGGACATGTCTGGTGCGGTCGGTGCATGGTCACGGGCATTACCATCAAAACCATTGCAGCTGCCGCACTTACCTACCTTGCCGCCGCTCACGCGGCAGCAGCTGGTGGCTAGCAGTCGGCAACAGGCTTCACGGCGGCACTGATCCCTACCCGCCCAACGGCTGCCCGATCCTTCGCTCGGTCGCCTCGTCCGGCCTCGCCACCAGCGCACCGGTGCGCATCAGGCTCACGCTGTAGTGGCCCTGGTCGACCAGCGGCAGGAACGCGCCGCTACCGTAGACGGTGTCGACCTCGGGCAGCCACTTCGGATATTGCCTGCTCAGGGCGAGCAGGTCGAAGGCACCGGCTTCGTCGAAGCCGATCACGGTGCGCGGCGCCTCGGCCTCCTGCGCGGGGTCGTCGTAACGGCCGGACAGGCGGTCGAGCCGGTACAGCGGCGGCACGCCAGCGAGCAGGGCAGGCAGTTTCCACTTCAGCACCACGGCTTCGACGCGCCAGTCGTCGCCGGACAACTGCACCTGCCGCGCGCTGCCGTCGGGCCAGGTCAGGGTGAGCGCCCAGCGCTGCGGCGAGAGGATGCGCGCATCGATGTCGACCATCGGCGCTTCCTCACCGAGCATCCGATAGCCGCGCAGGGCGGCTCCCGTACCGGCCAGCAACAGGGTCAACGCGAAGAAGGCCACGCACAGCAGCGCACGCCAGCTGGCGGCCAGATGCCGGCGGTCGCGCAGGTGGCGGCGCAGCACCACCAGTTGCACCAGCGTGATCAGCGCGAACACCGCGGCCAGCAACAGCAGCACGGTCATCGGCATGCGCAACAGCGTGCTCCAGTCCATCGTTGGATCCCTCACCGCATCGACGTGCGATTTGTGCACGCATCATAACGGGCGATGCCGCGAGGCTGCGGCCCGATGCAGCGGGCATCGCTATACTGCGGTGGTCCCAAGGAACCCCCGCCATGCGCCGATCCGTCCTGCTGCTGCCGCTTTGTTTCGTTGTCGCCATGCTTGCCGGTTGCGGCAACAAGGGCCCGTTGACACTGCCGGCAAGGCCGGCCGCGACGCCGGCCCCGGCGCAATCCGCGGCACCTGCCGCCGCCGCGACGGTGAACGCGCCTGCCGGCGGCCAGCACTGAACACCGGCCTGGCCATGCGACTCCCCTTCTCGAAAATGCATGGCATCGGCAATGACTTTGTCGTGCTGGATTGCCGCGAGCAACCCTTCCCGCTGGATGCCGCGCAGATCCGCGCGCTCGCCGACCGCCACACCGGCGTGGGCTTCGATCAGCTGCTGAGCGTGGAGCCGCCGCGCGATCCGTCCTGCGCGTTCTACTACGGCATCTGGAATGGCGACGGTTCGCCTTCCGGCCAGTGCGGCAATGGCGTGCGCTGCGTGGCGGCATGGCTGCATCGCGCCGGTGCGCTGGCGCTCGGCGACAGCGTGCGGATCGAGAGCCCGTCCGGCCCGGTGACGGTGCGTCTGCTCGGCGCCAGCGAGGTCGCCGTGGACATGGGCGAGCCGCGGTTCGAGCCGGCGCGGATTCCCTTCACGGCCGACGCCATGGCCGATCGCCATGCGCTCGCGGTCGGCGACGAGCAGCTGGAGATCGGCACCGTGTCGATGGGCAATCCGCATGCGGTGGTCGTGGTGAACGATCTTGCCGACCCCGCACTGCAGCGGCTCGGCCCGCTGCTGACGGGTCATCCGCGTTTTCCACAGGGCGCCAACGCAGGTTTCGTGCAGCAGCTCGATCGTGGCCACCTGCGCCTGCGCGTGCATGAACGCGGCGCCGGCTGGACGCAGGCCTGTGGCACCGGAGCCTGCGCCGCCATGGCGGTGCTGCATCAACGCGGCGACGTCGACGATCGCGTCCAGGTGGCATTGCCTGGGGGGACACTGCAGATCGACTGGAAAGGCCCGGGCCGTGCGTTGTGGATGACCGGGCCGGCCGCGTTCGCGTTCGAGGGCGAATGGACGGTTCCGGCGCCACAAGCCTGACGCGACGGTTGAAGCGCGCCCGCGTCCATCGCACACTCCGGCAGACGGCACACCGCTTCGCGTGTTCGCCGCTGTTCGAGGATCGCCCCGCATGACCGCAACAACGCTGCTCGACGACGCCACCCAGGCCCGCGTGGTCGCCGCCTACCTGAAACGCCATCCGGAGTTTCTCAGCGAATACCCCGACCTGGCCGCCAAGCTCACCATGCCGCGCGAACAGGGCGCGGTATCGTCGCTGGCGGTCTACCAGCTGCAGAGCCTGCGCGACAAGAACGCCGAGCTGGAACGCCGGCTGGCCGAACTGATCGGCATCGCCGCCGAGAACGAGCAGCTGATGGAGCGCGTGCACGCGCTCACCGTGGCACTGCTGCGCGCCAATACGATGGAAGTGACGGCGCGCAGCGTGGTGGCCAAGCTCAGCGCGGATTTCCACACCGAGCAGGTGCGCCTGGTGTTGTTCGGCGACGAACCGCAGTTGCCGCGCGCCGACTGGTTGCAGCAGGTGAAGGGCCCCGAGGCGCTGCCGGAATTTGCCGAATTCCTCGAACAGAACGAGCCGATTTCCGGCCGCCTGTCGGCCGAAAAGCTGGAGCGCCTGTTCGGCGCGACCGCCACGCAGATCCGCTCGGTGGCGATGATGCGCCTGGGCGACTCCGGCATGCTGGTCATCGGCAGCCACGATCCGGATCGCTTCCAGCCCGGCATGGGCACGCTGTTCCTGAAGATGATCTCCGCCACCATCACCGCCGCGTTGGCGCGCTCGCGGGATCTTTCCTGATCCGGCGATGACGCCCGAAGCACAGGTCGAAAGCTGGCTGGCGCGCCTGGCCGGCGAGCGGCATGCCTCGCCGCACACCCTCGCCGGCTATCGGCGCGATCTGGCCAAGCTGTTGCGCTTCATGCAGGCACAGGATCTGCTGTCGTTCGATGCGCTGGACGCCAACCGGATGCGCGCGTTCGTCGCCGGCGAGCACCGCGCCGGGCTGGCGCCGAAGAGTCTGCAGCGTCTGCTTTCGTCCTGCCGCAGCCTGTTCCGCCAGCTCCAGCGCGAAGGCCTGCTGGCGGGCGAGCCGATGCTCGGCGTGCGCGGGCCCAAGGTGCGCCGCAAGCTGCCCCAGGTACTCGACGTCGACGAAGCCGCGGCGCTGGTCGAGACGGACAGCGGAGGCAAGCTGGCCGTGCGCGACCGCGCGATGCTGGAGCTGTTCTATTCCAGCGGGCTGCGGCTGTCCGAGCTGGTCGGCCTGCGCTGGATCGACCTGGATCTCGACGGCGGCGAAGTGCGCGTGCTCGGCAAGGGCAGCAAGACCCGCGTCGTGCCGGTGGGCCGCCACGCCATCGCCGCGCTGCGTGCACTGGGCGCCGAGCAGGGCATGCTGCCCGAAAGTCCGGTGTTCCGCGGCCGCGGCGGCGCGCCGATCAACCCGCGCACGATCCAGCTGCGCATGAAGACGCTGGCGCTGCAGCAGGGCATCCCCAAGCACATCCATCCGCACCTGCTGCGCCACACCTTCGCCAGCCACATGCTGGAATCCTCCGGCGACCTGCGCGCGGTGCAGGAGCTTCTTGGCCACGCCGACATCGCCACCACGCAGATCTACACCCACCTGGATTTCCAGCACCTCGCCAAGGTCTACGACGCGGCGCATCCGAGAGCGAAACGCAAGCCGTGACGGCTTCACCTCAGCGCTGAAGAGCACCGTACCTTCGGGGGGAGGAGGTTGCAGCGCCTTCCAGCTTTCCGCGGTGACGTCCCATCGACATTGAAGCGAAACCGCCGCGGCCCCATGTCGTCGGTTCACGCCACCTCGCGGAGCTCCCATGGAATCGTTTCACGCCACCACCATCGTCTGCGTGCGCCGCGAAGGCCGCGTCGTGATCGGCAGCGATGGCCAGGTCACGCTGGGCAATACGGTGATGAAGGGCAACGCGCGCAAGGTGCGCCGGCTCGGCAAGGCGGGCGAGGTGGTGGCAGGTTTTGCCGGCGCCACCGCCGATGCATTCACCCTGTTCGAACTGTTCGAGCAGAAGCTCGAGAAGCACAACAACAACCTCACCCGCGCCGCCGTGGAGATGGCCAAGGAATGGCGCACCGATCGCCGCTTCGGCCGGCTCGAGGCGATGCTCGCGGTGGCCGACAAGGACGCTTCGCTGCTGATCTCGGGCAACGGCGACGTGGTCGAGCCCGAACACGGCCTGATTGCGATCGGCTCCGGCGGGCCGTTCGCGCAATCGGCCGCGATGGCGCTGCTGGAAAACACCGAACTGGACGCGCGCACCATCGTCGAGAAGGCGCTGAAGATCGCCGGCGACATCTGCATCTACACCAACCACAACCTTTCCATCGAAGAGCTGTAGGCAGCGCCGCGGTTTCATCACCGTCATTCCGGCGAACGCCGGAATCCCGCGCCTTCGGCAGCAACGACGCTCGATCCCGGCCTCCACCGGGATGACGGCTCGAAGACCTACCTTTCTGGTGAACCCATGTCCGAACTCACTCCCCGCGAAATCGTCAACGAACTCGATCGCTACATCATCGGCCAGAACGACGCCAAGCGCGCCGTGGCGGTGGCGCTGCGCAGCCGCTGGCGGCGCATGCAGCTGGAGCCGGTCATGCGCAACGAGGTCACGCCCAAGAACATCCTGATGATCGGGCCCACCGGCGTGGGCAAGACCGAGATCGCGCGGCGCCTGGCCACGCTGGCCAACGCGCCGTTCGTGAAAGTGGAGGCGACCAAGTTCACCGAGGTGGGTTACGTCGGCAAGGACGTGGAATCGATCATCCGCGACCTCGCCGACGTGGCGTACAAGCTGACCCGCGAGCAGGCGGCCAAGCGCGTTCGCACGCAGGCCGAAGACCGCGCCGAGGACCGCATCCTCGATGCGTTGCTGCCGCGCCGGCAGACGCCGACCGACTGGAGCCACGACGCATCGCCGGCACCTGCGATCGAGAACGACACCCGCCAGAAGCTGCGCAAACAGCTGCGCGAAGGCGCGCTGGACGAGCGCGAGATCGAGCTGGATTTCGCCATGAACGTCGGCGTGGAGATCATGTCGCCGCCGGGCATGGAGGAGATGGGTGCGCAGTTGCGCCAGATGTTCCAGAACATCGGCGGCGCCAAGACGCAGCAGCGCAAGCTGGCGATCAAGCTGGCGCGGCCGCTGCTGATCGACGAGGAGGCCGGCAAGCTGCTCAACGACGAAGAGGTGCGCGCGCAGGCGATGGAAGCGGCCGAGCAGAACGGCATCGTGTTCATCGACGAGATCGACAAGGTCGCGCAGCGCGGCGATCACGGCCACGCCGGGGTCAGCCGCGAGGGCGTGCAACGTGACCTGCTGCCGCTGGTCGAAGGCTCCACCGTGTCGACCAAGTACGGCCCGATCAAGACCGACCACATGCTGTTCATCGCCTCCGGCGCGTTCTCGCTGGCCAAGCCCTCCGACCTGATCCCCGAGCTGCAGGGCCGGCTGCCGATCCGGGTGGAGCTGTCCGCGCTCAGCGTGGACGATTTCAAGCGCATCCTGCGCGAGCCGCACAATGCGCTGACCAAGCAGTACACCGCGCTGCTGGCCACCGAGGGCGTCGGTCTGCACTTCACCGACAGCGGTATCGACCGGCTGGCCGAGGTGGCTTTCCAGGTCAACGAGCGCACCGAAAACATCGGCGCACGCCGGCTGCACACCGTGATGGAACGCCTGCTGGAGAAGATTTCGTACGAGGCGGCGGACAAGTCCGGCGAAAAATACGAGATCGACGCCGAACTGGTGAACAACACGCTGGACAGCCTGGTGCAGAACGAAGACCTCAGCCGCTACATCCTGTGACCGCGGCCGCTAACAAGCGGCTCGGCGCCATCTGATAAAATGGATACCGTGAGCAATATCATCGAACTGAAAAACACCGGCCAGCGCGCGCAGCTGCGCGAAGCGCAGCAACAGCAGACGCTGGTGCGGCTGTGGCGCGAGGATCTCGAGCACGGCAGCTTCTGCGGCTACGTGGGCGGCGTGGGACGCGAGTTTTTCCTGTTGTGGGTGGTCGGCGACGGCATCACCTACGACGGCATGTACGTGATGCGCCACCGCGACATTTCCGAGCTGGAAGCGCCGGACAAGCACCACGTGTTCTTCGAGAAGGCGCTGGCGCTGAAGCACATCCTGCCGCGTCCGCCGCGAGGCTTTCCGCTGGACAACATCCGCGAAGTGATCCAGGCCGCCGGCGCGCAGGCGCCGGTGATCGGCGTGCACGTGGACAGCGAGGACGAAGCCGAGGTCTGCTACATCGGCCGGCTGGTCAGCGTCGAGGAAGACGGCTTCAACATGCAGGAACTCAGCCCCGACGCGGAGTGGATGCGCGAGGCGTCGTTCTTCAGCTGGGACGAGGTCTCCACCGTCAGCATCGAGGACAGCTACGCGCAATCGCTGCTTGCCGTCGCCGGCCCCGCGCCGGCGCTGTTGCCGGGCGACGCCGGCATCGGGCGCGCGCCCTCGCCCTGATATCGATGCGCTTCCCTTGCGGCGCAGGGGAAGCCACGGGTCGGGCTCGTCCTTCGCCGGCCGGCTCGATGTGCCGCGCCATTCCACCCCTGTCCCGCCAGCGGTTAAGCTCGCCCTTCCACCGTGAAGCCAGCCCGCAAGGCAAGGGAACAGATGACCCGCATCGTCGTCGTCGGCAGCATCAACATGGATCTGGTCACCCAGGCGCCACGCTTCGTCGGCGCCGGCGAGACCATCCTCGGCGAACGTTTCCTGACGGTGCCCGGCGGCAAGGGCGCCAACCAGGCGGTGGCGGCGGCGCGACTGGGCGCGGAGGTGGCGCTGGTCGGTGCGACCGGTGACGATGTGTTCGGGCGCCAGCTGCGCGAGAGCCTCGTTGCCGAAGGCATCGACCTCAGCCATGTCGCCCTGCTCGCCGACTGCGCCAGCGGCACCGCCTCCATCACGGTCGCCGGCGGCGAAAACCAGATCATCGTGGTGCCCGCGGCCAATGCGCGGGTCACGCCCGCGCAGGTCGAGCAGGCGCAGGCGCTGATCGCCCGCGCCGATGCGGTGCTGGTGCAGATGGAGATTCCGCTGACGGCCGTCGAAGCCACTTTGCGGCTCGGCCATCGCGCGGGCGTGCCGGTGATCCTCAACCCCGCTCCGGCGCAGCAACTGCCGACCGAATGGTTGCAGCTCGCGCGCTACGTCACTCCAAATCAGCATGAACTGGCCATCCTGCTCGGCGCCGATGCCGAGGAGGATTTCCGCATCCTGATGCAGCGCGCGCCGTGTCCGGTGGTGCTCACCCGCGGCGGCGAAGGCGCGTGGTACCGCGAACAGGGCGAGCCGATCCACCAACCCGGTTTCGCCGTCGATGTGGTCGACAGCACCGGCGCCGGCGACACCTTCAACGCCGCGTTCGCCGTGTTCCTGCACGAAGGTTTGCCCGCTGCCGTACGCAAGGCCTGCGCCGCCGCCGCGCTGTCGGTAGGCAGGCTCGGGGCGCAGACCGGCATGCCGGGTTTGCAAGAGGTCGAGGCGCTGCTGACACGACAGCCGGGCTGATCACTTGCCGATGCAGAACGAGCCGAAGATGGCGCCGAGCAGGTCATCGCTCGTGTAGGCGCCGGTGATTTCGCCGAGCGCGTGTTGAGCCTGGCGCAGCTCTTCGGCGGCGAGTTCGCCGGCGCGGCCGTCGGCCAGCACGGCAGCCCGATCCAGATGCGCGGCTACCCGCTGCAACGCCAGCACGTGCCGCCGGCGCGCGCTGAAAGCGCCTTCGCCGCTACCCGCACCCGCCAGTTGCTTGAGGTGCTCACGCAGGGGGTCGAGACCGTCGCCGGTCTTCGCGGAGCCCCACAGCCATTGCGCGCGATCGCGGTGTTCGCTGCGCGGGGCGAGTCCGTCGCGGTCGATCTTGTTGATCAGCACGATGCGTTCGACGTTGGGCGGAAGCGCGGCGAAGAAGGTGAGATCAGCGTGGGCGTGTTCGGTGTCGGTGACCAGCAGGGCGACGTCCGCGCGTTGCAGTTCGCCATGGGCGCGGCGCACGCCTTCGCGTTCGACTTCGTCCTCGGTGTCGCGCAAGCCGGCGGTGTCGGCCAGCTCCAGGGCGATGCCGTCGAGGCTCAGCGATTCGCGCAACACATCTCGCGTCGTTCCGGCGATGGGCGTGACGATGGCGCGGTCGCTGCCGGCCAGCGCGTTGAGCAGACTGGACTTGCCGGCGTTGGGGCGGCCGATGATCGCCACACGCAGGCCGTCGTTGAGGCGCAGGCCGCGTTGCGCTTCGCGCAGCAGTTCTGCCGCCCACGCGCGCACGGCGTCCAGCTGGCGGGCGATGGCGGGGTCGGCGAGGAAGTCGATTTCCTCTTCGGGAAAATCGATGGCGGCCTCGATGTGCACGCGCACGGCAATCAGCGACTGCAGCAGTGCGTCGACCCTGCGCGAGAACACGCCTTCCATCGACTGCAGCGCGGCACGCGCGCCGGCTTGCGAGCGCGCCGCGATCAGGTCGGCGACGGCTTCGGCCTGGGCCAGATCGAGCTTGCCGTTGAGGAACGCGCGTTCGGTGAACTCGCCCGGCCGCGCCAGCCGCGCGCCCAGTTCGCATACCCGCCGCAGCAGCAGGTCGAGCAGCACGGCGCTGCCGTGCCCTTGCAGTTCCAGCACGTGCTCGCCGGTGTACGAGGCCGGTGCAGGGAAATGCAGCAGCAGGCCGCGATCGATGAGCTCGCCCCCAT
>Ga0207664_10000796_pt1 | contig 21312 bp, 19 predicted proteins | sample LARL83metaG_FD_184349 | JGI IMG/M metagenome (GOLD analysis project Ga0207664, IMG submission 184349) | Corn, switchgrass and miscanthus rhizosphere microbial communities from Kellogg Biological Station, Michigan, USA - LAR L8-3 metaG... | ecosystem: Host-associated > Plants > Roots >... | reverse complement strand
CCGACTCGGAAAACGTCATCTTCACGCGTTTGGAGCCGATGCTTCGCCGCAGCACGCTTCGAAAACCGTGATTGTAGGTCGGCTTGTGCACGTAGAACTCGTCGGGATCGACGTTGCCCTGCACGATGTTTTCCGCCAGGCCGTACGAAGCGTTTATGAAGACGACGTCGCGGAAGCCGCTCTCGGTGTCGAGCGTGAACGCAACGCCGGCCGACGCGAGATCGGATCGGACCATTTTCATCACACCGACGGACAAGCCGATCTTAAAGTGGTCGAAGCCTTTCTCGATGCGGTAGTGAATCGCGCGCTCGAGAAAGAGGCTTGCAATGCAGCGGCGGTAGGCCTCGAGCAGCCGCTGCTCGCCGCGCACGTTCAGGACCGTTTCGTGCTGGCCAGCGAAACTCGCGCTCGGCAGATCCTCGGCGGTAGCGGAGCTGCGAACCGCAAGCGAGACGTCCTCGCCGTACTGCTCCCGCAGCGTGCGATATGACGTCAGGATCTCCCGCTCCAGATCGTCCGGCAACGAAGCCTGCTCGACCATCTCGTGCGCGCGCTGCGCGCGCTCGCCGAAGTCTTGCAAATCGGCGGGGTCGATTCCGTCTAACTCCCGGTGCAGCGCGTCCCAAAGATTCGCGGCCTCGAGCACGTGCCTGTACGCATCCGCCGTGACGGCAAACCCATCGGGCACCGGGACGCCCTGCGGACGCAATTGACGATACAGCTCGCCGAGCGAGGCATTTTTTCCGCCCACCGTGCCGACGTCCCCGGCGCCGATCTCGTCGAACGCCCGAATGTAACGAAGAGCCGGCGGGAGACTTGCGATATTCATGCCGCGATTGTGCAACGCCGGTATTACGAACTGAGGGCTGGGTTTTCCCCGGTTCTTCCCGCACGCTTCATTCACGGGCGCCATGCTGTGAAGCCATCATGTTCCGACCCGAACACGAACCTGTCGCGCAAGAGTTCGAGCGGCTGCTTACCGAGGAAGAGCGCGTTACGCTTTCACGCGCCGGCGCACCGGCGCAGACTCTGGCGTAAATCATGCAAGTCGCACGCATCTTCGGCACACCCGTCCGGATCGATCCCAGTTGGTTGTTCATCTTCGCACTTCTGGTGTGGACGCTCTCGTCCACGCGCGGCCCCTTTGCGCAAGCGACACCGGAGTGGCGGATAGGCGCGTCGGCCCTCACGGTGCTTGCCGTGTTTGCATGCGTCGTCGCGCACGAGCTCGCTCATGTTGCGGTCGCACGTTCGTTCGGAGTCCGAACCGAAGACATCGTGCTCTTTGCATTCGGCGGCGTCTCGCGCATGGAACAAGTCGGAGCGAGCGCTAGAGCCGAGGCGCAAATCTCCGCGGCCGGCCCCGCGATGAGCATCTGCATCGCCGTGATCTTCGCCGCCGCGGCGGCCGTCTTCGGAAACTCGCCGTTCGTGCGCGATATGCTTTTGTATTTGGCGGCAATCAATGCGGGCCTAGCGATATTCAACTGCCTGCCCGCATATCCGGTTGACGGCGGCCGCCTCGTGCATGCGCTCGCCTGGCATTTGAGCGGCGATCGCGTGCGCGCGACGCGCATCGCGGTTCGCATCACGAACGCCGCGGGCTTGCTCATGGCGGCCGGCGGCTTGACGCTGCTCTTCACCGGTTACATCATCGACGGCATTTGGATTGCGCTGCTCGCGTGGTTCGTCATGCGTTCCGCGCAAGCAGAGTACGTTTCCGACGTGCAGATCCAACCGCTTGCGCGCGTGCGATGCGCCGATCTGGTCGATCCGCCGGCCGGCGCTTTCCAGCCGGACACGACGTGTTCGCAGGCACTCGCGCGCATGATCGAAGCGCGGCGCCGCGCGGTGCCCGTGGCCGTCGGCAAGAGACTGCTCGGCATACTCTCGCTCGACGACTTTGCGAAATTGGGCGAACATGACGCGCATTACGTCTACGTCAGCGCGATCATGACTCCGGTTTCGGACTTGCACAAACTCTCACCCGACGTATCGGGGCTCGAAGCACTCAAACAACTTGCCTCCAGCGGACACCAGCAGCTTCCGGTCGTGGATGCGGACGGTATCCTGCTGGGATTCATCACGCGCGAGACGCTCGCGCGCGTGCTTTCATTCGGGAGGGAAGGCCAGGGCGCAATCTTCGGCACGATCGAGAAGGCGGCAAAGTGAGATGGAAGCCTCGGAGATCAAGCAGCGCATCGAACACGATTTCTGCAACATCGCCGCGGTCGACGCGCAGCACATTTTGGTATGCGTAGATCAAGACATCGTGACGCTGAAGGGACGCGTCGGCACCTGGGCGGAGTACGACCAGGCGGAGCTCGTCGCGCTGGGAGCACCCGGCGTGCGCGGGGTCCGCAATCTCCTTGGCATATCGCCGTAGCGGTGATTACGCTCGGCGTTCAAGCGGGTATACTGCTGGGCGATGCAGCTCACCGTCCACGCCGTTCTGGTCCCGCCGCTCAAATGCGGGCTCGCCTACGCGCACACCGCGAATGGCCAATGCGTCACGTTTAGCGGCGACCGGGAGGCTATGATCGCGCTCTGCAACGAAGTCAAAGCATTCAACCGCGGCATGCGCGGTCCGGTGACCGTACCCGCGGCCCAGTGGCGGGAACTCGAATACGTGCCGGAGCACGACTGCCCCGCCCACTGGGCGTCCGTCGCGTAGAACACCGCTACGCGCGCTCGAGTTCTCGGCGCGCTGCGTCCGGATGGGGGGCGTCGCGAGTGCTGCTCAGGAAGGAGCGCACATGTCGATTGCCGTTAAGCGCGCTTACGATCCGCCGGAAGCCAAGGATGGCCGGCGCATACTGGTCGATCGCGTGTGGCCACGAGGGGTTACCAAGGATGAACTGCGCTTGGACGGCTGGTACCGCGACCTAGCGCCGAGCACGGAGCTGCGCAAATGGTTCGGTCACGATCCCGAGCGTTGGCCGGAGTTTCAAAAGCGATATGCGGCCGAGCTGCGACGCGCCGGGATGCGCGAACGGTTGAGCGAGCTCGCGGCGATGGCAAAGCGCAGCAAGGTGACCCTTCTTTTCGGCGCACGAGACGAAGAGCACAATCAAGCGATCGCGCTGCGCGATTATCTGAAGAAACTCATTGCGAAGAATTCTTCTTAAAAGGTAGATAGCGAACCTCGGACCACGGCTATGCCAGCGCAGGCGCGCGCCGGTGGAGTACTATCTCTCGCCGCTTGATGCATATTCCGAACGAGATGTGAGCGCCGCGGTGACGTCGGAAACGATGTCCTCCGCTGCGTCGATGCCGAGGGAAAGCCGCACCAAGCCGGGAGTTATCCCGCGCCGCTCCAACTCTTGCGCGCTCAGCGTGTTGCGCCACATCGCGTACGGATGGATCGCCAGCGACTCGACCGCTCCGATGCTCGGCGCGCGCCGGAAGCGGCGAAGCGCGCGAATAAAGCGCTCGGCAGCGTCTTCTCCGCCGCGAATCTGCAAGCCCATCACGCCGCCGAAACCGTGCATTTGGTTCGCCGCAAGGCCGTGCTGCGGATGGCTTTGCAGCCCGGGATAATGCACGCATTCAATCGCGGGATGCGATTCCAGCGTTCGCGCGAGGCGCATGCCGTTCTCGTTGTGCCGCTGCACCCGCAATGCGATCGTTCGCATGCCGCGCAGCAGCAGCCAGGCATCGTGCGGCGACATGATCCCGCCCAGCATCGTCGATCTCTTCCAAATCCGATCGATCAGCTCCGTGCTGCCGGCGAGAGCGCCGGCGAGCAGATCCGAGTGACCGCCCAGCGATTTGGTGGCGCTGTGCATGACGAGATCGATGCCCATCTCGAGCGGACGCTGGTTGACCGGTGAGGCGGTCGTATTGTCCACGATCGTCATCGCTCCGTGCTTGCGCGCGATCGCGGCGACCGCACGCAAATCCGTGATGCGCATCACCGGATGGCACGGCGTTTCCAGGACGATCAAGCGCGTGCGCGGAGCGATCGCCGATTCGAACGCCTCGGGGTAGCGCTGGTCTACGAACGTCACCTCGACGCCGAAGTCGCGCATGACGCTGGTCAAAAACGCTTGCGTGCCGGCGTAGACGTGATCCTGGCATATGACGTGATCGCCGCTCTTGACGAGCGTCAAAATCGCCGTGCTCATGGCAGCCACACCCGACGCCAGAAGCAGCGCCGCCTCGCCGCCTTCGAGTGCGGCAACGACCTGCGCTGCCCGGGCCGTCGTCGGATTGCCGTCGCGCGTGTAAAAGCGCGTTGGGCGCGAACCGCTCGATCGTTCCAGGAATTCGCCGGCAGTCGCCGCCGAGAAATTTGCGGTCTGGTAAATCGGCGCAACCACGGCGTTGTCGTCTCCGTGATCCCAATCGGCATAGAGCGCCAGCGTATCGATTGACGTCATGCTTTTTCCCTCGACCCTCACAGCGTCATTATCCCCCGCCCGACCGCGCGCACGTGCCCGCCGACGTCGATGCTCTCGCTGCCGTACTCGCCGCGAATGCGTACGTGGAGCAAACTACGCCGGCCCATTCGCACGCCTTGCTCGCTTACGAATGACGTTCCGTCGCTCGCCGGCGCCAGTCCGTATCGCATCATGTAGGCTGCAAGGGGCCCCGTAGCGCTGCCCGTTGCCGGATCCTCTGCGATGCCGCTATGGCCAAAAACGCGCGAGTACGCTCCATCGGGCGTTGGCGTAAAGATCATGATGCACACGAGATCGTCGGTCAACTGCATCTGCGAACGGTGCGCGGCATCGGGCCACGCGCGATCGACGGCGTCTTTGTCGCGCACGGGGACGTACAGCGTGGGATTCCCCGCGCTCAAGACTTCGCACGGCAGCCCCGGCAGAAGATCGTAGTCTTCCAGACCCGCGGCGTGCGCGGCGCAGACGCGGTCCACTTCCTGGACGTGCGAAATGCGCGGAGTAGAAAGCCAAACCAGCGGCGATTCGCCGTCGTCGATCCGTATGGGGACAAGCCCCACTTGCTCTTCTACCGCGAATGCGCCGTCCTGCGCTCCGGCGTGCCCCGCACTGCGCAGCGCAAATGCCGCGCCGATCGTCGGGTGTCCCGCGAACCGCATCTCCGTTCCCGGCGTAAAAATGCGCAGCCGCGCGATGCAATCGGCACGCTCCGAAGGCAGTACGAAGACGGTCTCGCTCAAGTTGAGTTCGCGCGCGATGCGCTGCATCAGATCCACGCGCAGCGCATCGGCCTGTAAGAATACCGCAAGCGGATTCCCCGCGAGCGGAACGTCGGTAAAGACGTCGAGCAGCTGATAGGGCAGCTCCGTCGCGGCGGTTATCATACGGCCTCGAAGATCGCTTCGATCTCGACTGCGGCGTTTCGAGGCAGCTGCGCCACGCCGATCGCCGATCGCGCGTGCTCGCCGTTATCGCGGCCCAGCCGCTCGACGAACAGATCGGAAGCCCCGTTTATGACCGAAGGGTGTTCGGTAAAATCCGGCGCGCTGTTGACGAAACCGAGAACTTTGACCGCGCGCAGGTGTTCGTGCGCGTAACCCGCTGCCGCGAGCGATCCCAGGATGTCCTCGGCGGCTTCACGCGCACCGCGGTAAGCCTCTTCCGCAGTCACGTCCGCTCCGACTTTGCCGGCGACGTTCTTGGAAACATGCCCGGAAACGAAGAGCGAGTTCCCGGCGCGCCGCACCGGCACGTAGTTTCCTCTCTGGACCAAGTTTGACATTGGCACTCCCCACAAGGTATTGTTTGGACCTTACACCAAGACTAAACGACAACATTGGCACCACTGTCGAGAGCCAATTTATGATAAACCGGACTCAAATAGCAGCAAACGTGCTTGCCGACCATCTGGGGCATTGGCAGACCGGGCGCGGTCCGCTCAAGGTGCGCCTGAAGAATGCCCTGGTCGAGCTGGTGCTCAGCGGCGCGCTCGTAAACGGCGATCGATTGCCGCCCGAGCGCGGTCTCGCATCGGCCCTGGCGGTGAGCCGCAACACCGTGGTCGCCGCATACGATCTGCTGCGCGAAGAGGGCTATCTGGCTACGCGCCGCGCGAGCGGAAGCACCATTCAATTTGCAGATGCGGGCAAACGCGTGCACGAGCGGCGCACCCACGCGATTGAGAGCACCTACGGCATTAACAACGGTAGCCAAGGCGGAGGCGCGATCGATTTTGCCGTTGCCGATATCGCGCTCGCGGCGCCGTTCGAGCGCTACGTTCGTGAGTTTACGCCGCTGCTGCATCGTGAATCGTACGGAGCGTACGGGCTGGCGGAACTGCGCGAGGCGATCGCCGCGTATTACGATGCGCGCGGCGTGCCGACGTCGCCCGACGAGGTCCTCATCACCAACGGCGGACAGCAGGCAATCAGTTTGGCGGTATCGCTGTACGTTCAGCGCGGCGATGCGGTTGCAGTGCAGAATCCGACGTTCTTCGTCGCGCTCGATGCGCTTCGCATGGCCGGCGCGCGCCTTACCGCACTGCCCGAGCGCGCCGCCGAGAACGTGCTGCGCGAAACGTTCATCCATGGCGCGACACGGCTTGCGTACGTTATTCCGACGCATCAGAATCCTACCGGCTATACTATGCCGGCGGCCGAACGCAAGAGCATTGCAAAGATTGCCGACGATCTCGGCATACCGGTCCTCGAGGATCAGGTGCTCGACGAATTGACGTACGACGGCGAAGCCCCCGCACCGATCGCGTCGTATTCACGCGGCGGGACGATCGTATGCGCCGGCTCGCTAAGCAAAGTCTTCTGGTCTGGCCTGCGCGTCGGCTGGGTGCGCGCGCCGGCGGCGGTCATCGCACGCTTGGCGCGCATAAAAACGGTTACGGACCTGGGCAACAACATCATCTCTCAGAGCATCGCGCTCCCGGTGTTTCGCGACTTCGATGCAATCCGCGCCTACCGGCGCGCCGAGCTGCGCGAGAAACTGCGCTTTGCAACGGCACTGCTCGACGAGCATCTGCCGGATTGGAAGTACAACACGCCTGCGGGCGGCTTTTGCTTGTGGCTGACCGTACCCGTTGCCGACGTGCGTCCCTTCGTGCAGATTGCGCGCCGCTTCGGCGTAAACATCATCGCCGGGACGAGCATGGCCATCGACGAATCCGCCGTAAACAATCTGCGCTTGGTCTTCAGCGGCCCGATGGAAACGACACGGGAGGGCATCCACCGGCTCGCGCGCGCGTGGCAGGCGTTTACCGCGCGCGGTTTTGCCGCCCCGCCCGCCGTGAAAGAGTTGGTTGTTTGATGTTTGACGTTCCCTTGGACGTGCTGCGTCGGCGTACGAGCGAGAAGTGGACGGCGTACCCGCCCGACGTGCTGCCCGCATGGGTTGCGGAAACCGATTTCAATCTCGCCCCGCCCGTGCGCCGCGCATTGGACCACGCGCTGGACCTGGGCGATACCGGCTATGCCTTTCCCGGCGCATTGGCGCACGCGTTCGCCGAGTTTGCGCTCGCCGAATTCGAATGGTGCATATCGCCCGAGCACGTTTTCCAGGTTCCGGACGTCATGGCGGGCATCACGCAGGCGCTGCTCGCGTTCACCGAGCGCGGCGCGCGCGTGGTCATCAATCCGCCGGTATACGCGCCGTTCTTCGAAGTGCTCAAGACGCACGAACGCGCTGCGGTGCACGTGCCGCTCGTGCGGGATCAATCGGCGCGCTGGCATCTGGACTTCAACGGCTTGGAAAAGGCTTTCGCGAACGGAGCAAGCGCGTACGTCATCTGCAGCCCGCACAATCCCGTCGGCCGCGTATGGAGCCGGGCGGATCTGCGGCGCGTGTGCGAACTTGCGCGGCGCTACGGCGTGACGGTGATTGCGGACGAGATTCACGCTCCGCTCACGCTGCCGGGCGCGCAATTCGTTCCGCTGCTCGCGACCGCTTCGCCGGACGTGCGCTGCGTCTCCGTCATGTCCGCGTCGAAGGCGTGGAACTTGGCCGGCCTCAAATGCGCCGTGACGATCGCGGGCACAAACGAGGTTCGGGACGCACTTCGCTCACATTTGCACGCCATTCCAACGGAGATCGAGTCGCGGGTCGGCCATCTGGGCGTGCAAGCCTCCATCGCGGCGTTTCGCGAAGGGCGGGAGTGGCTGCACGAGCTTGTCTCGCACTTGGATCGCAATCGCACGCTGTTGATGGATTTGCTGCGCGAGCGCATTCCCGCTGCGCGCTGCGCAGCGCCGGAAGCAACGTATCTTGCTTGGATCGATTGCGGTGCACTCGGTATTGCGGGTGAGCCGGCACGCCATTTTCGCGAACGCGGTCGCGTCGCGCTGGAGCCCGGCGCTAAGTACGGCGCCGGGGGTAAAGGCTACGTCCGATTGAACTTCGGAACGTCGAGCCGGATCTTACGCGACATCGTAGGGCGAATGACGCCGTAACAGCGGCAGCACAAGCGGGGAGAACTGGATGCCTTTCAGATACCGGGCCCGCCGTCCTGCGCGACCGTTACCGCGATTACCACTGCCGAACGTTTCCGTCAAGGCATGATGGTTCGGACACAGCAACCGCAAGTTTTCGGGCCGGTTATTTCGCGCGTTACCGTCGATGTGATCGACCTGTAACGGTACGCGCCGGGTACGCGGATTGCGCTCGTTCCAACCGCAAATGCTGCATCGCTCGCCAGCCATTTCAATGAGATACCGGCGAATATGCAGTGACGGTTTGTCAAAAGACGTCGTCGTACCCTCGATCTCGCCGCGAAGCCATTTTTCGATGTACTGTTCATGCTGGTACTCGAACTGACACTTGAGCGAGCAATACAGCGACGCGTTCTTCTTCACCGAATTGCCGCACACGTCACGGCGGCACTTTGCTTTCACCCGCATGCGAACATACGTTCGATGGCGAAGCCAGATCTCCTTTGTGTAAGCAAAAAAGAAGATCGCGAACAAGCGCGATCTCTTCTCAACATTTCAGTGGAGCCGACGGCCGGACTTGAACCGGCGACCTGCTGATTACGAATCAGCTGCTCTACCAACTGAGCTACGTCGGCGTGGGGACCCGCATAGGTTCGCGGCGCCGGGTGCCGCACCTGCCGGCCTAGCCGTAGAGCTGAATAACGCGCGCGCCCGAGCCAATCTCGCCGGTGCGCTGCAGGATGGACACGAACGCGTTCCACTGCTGCGGCCGGTAGAAGAAATAGCCTTGGGCGTGTTCGCATTTGAGCGACCGCAGGAACTCGTACTGCGACTCCGACTCGATGCCTTCCGCGATGATGCGCAAGCCCAGCGTGTTGCCGAGCGTGGCGATCGCTTTGACGATGCCCTGGTCGTACGAGTCGATCGCGACGTCGTCGATGAAGCTCTTGTCGATCTTGATCGCGCTCACCGGCAGACGCTTGATATAGCTCAGCGAGCTGTAACCGGTGCCGAAGTCGTCCACGACGACGTTCACCTTCATCTTGGCGATGCGCTTGAGCGTCTCGAGCGCCAAGTCGTTCAGCACGACGTTCTCCGTGACTTCCAAGTCGAGCGCTTCGGCCGGCAATCCGGTTTCGGCGAGTACCGCTCCAAGCGTCGCTGCCAAATCCTGTTCGTAGAAATCGCGCGGCGAGAGATTGACGCTGATGCGGAAATCGCTTGCGCCGTCGCGGCGAATCCGCGCCGCGTTCATGCACGCTTCGCGCAGCACCCAGCGGCTGATGTCGACGATGACGCCGGTTTCTTCTGCAATCGGAATGAACGTCTGCGGCGAGAGCTCGCCGAGCAGCGGATGCTGCCAGCGAATAAGGGCCTCGGCGCCGATGATCCGGCGGGATGCCAGGTCGACGATCGGCTGGTACATCAGGTTGAGTTCGCCGCGCGAGAGCGCCTGACGCAAGTCTTGCTCCAGACCCATGCGTTCGAGCACGTGCGCGTGCATCGTTCCGTCGTAGAACTTGGCGTTGTTGCGTCCGGCCTCTTTCGCGCGGTACATGGCGGAGTCGGCGAACGCGATGAGTTCGTCGGCGGTCTGCGCGTTCTGCGGGAAGATGCTCGCGCCCAAACTTGCGGTAACAAACAGCTCGCGGCCGTCAAGATCGAACGGTTCGGCAAAGGCCTGGAGCACGTCCATCGAGATCGCCGCAACGGTTCGTTTATGTTTGATGCCGTCGACGACGATGACGAATTCGTCACCGCCCGGACGGTAAATCTGCGCGCGATTGTCGATGCGGGCTTGCATGCGGTGCGAGACTGCGCGAAGCAGTTCGTCGCCCACACGGTGGCCCAGCGTGTCGTTGATATTCTTAAAGCGATCCAGGTCGACGAACAGCACGGCAACCGACTCGTGATTTTGCAGCGCATGCTCCAGATGCGCCGGGAGGCGTTCTTCGAGCGCCATGCGATTCGGCAGACCCGTCATGACGTCTTGGCGCGCCAGCTCCGCAAAACGCTCGGCGTTCGCACGCACTTCCGTGACGTCCAGCATGACGCCGATCGCACCGATGACGCTGCCCTGCGCGTCGCGCAGCGGTTCGACGTCGTTCTGCAGCCAGCGATCGCGCAGACGCGTTTCGTACGAAACGGCCTCGCCCGCAAGAACGCGCTGCACCTCTTTGACGCACGCGAGTTTTTGCTCGTTGCCGGCGAGCAGCGTCTCGAACGGCGCCCCGACGAGCCTTTCCTCGGAAAGGTTGTGTTCGCTCAGTCCCGCGCCCGCGACCGACGTGATCTTCATGTCCAAGTCGACGGTGAAGAGCACGGCCGGAATCTGAGAGAGGAGCAAACGCAGCCGCCGCTGTTGATCCTGCGACTCCATCTCCGCTTGGATGCGCTGCGAGACGTCGCGCAGATAGACGAGCACTTCGTCGCGCGCGGGCTGAAGGCGAATCTCGATCCAGCGTTTGCTCGCACGGAAGTATTGAAGACGCTCGACGGGCTCGCGATTCGCCGCGGCGCGCTTCATCTCGGGCAGCAACTCCGAAGCGAGCGGGTCGAGGATGTCCTCCAGCCGCTTGCCGATGAGCTGGTCCGCGCTGCGGTCGAAAATATTTTCGGCACGCTCGTTGACGTGCGTGAACCGGTATTCCGTGTCCACGATGAAGAACGCGTCGGGAATGCTCTCGAGAATGCTGTACCGTTTCTCGATGAGCGTCCGCATCGAAGCGCGGCGACTTTCGAGCCAGATGGATACGCCGGCGGCAACTATCGCCGCTATCGCCAGCGCTATTGCTGCGTAGAGTATCACAGCAAGCCTCGGCGGTGCATTTCGTCGCGCAGTCCGGCGCGCGATCGCACGCCGAACGCGGCATAGATCCCTTCGAGTTGTTTCTCTATAGTAAACGTACTGCGGCTAAACCGCCGAGAGAGTTCGTCGTTGTCCAGCCCTTGACAGTGCGCGATCGCGATCTGACGCTGGGTCGGGGTAAGGCCTTGTACTTCAGCGCCCGGAGCGCGGGCCTGCCGATTGTTGAGCCGCTCCGCAAACGCGCAGCGCGGGAACTTCGCCGCGTGAACGCGACCAGTCTCGAGCCACCGCGCATCGTGTGTCAGATCGTGCAACGCATCGGCTACCATTGCCGCACGGAAATCGTGGTCGATTGCCGCAAAGATCTCGTAGGCTTCCTGCAGCGACCGGACAGCCAGGTCGGTATTGCCGAGCATTGCCTGCACGCGGCCCGCGGCATACTTTTGATGCGCGGTGTTTCGGCGCGGATCGTGCGATGCTTCGTTCGCGGGGTTCAGGCCATGCGCGCCAAGTTCAATATAGGTCGAGACATAACGCTGCGCGTGACCGAGGTCGATCGGTGCGAATAGGACCGCCAGCGTGATGAGCGCTGCGCGTTCTTCATCGCGTGTCGCGTGCCAGTCAAGAGAGCGCGCGATCGCGTGAGCCTCGTGGAGCTCCTCCGCTGCCCAAGCTTCGTTTCGATTGAGGCGCGCGACATATGCGCGGTCCACATGGGCCATGACTTTCCAGGCTAGGGAAGGAGCAACGTCCTTCGAGTCCTTGAAGAGCCACTGAGCGCGTGCGGAGTCTCCCCGCAGGAAGGCGTACCATGCCAAGCCGCGCAGGCAGAGGAATCGGTAGACGGCGATCTCCGCGGTCCACTCGATCGTATCGAACGCCGCTTCCGCTTCGCGCTCGACCTCCGAGTCAAGCAGTTCCCAGCCGAACCCGAGCATTGGCTGTAATGTCATCGCCACATTGGCCAAACCACAGCGGTAGCCGTGTTTCTGGTAGACGTGCATGCATTCCACGAAGTCACGCATTGCTGCGCGATAATCTTCGAGTCCGATGTGCATCCAAGCGCGCAGGTTGAGTGCGTTGAAGCTGAGCGCCGGATCCACGGATCGCATTGCGAGAGCCAAGTTTTCGTTCTGCGGATCGTACTCGCGCCGATTCCAGCTCAGCCGTGCGCGGGCATAGGCGATTTCATTTTTTCTGCCTTCGCTCGCGCCGGATAGCGCCTTTTCAGCGCTTTCTAGCATCGCTTCTGCCGTATCGAAGTTGCGGGCCCTCATATATGCCCGAGCGGAAGCGATGAGGTATCCGACTTTGCCGTCAGGTGACGTAAACGCGTCTGCGTTAGCAGCCAGCTCTTGGAGTGCCGCGATAGCATCGCGGGCGGCCAATATCTCCGCCCGGAGGAGGAGGGCTTGCTCTCCGAACGGTGCCGGCCACTCTGCACAACCGGCCAGCAGTTCCAGAGCGTCCTCTCGGCGGGCGCGGAGGTCAGCCTCCCGCGCTCTTTCGAGCAGATCGGCTGCCTGCGGACCCGTCACCGCATTAATGCCTTGCATCTATATGTTGCCCCGCTCTAGTCCGCGATGCTTCCTGCTGCGGTCGTTTGGCCGCCTGTTACGGTGACCGTCGGACCCGTGAACGACTGTCGCGAAGCGTTGCTTGCGCTCTCGCCAGACGCCGTTACCGTACGACCGACGGCCGTCGTATAACTGTTGTAGACAACAAGTGTATATGTGCCTGAGCGCAATGTCCCGATCACAAACCGCCCCTTGTCGTCGGTCCAGTCGGTGTTGGCAACTGAACCGTCTTGCGCAACGGCCACCACCGTGGCGTTTGAAACCGGGCTCCCATTGGGATTCAAGACATGGCCCTTGACCTTGCCCATGTCATCAATCGGTGCCACAAAGAGCGCCGGCCGAGCCAATGCATTTCCGGCTGAATCCAATGCCAGAGATTCGAAGGCGTTGAAGTCGAGGCGAACCGCGTTAGTGTGATCGACGGGTATCGAGAACGGCTGGGTCACGAGAATGTCGACCGCGGCAGGACCGTCACTGCTGGTAACGGTTGAAACGCCGGCACCTAAACTACTCGCGCTTGCAACGTTCACCAGGAAGGTCAATGGCGCACGCTGCTCGCCTTCAAACTTGACGCCGCTGCTGGGCAGGTCGACGACAAGGCGCAGCTGTTGGTATTCGTTGCGGGCTACGTTTGCATTCGCAACCGACTCGCCGCTATCATCTTGATGCGCCAGCACGTTAACTATGCGAGGCTCATCGTAGGACGCGAGCACAGTTACCTGCCCGTTCTCGACAGCATCGATCTCGCGGATGCCAAGATCCAAGCGCTTTAGCGTTCGACCCGAGATATCTGGAGCAGCATCGCCGAGCAATACGTTGAGCCGCGTACCGCTGGGACCGCCGCCGACATCCATCGGCTTCATGATGTTGGGAACATTCGGGCCCGCCTGAGGCACCTGCGCCGCAGGGTTAGCATGCGATCCGCACGCCGTCAGTCCCAATGCGGTTGCTATCGCGCAGACGCGTAGTGCAACATGTTTCATGTTCGCCCCGTCCCCCTAGTCGCCAATCGTTCCGGCGGAAGCGCTGCTTCCAGCGGTGACTGAGACCGATGGACCGTAGAATCCCTGAGAGTTCGAACTCTGCCCAGACGCGTAGATTTTATAGCCGGCAGCGTTTGTGTAGGCGTTGTATATCACCAACTGGTAGGTGTCGGCCGACAGAGCATGCACGTTGAAATTACCGTTTGCGTCCGTTGTAGCGGAGTTGACCGCATTACCGTTCGATCCGACTGCCACGATGGTCACGTTCTGCACTGGTGCTCCCCAGGCGTTCGTAATCGTGCCGTTGATTTGGCCAGGCATGTTCGCGGCCGAGAGCGTCGGGCGTACAATGATGTTACTGCCATTCACGCCGAGCGACTCGGTAAGGTTAAAGTCGGACGCAATCGCGGCGTTACCCGTGGACTGAACCGTCAACGGCGCATTTACCGTCACGTCGATTGCATTGGCATACGCCGCATCGGCAGTCGTCGTCGTGTTGTTGCCGACGCCGTACGAGCTCTTTGAATATCCGCCACTAAACTTCACGGGCATCGTCGTGCCATCCGCGAACACCGCTTGAGTGCTGCCGAGGTCGATAACGTAACGAAGTTGCGCATATGTTTGCGCCGGAACACTCGTCTGCGTCATCCAGTTCGTGCTGCCGTTTTGATACTGAAGCAGGTCCATCTGCGCAGGAGTAGGTGCACTGCCGAGAACGACGGTTTGGCCGTTGGTGATTGCGTCGATCTCCCGCACGCCGATAACGAAATGAACGAGAGTCTTGCCATTCAGTACCGGCGCAGCGTCTCCGAGCGCGGTACTGAGCAAGCCGCTTGGACCGCCGCCAACGTCCATCGTATGACGGAGCGGCGGCGCCTGTAGCGCAGGCCCCGTTGTCGACGGCGTGCGCACAGTGCTCGACGGAACGCTATGCGCTCCTTGCATGGAGCACCCAGCAATCCCGAAAGCCAATACAAAAACAACGGCCTTCATAAAGCGATCCCGCACCGTGGCCTCTCCCCTCGCGCCATTCCGCGGCGCGTACAAACGTTTTCAGCGCTTTAACGCTATGGTCATTATACTGCTCGGCCAAGCGAAGGCTAGAGTAAATGTTAGGCCAAGAGACTCAACTTCAAGGCTTGCTCGGTAAATGCTCTGTAAAGAACGCGTTAGGGCGTCACCCACGTTACGCTCGAACACCCTCATTTCGGGGGGCGCTCAGGAATTTTACGAGCTAAAGGCTCGTTTCATCCGCTCCGCCAGAAGGGCGTTCGGGTATGCGCCGGCATGGTGCAGCGCCGCTTCAAGCCAGCGCGCCTCCTTTGTGATTCCGAATAGTGCCTCCGCCGCCAGCATGGCTCGAAAGGCAAAATTGAAGTGTGCAAATGTGCCGTAGGCATCCGTCAACAGCCGGATAGCCGACGGGCCCCTTCCAAGCGTCGCCTGAATAATGCCGTCTGCATAATGTAGAGACGCAAACAGGCGCCGGGGCTCGTGCGAGACCTCGATTCCGGCGTCGAGCGCGTGCGCCTGAAGCCCACTGTAGGCCGCCAGCAAGCGCTGAGCCTCAGAAACGTCTATCGGCACGAGCAATATCGCGGCGGTGAGCAGAGCGTTTTTTTCCTCCAGCCGCGTCGACGCCCAATCCACTGTGCTCGCAAGCGCCTGTGCCTGCTCTAACTCGTAACGTGTCATAGGTTCATCGCCGTTCAAGCGCCCAACGTACGCATGATCCGTATGCGCCATAACCAGCCAGGCCCGCGAAGGCGCCGCACGCTTCGCGGTATCAAAAAGATGATAAGCCTTTTCCGAATCGCCCGCCAAAAATGTGTGCCAGCCAAGGCCTCGTAGGCACAGGAAGCGGTACAGTTCGAGGTCCGGCGTCCAAGGCATCGACTCAAAATTGCGGCGCGCCTCTTCACCTGCTTGGATATCGGCGATCTCCCATGCCAACCCGAGTACGGAGTGCAAGGTTCGCGCTATAACGCGCATTTGGTACGCAGACGGGTTACATTCGTACAAACGCAAGCACTGAATGAGGTCGCGCGCCTGCGAGCTGTAATCCTCGAGCCCGCAGTGCATCCATGCGCGCAGATTTAGCATGTTCAAGCGCAACGCCGGGTCGGCTGCCCGCATGGCGTCGGCGATATCTTGATTATTCGGGTCGTATTCTCGTTGTTGCCAAGACATATAGGCGCGATTAGAAGCGACCAAACGGCGGTTCTCGTCATCGCCATCTTTTAAAAGTATTTCTGCCCGGCGAATCGCAGCCCGGGCTAACCGCAAATTTCTCGCGGCCATGTAGGCGCGGGCACTTATGAGGAGCGCTCCTATGCGTGCATCGTAAGTTTCGAACGCTCCTTCGTCCTCGGGCAGTGCGTCGAGCGCTGCAATAGGGTCTCGCACGAACAGCATCTTTGCTCGCAGCAGCAACCCGCGTTCGTTATAAGGAACGGGCCAGTCTCCACACCCTTCGAGCACTTGCAGCGCCTCTTCGCTGCGCGCCTGCCGGTCGAGTTCCGCCGCGCGCGCCAGCAGATCTGCCGCTGAATAATCCGCGCTCGGCAATTAATTAGCACCCAGGCGTCGCGCTATAGCGCTCTTGGGAAATGCGGCGGCGTGCGTGCATGCTGCATTGAACCACCGCGTTTCACCCGTAAGCGCCAGCAGCGCCTCCGCGGCGAGAGCAGCGCGAAAAACGAAGCCAATTTTCACAAAGATCTTGTAGGCGTCCTCGATCATACGCGCTGCCACTCTGTCGTTACCGTGGAATTGCTCTACGCGGCCTTCGGCATAATTACGGTAGGCACGCGTACGGCGAGGTTCGTACGAGGCGTCAATCGCCTCTCGCAAACCATGCGGCTGAATTTGATGATAAATCGAAAGATATCGCTTGGCATCGTCGGCATCCGTTGGCGCGAGCAGTGCTGCTAGAGAAAGAAGCGCCATGTGTTCTTCATTTCGCGTTGTCTGCCAGTCTACCGTGGACGCGATGGCCTGTGCGGCTTTAATATTGTCCCTGCTTGCGGCACTATCCGAATCGAGAGCGGCCATGTAGGCGCAATCCTCGTGCGCTAGGGCGCGCCATGCCGCCGACGGTCCTTCCCATTTACATTTTTCAATTAGTGTTTGGCTGTTAGTCCTGTCGCCACCCAAAAACGCGCACCAGCCAAGGCCACGGAGAACAATGAAGCGGTATACCTGCAACTCGGGCGTCCACGGAAATTTCTCGTACAGACGAGCAACATGCGCGGCGGCTTCGACATCGTACAGTTCCCAAGCAGCGATGGCGACAGTTTGAAGCGTAATTGCGATGCTGCGGATACGACACAACTCGCCATATTGCGCATATAATGTCAGGCAATCGTGCAGGTCGGACATTTGAAGGCGGAAGTTCTCCTCGCCTGCGTGCATCCATGCACGCAGGTTTAGCGCAAAAACACGCAGAGCCGGATCTGGCGACTGCAGCGCATACGACAGATCGTCGCTCGCCGGGTCGTATTCCCGCCGCTGCCACTGCATATATGCGCGTAGATAGGCGAGCCAATGTCGATACTCGGCTTTTTCATCGGGTATTTGTGCGGCTGCCATTTCAAGCATCTTCTCAGCAGCGCGCGCATTGCGCGTTACCGAATAAGCACGGAAAGACGCCAAAAAGTAGCCGATGCGCCCGCGTAGCGTCGTAAACATGCTCGCGTCTTCCGGCAGTTCATCGAGCGCCGCGATTGGGTCGCTCACCGCCATGATCTCCGCACGCAGCACCAGCCCACGTTCATTATAAGGGACGGGCCAGTCTCGACACCCTTCGAGGGCTTGCAGCGCCTCTTCACTGCGAGCCAGCCGGTCGAGTTCCGCGGCGCGCGCCAGCAGGGCCACCGGTTCGAGCTCGGAGTTAGTCATGGTACATCGCCGCTACGCGCACAAACGTCTCGAAACCACGCTATCTGGATAGGATTCCGCGTGGCGCCGCGCTGCTTCGAGCCATCGTTCCTCGTGCGTGATCTCGAACAATACGTGCGCGATGAGCAGCGACCGCCACTCGAATTCCATAGGCGCAAATACGTTGTATGCGTTTTCGAGCAAGTGCGCGCTCAGGCGCAGGTTTCCTAAGCGTTGCTGAATACGAGCATCAACATAGTTCTTCAGCGCTTGACTTCGGCGCGTGTCGTGAGAGCCTTCGACATTCTCCCTACGCCCGTGAGGGTGCAACGCCCCATGTATAGTGAGGTAGCGCTGCGCATCATTCGGATGTTCTTGCGCAAGCAGAACAGCGAGAGCAAGTAGCGCTTCATGCTCGTCGTCACGGGTGTTTTTCCAATCCGCTAACTCGGCACTTGCTCGCGCACAACGCAGCGCTTCCACCTCAAGAGCGCGATTACCGGACAAGCTAGCGAAATACGCTTGGTCAGTATGCGCGAAGGTTTTCAGCGCCGCCGATGTCGAGCTTTCAGATAATTCCTCTTGCACGTACTGGTTGGTGGCTGACTGGTCGCCTTGCAGGAACGATAGCCAGCTCAACTGGCGTAAGCAGAAAAATCGCTGAAAAGCGAGCTGCGGGACCCATGATATGGCATCAAAGAGTGGGACCGCGTCCAAGCATGCGTCGAAGTCAGCGATCTCCCACGCAAATCCGAGAGCTGCCCGTAACGAAATGGCGATACTTCTTACGTCGATTAGATCGGTATGCCGACGGTAAAGAGCCAGGCATTGACGCAGGTCAGTGAGCTGGCCCCGATAGTCTTCAAGGCCGCCGCGCATCCATGAGCGCAGATTCACTGCGTGGAACTTCCATGAGATGTCCGGAGATTCTATTGCAAGCGCGAGGTCCGGATCATCGGGGTCGTATTCGCGCAACGACCACCGTATGCGGGCACGAAGGTACGCAACGACAAACCGTTGCGGATCGGTCGCTCCCGATAGCATCGTCTGGGCGGCACGAAGAGTTTTTTCTGCGGCGCGCCAATTGCGCGTCCCAATGTACGCCTGTGCCGAGGCAATAAAATATCCAACGCGACCTTCGTGGGTGGTGAACGCCTCTACGTCGTCGGGCAATCCATCCAAGGCTGCAATCGCGCCGCGCGTTAGCCTCAAAACACTCGCGCGCAGCAACAAACCGCGCTCGTTATAAGGAACGGGCCAGTCGCCACACCCTTCGAGCACTTGCAGCGCCTCTTCGCTAAGAGCGCGCCGATCGAGTTCCGCCGCGCGCTCGAGCAGTTCGGCGGCCTGCGCTTCAGTCGTTATCGTGAAACGTTCCCCGCTTCGCCGAGGCGTCCAGTTCGAGATCGTCCATGTAGTAATACACGATCTTGCGATCGTCAAAGCCCACCTTCGCCAGTTCTCTGCCGCCGACGGTCACGACCTCGTGGATGTGACCGGTCTTGCCGGCGTAGGCGTAATTGACCGCAGTATAGTTTGGGTCACCCTCCTTCGGCTTGGGAGTGGCCTTGACGCCGCGCAGCGGGGTGTTATGACGATGCATACGAACTGGTGGTTCCTTCGGAGGGCCTCATGATCATTGAATACCGCGGAAAGCGTCCGCGCGTGCACCCCTCGGCCTTTGTCGCGCCGACGGCCGTGCTCATCGGAGACGTCGAGGTCGGCGAGGAGTCGAGCATTTGGTTCGGTGCCGTACTCCGCGGCGACAACGGTCCCATTCGGATCGGCGCGCGCACGTCCATCCAGGACAACTCCGTGCTGCACGTGAGCGAGCATGGCCAGACCATCGTCGGAGACGACGTGACGGTCGGCCACTGCGCCGTCATGGAGGACTGCCGCATCGAGCAGTTTGCCTTGATAGGCAGTAACGCCGTGGTACTGGGCGGAGCCGTCGTCGGTGAGCGCTCGCTCATCGCGGCCGGCAGCGTGGTGGGCGAGCGCGCGCAGATTCCGCCCGGCGTGCTGGCCGCCGGCTCGCCGGCCAAGGTGAAAAAGCCCATCGAAGGCGAGGCGGCGCGCTGGATCGAGATCAGTGCGTCGGAATATGTAACGCTTTCACGCTCGTACATGGATGAGGGCGTCGGTTCCAGAATACCTTAGGGTGAACACCGCTAACGATCTCACAATCCGCGCGGCCACGGTCAACGGCTCGGGGAGCCAATCGGCGAACCTCGTTTTGACCAACGCGATCTTCCGCATGGGGATCCCGGTCGCACCCAAAAACGTCTTCCCCTCGAACATCGAGGGTCTGCCCACGTGGTTCGACGTCCGCGTCACCCCGCAGGGCTATCAGTGCCGCAGCCGCGACATCGACGTCCTCGTCGCCCTTAATCCGGCGACGTGGCATGCGGATGTCCGGGACGTGCGCTCGGGCGGTGTCATCGTTCACGAAGCATCGTACGCCGTCACGGGCGCAACCGCGCGCGAGGATGTGACGTATTATCCGGTGCCGTTCGCAAAGCTCGCGAAAGAGCACGTCAGCGACGGCGGCCTGCGCAAGTACCTCACGAACATGATTTACGTCGGCGTCCTCGCGCATCTTCTCGGCATTGAAGCCGCAACGATCGAAGCGGCGCTGCGCACGCAGTTCAAGCGTAAGCCCAAAGCCGTCGACACGAACATGGACGCAGTACGCCTGGGCATCGACTATGCCGCGAACAACCTCACGAAGAGCGATCTCTATCGCCTGCAGCCGATGAGCGGCAAGACCGAAGGCCTCATGCTCATGGACGGCAATAATGCGGCAGCGCTCGGTTGCGTCATGGGCGGCTGCACCGTCGCCGCGTGGTATCCGATCACGCCGTCCTCTTCGTTGTGCGAATCGTTCATTAGTTATTGCGATCGTTTCCGCGTCGACAAGGAAAGCGGCGAACGCAAAGCCGCCATCGTGCAAGCGGAAGACGAACTGGCGGCAATCGGTATGGTGTTCGGCGCGACGTGGGCAGGTGCGCGCGCGATGACGTCGACCTCGGGCCCGGGGCTCTCGCTGATGGCGGAATTCGCCGGCCTCGGTTACTACGCTGAATTACCGGGCGTGATTTTCGACGTGCAGCGCGCGGGCCCGTCGACCGGATTGCCCACGCGCACGCTGCAAGGTGACGTGAGCTTCGCGTACACGCTCTCGCACGGCGACACGAAGCACATCGTGCTTCTGCCGGGTACCGTTGACGAAGCATACGAGTTTTCGATGCAGGCGTTCGACTTGGCAGATCGTTTTCAGACGCCGGTGTTCGTGCTGAGCGATCTCGATCTCGGCATGAATCTGTGGATGTCCAAGCCGCTGGCCTATCCGGAAAAGCCGTTCGATCGCGGCAAGGTGCTCGACGCGGCCAAACTCGAGGAAGTGAAGTCTTGGGGACGCTACCGCGACGTAGAAGGCGACGGCATTCCCTACCGCACGCTTCCCGGCACCGAGCATCCGCTCGCGGGCTATTTCACGCGCGGTTCGGGTCACGACGAACAAGCCAATTACTCCGAGAATCCGGACGTCTATCGCAACAACCTCGACCGCCTCACGCGCAAGCACGATACGGCGCGCGCGTACGTGCCGCAGCCGATTGCCGAAGACTTGGGCCGCGACGTGGGCATCATCGCCTATGGCACGACTCATCACGCGGTGGTCGAAGCTCGCGATCGCCTGAGCGAGCAAGGCTTTCAAACGGATTA
>Ga0207664_10000792_pt1 | contig 21377 bp, 23 predicted proteins | sample LARL83metaG_FD_184349 | JGI IMG/M metagenome (GOLD analysis project Ga0207664, IMG submission 184349) | Corn, switchgrass and miscanthus rhizosphere microbial communities from Kellogg Biological Station, Michigan, USA - LAR L8-3 metaG... | ecosystem: Host-associated > Plants > Roots >... | reverse complement strand
TCTCGTGCACCGCCCGCTCCACCGGATGGCCGTCGAGGCCGAACACCTGCACGCCGTCGCGGGTGATCTCGACCACGTCGCCTTCGTCGAGGTACAGCATCCGGTGGGTGACCTGGATCAGCGCCTGCGCATCGGAACCGAGGAAGTTCTCGCCAATGCCGAGGCCGACCAGCAGCGGCGCGCCGCGGCGCGCCCCGACCACGCGGCCGGGCTCGTCGCGGCTGAGCACCGCGATCGCGTAGGCGCCTTCCAGTTCGCGCACGGTGGCCAGCACCGCCTCGCGCAGGCCCAGGCCCTGGTCGAGGTAGCGGTCGATCAGCGCGGCCATCACCTCGGTGTCGGTCTCGGAGGTGAACGCGTGGCCGCCCGCCTGCAGCTCGGCACGCAGGCTGGCGTGGTTCTCAATGATGCCGTTGTGCACGATGGCCACGCGGCCGGCGAGGTGCGGGTGCGCGTTCGCCTCGTTCGGCACGCCGTGCGTGGCCCAGCGGGTATGCGCGATGCCGGTGCCGCCGGGCAGCGGGTCGGCCAGGTACAGCGCCTCCATCTCGCGCACCTTGCCCTTGGCGCGCACGCGGCGGACCTGGCCGCCGTCCAGCACGGCCAGGCCGGCTGAGTCGTAGCCGCGGTATTCCAGCGCCTTCAGGCCGGCGATCAGCAGCGGCGCGACATCCCGCTGGGCGACGGCAGCAACGATTCCACACATCGACAGAACTTCCTTTGATGGATGCGGAGCCCCGGCTTCGCACGAACGGCCATTTTGACGGGGCCACATGAATTTTTGCTGCACCGGAACGGCACAGCGGCGGGCAAACCGCTCAGTCCACCTTGCGGCGCAGCCAGTTCAGCAGGTCGATGCGGGTGATCAGGCCGAGGAAGTCGTCGCCGTCGACCACGATTGCCACGTGGCCGCGCTCGAATACCGGCAACAGCGATTCGACCGGCGAACGCACGTCGAGCATCTGCAGGTTGGTCATCATCGCGGTCGACACCGGGTCGCGGAAGCGCGCGCCGTCGACATGCACGTGGATCAGCACGTCGGACTCGTCGACGATGCCGACCAGCTTCCGTCCGTCCATCACCGGCAGCTGCGACACGTCGTACAGCTTCATGCGGTTGTAGGCGGTGATCAGCAACTCGTTCGGGCCGACCACCACGGTGTCGCGCTGGGCGAACGGACGCAGCAGCAGGTCGCGCAGGTCGCCGTGCTGCTCGCGTTCGATGAAGCCGTTGTCGAGCATCCAGTAGTCGTTGTACAGCTTGGACAGGTACTTGTTGCCGGTGTCGCAGACCAGGGTCACCACGCGCTTCGGCGCGCTCTGCTCACGGCAGTAGCGCAGCGCGGCGGCGACCAGCGTGCCGGTGGACGAGCCGCCCAGGATGCCTTCCTTCGCCAGCAGTTCGCGCGCGGTGAGGAAGCTTTCCTTGTCGGAGATCGCGTAGGCCTTCTTCACCCGGGTGAAGTCGCTGATGCTTGGCAGGAAATCCTCGCCGATGCCCTCGACCATCCAGCTGGCGGACTTGGTCGAAAGCGTGCCTTCGTTGATGTACTGCGCGAGGATCGAGCCGACCGGGTCGGCCAGGACGAGTTCGGTCTGCGGCGAGTGCTCGGCGAAGAACTTCGACAGGCCGCTCAGCGTGCCGGACGAGCCGCAGCCGACGACGATCGCGTCGACCTTGCCGTCCATCTGCTCGAGGATTTCCGGCCCCGTGGTGGCGATGTGCGCGGCCGGGTTGTCGGGGTTGCCGAACTGGTTGATGAAGTAGGCGCCCGGCGTTTCGCGGGCGATCCGCTCGGCCATGTCCTGGTAGTACTCGGGGTGGCCCTTGGCCACGTCGGAGCGGGTCAGCACGACCTCGGCGCCCATCGCCTTGAGGTTGAAGATCTTCTCGCGGCTCATCTTGTCCGGCACCACCAGGATCAGGCGGTAGCCTTTCTGCTGCGCGACCAGCGCGAGGCCCAGGCCGGTGTTGCCGGCGGTCCCTTCGACCAGGATGTCGCCCGGGCGGATGCGGCCGTCCTTCTCGGCGCCCTCGATCATCGACAGGCCGATGCGGTCCTTGATCGAACCGCCGGGGTTGGCGCTCTCGAGCTTGAGGAACAGCTCGCACGGCCCGGTGCCCAGGCGCTGCGCGCGCACCATCGGGGTACGTCCGATCAATTCGAGGACACTCTGGTGGACCGTCATGGGGGCTCCGTCGCTTCGGGAGCAGCGTCGGGCGATACCGCCGCTGCAGGATCGCCATGATAACCGGTCGGCCCGGCCGGTCGCCGCAAACGCGGCGGCCCCGGCACCCTTCCCGATACAGGGAAGGGCCCGGGGCCGCGTTCATGTGAAACAGCAGTATCAGTGGATCAGATGCGCCCGATCCGTCCACATACGCTCGAGTCGCGCCTTGGCCAGCAGTTTCTCCTTCTTCATGCTGGCGAGAGTGACGTCATCGATGGGCAGTACGCCGATATCGGCGTCGTGCACCTTGCTGTCGAGTTCCCGGTGGTGCTGGTAGAGCCGCCGGAATTCGGCATCGGCCTTCATCAATGCCTCGACATCGTCACGCTGCTGGTTTTCAAACATGGTCCGACCTCCTCGCGAGTTGACGTGCGGATGCGACAGGAGGCATCCGCAGACGGTGAACGCATGCGCGCACCCCACCACCCACGCCGGATGACCGGGACGCAGGGGAAGCATGGAAACGTGGGATAAGCGCATGGTTCGGGTCAGTGACCCACAAGGCCTGGATGCCTCGTGGGGCTTTGACCCTACTCCCCCGCTCAGGGGGCTGCAAGCCTTTCGAGGACCCTTCACGGAAGCCCGGAGGTTTTCGTGAAAAAGCTGTCAAAACAGTATTTTACATTTGGCTGCGTATAGCCCGGGCGAACCCGGTCCGAAAGGTCGACAGGGCGCGCGAGGCGCCCTGTAGGGCGTGCCTCAGGGGTGCTGTTTCGACGTATCCGGGGTCGCCTTGGCCGGCTTGTCGGCGTCTTCCATCTGCGAACGCATCGCCTTGGCCGCCTGGGCGGCCAGCTCGGCCTGGCGACGGGCGGCTCTGGCCACCTTGCTCTGCGCCGCCGCCAGCTTTTTCGCGCGATCGGCTTCGGCACGCGCCTGCTCGGCGGCCTGCGAGTATTCCAGCCCCTGCGCCTGCAGCCGGGCGGATTCTTCCTGCGCCAGCTGGTATTGCAGGCGCTGGCGTTCCAGTTCGCGCCGCGCCAGTTCCGCATCGCGCCGGCTGTTCTCGAGCAGGATCTGGTCGTGCTCGCGATCGAGCTGGGTCAGCTTGATCTGGGCGTCCTGCAGTTGGGCTGCCGTCTTCGCCAGGTCGACCCGGCGTTCGGCCAGATACAGCGCGTGCGGCCGCTCGCGCGAACTGGCCTGGGCCAGCCGGTTGATCGCGTCGCGGGCGCGCGCCTGTTCGGCCTGCGCGTAATTGCCCATGCCGGGATCGTTGGCAAGCTGGTTGAGGCTGCCGGTCAGGCGGTTGATGTCGATGTCGTCCTGCCGGGCGTGTGCCGTGCCGAGGCTGGCCAGTGCCAGCGTGATCGCGGCAAGAATGGCAGTGGAGCGCTTCATGGCTGGCCTCCCTGGGAGTTCGCGGCAGGTTGCTGGACGGTGTCGGGCACGGTCTGGAAACCGTCGGCTGGCGGCGTGGACAGGATCGACGACGACGGCGCCGGCATGTCCTCGGTCGGCGGTGCGCTGGACGAGGGTTGTGCCGGGGCCGCGTCCTGCGTCCGGGCGGCTGCCGCAGCCTGTTCGCCCTCCTGACGCAGGCGGGTGTTTTCCTGCACCTTGCTCTGGATCTGCGCCCGTGCCGCGCCCAGGCGGGCCTTGGCCTGAGCCAGCTCGGCATCGGCCCGCGACTCTTCGGCCAGGCTCGCCGCATCGGCGTACTTGCGCTCGGCCATCGCCGCCTGCGCCTGCTGGAACTTGTCCTGCGCAAAGCCGAGGTCGACCGGCGCATAGTCCGCCGCGCCTGCATCGCGGGCCATCTGCAGCTGGTTCTGCGCCTGATTCATCGAGTCATTCGGCGGCGGTACCGAGGCGCAGCCGGCCAGCGTCAGGGCCAGCACCAGGATGGCCATGGCCGTGCGGATACGGCGCGGGGATCCGGCCGGCGGGGAAAAGATGTACATCACATTCCTCATGGTGTGTCGCAGCGTATTGTGGGCGGGCATAATCCATCATTGCAACGCGCATTTTCGCAAACAGGGGTCATTCGTGGACATCGGTTACTTCCTTAAGCTTATGGTAGACAAGGGCGCGTCGGACATGTTCCTGTCCACCGGCGCCCCGGTGAATATCAAGGTCGAGGGCAAGTTGTATCCGTTGGGCAATACCGGCCTTCCCGGCGGCATGGTCAAGAAGATCGCCTATTCGCTGATGGACGAGGGCCAGGTTCCGCAGTTCGAACGCGACCTGGAGCTGAACATGGCGCTGGCGGTGAAGGAAGCCGGCCGTTTCCGCATCAACGTGTTCAAGCAGCGCGGCGAAGTGGGCATGGTGATCCGCGCGATCAAGAGCGAGATCCCCAGCATCGACCAGCTGCAGCTGCCCGGCATCTTCCGTGACCTGATCATGGAGCCGCGCGGCCTGATCCTGGTGGTCGGCGCCACCGGTTCGGGCAAATCGACCACGCTGGCGGCGATGATCGACCAGCGCAACACCAATTCGTCCGGGCACATCCTCACCATCGAGGACCCGATCGAGTACCTGCACCGGCACAAGAAGTCGATCGTCAACCAGCGCGAAGTGGGGCTGGACACGCACAGTTACCACGAGGCGCTGAAGAACGCGATGCGCGAGGCGCCGGACGTGATCATGATCGGCGAGATCCGGGACACCGACACGATGGAGGCGGCGATCTCGTTCTCCGAAACCGGCCACCTGTGCCTGGCCACGCTGCATTCCAACAACGCCGACCAGACGCTGGAGCGCATCCTCAACTTCTTCCCCGAATCGGCGCACAAGAACGTGCTGATGAACCTGGCGCTGAACCTGCGCGCGGTGATCAGCCAGCGCCTGGTGATCGGCAAGGACGGCCGCCGCATCCCGGCCGCCGAGGTGCTGCTGAACACCCCGCTGATCCGCGACATGATCCGCCGCGGCCAGATCCACGAGATCAAGGAAGCGATGGACCGCAGCCTGCAGGAAGGCATGCAGACCTTCGACCAGTCGCTGTACCGGTTGTACAAGGACGGCCGCGTGGAGCTGGAGGAGGCACTCAACAAGTCCGACTCGCGCGACGGCCTGGCGCTGAAGATCCGTCTCGCCGAAGGCGGTTCCAACGACGAGGAACTGGTCGGCAACGACCCGTACGGCATGGGCTTCTGAGAAACGAGTGGTCAGAAGCGGGAAAAGCGCGATGCAAGCCGCCCTGGTTCCTTACTTCTGCTCACTCATTTCTGCTCATGGCGCGTCCGGCTGCGCTTCCGGCGCCGCGCGCTGGAACGCTTCCAACTCGTTGCAGGACCGGTAGATGCGCGAGATGGTCGGGTAGTCGTCCATCGGCAGTTTGCAGCGCAGCGCGTTGTACACCTGCGGTATCAGGCAGGCATCGGCCATGCTCGGCGTTTCGCCGTGGCAATAACGGCCGGTCGCCACGTTGTCGCCCAGCATCACCTCGATCGCCCGGAAGCCCGTACCGATCCAGTGCCGCGACCACTCCGCGCGTTGTTCTTCGCTGGCGCCGAACTGCGCCTCGAGCTGCTGCAGGACGCGCAGGTTGCCCAGCGGATGGATGTCGCAGGTCACCGCCATCGCCAGCGCGCGCACCTGGGCGCGCCCGCGCGCATCGACCGGCAGCAGGGCCGTCTCCAGTTCCGGGTGCATCTCGTCGAGGTATTCCATGATCGCCAGCGACTGGGTGATCACCCGGTCGCCGTCGCACAGGCAAGGCACCAGCTCCTGGGGATTGAGCACACGATAGTCCGGCGCATGCTGCTCGCCGCCGTCGCGCACCAGGTGCACCGGCCGCGTTTCGTAACTCAAGCCCTTCAGATTCAGCGCGATGCGCACGCGATACGCGGCACTGGAACGCCAGTAGCCGTAGAGCACCAACCCGCTAGCCATGAGCCATCCCCCCTGACGGATAACTGCAGTTTGCCACAGTGTGGACCGGGCACATGGCGCGCCGCAATGCGTGCCCGGCCCGTCGCGTTTGCATCGGTACCCGGCGGACCGGACAATAGGCGGTTACCGCCCATCCGGGCCGTTCCCGATCCACTACCGGAGTTCCGCCGTGTCAGTCATCCGCATGAATGACCTCGATTTGCGCGACCAGCGCGTGCTGATCCGCGAAGACCTGAACGTGCCGATCGACGACCGCGGCCAGATCACCTCGACCCAGCGCCTCGACGCCGCCCTGCCCACCATCCGGGCCGCCCGCGACGCCGGCGCGAAAGTGATGGTGATGTCGCACCTGGGTCGGCCGAAGGAAGGCCAGTTCGACGCCGAATCCTCGCTGGCGCCGGTGGCGCTGTGGCTGAGCAGCAAGCTGGACCAGCCGGTGCGGCTGGTGGCCGACTACCTGGTCAACGGCGTCGAAGTGGCCGCCGGCGAAGTGGTGCTGCTGGAAAACTGCCGCATGAACGTCGGCGAGGGCAAGGACGACGACACGCTGGCGAAGAAATATGCCGCGCTGTGCAACGTCTTCGTGATGGACGCGTTCGGCACCGCGCACCGCGCCCAGGCCTCCACCCACGGCGTGATCAAGTACGCCCCGATCGCCGCAGCCGGCCCGTTGCTGAGCGCCGAACTCGATGCCTTGGGCAAGGCGCTGGAGCACCCGGCGCATCCGCTGCTGGCGATTGTGGCCGGCTCCAAGGTGTCGACCAAGCTGACCCTGCTGGACAACCTGATCGGCAAGGTCGACCAGCTGATCGTGGGCGGCGGGATCGCCAACACCTTCATCGCCGCGATGGGCCACTCGGTCGGCAATTCACTGTATGAGCCCGATCTGATCGACGCTGCGAAGAAGGTGCTGGCCGATGCCAAACGCCGTGGCGCCGAAGTGCCGATGCCGGTCGACGTGGTGGTGGCACCGGCGTTCTCCGCGCAGGCCCCGGCCACGGTGAAGCCGGTCGATCAGGTCGGCGATGACGAGATGATCCTCGACATCGGCCCGCAAACCGCCGAACTCTATGCCGCCCTGATCGCCAAGGCCGGCACCGTGGTGTGGAACGGCCCGGTCGGCGTGTTCGAGTTCGACGCGTTCGGCAAGGGCACCGAGACACTGGCGCGTGCGATTGCCGCGTCGAAGGCGTTCTCGATCGCCGGCGGTGGCGACACGCTGGCCGCGGTCGACAAGTACGGCATCGCCGACCAGGTCTCCTACATCTCCACCGGCGGCGGCGCCTTCCTGGAATTCCTCGAAGGCAAGGAGTTGCCGGCAGTCACCGCGTTGAAGGCGCGGGCCGCGAAGTAATGCTCTGCCTGTTCGATCTCGACGGCACCCTGATCGATTCCGAGCACGGCATCACCGCCTGCGTGAAGCATGCGCTGGCGCGGCTGGACGTGCCGGCGCCGGCGCATGCGGAACTGCGCCGCTGGATCGGGCCGCCGCTTCGGCACAGTTTCGCGCCGCTGCTGGGCAACGACGCCGAACGCATCGAGGCCGCCGTCGAGTACTACCACGAGCGTTTCAACACGCTGGGCTGGCTGGAACATGAAATCTACCCGGGTATCGAGGCGCTGATCGAACGGTTGCTGGCCGCCGGCCACCAGCTTGCCGTCGTTACCAGCAAGCCGCAGCGCCACGCCGCCCCGATCATCGCCCACCTGCCGTTCGGCGAAGCCTTCCTGGGCCTCTACGGACCGCACCCGGACAGCGCGCATAGCGAGAAGGCCACGATGATCGGCGAGGCACTGGCGGATTTTGGCGCCGACCCGGCCGACACGGTGATGATCGGCGACCGCCACTTCGACATCGACGGCGCCGTGGCCAACCGGGTACGCGGCTTCGGCGTGCTGTGGGGTTTCGGCGACCGCGCGGAACTGGAGCAGGCGGGGGCTCATGCCATTGCGGCGACGCCGGATGAACTGGCCGGGCTGTTGCTCGCCTGAGCTTGTCGGTACACACAAAAAAGCCGCGGCGTGCCGCGGCTTTTTTGTGGATGTAAGGAACCGAACCCGCGCTCAGCGCACGACGCGCTTCACCGCATCGACGACGTGGGCGACGGTGAAACCGAAGTGCTCGAACAGCTGCGGCGCAGGAGCGGAGGCGCCGAACGTGGTCATGCCGACCACTTCGCCGTCCAGGCCCACGTACTTGCGCCAGAAGTCGGCGGTGGCCGCTTCCACCGCCACGCGGGCGCGGCACCAGAGCGGCAGCACGCCTTCGCGGTATTCCAGCGGCTGCGCGTCGAACACCTCGGTACACGGCATCGACACCACGCGCACGGCCACGCCCTGTTGCGCCAGCGCGCGCGAGGCTTCCATCGCCAGCTCCACTTCCGAACCGGTGGCAATCAGGATCGCCTGGAATTTCGTGTCCAGCGGATCGGACAGCACATAGCCGCCGCGCAGGATGTCGGCGACCTGCTGTTCGCTGCGCTGCTGGTGCTTGAGGTTCTGCCGCGAGAAGATCAGGCAGGACGGCGCACCCCTGCGCTCAATCGCCGCCTTCCACGACGCCGCCGACTCCACCGCGTCGCACGGACGCCACAGCTGGTTGTTCGGGATGTAGCGCAGCGACGCCATGTGCTCGACCGGCTGATGGGTCGGGCCGTCCTCGCCCAAGCCGATCGAGTCGTGCGTGTAGACGTGGATCGCGTGCGCCGGGATCAGCGCGCTCATGCGCACCGCGTTGCGCGCGTAATCGGAAAACACCAGGAAGGTGGCGTCATACGGAATGAAGCCACCATGCAGGGCCAGGCCATTGGCGATTGCGGTCATGCCGAACTCGCGCACGCCGTAGTAGACGTAGTTGCCCTTGCCGCCCGCACTGTTGCCGGTGGCGGCGTCGAGGCTGCCCTTCCACTTGGTGAGGTTGGAGCCGGCGAGATCCGCCGAGCCGCCGATCAGTTCCGGCAACAGCGGGCCGAACGCGTCCAGGCTCATCTGCGAGGCCTTGCGCGAAGCCACTTCCGGACCTTCGGCCTGCAGCTTGGCGATGTACGCCTGCGACTTCTCCGCCCAGTCGGCCGGCAACTCGCTGGCGAGGCGACGCCGGAACTCGGCGGCCAGTTCCGGATGCGCGGCGGCGTACTTCGCGAACGCGTCGTTCCAGGCCTGCTCGGCTTCGTTACCTGACTTTTTGTGATCCCAGCCGGCGTAGATCTCGGCCGGAATCTCGAACGGTGCATGGCTCCAGCCCAGTTGTGCACGGGCAGCGGCAATCTCGTCCTTGCCCAGCGCCGCGCCGTGGCTCTCTTCCTTGCCCTGCTTGTTCGGCGCGCCGAAGCCGATGATGGTCTTGGCGCAGATCAGTGTGGGCTTGTCGCTCCGTGAGGTCGCCTGCGCCAGCGCCTTCTTCACGGCCTCGGCGTCATGCCCGTCGACGCCGCGGATCACGTTCCAGCCGTACGCCTCGAAGCGCGTCGGCGTGTCGTCGGTGAACCAGCCGTGCACTTCGCCGTCGATCGAGATGCCGTTGTCGTCGTAGATCGCCACCAGTTTGCCGAGCTGCCAGGTGCCGGCCAGCGAGGCGACTTCGTGCGAGATGCCTTCCATCAGGCAGCCGTCGCCGAGGAAGACGTAGGTGTGGTGATCGACGATGTCATGCCCGTCGCGGTTGAAATGCGCCGCCAACACTTTTTCCGCCAGCGCGAAGCCGACCGCATTCGCCAAGCCCTGGCCGAGCGGACCGGTGGTGGTCTCCACTCCCGGTGTTTCGCTGGCTTCCGGGTGACCGGCGGTCTTCGAATGCAGCTGGCGGAAGCGCTTCAACTGCTCCATCGGCAGGTCGAAACCGGTCAGGTGCAGCAGCGCGTACTGCAGCATCGAACCGTGGCCGTTGGACAACACGAAGCGGTCGCGGTTGAACCACTTCGGGTTGGCCGGATTGAAGTGCAGGAAGTCGTTCCACAGCACTTCGGCGATGTCGGCCATGCCCATCGGCATGCCCGGATGACCGGATTTGGCCGCTTCCACGGCGTCCATGGCAAGGGCTCGCACGGCATTGGCGAGTTCGCGGCGGGTGGTCATCGGGCAGTCTCCGGAGGGTGCAAAAGCGCCCATTGTCGCCGATATGCCCTCCGGCTGTCGCTCGTGGCGGCGGGATTAATAAGCGCTTAACCCCGGCCTCCACGGTTCAGCGAGCTTCAGCATCGCCCCGCTAGTAATACGCCCCGCAGAACCATCCCCAGGCGCTGCCCGACCGCGCGCGTCGTCCCCACGATCCGCGGCCCGGTTCAATACAAGAGGAGTTCCCCATGAAAAAGACGCTCATTGCCCTCGCCATCGCATCCGCCGCCTTGTGCACCCTGCCCGCCCTGGCGCAGGACAGCACGCCCGCTCCGGCGATCAGCGACAGCACCGCCCCGACCACCGGCAATTACCAGCCGGGCCAAGCCATCGGCAGCGGCAACTGGTTCATCGACGGCAGCGTGGGTCAGGCCCATGTGAACAAGGGCCCGTATAACGACCACCCGACGACCTACGCCATCAACGGCGGCTACCGCTGGAAGGTCGGCGAGGATCTCGGGCTCGGCGTGGATGTCGGCTACAACGACCTCGGCAACTTCAAGCTGAAGAATGCGTTCAACGACAATCCCGTCAACCTGAAGGATCAGCGCAATGCCCTGCGCGGCTGGACCGCCGGCGTGAACGGCAAGATCAATGTCTGGCAGGGCCTGTACGTCAGCGGACGTACGGGCGTCTACGGCTGGCAGGGTCACGGTTACGCCAACCAGGACATCAACCGGCACGATCTGGACAAGGTCGACTACTACGCCGGCGCCGGCGTGGGCTACGACATCAACAGCCATTTCGGCGTGGGTCTGGCGTACGACTACTACCACGCCAAGAAGGACGGCATCAGCCTGTCCACCGATACGGCCTCGCTGACGGCCGAATACCGCTTCTGACCCAGGTACGCGAGAGGGCGGGGGTTTCCTCGCCGTCTCGTCCCGGATTAACGTTGGCTTAATACTGAACTTATCGGTATTGAATCTTTCGGCCAGCGTCCCATCTAAGTGTTCAAGTGTCGCCGCCTGATTGGGCAGCGCACTTTCAGCAGCGGCCACTCCCCCTCTGGGCCGACTGCCATGACAACAACCGGAGAAGCTTCCCATGAAAATGAAAAAGACCCTGCTCGCCCTCGCCTTCACTTCCGCCGGCCTGCTGGCCGTTCCCGCCGTGTTCGCGCAGAGCGCGCCGACCCAGAATGGCGGTTGGTTCATCAATGGCAATGTCGGCCAGACCTCGCTCAACCATGGCCCGTATGACGACCACGACACCGGCTACGGCATCAACGGCGGCTACCGCTGGGCGCTGAACCCGTCGGTCGCACTGGGCGCCGAGGTGGGCTACAACGACCTGGGCAACATCCACGCGAAGAACATCTTCAACAGCCAGCCGGTTGTGGCAGACAACAAATCCCAGCTGCACGGCTGGACTGCCGGCGTGAACGGCCACTTCAACGTCAGCCCGAACTGGTACGTCAGCGCGCGCACCGGCATCTACGGCTGGAAGGGCCACGGCCTCAGCAACGACGCCAACCCGGTGCGCAAGGGGCTGGACGACACCAGTTGGTACGCCGGCGCCGGCGTGGGCTACGACTTCAGCAACAACGTCAGCCTCGGCCTGAACTACGACTACTACGACGCGAAGAAGGACCGGGTGAACCTGAGCACCGACATGGTCTCGGTCAGCGCGGAATACCGCTTCTGATCCACGCCATACCAAAGTTGAGTGGCGCACAGGGATGTGCGCGATGAAAACGGAACGGGCGCCGAAAGGCGCCCGTTCTTCATTGCGCTGGCGGTGCGGCAATCAGCCGTTCCACTGCCCCAGCGCGGCCAAGCCGTTATCACGCGCGCGGGCGTGCACGGTCTTCTGCGCATCAGCGTAGTTCGCCTTCATGTCCTTCGACCACAGCTTCAACGCCGCCTGCTGCATGGCGCGGCCGTAGGAGAACGACAGCGGCCACGGGTGCGGGCCCATGCGGTTCATCGCGTTGAGGTGGGCGGTGGACTGCTCGTCGGTCTGTCCGCCGGAGAGGAACACGATGCCCGGCAGCGAGGCCGGCACGGTGGACTTCAGCACGCGCACGGTGGCTTCGGCGACTTCCTCGACGTCGGCCTGCTCGTCCGAATCCTTGCCCGGGATAACCATGCTGACCTTCAGGATGGTGCCTTCCAGCATCACGTTCTGCTCGTACAACGCGTTGAACAGGCTGCGCAGCACGGCTTCGTGCACTTCGTAGCTCACCTCGATGCTGTGGTCGCCGTCCATGATCACCTCGGGCTCGACCATCGGCACCAGGCCGGCTTCCTGGCACAGCGCGGCGTAACGGGCCAGCACGTGGCAGTTCGCCTCGATCGCGGTGGAGCTGGGGTTCTCTTCGGAAATGTTGATCACCGCACGCCACTTGGCGAACTGGGCGCCCAGCTTGACGTACTCCTGCAAGCGCTCGCGCAGGCCGTCGAGGCCTTCGGTGACCACGTCGCCGGGGAAGCCGGCCAGCGGCTGCGGGCCCTTGTCGACCTTGATGCCGGGAATGATGCCGGCCTTCTTCATGACCTGGGTGAACGGCACGCCGTCTTTCGTCGACTGGCGGATCGTCTCGTCGTACAGGATCGCGCCGGAGATGTGCTCGTTCAGGCCCGGCGTGGTCAGCAGCAACTCGCGGTAGGCGCGACGATTTTCCTCGGTGTTCTCGATGCCGACGGCCTCGAAGCGCTTCTTGATGGTGTTGGTCGACTCGTCGATGGCGATGATGCCCTTGCCGGGCGCGACCATCGCCAGGGCGATGCTTTCGAGATCTTCAATACTCATGACGACTCCGTGGTGCCGGGGCGTAGCCCGCCCGCACAAGATGGAAGCCGCCTCGGGGCCGAAGCGGCGCGGTTCAAAACGGCGATTATAGGCCAGATCGGCGGCCGCAAGCGCCAAGGCGCAGCGCGGCCGGACTGCACCGGCTCAGGGGGCGTAGCCGGGCAGCTTGCACTGGTCCATCAATTGCTGGCGCTGGGCCGGATCCTTCGGCGCGTTGAAGGGCACGACGTAGTAGGTGGCGACCGGCTCGCCGATGCGGTTGGTCAGCGACGGGCCGTAGCGGAAATTGGAGACCGCGCTGCGCGCCGCCGGGCCGAGGTCGCTCTTCGGCGCCACCTTGACCACCTGCACGTTCATCGGCACGCCATCGGAGCCCACCGTATAGGTCACCGCCGCGCAGCCGGGCTTGTCCAGGTTCAGCCCGCTGTTGGGCACATCCATCTTCACCTTGGTATTGAGCAGGATCCAGTAGCGGTACAGGTCCTGCTGGTCGATCTTGCGCACCTGCGCCAGCACCGGCGTGACGAAGCCCAGCGCCAGTGCCAGCAAAAGGCCCTGACGAAGCAGGCGGGACATGGATTTCATGGCGTTCTCCTGGGCCGGGGTGACGGAACGAAGTGTAGCGGCATTGCCGCCCGGCACCAGTCAACGCCCGACGCGCCGGACAGCCGCGCGTCAGCCATCACAGGTCGCGCAGGCTCTCGACCGTGCCGCCGGGGCCGACCCAGAGCAGCTTCAGCGTATTGGTGCCGCCGACGTGGCCGATGCGGTCACCGTAGGTGATCACCACGCTGTCGCCCTCGACCAGCTTGCCCTGCTCGAACAGCAGCCGCACCGCGGCGCGGGTGGAGGCGGCCATGCTCTGCTTCTCGCCGTGGCTGAACTCCACCGGCTGCACGTCGCGCAGCACCTGCATGCGACGGCGCGCGGCGGCCGACGGCGACATGCCGTAGATCGGCACCGCGCTGCGATAGCGCGACAGCCACTGGGCGGTGGCGCCGGATTCGGTCAGCGCCACGATCGCGCGCACGCCGAGCTGGCCGGCCAGCACCATCGCGGCCAGCGCGATCGCCTGGTCGGTGCGGTTCATGTGGTGGCTGGCGCTGGCCAGATCCTCCTTCGGCTCGAACTGACGCTCGGCGCCGAGGCAGATCCGGCGCATCGCCGCTATCGCCTTGTCCGGGTGCGCGCCGGCCGCGGTTTCTTCCGACAGCATCACCGCGTCGGTGCCGTCGATCACCGCATTGGCCACGTCCAGCACCTCGGCGCGGGTCGGGATCGGCGAGCGCACCATCGACTGCAGCATCTGCGTGGCGGTGATCACCGCGCGGTTGCGCTGCACCGTCTCGCGGATGATCTTCTTCTGCAGGCCGGGCAGTTCGGCGTCGCCGATCTCCACGCCCAGGTCGCCGCGCGCCACCATCACCACGTCGGAGGCGTCGATGATCTCGCCCAGCACCGGGATCGCGTCGGCGCGCTCGATCTTCGCCACCAGCGCCGCGTCGCCGCCCGCTTCGTGCAGCAGCCGGCGCGCCTGGTGCATGTCCTCGGCCGAACGCACGAACGACACGGCGAGGAAATCCGCGCCGATCTCGGCGGCCAGCTTGATGTCGGCCTTGTCCTTGTCCGACAGCGCCGTCACCGACAGCCCGCCGCCCTGCCGGTTGAGCCCCTTGCGGTTGGACAGCTTGCCGCCGACCAGCACCGTGCAGCGCACCTCGGCGCCGGCCACTTCCTGCACGGACAGCGCGATCAGGCCGTCGTCCAGCAGCAGCACGTCGCCGGCGTGCACGTCGTGCGGCAGGCCGTAGTAGCTGACGCCGACGCGGCCCACGTCGCCGGGCGGCGCGTCGGGGCGGCAATCCAGCACGAACGACGCCCCGTCGACGAGCTCCACCGGCCCGCTGGCGAACGTCTCGATGCGGATCTTCGGCCCCTGCAGGTCGGCCAGGATGCCGACTTCGCGCCCGGCGGCCACCGACGCCGCACGCACCGCATTGGCGCGCGCGCGGTGATCGTCCGGCTGTCCGTGCGAGAGGTTCAGGCGGACCACGTTGACGCCTTCGGCGATGATCCGTTCGAGCATGCCCGGCACGTCGGTGGCGGGGCCCAGGGTGGCGACGATCTTGGTGCGGCGCAGAGGATTCTCGTTCATGTGCCGAGGCTAACAGATGCCGCGCGGCGCGCCACCACCCTGCATTCGTATGCATGCCGTCGATGTGCGCTGGCGCGCAGACCGCGCCTTCGAGCTAGCGCGCCAGGGCGAGGTTGAGCACGGCCGCCAGCCGCCGGCCGGCCTGGCGCAGGCGCAGCTCGGCCACCGGCAGCTCGGCCCTGACGTAGGCCGGGTCGATCTCGTGCCCGGCCGGATAGAAGTCGCGCTCGGCGGTGATCCGGCAGGACTCTTCCGCCCATTGCGCGTAAGGGTTGTCCAGCGGCGCGATCGGCGCCGGCAGGTTCACTGGCACCGCCGAATCCAGCGCCTGCGCATAGGCCTGCCAGTCGAGCCCGCGGCTGGACAGCAGTCCCGAATCCCACACCTTGTGCAGGTTGCTGCCTCTGCCGTCGAACTGCACCTGGTACGTATTGCCGCCCTTGTCGTCGCGGTATCCGGCATGCAGCGGCTGGTGGATGTCGCCGACGAAATGCACCACGAACTTCAGCGCCTCGCGGCGTGCGCTGTCCGGCTTGCTGCGATCGCCGAGCACGCCGACGTAATACTGCAGGCCGGCCACCACGCAGCGGCCGTCGCGGCAGTCGCGCGGCGGTACGTAGTCGCAAGCGCTGCCGCCGCGGAAATTGACGTAGTGCTGGCCACGCGTCTGCTTCCACAACGCGGCGCGCGCCGGATCGTCCTGGATCTGATCGGGCCAGTTGGCGATGTCGGCCAGGCGCTGCGTGTGTTCCGGCGCCAGCAGGCGCTCCAGCTCGGCCTCGGCAGCCGGATCAAGGTGCCGTTGCGCCAGCTCGGCGACCACGCTGTGGCCGAGCGGCCCCCAGGCCTGGGCCGACGGCGCGACCGCGAACATGACGGCCACGAAGGCAAGCGAACGACTGGAGAGGGACATGATGACTGCCGGCGCAAAGGCCGCAGTCTGCCACAGCGACAATCGGGCGCGGGCCATCCGGGCGCTTTCATTGTAAGATTTCACGGTTGAAACACCGGCACCGCGGCCCGCGGCGGCCATCCATCGTCGCAACATTCCCAATTGCCCTCAGGAGGACGTTCCCTCATGACCATCAAGGTCGGCATCAACGGCTTTGGCCGCATCGGTCGCAACGTGCTGCGTGCAGCCGTGCAGAATTTCGGCAACGACATCGAGATCGTGGCGATCAACGACCTGCTGGAGCCGGACTACCTTGCCTACATGCTGGGCTACGACTCGGTGCATGGCCGCTTCAAGGGCGACGTGAAGGTCGATGGCGGCCACCTGCTGGTCAACGGCAAGCGCATCCGCCTGACCCAGGAACGCGACCCGGCCAACCTGAAGTGGAACGAAGTGAACGCCGACGTGGTGATCGAATCCACCGGCCTGTTCCTGACCAAGGAAACCGCGCAGAAGCACCTGGATGCGGGCGCGAAGAAGGTGATCCTGTCGGCGCCGTCGAAGGACGACACGCCGATGTTCGTCTACGGCGTCAACGACAAGACCTACAAGGGCGAGGCGATCATCTCCAACGCCAGCTGCACCACGAATTGCCTGGCGCCGATCGCCAAGGTCATGCACGACAAGTGGGGCATCAAGCGCGGCCTGATGACCACCGTGCACGCCGCCACCGCCACGCAGAAGACCGTCGACGGTCCGAGCAACAAGGACTGGCGCGGCGGCCGCGGCATCCTGGAGAACATCATTCCCTCCTCCACCGGCGCCGCCAAGGCCGTCGGCGTGGTGATCCCCGAGCTCAACAAGAAGCTCACCGGCATGAGCTTCCGCGTGCCGACCTCCGACGTGTCCGTGGTCGACCTCACCGTCGAGCTGGAAAAGCCTGCGACCTACGCGGAGATCTGCGCGGAGATGAAGGCGCAGAGCGAGGGCGCGCTGAAGGGCATCCTCGGCTACACCACGGACAAGGTCGTCGCCACCGATTTCCGCGGCGACGCGCGCACCTCGATCTTCGACGCCGAGGCCGGCATCGCGCTGGACGACACTTTCGTCAAGCTGGTCAGCTGGTACGACAACGAGTGGGGCTACTCGAACAAGTGCCTGGAGATGGTGCGGGTGGTGGCGAAGTAAGCCGTCTGGCCGCATGAAAGCAAAAAAGCCCGCAGATGCGGGCTTTTTTGCGCCTACCGTTTCAGCAGCGGCAGCTTGTCCGGTACGCCGTCCCACTTTGCGGCATCTTCCATCGACGGGATCTTGCTGGTCAGCACCGGCCACTCGCGCGCCAACTCGGCATTGATCGAGAGAAAGATTTCCTGCCCCGCCGGCACGTCGAGCTCGGGGAAGATCGCGCCGACCGGACACTCCTCCACGCACAGCGTGCAGTCGATGCATTCGTCCGGGTCGATCACCAGGAAGTTCGGACCTGCGTGGAAGCAGTCCACCGGGCATACCTCGACGCAATCGGTGTGCTTGCAGTTGATGCAGTTTTCGGTGACGACGTGCGTCATCGTGCCTCCTTCCGACACCCGTCGGCGATAGCTACAGTGTCGATGACAGCCGGTGCCGCGGCCATGATCCAGATCAGTGCCCGCCGCGCGCCGTCACCGCAGAATCTACCTGAGCCTAACCCCATCCCCAAGGAGCAACACATCATGATGCGCAAACTGATTGCCATTGCCCTGCTCGGCCTGCTCTCCACCCCGCTGATGGCCGCCGAATGCGCGACCACCATCGAAGGCAGCGACGCCATGCAGTTCAACCAGAAGACCATCACCGTGCCGAAGACCTGCAAGACCTTCAAGGTCACCCTGAAGCACACCGGCAAGCTGCCGGTCACCGCGATGGGCCACAACTGGGTGCTGTCGCACAGCGCCGACGAGTCCGGCGTGATCGCCGACGGCATGAAGGCCGGCGCCGCCAACAGCTACGAGAAGCCGGGCGACGCCCGCATCATCGCGCACACCAAGCTGATCGGCGGCGGCGAATCCGACACCGCCACGATCGACGTGGCCAAGCTGAAGGCCGGCGAGCAGTACGCCTACTTCTGCACCTTCCCCGGCCACGCCGCGCTGATGAAGGGCACGCTGAGCCTGGGCAAGTAAGCCTCCCGGTACAACGACGCATCCGGCGGCTCGTGGCCGGATGCGTTTTTGTTGCCGGCAAACTTGCACATCGTTCCGCGCACGGATCCACAATGTCCCGCATGAACCCACCGTCACCCCTGGACGAGCCGGCCATCGCCAGGCTGGTCGACCGTTTTTACGAGAAGGTGCGGCGCGAGCCGCAGCTCGGCCCGATCTTCAACGCGGCCGTGCACGACTGGGACGAACACAAGCGCCTGCTGACCTCGTTCTGGGCCTCGGTGGCGTTGCGTGCAGGCAGTTATCGCGGCAACCCGATGGGCGCGCACCGGCCGCACCCGATTCGCGCCGAACACTTCGACCGCTGGCTCGCGCTGTGGCGCGAAACCTGTGCCGAGGAACTGGACGAAGCCAGCGCCACACTGATGCTGGAATACGCCGAACGCATCGGCCGCAGCCTCAAGCTGGGCCTCGGCCTGCACCCGCAGGCGCAGCCGTTCGGCGTGCCGATCGTGGGTATCAGTCGCTGACGCGAGCCGGCACGTAGCGCAGGGCGAGAGCAATCAGCCCAGCGCTTTCAACGCCGCGTCGTAGTTCGGCTCGTGGCCGATTTCGCTGACCAGTTCGGCGTGGATCACCTTGTCGTGCTTGTCCAGCACCAATACCGCGCGTGCGGCCAACCCGGCCAGCGGGCCGCTGGCGATCGCCACGCCGTAGTCGTTGAGGAACTGGCGGCCGCGCATCAGCGACAGGTTGGTCACCCGGTCCAGTCCCTCGGCGCCGCAGAAGCGCGCCTGCGCGAACGGCAGGTCGGCCGAGATGCACAGCACCACGGTGTTGTCGAGCTGGCCGGCCAGTTCGTTGAAGCGGCGCACCGAGGCGGCGCACACGCCAGTGTCGACGCTGGGGAAGATGTTCAGCACCTTGCGCTTGCCGGCGTAGCTCGACAGCGCCACGTCGGACAGGTCGGCGCCGACCAGGCTGAATGCCGGCGCGGTCGAACCCACCGCGGGAAACTGGCCGTCGACGCTGATCGGCTGGCCCTTGAACGTGACATGGGACATGGTGCACCTCGTGTATGGATAGATGGATGGCTACAAGTAGAACATGGTCTTGGCCAGGAAGACGATGCCCACCATCAGGCCCAGCACCACGCGATGGGTATGCCGGAACCGGCAGACGTCCATCTTTCCGCGGCGCATCGCCCACATCGCGTTGACGAACACGCCGAGCACGCCGAACGCCAGCAGCACCTTCAGCAGCAGCCAGTTACCGAAACGGCTGCCCACGCAGGCCAAGCCGTCGCAGCGGATGTCGAACAGCACGAAGCCGCTGGCGAACAGCAGCACCACGACCACCGGCATGAACCGGCGCACCCGCGCCATGATCGCCTGCTCGATGCGCTGCATGACGTCCGCGTCGACATGCCGGTGCAGCGACTCGACCACCAGCACCTCGAACGCCACCGCGCCGACGAACACGATGGCACACGCCAGGTGCACCAGCACGATCCACGGATACCAGGCACCCATGCAGATTCTCCCGAAGCCTTCCGGAAGTCTGCGCGCGGCCGGCGCTTGCCGCGCTGATATGGATCAAGCCGCGGGAGGCGGCCGCCTCAGCCGCGCGGCTGCGCGACCACCTTGCGGATCGCTTCCACGAACCCGGGGTCGAGCTTGCCGATCCGCGTGGTGCGGGCGGCGATGCGGCCATCGGCGTCGAGCAGGATCAGTTCGCTGCTGTGGTTGAACTCGCCGTCGGGCAGCTGCCGGTACTGCAGGCCGAGCACGCCGGACAGCTGGCGCACCTGCGCCGGCTCGGCCCGCGCCAGGGTCCAGATGCGCGGGTCCAGCTTGCGCTTCTGCGCGTAGCTCTTCAGCGTTGCAACGTCGTCCTTCGCCGGGTCGAAGCTCACCGCGAGCAGGTCGATCCGGGCGCGGGTGGCCGGGTCCAGCGCATTGCGGGTCAACCGCAGGCTGTCGATGATCATCGGGCAGACCATCTGGCACGAGGTGTAGAACATCGTCACCAGCTGCGGCCGGCCGCGCCGCTCGGCCAGCGTCTGCCGGCGACCATCCTGGTCGGTCAGTTGCACCGGCAGGTTGTAGACCGAGTCCCCGGGGAGCGGGGTGGCCGCCCGCGCGCTGCCGAGCAGCAGGAACATCGCAAACAGGGGCAACAGACGCTTCATGACGCATGCCTCATTCGGGCTTCGCACAACGGAAGCCCATGTTGTTGGTGGTGTCGGCGGCCTTCAGCGCGGAGAGCATGGCGATGCGCATCAGCACCGCATAGTTCTCCTTTTCCTGCAGGCTGATCGCGCCGGCGCCGCAAAACTTCAGCAGGTCCGGATCGCCCTGCTCACGGCTGTCGCTGGCGACCATCAGCGCATTGAAGTCGTCGACCCATTCCCATACCAGGTTGTTGAGGTCGCGCACGCCGTAGGCGTTCGGCGCGCCGCCGATGTCCGGCAGCGCCTTGCTGGACGGGCGCGAGTACCAGCCCAGGATGCTTTCGCGCCAGGCCGGATCGGCACGGGCATCGCGGCGCGTGGCATCAGCCGCGGCCGCGTACTCCCACTCGTACCAGCTCGGCAGGCGCGCCTGCTCGCTCTCGCAGTACGCCTGCGCGGCGAACCAGCTGACCCGGGTCACCGGCTGGTTGGGCAGCGCCCCCTCACCCAGTGCCCCGGCGGCGGCCCAGTGGGTGAGATAGCGTTCATCGGCGAGGATCTTCGCGACCTGGTCACGCCGCCATTGCGGATGCGTTTTCACGAAGGCCAGGAATTCGGCATTGGTGACCGGCTCGGTACGCAGGCGGAACGGCGCGACCTGCGCCGCGGCCGCCTTGCCGTCGGCTGGCAGCACGCTGCTGAAACTGCCTCCCGGCAAGGCGACGTAGTCCGCCGCCGCTGCCGGCAGCGCCAGCATCAGACCGAGCCAGGCCAGTGCCAGTCGTGCACGCATCTCAGTGCTCCGCTGCTGCCGCAGGCACGGCCGCAGCCCGTGCCTTGGCCACCTCTTCCTTGCTGATCTGTCCACCCGGGTTGTCCCAGCTGTTCAGCACGTAGGTGAGGATGTTCGCCACCTCGTCGTCGGTCAGCTGCGCCATCGGCGGCATCACCGAGTCGTACTCGTGGCCGTTCACCGTGATCTTGCCGGTCAGCCCGTGCGTCACGATGGTCATCGCCCGCTTCGGGTCGGCCGCCAGGAAGTCCGACTTCGCCAGCGGCGGGAACACGTTCGGCAGGCCTT
>Ga0207664_10000791_pt1 | contig 21377 bp, 16 predicted proteins | sample LARL83metaG_FD_184349 | JGI IMG/M metagenome (GOLD analysis project Ga0207664, IMG submission 184349) | Corn, switchgrass and miscanthus rhizosphere microbial communities from Kellogg Biological Station, Michigan, USA - LAR L8-3 metaG... | ecosystem: Host-associated > Plants > Roots >... | reverse complement strand
CGCCAACATAGACCGAGGTTTCTGCGACTCCGGCGTAACAGTCTCGTGTGGACACCGGGGCGGCAGCGGTCCATCCGACCACCTGACCGTCCAACTCAGCCACCCATCGGTGCTCGGGCAGCCACTTCGCGTCCAGCGCGGCCTTGCTGGGCACGGTGGTCTCGAACGTGGCGATGCCGGTCGCGATGCCCTCGCCATAGATCCGCCGTACCGCGGGCCAGTCATGGGCCGACAGTGCCCGCACTGTCACATCGGCCGGCACGTCGTCCGGGCAGCACGGGCCCTGCGCGAGCAGGCCCATCACCGCGTCCGCCGCGTGCGGCAGGCCGACACAGCACGCCTGGTTGACCGTGACGATCGTGGCCGTGCCCTCCTTGCGCAGCAACACGAATCCGACATCGGCCAGCTTGCGCACATGGTGTGAGCAGGTGGACTGGCTCACCCCGACGATCTCGGTCAACGAGCCGATCGTGATCCCGTGCGGGCTAGTCGCGACCGCGTGCAACAGCCGCACCCGCACCGGCTCGGCCAGGCATGCGAACCACTCCGCGTACGTCTGCGCCTCGCTGGTGGGCAGCACCTGAGTCTGGGGCAACGGGATCACCATAGCCCCACTATATCGACCACGATCGATGGTTGTGTTCATCGACGCCGATCGATACAGTCTGTTCATCGAATCCCATCGATGAATGAGGTGCCTGATGAGTGACCAGAAGAGCGAGCTGCGCGAGGCTGTCCGCGCCCGTTACGCCGCTGCCGCGACCGCCGTCACCACCGGCGCTGCTGGATGTTGCGGCCCGGCTGCGGTCCAGATCGACGAGACCTTCGGCGCCACGCTGTACTCGACCGCCGACCGCGACCAACTACCCGCCGAAGCCGTCGCTGCGTCGATGGGCTGCGGCAACCCGACCGCCGTCGCCGAACTCCGGGCCGGTGAGCGGGTCCTGGACCTGGGCTCCGGCGGCGGCATCGACGTACTCCTGTCGGCCCGTCGAGTCGGCCCGACCGGCAAGGCGTACGGCCTGGACATGACCGACGAGATGCTCGCCCTCGCGCTGGCCAACACCGCCAAGGCCGGCGTGACCAACGTCGAGTTCCTAAAGGGCACGATCGAGGCCATTCCGCTCCCCGCCAACACGATCGACGTCGTGATCTCCAACTGCGTGATCAACCTGTCCGTCGACAAGCCCGCCGTGTTCGCCGAGACCTACCGCGTCCTCGTGCCCGGCGGCCGGATCGGCATCACCGACGTCGTCGCCGACGACCACCTCACCCCCGACCAACGCGCCGAACGCGGCGACTACATCGGCTGCATCGCCGGAGCTCTCACCTTCGCCGAGTACAGCGCCAGCCTCGCGGCCGCCGGGTTCACCGACATCCACGTCATCCGGACCCACGAGGTCGCCGACGGGATGCACTCCGCGATCATCCGCGCTACCAAGCCCACCAACACGTCCGAAGTCACTGGAACGACCACCAGCGACGCAACCAGCACCTGCTGTGGCGTCAACGCGTGCTGCACCTCGGGCGAGCACGCCGTCGACCCCACCGTCTCCGTCGCGGAGGCGAAAGCGGCGGCTGGCTGCGGCTGCCAATCCTGACCCGAAGGAACCGCCGGTCGGGGATGCCCTTCTCCTCATCCGGTGCCTGCCCAGCTCGGTTACCGGTCGCGCCGTCGTGTCGTGGGCCAGGGTTGACTTTGTGGGCCGCGCGGCTCACGGCGCGCTCGGGTGGCCGGTTCGACCGGTTGACCAGTGTCAACGTCGATCAATTCGTCGCGGCGGCTCGGAGCGGTGCGATGTGGCGGCTCGGTGCGCCCCAGCGCGCGCCGAACGGTGCCCCGGACGATCGGGGCATCGGCGGGCGCCTGGTCGCCGTGGCGGACAGCCCGGCCGACCTCGTCGTCCCCGTCGTCGGGCTCGTCGTAGTCGTCCCACTCCGGCTCGGCCCGGCGTCGGCGGGTTGGCTTGCCGGTGGCCGGGTCCAGCCCGCGCGTTTGCATCTCCTCGGCGGTCATGCCGTGGCGCAGTTGGTGAATCGTCGGCTGCTGCATGGCCGCCTCGGTCAACGGCTTGTCCAGCAGGCTGGGCCAGTGCTCACGTGGGCCGCGTTCGGGTAGCTCGGCCAGCCGCACCCGCCACGCCGCGCTGGCCGCCTGTGCTTGTGCCCGAGCCGGCCCATAGACGGCCCATACTGACCCGGCCGGGCCGTCCGAGTCGCCGTGATCCCGGCTTCCGGTAGCGATCACGAACGGCGGCTCACCATCCTTGTAGAAGTGCGCCAGCGCCCGGTGGAACGCCTTCTCCCGTGCGGCAGAATGCAGCCAGAACAACACCACGCCGAACGTGTCGGTAACCATTTGCTCATAGCGTTGAATCTTGTCCATCAGGCGTTGTTGCGATTCGGTGCCCGTGTCGTATTCCAGGAAGAACCGCACCATGCGGCCGTGCGCCTCGAAACAGCCAATCCCGTCGGGGCGGGCCATCTCATCCCAGGACACGGCCATCCATTCGCGCGATTGCGCCTCCGACAGCCACAACGTCAGCCCGCCGAACCCGGTTCCGGACCGAGGCAATCCTCCTCGTGGGCTTTCGTGTACTGCACAAGGTCACAGAAGAACTGGTTGATACCGAGCAGGTGCCGCAGTTGCGGAGACTCGGCCAGCCTGGTCAATCGAGTCTCCCACGCGCCCGGACGCGGCGGATCGGCCAGACGCTGCGCGGCCAGCAGCTTCGCGCCCGCGTAGCCCAGCGCGAAGTGATACGGAGCCGAACCGCCCCACGCCAGCGTCGGCCGCCAGCGCCACACCAGCCCGCGCCGCCACAAGATCGACAGACGATGTTGGGCGCGATCAACAGAGGGGAACTCCAGCGCGGCGAGCTGGTCGGTGGTCAGCACCTTGTAGGCGTCCAGCAGAGCGAGGATGCGTCGATCACGATCACCCAGCCCCGACCACTGCGACGGGTCCGGCTCGCCGGTTCGTGCTGTCCTGGCCGCGCCACCTCTGCGCGTGCCCCCATGTGGGAACACCCCTGTGTTCGTCTGACTCTTACGCTGCACCCTGCTCACCCCCGCTCACCTGCGATAACGAGGGTAAGACACCCACCGGATGCCCGCCGGATCAAGACGGTGGGCATCCGGGCACCCAAACAGGTACCGACACGGATACCGAACCGCGTCCAACGCCAGCCGGTCAGCGGCGGCTGTCCCGTACGCAAGCCCGCAGCGAACGGAGATCAACAGGCGGTCCAGCGGCTACGACAGCGCGGTTCGTATTGTGGTGCACTCGAACTACAAAACTCGCAGGTCAGCCCGTGTTCCCGCATCCCACAGTTGATCGTTAGTAGCGAATTGGTAGCACTTACGCGCCTGGAACGGCCAGTTTGGTGTCCAGCGCGTCGGCCGCTGACCGGCTGACCGGCTGACCGCTCCGCGACCCATGTACACGTCCTGTGTCATCGACGGGTGCGCGTGACCCAGGACATCAGCGATCTGACGAGCGGTCAGGCCGGCCTCGTCCAGCAGTGTCGCCACCGTCTTGCGGAATGTGCGGAAGGTGACCCGCTGCGCCAACCGAGCACGGTCACGGGCGGGCGCTGGCGCGTGGCCGGGTAGGTCGGGTTGGTCGGATCCGCACCGGGTGGCGATCGGGTGACGATGCAGCGCTCCGGCCGACTGAGATAGCATTTTCAAAAGCGAACCAGGGGGCAGCGACGATGGACGAGGATCAGGAAGGCCCTACAGATCAGAACGATCCCGTATTGCACAACGATATGAGCGGCCAGGCTGACACGGTGATCCAGTTCCGCGATGTCCATGGCTCAGTGGTCGTGAACGCCGGTGGTAGCCATCCGTCTGCCAGTGATGACGAGCCGCCGCTGGTGGCGACGTATAAGCTGGTGCAGAGCCCGTTTCCGTACGGATTCTCGTGGATCGTCGACATTCCGATCCCGTCGACGGAGCTGCCCGCGCCGGCACTGATGACCTCCGAGGGGGGCAGGCGCTGGTTGGACTGGGTGGACAGGCACCGGATGGACCGACCTGACCACAATCGTTTCGTGCTCACTGTGGAAGGCCGCGGCCCGTGGGCGGTCATCGTCGAAGAGTTGCGTATCCGGGTGGTACATCGTTTTCCGTGTGAGCCGCGCGGGGTCGAGTTGCGTCAGCCTGAACTGTTCGGCACGCTGCCGGCCAGGAAGTTCCAGGCCGACCTGCGCGGCAACGACCTGGTGGTTCCGGTCCCGCGGCCTACTACGCCGAGCGGCCAGGTCATTACTCCCGACTTCCCGTACATTGTTCATCAATCCGACCCGGAAAGGTTCATCGTCGATCTGCTGTATGGCGATGAGGCGGTCTTTTGGGTTGCGGAACTGGACTGGCTTAGCGGAGGACGCAAGGGGACTATGCGCGTTGGTTTGGGTGGTTTGGAATTTATGAGTACCCCGTTTCAGTCCCGGCCGGTTTACACGTGGGACGTTCACGCTGAACGATGGAATCGGACCGACACTGCTTGATCGTGGTCGAATTCGAGCAGTGGCGGGGTCCACGCCGTCGCCGGCCGCACGTCTCGCAGGAATGGCTGTAGGCCGGTGCGGTGCGGGTGGGGATGCGGTGGCCGCCGCCGTGGCAGCCGCATTCGCAGTCGCGCCACGCGGTCCAGACGTGCCCGAAGGTGGCACATGCGTGCCGTTCGGCGCCAGGTGTCGCACTGTACCCGGTGATGGTGACCCCACCGGCGATTGCGACATTGCTCGATAATGACTCGCGGCGATGCGCATCGTCGCTGAGTGAGTCGGGCGGACGCGGACACCCTCCGCCTCCGGGCTTACGATCACTTCTATGGCCCCAAGCGCCGACACGAACTGGATTCCCGTCGGGCAGGAGGCACCTACCACTACTCCGCGACGGCGCTGGCAGTGTTCTGGCCGGCCATCGAACACGGCAAGCTGATCGCCCGATGGCCGCATCTGACCACCGACGTCGGCGCCACCTGGGACGAACACCGGCGGCTGGTCGAGCGACACTGCACCGTCGTCGCTCAAGCTGGCCACGGCGTCAGCCAGACACCAGGTGACATTGATGGATTCGAGGCCTTCCTGCGGGACAAGCGCATCCGCACCCCGTCCTCGGACGATCTACGCGCCTACCCGGACCTTAGAGCCCCGCCATGGTGCCTTGGCCACCAGCGCGGACCGCGACTTGCTGGTGCGGCTCGGGACGCAAGTACAAGCAATGTTGCCGCCCGCACGGTCTGGGCACCTTGGACTGACCCTGCGGGGCTTGGACATCGAAGAAACTCATCCGATGCCGGCTCCTGTGACGCTCACGATCGAGGACGACCCAGCGGCTGAAGGCCGACAGGCGGTCCAGCAACTGTGTCATTGCGCGAACCGGATCATGCGGCCACAGCGCCCGCCCTCGGATGCCGGCGACCGGGATGGGGGTGGAGGTTCGGCAGAATGCCGCTATGGCTTCCGGATCGTTTGCCGAGTACCTGGCCGGGTTGGATGAGGCGGCGCTGGTTGGGTTGCTGCGGGCGCGGCCTGATGTGCGGGTCGAGCCGGTGCCGCAGGGGTTTGAGCAGTTGGCGCAGCGGTTGTGTGGGCCGGACTCGCTGGTCATGGCGTTGCGGTCGGTCGATCGGGACGCGATTGTCGTTGGTCAGGCGGTGGCCGCGTTGGGAGCGGCGGCCACCGTCGGGGCGGTGGTGCGCCTGGTCGGAGCGCCGGAGCCGGTTGTGCGGGACGCGCTGGACGAGTTGTGTGGTCGTGGGTTGGCGTGGCTGGCGTCCGGCATGGTGCGCCTGCCGGAGCGGTTGGCCGAGCATTGGTCGAGCGAGATCGGCGGCGGTCGACAGTTGGCCACGATCGCGCGGTCGGCGCTGGCCGACGATCTGCGCGCGGCGGCCGAAGCGTTGGGTGTTGATGTGGCCGGGTTGCGCAAGCCGGAGTTGATCGCCCGGTTGGTCGAGGTCATGTCCGATGCCCGCGCGCTGGCCGAGGTGGTGCGCAGGCTGCCCCGTCCGGCGCGGGATCGTCTGGATCAGTTGCGTTCTGGCTATGGCCTGTTCTACCCCGGCTATGCCGAGCGCGGTGGGGCGGTCGCCCGTGCCGACAGCGTGTTGGCTGCTGCCGGGTTGGTGGTGCGTGTCAACGGGCGGTGGGAGATGGCCCGGGAGGTAGGGGTTGCGGCCTGGCTGACGCAGCGGGATCTGTTGGTGACCGGCCGGCCGCAGATCCCCGAGGCTGCGGCCACGACAGCGTCCGTATTGGACACCACGCAAGCGGCGGCGCAGGACATGCTCCGTGCGGTCACGGCACTGCTGGACGAAGCGGGATCCAGTTCGATCGCCGCGTTGAAGAAGGGTGGCATCGGACCGCGAGAACGGTCTCGGCTGGCCGCGCGGCTCGCGTTGCCGGCCGAGGTGCTGGCGTTGGGGATCGATGTGACGTACGCGGCCGGGTTGCTCGGCCAACTGGATGCGGGCTACGCGCCGACCGAGCAATACGCGCAGTGGCGGGAGGCGCCGCCGGCTCACCAGTGGGCCGTGTTGTCGACCGTTTGGTTCGGGTTGGAACATGCGCCGACCAGTCGGGAGATCCAGGGAGACAAGGAACTGCCCCCGCCGCTGCCGTTGGCGTCGGCCGCCGGGGCGCTGCGCCGGGCCGTGTTGTTGGCGGCGCGTGGTGGGCTGTCGGTGCGGGCAGTCGCCGACCACGTCGACTGGTTCTTTCCTCTGCATGGTTACGAGGCCGGTCAACTGCGGGACAAGGTGGTCGCGGCCATGCGAGAGGCGGAGCTGCTCGGGGTGGTCGCTGCCGATGTGCTGACCGACTGCGGTGAGCAACTCGTGTCCGTTCTCGATGATGGGTGTCAGGACGCCGAGCCGGTGGACGCGGTGGCGGAGCTGGCCGGACGGGTGGCTGATGTGCTGGTGGAGATGCCGTGCACGGTGATCCTCCAGTCGGACCTGACGGCGGTGGTGTCCGGTCAACCGCCGGCGGCGGTTGCGCGGCTGCTGGGAGCGGCCGCGGTGAGCGAGGCCCGAGGCGTGGCGGGAGTGTGGCGGTTCAGCCAGGCCAGTGTGCGGGCGGCGCTGGACGCCGGATGGACCGCTGCGCAGTTGCGGGCTGAGTTGGCGGCGCTGTCCGACCGGCCGGTGCCGCAGCCGTTGGAGTACCTGCTCACGGATGTCGCCCGCCGGCACGGGACGGTTAGGGTGCGGGGGATGCGTTCGTGCGTGGTGGCCGACGAGACCATGATCACCGAGATCCTGCACACTCGGTCGTTGGCGAAACTGTCCTTGGCGCGGGTGGCGCCGACCGTGTTGTCCAGCCCGTACGAGTTGGACGAGGTGTTGACGCGGCTGCGCGCGGCGGGGTTGTCCCCGGTCGCCGAGGACGCGTCCGGCGGGGTGATCGTCGAATCACGGTCGGAGCATCGTGCGTCGGCGACCCACTCGCCGGTACGGGCCGCGACCCGGGCTCGGCTGGGTGCGGCGCAGTTGGCCGAACAGTTGCTCGCCGACCCGACCGGCGTCGACAGCGGCGGCAGGGATACCTCGGATACGTTCGCGCAGTTGGCGGAGCTGAATCCGGGCCTGACCGATACCGAGCTGATCTTGTTGGCCGATGCTGTCGAGCATCAGCGGGATGTGTTGATCACCTACCGCAACAAGGCCGGTAACCGGACGGTACGGGAGATCCAACCGCGTCAACTGTATGGCCGGTGGCTGGACTCGTGGTGTCACCTACGGGACGGGCAGCGGGAGTTCACCGTGGCCAACATCGAGTCGGTCGCTCCGGTTGGATGACATTGGATCAGTTGATTTGCTCGGGGCCCGATCCGCTTAGGCGGCCCCGCATACAGGTCCGCAATGAACGGAGATCAACAGGCGGTCCGGTGGCTACGATGGACCGGTTCGTATTGTGGTGCATTCGGGTCTACTCTTGTGTTTGACCTGGGGATATGGCTCGCGTTGTGTCATTGCGCGAACGGATCGTGGTGCCCATCGGCGTTGTGCTCGGGGTGGAGCCTCCAGGGGTGGGCGTCGGGTGGCGGCGCTGACGGGGTTGCTGCGAGCGCTGCCGGATATGCGGGTCGGGCCGGTGTGTGGCGGGGCGACCACGGTCGAGGCGGTGGCGTACCTGGTCGAGGCACCGGGGCAGGGCGTGCTGGACGAGTGTGGTCGTGGGTTGGCGTGGCTGGCTTCCGGGGTGGCTCGCTTGGCCGAGCAATTGGTCGAGTGAGATCGGCGGTGGTCGACCGTGGCTGCGCTCGCGTGGTCGGGTGCTGACCGACGGTCTGCGGTTGGCGGCCGACGCGCCGGGTGTTGATTTGGCCGGGTTGCGCAAGCCGGAGTTGACCGCCCGACTGGTTGAGGTCCGATGCCTGCGGATTGGCCGGCGTGGTGCGTGACAAGGCCGTCCCCTTGCCGCCGCCTGGATCGCGGATGCCGTGACACAACAGGCAGAAACGAAATACGCAATCCGCTGACCCGGATGGTGGAACGCGAGGTGGGTCGAAGCGCGCGGCGGAAACAAATGGCGAAAACGGCACTTGTCGATGTCAGCTTGACGTGTCCTGGGATGGCTGGCAGGTATGTCCGGGCGTCGCCGTGCGCAGTCTGGTTGGCTGATCCCGACTCGCTGCTCCACCACGACCGCCGCCGCGGAATCCGGCAACCAGCCTAAAGTCCGTCGAGCCACGGGTGTCAAGTTTCTGACCCATGATTGCCAGGTGTCATATTGAGCGGTCGGGCGGCGGCCGTAGGCTGGAACCTGGAGAATTGTTCCTGTCCAGGGCGGTCGTCGTCCGTGCAGGTTCCAGTTCGGGGAGGTTCGTGACCGTGCTGTCACCGACGGTGCATCGAACCGTCGTGTACGTCGACGTCGCCGACTTCACGAACCCGAGCCGGAAGGCGATCGACCTGCAGGCTGTGCAAGAGGGTGTCTATCAGGTCCTGGAGACGGCCTTCAAGGACTGCGGTATCGACTACGGGGCGTGCGACATGGAGGACCGGGGTGATGGCTCGCTGATCCTCATCCCGGCCGACGTGTCGAAAAGCAAACTCGCCGATCTCCTGCCTGACCGACTGGTCGCCGCGCTACGCCGGTACAACGCCATCCACACGACGACGGCGCAGATCAGGCTACGGGTCGGCATTCACGCGGGCGACATCCGGCGCAACGTGAAGGGCTGGATCGGTGACGCCGTCAACCTCGCCGCGCGGATCATGAACGCCGACGAAGTGAAAGCCGCGCTTGCCGAGTCCGACGGACTGGTCGCGTGGACCGTGTCCGACTACTTCTACAACGAGGTGATCCGGCAGGACCCGGGCGTCGCCCCTGAGCAGTATCGCCCCCTTGTCGTGTCCGTGAAGACCTTTTCCGGCACCATCTGGCTGCGCCTGCCCGGGATGACCGGTCCCGTTGTCCCGGTCCCCCGTCACACGCCGATGGGCCAACTGGTACGACAGGGTGACATCCCCCGCGATCAGGACGGGCTCGACGTCATTCCTCCCGAGGATCTCGACGTGTTGCACGGTTGGCTCGCCCATGTCGAGGTTCCGCACCTGCCGACACTCGTGGCCCGCGCGGTCGGTCCGGCGATCCCGCCGCCGCGGCCCACGTCGGCGTGGGGCGTGTTCGTCTACCTGTCCGACTTCAACGCCGGCCCCGACGGCATACCGCCGGCGTTGGTGTTTCTGAAGCTGCTGGCGAGGGAGATGGCCGGCGAGATCAGCACCTTGGTAGCAGCGTGGGTGGCTCAGCAGACGCGCCGACTGCGGCGGACCGAGAGCCTGGATCAGGTAGAGGCCGGTTGGGGGCCGATTCCCGAGAATCCAACCCTGCACCTGATGATCGTCGTGCAGCAGGATGCCGTCGATACCGACCGATACGTGTTGTCGTACTGGCGGCAGGACGATCCCGAGGTGTGGCCACCGCCGTTGAGCGGTGTGCACGAGGTCGCGGTCGATGAGTTGGAGTATCGCGTCGACGACATCATCCTGTCGGCGGAGGAGGTCTGGGGCACCGGTCCGACGGCGTCGGCGGTGGTCGAGTTCGTGCTACCACGCAACCTACTTACGCTACCGGTGCGGCAATGGCGCAAGGAGCACAAATCGGGGGATCCGCGGCCGCTGATCTTCGACTATCAGGTACGGCTGAGATCACTCGAGAGAATGCGTGCGCTGCACTGGCGTCGATCGTGGCGGCTGCGTTGGCAGACCGTCGTCAATCACGCGGGCCTGGACCGGATCCACCCGTTCGGGCCAACGGCCGAGGACAAACAGATCGACGCCGTGTTGAGCGATGACTGGTGGCTGGGCCTGGTGCTGCGGCGACCGCCGACGCCGAAGCCTGAGCCGGGCGACGCGCTGACCGCGGCCTTCCGCGCCGGGCTGCCGCTGATCTGTTGGCATCCCGCCGCCGCTCCGGAGGACTTGCGGAAAGACGTCGGATGGCTACTCGACCATGGCTTTGGCGACCTACCACGTCGATACCGTCAGGTAGAGCTCTCTTTGGGATCCAATAGCAACCTCGTTCACGATTTGGTGGTAATGTGGGAAGATCCGGATCGAGTAATCAGTTTCGATCGGCCGTCCACTCCCAATCCGCAGTAAGGGGACGCGGATGAGTGTGAACGAGCACGACGCAGGGGTGACGGATGGGCGCGCACCCCGTTTCGACGCGCCCGATTGGTGGATCTACCGCGGCACCGGCCGGGCGATCCACGATATCGACCTGACTCAGATGCTGCCCGCGCCGCCGCCCTGGCGGGACTTCCGCGGCGAGTTGCCGCCCGAGCCGGACCTGCCACCGCAGGACGATGGCGAGGCGGACCGGCGACTTGGGCACGAGGTTCACCTCGATCCGCAGTTCACCGACCCGCATGAACTCGACATGATCAACGCGGCGCTGTACCTGCGGCGGCCGTTGTTGGTGACCGGGAAACCCGGGGTCGGAAAGTCTAGTTCCGCTTATCGTATCGCGCGAGAACTGCGGTTGGGACGGGTGTTGCGATGGCCGATCAACAGTCGTACGACGCTGGCGTCGGGTCTGTACGAGTACGACGCGATCGCACGCGCGCAGGCCGTGGCGACGACGCAAGCCCGGGGTGAATCGAGCGGTGGTGAATCGGGCGATGGTGAATCGGGCGGTGCGGATGGTCCACCGATCGGTGACTTCATCCAGTTGGGTCCGTTGGGTACCGCTTTCGTGCCGAGCCGGCTACCGCGCGTATTGCTGATCGACGAATTGGACAAATCCGAAGCGGATCTCCCCAATGATCTCTTGAGCATTTTCGAGGATGCGGAGTTCACGATCAGGGAACTGACGCGCGTGCGGCACCGATCGCCCATGGTCACGGTCCATACCGATGACCCTCGTCGCACGGTCTCGGTCGTCGACGGGCGAATCAGATGCCACGCGTTCCCGATCGTGATAATGACCAGTAACGGTGAGCGGGAATTCCCGCCCGCGTTCCTGCGGCGGTGCCTGCACCTGAACATTCGGGATCCCAACATCGACCAATTGGCCGCGATGGTCGCCGACCACGCCCTCGACCGCGGCGACGAGCATCGCTCACGGTTGGTGCGGGAGTTCGCCGAACGCAGCCGTACCGAACAAGGACTGCCGACCGACCGTTTGCTGGAGGCCGTGTATCTGGCCACATCGGGCGCCTACCAACCGGATGACGTGGCCTGGCCACGACTCCTGTCCGCCCTCTGGCAGAAACTGTCGAGCGCTTGACATGATCCGCCCGACCGATGTCCAGGACTCGGACCCTGCCCGGCCGGCGGGGCCGTCGACCCTTCCACTCGACGTCCCGTCGCGCCGGCTCGAACTGGACGATCTGACCTGGGTGGACGTCGCGGACATCCTCTGGCTGGCGGCCACTCGCCACGCCGCCACCCCGCCAGTACCGCACCCCGCCCCCGAACCCGACCTACCCGCGGCCGCGGTGGACTCACCTGCCCCGGCGAACCGTCCTGAAACGACAGTCGAACCCCCGCCACATCCACGAACCGAACCAAAACCCGAACCGGAACCCGAACCACCCCCGCCGACACCGACGATCGACGACATCACACCACCGGCGCCAGAACTGCACGTCGTCGCCCGACCGGAACTGGACACCGCCGACGGAATCGCGCTGCCGGAGCAGTTGCAGTTGATTCGCGCATTGCGTCCGCTCAAACGACGGGTCCGCTCCCAGCGGGGCGACCTCGTAACCCTCGATGCCGAAGCCACGGCCGAGTGGGCGGCGCAGACAGGTATGTGGTGGCCGATCACGGTATCCCAGCGGGAACGGTGGCTCGACCTGATGCTGGTGACCGACTGCGCCCCGTCGATGGAGTTGTGGCAGCCTTACCTCGCGGCCCTCCGCGCGCTGCTCGAACAGTCCGGGGCGTTCCGATCGGTCCAGGTACGGCAGATCGACACCACCGGCCCCACCCCTGCGTTGCGGGGTGCCACCCTCGGTACGCCCACGCGCGATCCGGCCGAGATCCTGGACTCGTCCGGACGGCGCGTCGTCCTGTTGGTGACCGACGGAATCGGCGATGCGTGGCGAAACGACGCACTACTCCCGATTTTGGCCACTTGGGGCCGCCGCATGCCGGTGAGCGTGGTCCACCTGCTACCACAACATCTGTGGCCACGGTGCGGACTGACCTTGCACACAGCCGAACTTGACGTACCCGCGGCCTTGCGACCGAACAGCCACTGGCGGTTCGACCTACCCGACGCCTGGATCGAACCGGACCCGGACACCCTCACCCGCCCCGGCACGGTGCCCGTGCCTCTCATCCAGCTGGGGCCACGCTGGCTGTCCTGGTGGGCCACGCTCATCACGGGTGGACATCACGAGCCGGTCACCGGAACGGTCCTGCTCGCACGGGACGACACGCCCAGCCGCGTAAACGGAGACGAGACGCGGACGGCTCCATACGAATTGGTGCGCCGTTTCCGAAGCGTGGCGTCACCGCCAGCAGTGCGGATGGCCACACTCCTGGCTGCACTCCCGATTCACCCGGACGTGATTCGCCTGGTCCAGCGGCGGTTCGTGCCTGACGCCCGGACTGAGCACCTGGCCGAGCTATTCCTCGGTGATCTTTTCCGGTACCCTGCCCAACGACAGGGGGGCGAGTCCACTCGACACGAGGAAGACTTCGTCTTTCCTGAGGCAGTCCGTCAACTGCTGCTCAATGGTGCCCGGCGGTCGGAAACGATCAGTGTCGTGCGAGCAGCTGCCGAGCAAGTCGGCGATCGGATTCCGGTGCTCGGTCACCTCCGGGACGCCATAGCCGACCCGCACAACACGCCGGACCCGGTGCTGACGCAGGAGAACGAGGCCGATGTAGCACTGGAGAGCGCACTGATGGGTGCCCTCTCGGGCCCGTACCTGTCTCGGGCAGACCGCTTGAGAAGTGCGGTGCGGCACGAGACCTTCTTCTTTCCTGTTTCTGAATCAATCCCAGGATCGATGCCGCCTGCTGTTCGGCAGGCGCCTGCCCCGACTGCGAGCGACACCATGCCTGAATCGCCCGAGCGCTCGAACTACGCCAGCGCGTCCGCGACGTCCACGTATCCGGCGCCGGACACATCTGCGGTCGGGCAGGACGACAGTGAACTCGCGGAACGGGCGACCGCACGCCTGGACCATCCACTTCGAAGTTCGGTATACCAGCGGCAGCCGGACGATCCGCCACCGATCTGGGGCAACGTACCGGCCCGCAATCCGAACTTCACCGGTCGCGAGGCCCTGCTCGAACAACTGAGCAAACGGCTCACGGCCGGCGGCACCACCGCTGTCCTCCCTTCGACCCTGCACGGCATGGGTGGCATCGGGAAAACTCAGATCGCCACCGAGTACATCTACCGGCACATGCGGGACTACGACATCGTCTGGTGGATCGAGGCGGCCCGCCAGACACAGATCCGCGCCAGCCTCACCGAACTGGCCCGACAGCTCGGACTGCCCGCCACGGATGCGAACAGCGCGGTCCGTGCCATCCGTGAAGCGCTGCGTACCGGCCGTCCCTATCGCCGGTGGTTGCTGGTGTTCGACGCCGCCGAGAGCCCGTCCGAGGTCCGCTCGTTCTTCCCCACCAACGGACCCGGTGAGGTCCTGATCACCTCGCGCAACCCGGACTGGGCCGGTGTGGCCCGGCCGCTGGAACTGGCCGTGTTCAAACGTGAGGAAAGCATCGAACTGCTCCGCAAACGCGGACCGGAAGTCCTCGAGTCGGACGCGAACCAGCTGGCCGAGAGGCTGGGCGATCTGCCGCTGGCGATCGAGCAGGCGGCGGCGTGGCGGGCCGTGACCGGGATGCCGGTCAGCGAGTACCTGCGCCTGTTCGACGAGTCCGTCGCGGAGATCCTCGACACCTCGGCCCCACCGGACTACGAGGTGTCCGTCGCCGCGGCGTGGAACGTGTCGTTCGACGAACTGAGGACCCGTAATCCGGCGGCACACCAGATCCTGCACATCTGCGCGTTCTTCTCACCCGAGCCGATCTCACGTGACCTGTTCACCGGTGTCAGCCGAGTCTCGATCTCGCCCGAGCTCGACGTGGCGCTGCGTGACCCGATCAAGCTGGCCCGCGCCATCCGGGACGTCAACCGGTACAGCCTGGCCAAGATCGACCACGGCAACAACACCATCCAGCTGCATCGCTTGGTGCAGCTGGTATTGCGCAACCGGGTGATGGCGCCACAGGTGCAGGCGCAGATGCGGCACGGCGCGCACCAATTGCTGGCCAGCCTGGACCCCAACGACCCCGAGTCCAACCGGCACTGGCCCCGTTACCGGGAACTGTTGTCACACGCCTACGCGGCCAACGTGGTCGGCTGCGACGACCGGTGGGTGCGCCAACTGGTCATCAACCTGATGCGTTACCTGTTCGAGTGGGGCGATCACGAGGAAGCCGCGAACCTGGGGACACTGGCGCGCAAGGAGTTCGAGGAGAAGCTCGGCCCTACGGACCCGCAGACCCTGGACGTCTCGACCCGACTCGCTCTATACCTGTGGGGACTGGGCCGTTACGAGGAAGCTGCCCGTCTCAACCAACTCACCCTGCAACGTCGTATTCAGGTGTCCGGTGAGGACAGTGAGGAAACCTTCGCGCTACAGACCAACATCGTCACCGACTACCGGGCGCAGGGCGACTTCGCCGGGGCGTCCAAGCTGAGCGAAGAGATCTATCTGAAGTCGAAACGGCTGTTCGGTGACGACGACCCGGAAACGCTCAAGGCTGCCTACCAGCACGCGCTGAGCCTGCGACTGTCCGGCGATTATCGGGCGGCCGCCGCGTTGGATGAGGAGACGCTGCGCCGCCGGATCGAGGTGCTGGGTGTAGATCATCCCAGAACCCTGAGCACCAACGCCTCGCTGATCGTCGACCGGCGCGAGGCGGGGGAATACGTGCGAGCCCGCATCGAGCAGGAGAAGCTCACCGAACAGGCGCGGATCCGGCTGGGTGAGGACAACCCGGACTTCGTCACCTACTTCTTCCTCCTGTCGATCGTACGGCGCAAGGACGGCGACCATCCTGCTGCCCTCGCTCTCTCGGACGAGGCCTTGGAGCGGTTCAAGGTGATCTATGGTGCCGACCACCCGACGACCATTGGTTGCGCCTTGGCGAACTCGATCGACATGCGGCACTCGGGCGACCTCAACTTGGCCAAGAAGCTCGGGGAGGAGACCTTCGACCGCTATCGCCGTCTGCTTGGTGAGCATCACTCGCACACCATGGCCGCGACCGTCGATCTCGCGGTCACTCTGCGGCTGCGCAGCGAAGCGGCCAACGCGCGGGAACTCAACGAGCGGGCGTTGGAACGACTCCGCGCCAGCATTGGCCCTGATCACCCGTACGCCGTCATCACGACCATCAACCTGGCCAGTGACCTTGCCGCGTTGGGTGAGATCGCAGCCGGCCTGGTGCTGGGCCAGGACACGGTCGAACGCGCCACTCGGGTGCTGGGCAAGGATCATCCGACGACGCTGGCCGCGGCCTTCAATTTCGGTCTCGACCTGAGTGCCGCCGGCCGGACCGAGGAAGCGCAGTCCTACCATGGCCCGACGCTGGAGCGGTACCGGCGGGTGCTGGGCGAGGCGCACCCGGCGACGATCGCCGCGACCGAAGGTAAACGCGCCGACTGCGACATCGACCCGATGGGCATGTGATCTGCCGGGCTTCGACAAGGAGGCTAATCCGCGACCAGTTGTCCGATCCAAGCTCCGAGGGACTCCGGCGTCGGTACGGGCCGGCCGCTGCGGCGCAATGCCCGGTGCACCGCGCGTACCAGCTCCGGACACCGCAGCAGGGCCCGCGCGGCCGGGTTGGAGCCGATCCGCGTGAGCGCGAGGCCGAGCCCGACCAACGAGGCCGGTCGGTCCGGGGTCGCCGCCAGTTCGCCCCGGTATTCTTCAGCCGCGTCGCGGTAGCGTCCCATCGCATAGGCGAAGTCGGCCGCCGTGGCGTCCGGGACGGTCGACCAGATGTCCGGTAGCAGTGCGCGGCCGGCCTCGGTCAGGCCGAGTCTGATCAGGTCGGCGCGCGCATGCGACCACGGTCCGTCCGGGACGGGTGTCGGGGGCAGCTCGATCGGCACCAAGGTGACCGGCGGCCTCGCCCGGCCGGCCAGCCATGTGCTGGCCAGTTCGGCGACCACATCGGGATCCGGTCTCAGATGCCGCAACCGCCATCCGGCCCGGTGGTCATCGGCTGTGGCCGACGCCAGGTCCCTGATGTCCTCGCTGACCGGTTCGTGTTGCCAGGGACCGATGACTTCGGCGACGCCGTCGAGGAAGCGTTGTCCGGCCTCGGTGAGTGATGCGTCCGCCTGTAGGACCTCCAACGTCCGCCAGGTCTCCTGGCGCCAGTATGCGAACTCGAACCGGCCGCGTCGCGCCAGTGAGCTGGCACCCATCGCGGCAACCGCACGCCAGAACGCCGTAACGCCGACGAAGGCGTAGACACCTTGCAGAGCGCTGGCGAACGGCCTCGGATCATCCCGCCACGGTACGTAGATGCGCTCCCGCGGATCGTTGGCATACAACGGAGTCATGTGCAGCAGGCCGCCGAGTACGATGTGCTGGAATTCATGAACCAGCTTGTCGGCAAGGGCTGCCGCGTCCGTCGGCCGGCCCAGCACCGCGCTGCCGAACGCCTCACCGGTCGAAGCGCTGGGATTGCGGAACAGCACGTGTGGCCGCGGCACCAGAGAGTCCAGCCCCACCGCGAGCGGGCCGGCGTATTCCGGCATGCTCGTCACGAGCAGGCGCCACGCCTCGCCGAGCAGCCGACTCCATACCATGAACTCGTCGGCATCCAATCGTTGCGGCGGCACCGGTTCGTACAGTCCGCGATACGGATCGACATCATCGAGCCACACCGAGAAACGCTTCTGGCCGGTTCTCATATGCACCCGCCGCACGCTCCACCAACCGGGCGCATCGACATCTGGCCGATTCGGCAGGTGTACCCGGCCCGCCCCGTGAGAAACGACGTAACTGCCGAGTTCGCCACCGACTTCGGCCACCGAAAACGGCGACGACGTCGGAAATCGAGCCAGTCCGAGCGACGGCAGCGCTACGTTGCCCTGCCACAACGGAACCGCGATCTCGAAACGGAGGCCGGCGTGGATCGCGGCCGCGGCGGCGATCGCGTGGACGTGGCCCAAATGGATCCATAATGGACCAAGCCCGTCCGTGCCGTTGCGCATCAGGCGCGTCGTGTAACCGGCCCAGGATCCGGTGTACGGGTGGTTGAGCAGCCGGTCGAACGCTGCCGGTGACACGTGCTCCACGCGTTCCAGCAACTCCCAAACGGTATCCATGGGTGGCAGCGGGCCGAACAGTTTCGGCGTCTTCCCGGCCGCCTCCAGCAGGGAGTGCAGCAACAGCTTCCGCCGGCTACGCTCGGCCGCACCCAGCTGACGAACCACGACCCGGTCCGCTTTCAAGCGCGCGACCGCGTCGAAGTCACCCCAGGACAGGTGATGGAACGCCATACCGGACGTGCTGCGATCCTCGGGCGAGGGTTCCATCAGTCGACCCGTTCACCTCCGGTGGCATTACTGCTTCGGTACTGCGCCCTTAGGTGTACGGTTCGTTCCACCACACGGTGCATTGACCGGCGAACGTGTTCGTCACCGAGCTCGCGCAGTCTGGTGAATGGCACTCCGTCGAGGTCGATCAACTCGGATTCGATGCCCGGTCCGGTGCCCGACGAATTCATGATTCCCCTCCGGTCATTGCCAGCTCAGAGTAGGTGTTTACATCATGTCCCACCGTGGGCCGATCGGGAAGACGCGACGACCTGCCGTTCATCCCGACCGTTGACACATGCGCTGTCGGCGGAGTCGGCGCCGGTGTCCGGGCGGATGGCGTCTTCCTCTGAGCCGTGCGGGGCGTGATCTCCGCTCCGCTACAGGACCGCTGTCAGGAAGTCGATGCCGGACGTGGATTCATCGGTCCGGGGCCAGTCTGGGTGGCCGGTGATCGTCAGGCCGGCACTCCAGGTTGGGCTGATCCAGCAGCCGACCAGCGTGGGTTCTCGTGCGTCGGCCTGGGCGAGCGCGGCTGCGGCGCGGACCAGTTTGGCCGCCTCGGCGGAGTGGATGCCCAATGTTCTGGCGATCTGTTTGGGTGTATGTCCCTGCTCCCGCAAGAGTCGAACGCGTTCGAGCTGATCACCTGCCGGCATGGTCGTCGATCGTATCGGCACCTGTCCTGGCAGGTTGACGACGATGGCTCGACGACGAGATCGATCGTACTGTGGTGTATTCGGGCTACGAACCGCTGTCGCGGCGGGAGGGGCTGGTTGTGGGCGAGCTTCCGGACGATCGGGACATCGAGGACGCGGAGATCTTGTCGGACGACGACAGCGCTGCGTTGGCGATTCCGTCCGCTTTGCCGTCGGAGTTGCCGGCCTCGGACTACACCGAGGCCGGCGTGCCGACGTTCGACTACGTGCGGGACCGGATCGAGGGGCGGATTGCCACGTCCGTCGGGATGTCCGAGTTGACCGGTGACACTCCCGAGGCCGCGTCGCTCGATGAGCAGTTCGCGGCTCGGGAGCAGGCCGGCAAGGATCGGCTCGAGGAGATTCGGCGCGCTATGCGTGGCGAATAACCCGGCTCAGAACTTGCCGAATGCCTTGGTGAACGCGCCGGTCGTCTGGCTGACACCGCTGCACGTCGAGCTGGCGGTGGGCATGCCGGGGCAGGCACCGTTGTCGCGGCCCTCCGACCAGAACGACAGCATCGCGATGCCCTTGGCCGACGCGTGGGACACGACCGTCGCCACGTCCGACATCTTGAACACCTCGCCGGCCGAGTCGTTCTGGCCGATCATGGGGGTGTTGCCGAGCATCGCGAACGCCTGCGCACTCGTCTTTCCGTAGACCTTCGCCACCTGCACCGCCGTCGCGTCCAGGGCCTGGTTGGCCGCGGTGCCCATCTCGGTGCCGGACGTGCCGTAGTCCATCGTCATGACGTTGACCAGGTTTGGCGTGAACCCGTTGGACTTACTGGTGGTCAGCACGCCCAGGCCGGTGGACGTGAGGCCGCTGGGCAGTACCGGGATCGTGTACGTGATCGCCAACGACCGTCCATGTGAAGACGCCCACGTGCGGACCGATGCCAGTGCCTTCGCGGTCTTGGCGATGTCGGCCGTGTTGTTGACCTCGTTGGCCTCGATGTCGAAGTCCAGACGAGTCGCGTTGAAGGTCGTCACTACACCTTCGACCTGGGTGGCGGCCGCGGCCGGTGTGGCGCACGTGTTGCCCAGGTCGGTTCCGTTGTTGTCCGTCGTGAAACCGCCGAAGGAGATGCTCACGTCACCTCCTGCCTTACGGAGGTTCGTGACCTGCGTCTGCCATCCGGCCTGGTTGGGCAGCGACCACCGGCAACCTGCTCCGTCGACGAACGCCAGTGTGAAGAACTTGTCGCCGGTGCTGCTCGCGACCGACGTCAGCGTGACGTTGCTCAGGCCGGTGTCGACGTACGGCGCCACCACGCGCGCCGGGAAGGCATTGGGGCCGGCCGCCGACGCCGGTGCCGACACCGCGAGGCCGACCGCGGTACTGGCCAGCGCCGCGCCGGCGGCGATTGTCAACAATTTCGAGGTTCGTGACATCGACGTCACATCCTTGGTGAGGGGAGAAAGGTGCCCAGGGGGACCTCGTATGCCTATCGCTCACTCGGTAACGACGACGTGAGATACGGCGTCAATTGTTTAGATGAGTGGCCCCATCATGATTCGTCGGCGGATCTGGGCCATCCGTTCCGCCGAATGGTGGGGCATTTGCCAACGGGATTCCAGCCACCATGTGCAACCGGCGTCGGCCCAGGTGCGGACCAGTGTGGCGTCCTGGTCCGTATGTGATTCGCCGTCGATGACAATGTCCGGATTCGCATCGTGTTCGGTGAGCCACGCCCTTACCGCGCGAACGTCGTCGGGTGTACCGGGGCGGCCGAGATGCCATTCCGGGACCACGCCGTCACACCGCAACACGCGCCGCATCGACTTCGGTCGTGGCCACGCGCCGACCACCCACAGCGGAATGGTGTCGCGCACCGGGCGACCGAGCGACGACAGATCATCGCGGTTGCAGTCGTACCGGTAGTGCCGGCCGTGGAAATGCGATTCGCCGGCCCACAGCGCCCGCATCAGGTCGATGCCGTCGTCCAGGCGCTGGGCGCGTTCGGTCACGGACACGGGTTCGCCGGTCTCCGGCAGGCCGGTGCCGAGCGCGCCCAGGCCGACGGTCAGGATCGCGCGGCCGCCAGACAACTGGTCCAGCGTGACGGCCTGGCTGGCCACCTTCCACGGCCGCCGCCACGGCAACGGCGTCAGCATGGTGCCCAAGGCGATTCGCGACGTGGCGGACGCGATCGCGCCGAGCAGCGTCCACGCGTCGACCCCGTACGCCGCCTCCCACACGAACACGCCGTCCCAGCCGTGCCGCTCCGCCAGGACGGCCTGCTCGAACTGCTCGGCGGCCGACCCGCCGGGCAGCACGACGCCCCAGCGCACGCTCACACCCGAGTTCTACCCGCCACCACCGACAACAGCATCCCGACGGCGGCGACCATCAGTATCACGACGGCGAGGGCGGGCGCGGCGCTGAGGTGCAGGGCCAGCGTGACCAGCGCGACACCGAGCGCCGTGCCCAGCGCGCGCGTCATGTTGACCAGGCCCCCGCCGATGCCGGCCACGCGATGCGGGATCGACGTCATGATCATCGAGTTGTTGGCCGGCGTGAACACGCCGAGGCCGACGCCGAGCACGGCGAGACCCACGACCAGCCACCCGACCGTGAACGGCAGCGCGAGCACTAGCCCGGCCACGCAGATCACCGCCCC
>Ga0207664_10000790_pt1 | contig 21381 bp, 16 predicted proteins | sample LARL83metaG_FD_184349 | JGI IMG/M metagenome (GOLD analysis project Ga0207664, IMG submission 184349) | Corn, switchgrass and miscanthus rhizosphere microbial communities from Kellogg Biological Station, Michigan, USA - LAR L8-3 metaG... | ecosystem: Host-associated > Plants > Roots >... | reverse complement strand
GACCAGGACCACGTCGCTGAATGGGACTCCCCGCCCGGCCTTGGCCAGGAAGTCGGCTACCGGGAGCCGCTTGCCGCGCCAGATTCCGTGCATGTCGCCGGCCCCGGCGACCACGGTGTGGATGCCCTCGGCCTCGCACCAGCGGGCGAACCCGGCCGCGTCGGCCGGGATGCCGGAACCAGTCACGACCCGCTCCCCGTCCGCGCCGCCTGGGCTGACGAGCCGGCGCCAAGGAGGAATCCCTGGTATCCGCGCTCGGCAACCGCGCCGCACTCCTGCCGGTACATCCCGCACCCGGCCACGTAGGGCATGAACACCCGCGGCTTTCCGGGGATGTTGGCGCCGACGTACCACGACGCGGCCTGCGGGTAGAGCGTCGCGCCGGCGAGCTCGTTGACGTGCCGCACCCACGCCTCCTCAGCCCCGGCTGACGCCTCGATGCGATCCAGCCCCTGGTTCCCGAGGAACTCCAGGCAGCCGGTGATCCAGTCCACGTGCTGCTCGATCGATACCACCATATTGCTGAGGACCGAAGGGCTGCCGGGGCCGGTGATCATGAACAGGTTGGGGAATCCCGCCACGCACAGGCCGAGGTAGGTGCGCGGGCCGGCCGCCCATTTCGCGGCCAGGGGCAGGCCGTCCCGGCCGCGGATGTCGATCTCCAGCAGGGCCCCGGTGATTGCATCGAACCCGGTCGCGAAGACGATCACGTCCAGCCCGTATTCGCGGGCGGTTGTCGCCAGGCCCCGCGGGGTTACCGCGGTGATCGGTGACCTGCGCACGTCGACCAGCCCGACATGGTCGTGGTTGTAGGTCTGGAAGTAGCCGGTATCCACGCACGTGCGCTTGGTGCCGATGTGGTGCACGGGGCTCAGCGCCCTGGCCACCGCGGGATCGCGGACGATCTGGCGGATTTTCTCGCGGGCGAATTCCTGCGCCGTGAAGTTCGCCTGCTCGTCGGTGAAGAAGTCGGTGAACGCGTAGGACAGGGCGTTGATGCCACCGCGCTGCCATCCAGCCTCGTACTTCCGCCTGCGCTCGGCCGGGGTGACCTCGAGCGCCGACCGCTCCGGCGGGGCGACCGGAACGCCAGCGTCGGATTCCTCGGCCATCCGGCGGCGCGCCGGGTACCCGCCGAGCACCTGGCGAAGCTCGCCTGGTGGCAGCGGGCGGTTCTGCGCGGGCATGGAGTAGTTCGGGGTCCGCTGGAACACGTGCACCCGGGCCGCCCGCTTCGCGATCTGCGGCAGCGCCTGGATCGCCGTTGACCCGGTCCCCACGATCCCGACCCGCTGACCCTGGACGTCCACGCCGCTGGCAGGCCATTGCGCGGTGTGGTACCACTCGCCCCGGAAGCTGCCGAGCCCGGGGAAGTCCGGGCGCTGCACCGAGGACAGGTTGCCCACCGCCAGCACGCAGTAGCGGGCTGCCACCACCTCACCGGTGTCCGTGGATACCAGCCACCGGTTCCCGGCCCCGTCGTAGCGCGCCGCCGTGACCCGCGTGCTGAACTGGATGTCCCGGCGCAGGCCGAAGCGGTCGGCGACGTGACCCAGGTAGCGCAGGATCTCGGGCTGGGCGGCATACCGCTCCGTCCACGTCCACCCGGCCAGGAGTTCGCTGGAGAACGAGTAGCAGTAGTCCACGCTCTCGATGTCACACCGGGCACCCGGGTAGCGGTTCCAGAACCACGTTCCCCCGGCGTCGGTCCCCCGCTCGAAAACCCGGGCCTGCAGCCCGAGCCCGCGCAGGCGGTGCAGCATGTAGAGACCCGAGAAACCGGCGCCCACCACGGCCACGTCGATGTCCACCGTGCCGCCGGGACTCGTCCCCAGAGAAATCACGGCCTCCCGGGCGTTGCCGCCGCAATGGACCATTGGTCCACAACCCAAACCTTAGAGCGTACGCTGCCACGCCCGCTGGCCAGGTGTCAACAGGGATTGCCACGCTGACCTGGGCGGCCCTAAGGTCCAATGGTATGAAGGCTAGATCAAAGTACCTACGGAGCGCCTGAATGGGCACGGGCTCACTGGACGGCAAGGTCTGCGTGGTGACCGGCGCCGCGGGCGTCATCGGCCGTGAGACGGTCGGGGTCTTCACCCGGGAAGGCGCGACCGTCGCCGGTGTGGACGTGCGGGGAGAGGCGGACGCAGCGCTCTTCCTGACCGCGGACCTGACTGACCCGGACCAGGTCCGCGCGACCTACCAGGCGGTGGCGGACCGCTTCGGGCGCATTGACGTGCTGTTCAACAACGCGGGAATCGCGCTGCCCGAGGACGGATCGGTGCTCGACACCGAGCTGGAAACCTGGCACCGGGTGATCGAGGTCAACCTGACCAGCATCTTCCTGTGCTGCCGGCACGGTATCCCGTACCTGCTGCAGGGTGGCGGGGGCTCGGTGATCAACACGTCGTCGCTGGTCGCCACGATGGGCTCGGCGGTGTCCCAGATCGCCTACACCGCGTCCAAGGGCGGCGTGCTGTCCCTGTCCCGCGAGCTGGGCATCGAGTTCGCCAAGCAGGGGGTGCGGGTCAACGCGCTGTGCCCCGGCCCGGTGGACACGCCGCTGCTGCGGACGCTGTTCAGCGCCGGGGAGTCCGCGCGCCGGCTGGTCCATGTCCCGCCCGGCCGGTTCGCCCGGGCCAGCGAGATCGCCGAAGCAGTGGCGTTCCTGGCCAGCGACGCTTCCTCCTACGTCAACGCCACCGAGTTCCTGGTCGACGGTGGCATCTCGGCCGCCTATGTCACGGCGGCCGATCCCGCGGGCGGCTCACCTGCCCGTTGACAGCCGTTCACCAATGGTCTTATGGTTCGCAGAGCAGACCAAAGTACACGACAAGGCCAGGCGCTCAGCGCCGAGTTCGGGCTCCCATCCACCAGTAGCAATGCGACGGCTTGACGGAGTCAGCGCATCCCTGCGCGGCTTCGTGACCTGCGGGCACCGAGTCGGGAGGGACATATGGACGCTGTGGGTTCCGGCCGGGCGGAGGACAGCTCCTCGGCCGTGACGGTGTCCTCGGCATCGCTGGACATCTCTGGGCGCGAGGACGTCCAAAAGCTGCGCAGGCGGGCCATCGGGCTCGGCGGCGTGCTGTTCATCTCGTTCGCCGCCATGTCGCCGCTGACCGGGCAGCTCGGCAACGTGCCGCTGGCCGTCGGGCTCGGCAACGGGACCGGCGCGCCCGCCGGGTTCTGGGTCGGGATCGTGGTGCTGGTCCTGTTCTCAGTTGGCTACGTCAAGATGATGCGCAGCGTTCCCTCCTCGGGCGGCTTCTACTCGTTCACCAGCCACGGGCTCGGGCGCCCGATGGGCATGGCCGCCGGGTGGCTGTCGATCTTCGCCTACGCGTTCGTGGAGTGCTCGCTGTACGGCGCGTTCGGCTACTTCGGCAACATCACCATCCAGCAGTTCTTCCACGTGGGCATACCCTGGCCGTGGCTCGCCTTCGGCGCGCTGGCCGTCAGCTTCACGCTGGCTTACTTCGACGTCCGGCTGAGCACCCGGGTGCTCGGGGTGGCGCTGATCCTGGAGATCGTCGTGCTGACGATCATGGCGGTGGCGGTGTTCGCCCACGGCGGCGGCCCGACCGGTGTGTCGGTGGCCCCGATTAACCCCGTGAACGCGTTCAAGGGCCTCGCCCCGGGAGTCGGCATCTTCTTTGCCGTGTGGTCCTGGGTCGGGTTCGAGACGATCCCGAACTACGCCGAGGAATCACGCAACCCACGGCGGATCGGGGCTCAGGCCCTGTTCATCAGCGTCATCGGGGGCGGCCTGTTCTTCGCCATCGTGTCCTGGGCCGTGATCACCGGGTGGGGCCTGCACGCCGCGGTCCACCAGGCCGCGACCAACGGCGGTAACTTCTACTACGGCGTCACCACCCAGTTCGCCGCCAAGTGGGTGACCGACGTCATGGAGTGGCTGATCCTGACCTCGTCCTTTGCCTGCGCGCTGTCCTTCCACAACACGAACTCGCGCTACTTCTACGTGATCGGCCGGGAGAAGATCTTCCACCCAAGCCTGGGCCGGACCCACCCCCGCTGGAAGAGCCCGCACGTGGCCAACGCGGCAACCACGGTGATCGTGGCCTGCCTGCTGGGGCTGTTCCTGATCATCTGGTACTCAAGCAAGTCGGCCCAGGCGTTCGCCAACTTCCAGAACGCCCCCTACTACGAGCTGTTCGGCTGGTTCGCGATCGTGGCCACGTTCTCCGTGCTGGTGAACCAGACGCTGTCCTCACTGGCCACCATCGCGCATTTCCGCCGGCCCGAGTTCGCGCACGAGCGGAACCTGTGGACCACGGAGATCATCCCTGCCCTGTCGGTGGTCGCCATGGGCGCGGTCCTCTGGCTGCTGTGGTCCAACCTGGACAAGATCGGCGGCTCGATCATCTGGGTGGACATCATCCCGTGGCTCTGCCTCGGCTGGCTGGTCGTCGGCATCGGGCTGGCGCTGGTGCTGCGCAGGAGGAACCCGGAGAAGTACGAGGTCCTCGGGAGAATGGTGAACGCCGGGATTGAGTGACGGCTGCGCCTGAGCCGCACCGTCCCGGCAGCCTTACTGGCCGGGGGGCGGAAACGGGTCGAGGGACGCCGCGAACGCGAGATCTCCTTTCGCCAGGGCCAGCGCCCGCGCGGTCTCGCGTGCCCTGACCGCCTCGCCGCGGCGCCCCGCGTAATAGAGGGCGCGGGCCCGGGTCCAGTGCGCATGGCTGCGCAGCGGCAGGAACTGAGTGCCATCGACCCGGGCCGCGGCATCCGACGCCGCGCTGACCGCCACTTCGTGATCCGCGTTCAGGGACGCGAACAACGAGTGCGCGGTCAGCCGGCGAACCAGCCATTCGGTGTCATGGGGGGCTGGCACGGTGTCGATCTCCGCGATGGCCCGGGCCGCATCCGGCCGGCCGCCCCCGGCGATAACGACGTGCGCGAGATCTACCAGAGCGGTGGACTCGACCCACCGGTCGCCCCCTCGCCGCCCGGTGCGCAGCGCGTCCTGGATTGCCTTCCCGGCACCACCGCGGTCGCCGGCTCGCAGCCGCATCCGGGCGTCGAAGAGTGCCATTGCGGCGCCCGTCATGTTCAGGTCGAGGTCGGCAAGCCCCTGGCGGGAGTGCTCCATCAGCGTGCCCGCCTCGTCCTGGTCCCCGGCCATCGACTGCAGTACCGCCTGGAACCCGAGCAGCCCAAGCCGGGCAACGCGGTCACCCGCTGCCTCCGCCGTGAGCCCGGTCAGCCGGCGCAGTCCCTGCTGCACCGGGGTACAGCCGTCGACCAGGGACCAGGCGATGTATGTCTGCCCGGCGGCGACCTCGAAACCAGCGGCGATCCGCTTGGCGTGGCGCACCTGCTGCTCACAGTGCTCTCGCGCGCTGTCCGGCGCTCCGCTCATCCACAGCAGCTCGGCATGCAGATAGTGCGCCCTGGCCAGGCCGAGGTCGTCACCGAGCAGGGTGAAGACCTCGCTAGCCTGCCTGACCACATCCAGGCTTGCCCCGGCATCGACGGCGTCGGGCCCGGTATACAGGCTCGTCCGCTCGAGCTCGACGGCGGATCGCCAGCGCACCGCGGGCAGCCCGAGCCGCGCTCCCTCGCTGGCACCGAGCGCGGCGACGTCTGCCGCGCGGTCGAACGTTCCCGCCTCGACGAGCGCGGAGGCCAGGATGGGCAGCAGCTCCACTGCAGCAGCTGACTGCGGCCCGAGCACCCGCCGGGCGCGCTCGAGGAATCCGGTCTCGGTGGCCAGCTCACCGCTGCGATGTGCCTGCCGCGCCGCGTCGGTGAGCAGCCGGCCGGCCCGGGCCGCGATGGCCGCCGCCCGGCGGCTGGGGTCGCCGATGGCCAGCAGATGTTCGTGCGCCCGTTCCAGGTGGGAAGCCTGGCGGGCGGCGCCTGCGGGCTCGGGTGGCGCCAGCTGGCTCAGCCAGTCAGCATGCTGCTCGTGCAGCCGGGCCCGGTCGGCTCTGGTCAGCATGGCGTAGGCGGCCTCGCGGATCAGCGGGTGCCGGAAGCCGAGCGCCGAGCGGCCGCCGAGGCCGCCGCCAGCGACCGGGGCGACGAGATCCCGCCTGATCAATGCATCCAGGGCCCGGTCCAGGCCGGGCCCGCTGATCGCGGCTGAGTTTCCCGGGCCACGACCGGCCGCGACCGACTCCAGGTGGAACAGCTCTCCCTCGACGGACCCGCGCTCGAGGAGCATCCGCTCGTCGTGGGGAAGCAGATCGAGCCGGGACGCGAGCAACCCGTGCAAGGCCGGCGGGAATGACGTCTGGCCGCCGGGCTTTTCCTGGAGATGCCGGGCGAGCTGTTCGAGAAAAAGCGGATTCCCAGCTGCGGTGGCGACCAGGTCGCTCCTGGTGGCGGCCGGTAGCCCAGGGTCCGCGCGGCCGGCATCCTCCGGGACGAGCTGGGCGAGCAGCGCGCGGATCTCCGCTTCGCCCAGCGGCGGCAGCGTCAGCGTCCGGGCCGAGCGCCAGCCGCTTGCCCACTCCGGGCGCGATTGCAGTAGTTCCGGTCTGGCCAGGCAGATCATCAGCACCGGCAGGCCCCGCAGCGGCTGCGCCAGCGCCTCAAGCAGGTCGAGCACTTCCGGCGAGGCGTGCTGGACGTCATCGACGATGACCACCGCGGGAAAGCGCCGCGTGATGGCGGCCATGACGCGCCCGATGGCCCAGTGGGTCTGCCCGCCCGTGCGCCCCTGGCCGCGGCCGAGCACCGCCAGGATGACGTCACGGGCTTCCTGACTGATGCCGATGCTCATCAGCCACTCGTCCGGCGCCGCGCCGCCGGCCGCCCCGTCAAGGATCTCCTGGACCGCCCGGTACGGAATGCCCTCGTCGTACAGCCGGCAGCGGCCCCGGAGCACGATCGCATCGGGGCGCACCAGGCGCTCGAACTCCAGGGAAAGCCGGGTCTTGCCAATCCCGGGTTCGCCGAGCAGCGTCACGAGCTGCCCGGCGCCGCCCATGCGGACGGCGCTGAACGCACCGCCGAGCAGGCCGAGCTCCGCCTGCCGGCCGATGTACTGGCCCTCCCACCGTCGCTGGATCGAGGCGGCGTCGGCGTCGACGTCCGCCAGCACAATTGCTGCCGGGTGATCACCGGGGAGGGCCGGGCCGGCCGGGTGCCTGGACCCGTGCGCGGCATGCGAGACGAGCTGCCAGGTGGATGATGCCACCAGCACCTGGCCCTGGCTGGCCGCGCGCGCCAGGGCTCCGGCCTGCTCGGCGAGATCCCCGAGCAGGAGTGGGGCTGCTGGGCCCGGCGTCGTCACCACTTCCCCGGTGGCCACGCCGACACCGAGCGGCAGCGGCTGGTGCGGGGAGCTCCCGGCTGGGCCGCCCACCCGGCCACTTACCAGCTGCCGGGCAGCTATCACGGCGTTCAGGACGTCGTTCTCCCGGGAGTGCGGCCACCCGAAGACAACGGTGAAGGCGGCCGCCTCGCTGTCGCGCACGAATCCATGGTGGGCATCGCATATCGCGGCAATCCGCGCCCTCAGGCCGAGCAGGGCGGCACGGACTGCCTCCGGGTCGGACTGGGTGCCAGGCCGCTTCGCCTCGTGTGGCACCGCGACCAGGCAGGTGAGCAGCCTCCGGCGGGCCGGTGCCCGCAACCGCACGGTATCGGGCAGCGCCGCCCTGGCAGCCGGCTGCGGCAGCTCACCCTGGCGCAGCACGAGCTGATGGGCATCGCGCAGTTCCCTGGACGGCTCGACGCCTAGTTCCTCGATCAGCAGGCGGCGAGTATGGCGGTAGACGGCCAGGGCCTCGGCCTGCCGCCCGCTTCCGTACAGCGCGAGCATCAGCTGAGCACGCAGCCGCTCGCGCAGCGGATGCTGGCCGACGAGCGTCTCCAGCTCACCCACGACCTGAGCGTGGCGTCGCAGGGCCAGGTCGGCATCGATCCGGTCGGCGATGGCCGCGATCCGCAGCTCGTCCAGCCGCCCGATCGAGGCCTGGGCAAACGGCTCGTCACGGACATCGGCGAAGGCCGGACCGCGCCACATGCTCAGCGCACCGCGCAGCGTGCTCGCGGCGTCCGCGGCCTCATTGCGGGCGAGCTGGGCCCGGCCGGCCTGCGCCAGCGTCTCGAACCGGTCAGCGTCCACCCAGCCGGCGGGCAGTCTCAGCGAGTATCCCCCCGCGACACCGGCGACGACATCCGGCGCCGGCTCGGCCAGCGGGCCCGCGCTGCCCGCGAGCGCCCGCCGCAGCCGGGAAACCGCCAGCTGGAGGGCGTTGCGCGGATCCTTCGGTGGACGGGCTGGCCACAGCGCTTCCGTGGCCACATCGGAGGACACGACGTCATCGCGGCGGGTGAGCAGCAGCGCCAGCAGCGTCAGCGGCCGGCCCCGGGGGACCTCGAGCCGCGTTCCGGGCGCCGCACGTGCCTCGATCGGGCCGAGCAAGCAGACGTCGATGTATCTGGCCGTCATGGGGGTGCTCTGAAAAAAGGAGAGCGGCCGTATCGCGGCATTCGGACTAGGCAGACAGAACGCTGACAGCGTCGTGTCTGATCCTGGGGGCCGACCATACCGATGACCACCACACCAAAATACGGCGTCGGGCCGTCCCGGGCATTCGCGAGCCGGGCCGGCCGGGACCCGGGGGGCGCTCGATGAATGCTGACCAGCTGGACGTCCAGGCCATCCGCCGGCACTTTGCGTTCCCGAAGGCCGGCCGGATCGTCACGAACAATGCGGCGAGCACCCAGCCGCCAGCTGAGCTGCTGGGGCTTTATCAGTCGCTGGCGCCGGGATACGAAAACGTCCACCGGGGGCAATCAAGCGCCTCTCAGGCGACGACCGCGCTTTTCGAGGGGTCCTTTGACACGATCGCCCAATTCATCGGCGCACCGGGCCGGGCCAGCATCGCCGTGTACCGGAACACGACCGAGGCCATCAACGCGGTCATGTACTCACTGCTGACCGAGTTCCGCGATGGCGACAATGTCGTGACCACGATGATGGAGCACAACTCCAACTACGTGCCCTGGTATGCGATGGGCCGGGAGATCCTGCCCCGGCTGGGACGGAAGGTGGACTACCGCCTGGCGCGTTTCGACCCGGTCACCGGCCAGCTTGACCTCGACCACCTGGCCTCGCTGATCGACGCCCGTACCAAGCTCGTATGCTGCACCGGCGCGTCGAATTTCCTGGGCACCCGCCCCGACCTGGGCGCCGTCCGGGCGCTGGCCGATGCCAGCGGATACCGGCAACCCAGCGGGCAGCGGCGTTCCTACCTGCTGGTCGACGGAGCTCAGCTGGTACCCGGATCGTTCGTCGACGTGCAGGACCTGGACGTGGATTTCCTGGCGTTCTCCTTTCACAAAATGCTGGCGCCGTTCGGGGTTGGAGTGCTCTACGCCAAGGAGCACCTGCTGGCGTCCGCGCTGCCGTTCCTGTACGGCGGTGACATGGTCGCGGAAAGGCACGTCTTTGCTGATCATGTCGAGTACAGCGCGCCGCCGTGGAAGTACGCCGCCGGCACGCCCAACATCCTCGGCACGATTGTCTCGGCGCAGGCGCTGCGCGTGCTGCTCGACCTGGCGCTCACGCCGGACCACGCCACCTATTTCCGGACCGCCCAGCCCCTTGAGCGCGCCACCGTCCGGGACGCCATGGACCGCATTTCCCGGTGGAACCAGCTCCTGACCAGCCGGGCGCTGGCCCGGCTCGGGGCTGTCCCGGGACTGGCTATTTACGGGCCAGCCGAAGCAGCGCGCCGCACCTCGCTGGTCGCGTTCAACATCGCTGGCCACGACCCGGTCAGCCTGGCGGAAGGCCTGAACCGGGCCGGGATCGAGGCCCGCGCGGGGTGCCACTGCGCGACACTCGCACATCACGCGCTGGGGCTGTCCCCGCCCGCGAGCTGCCGCCTGAGCTTCTACCTCTACAACACCCTGGACGAGGTCGACCGGGCCGTGGACGAGGTGGCCGCCGTCGCCGATCGCCGCGCACCGAGGGCACCGTGGTACCGCTTCTGGTCCTTCCCGCCGAGGCGGCCACCGGCCCGGGTACCGGTCCCCGCACGATCGTCATGACCGCTCTGAATAGCGCTGCCGAGCGGAGAAAGCTCCGGCGGGTGCTGGGCCGGCTGGACACGATCTTCTTCCTCATCTCCGCGATGGTGGTGGTCGACACGATCGGTGCGATCGCGGTCGGCGGCGGCGAGACGTTCACCTGGCTGGTGGTGCTCTTCGTTACCTTTTTCATCCCCTCGGCGCTGATCAGCGCCGAACTCGGGTCTGCTCTCCCCGAAGAGGGCGGCGCTTACGTCTGGGTCCGGCGGGCGTTTGGCCGCTACGCCGGCGCCCTGACGTCGCTCTTTTACTGGGCCGGGACGCCGATGTGGCTCGGCGGGTCGGTCGCGGTCGTGGCGATGGCGGTCTACCAGCAGTTCCTGGGTGGCCTGTCGCTGGCCGGCCTGTACCTGTTCGGAACCGTATTCATCGCGGTGGCCACGGTGGCTGCGATCATCCCGCTGCGGTTCGGCAAGTGGATTCCCACCAGCGGCGCGATCGGGCAGATCGGGCTGCTGGCCTTCTTCACCCTGAGCGTCGTGCTGTACGGCATGCGGAACGGGGTGCACGGCATCTCCGCTGGCGACCTCAGCCCGTCCGGCGCGGTCTTCATCGCCATCGTCCCGGTCCTGCTGTACTCGTTCGTCGGAGTCGAGCTGCCCGCGACCGCCGCCGAGGAGATGACCGATCCGCGCCGCGATATCCCGGTCGCGATTGCCCGGGCGGGAATCGGCCAGGCGCTGATGTACGGCATCCCGATCCTGGCGGTGCTGATCGTGCTGCCCGCCGGGCAGATCACCTCGCTGCACGGCCTGATCGACGCGATCCAGACCGTGCTCACCAGCTACGGCGGCTCGATTGCCGCGGACGGTACGCCGGTCCTCACCGGCTGGGGGCGGCTGCTGGGCTGGGTTTGCGCGATCGTATTCCTCTGGGTCCTGATGGCCAGCGGCTCGGCCTGGATCATGGGCGCCGGGCGGGCCCAGGCCGCCGCGTGCCTGGACGGCGCCGGGCCCCGGGTGCTGGGCCGGATCTCCCCGCGCAGCGGGGTGCCGGTGGTCATGGGCCTGGTGTCCGGTGGGGTTTCGTTCCTGGCGACGGCCGCGTATCTCGCCGTCGCGGGCCGGGACAACCAGAAGTATTTCTCCGCCGCCCTGGTGGTCTCGATCGCGCTGATCGTGCTGGCCTACCTGCTGATCTTCCCCGCATTCGTGGCCCTCCGGCTGCGCGAGCCCGGCCTGAAGCGGACCTTCCGGGTACCCGGCGGAGTCCGTATCGCCTGGCTCGTCACGGGCCTGGCCACTGGCTGGTCCTTGCTGGCCGCTGTCTGCCTCCTCTGGCCCGGACTCGGCACCGCTGATCCGGACGCGTCCCTGCCCGCGGGCTTCGCGTCGCAGCGCGGGCAGTTCGAGCTTCTGGTTCTTGTCCCGACCGGGGCGGTGATCACCGCGACTACGGCCTATTACCTGGTTACTCGCCCCAGGACCCGGGCCCGCCGGGCCCCGCTGCCCAGAGCGGCAGCACCGCTCACCGCCGGCCGCGAGCCCAGCGGCGGGCGGCGGCGGCCCGGTGTCCAGGGCGGGAAACCAGCAGGCGACGCCTTGGCCGGGCGGGGAGACAGTTGCTGATTGTTGTCATGCCCGGAATGCGGGTCCCGGCTAGGTCACTGGCCCCAGTGTCCAGCACCACCTGATGCCACCCAGCCCGCTTGCTTGAGGCTTGTATACCCAGTATATTCCCCGGCATATTGCCAGGGTGTGGTGCCATGAACGTTCATTTTGCCCTGCTCGCGCTGCTGGCTGGCGGACCGAGGTCAGGCCGGTGGCTCCGTGCGGAGCTCACGTCCGGTCCCAGCGGCATGCATCCGCTGAACGCCCGCCAGGTGTACCCGGCCCTGACCCGGCTCGAGCGGACCGGGCTGGTGGAATGCGCCGGCACCGCCGGGGCAGACGAGCCGCGGCAAGAGTTCCGGATCACCGCCGGTGGTCAGCGGGAGCTGGCCGGATGGCTGCGCACGACGCCCGCTCCAGGCGCTCTGCCCGGCGATGAGCTAATACTGAAGATCCAGCTGGCCGGGCAGGTGCCCGGCACCGACGTGCACGAGGTGATCCAGGCGCACCGCCGGCACCTCATCGAGCTGATGCAGCGGCGGACCGGGGCCAGGCGGGACGGGGCCGGGCAGAGCCCGGGCCGCGCCCTGGCCAGCTACGCCGAGATGTTCCGGCTGGACTCGGTTATCCGGTGGCTGGATGCCGCCGAAGGGCTGCTCGGCCCGGGCGCCGCCGCCCGCGCGCCCAGCCAGCCGCCGGCTGACCAGATCCGGGCCTCGGACGCCGACCGGGAACAGGCCGTGGCCAGCCTCCGCGACCACTTCGCCGAGGGCCGGCTCACGCGCGCGGAGCTGGACGAACGGCTCACCACAGCGCTGAGCGCACAGACGGCCGGCGACCTGCGGCGCCTGATGGCCGACCTGCCGTAGCGCCCGGTAGTTGCTGGCCCGGCGGTGTGGCGGACCGGCCCACGACGTCATTGTCACCCAAAGCCGGCCGGCCGGCCGCGGCCACCGCCGGCGCTCTGGGATTGCATTCCGCGAACGGCCGGTCTGGCGTTTCGACATCGCCCCGCGCTTTCTGGGAGGTTAGGCCGTATGCCGACACGCCTGGTTCACCTGGTGGCCGACGCCAACGATCCCGCCGCGCTGGCCCGGTTCTGGTCTGGCCTGCTCGGCTGGGAGATAGCCGACGAGACGCCGGAGGAGGTGGACGTGTGGCCCGCCGGGTACAGCTATCCCGACCCGGTCGCGGTGCCGATCGTGTTCGTCCCGGTGCCCGAGCCGAAGACCGGGAAGAACCGGGTGCACCTCGACCTGGCCAGCACCTCCGCGCAGCATCAGGCGGACCTGGTCAGCCGGGCGGTCGAGCTGGGCGGCAGGCCGGCCGACATCGGCCAGGGCGACGTGCCGTGGGCGGTCATGGCCGACCCGGAGGGCAACGAGTTCTGCGTGCTGGAGCCGCGGGAGGAATACCGCGGCACCGGCCCGGTCGCCGCGATCGTCACCGACTGCGCCGACCCCATGGCCCTGGCCCAGTTCTGGGCGGCCGCGGCCGGCTGGCGGATCGAGCGGGCCGACGAGCACTTCGCGGGGCTCCGGTCACCCGCCGGGGTCGGTCCCTACCTGGAGTTCCTGCGGGTGCCCGGCGAGAAGGCGGTCAAGAACCGGTGGCACCCAGACGTAGCGCCGCAGCGCGGCGAGGATGCGGCCAGCGAGGTGGCCCGGCTGCGCGGCGCGGGCGCCACCCCGGCCGACGTCGGGCAGGGCGGGCAGGTGTCCTGGACCGTGCTGGCCGATCCCGAGGGCAACGAGTTCTGTGTGCTGGCCCCTCGCTAGCCCACTGGCCGGCTGGGCGCCCTGGCCAGGCGGTCACTAGCCAGCCGCACTGTGCATCTGGCGGATTCGATCGCGGCCCGCAGAGATCACACTCAAAAGCAACGCAGCCGCCGGACCCCGACGCTGGGAGGCCAGCCGGGAGGCGGCGGGACGAACAGGACGGGTGACCGGTGCACGACGTGGTGAGCGAGACGCGGCAGGTGGCCGACTATGACTGGGCCGGTCTCGGCCCGCCCGCCCGGGCATCGTGGGCCCAGGTGATCCTGCAGGCCCGATGCGCTGACGCGCACCTCGACGCGGACGAGTGGTTCCCGGTGAGTGCCCAGCCGGAGAGCGCGCGGCGTGAAGCGGCCGCCGCGATCGCCGTCTGCGCCGCCTGTCCAGTGCGCGCCCAGTGCCTGATGCTGTCCCTGCGCCACTGGGGCATCGGCCAGCACGGCATCTGGGGTGGCCTCGTTCCCGCCGAGCGGGCGGCGCTGCGGCGCCAGCGGCTGGCCAGCTGAACCAGGAACGGGCTCAGCCAGCCGCCGGCGACGTGACCGCCCGCCGGCCGGGCATTCCGCTTAACGGAACCGCCGGGGTTACTGACTCACCGACTCAGCGCGGTGCGGCAGCTTCCAGCCGGGCCGGACGAAGTGGCAGGTGTACCCATTCGGGTACTTCTCCAGGTAGTCCTGGTGCTCTGGCTCCGCCTCCCAGAATGGCCCAGCGGGCTCGACCTGGGTGGCGACCTTCCCGGGCCACAGGCCGGAGGCGTCGACATCGGCGATCGTGTCCTCGGCGACCTTCTTCTGCGCGTCGCTCGTGTAGAAGATGGCCGACCGGTAGCTGGTCCCGATGTCGTTGCCCTGCCGGTTGACCGTGGTCGGGTCGTGGATCTGGAAGAAGAACTCGAGCAGGTCCCGGAAGGAGATCTGGTCCGGGTCGAAGGTGATCTCGACGGCCTCGGCGTGCGTGCCGTGGTTCCGGTACGTGGCGTTGGGCACGTCGCCGCCGGAGTAACCGACCCGGCTGGAAATCACGCCGGGGAGCTTGCGGATCAGATCCTGCACGCCCCAGAAACAACCGCCGGCCAGGATGGCCTTCTCCCGCTTGTCGCTCATCGCGCTGTACTCCTCGTGTCGTCGGTGTCCTCGAACAGCCTGCGGTAGTCGCCGTACCCCTCGCGCTCCAGGTCCGCCACGGGGATGAAGCGCAGCGCCGCCGAGTTGATGCAGTAGCGCAGCCCGCCCTGGTCGGCGGGGCCGTCGGGGAACAGGTGCCCGAGATGGCTGTCGCCATGAGCTGACCGGACTTCGGTCCGGATCATGCCGTGGCTGCGGTCCGACAGCTCGGTGACGTTGCCCGGCTCGATCGGCACCGTGAAGCTCGGCCAGCCGCTGCCGCTGTCGTACTTGTTCACGGACGCGAAGAGCGGCTCACCGGACACGACGTCCACGTAAATGCCGGGTTCCTTGTTGTCGCAGTACTCGTTGCTGAACGGAGCCTCGGTCGCGGCCTCCTGGGTAACCCGGTACTGCTCCGGGGTGAGCCGGGACACTGCCCCGGGATCCTTGCTGTAGTTGTCCGGCACGTTGGCCCTCCACCGATGATGGTCCCCGGTATTACCCAGGGGCTAACACCCTGTACAGCGCCCGGGCGGCCCCGGCTATTTCATGCCGGCCGCGCCGCCGGCCGGGGGGCCGCCCGCGACCTCCTCCGGGGCCGGAGAGCCTGCTCACGTGAGCACCACCAGGTCGATCGCCCGCCCACCGTCCCGTGCACCATGGGCGCACCATCGCGCGGGCAGGTGCCACCTGGATGACGGGAGGCGATCATGTCGCCGGTGTGCGCGCCACCGCTGGCGATGGCGGACTCCACGACCGACTTCAGCGCCCGGTAGAGGCGATTGACCTGTGCGGCGGAGAGGCTGTCCACCGGGGCCAGCGGGGACACCCGGGCCTGCCAGAGAATCTCGTCCGCCAGCAGGTTGCCGACACCCGCGATCTTGGACTGGTCGAGCAGCCGCGCCTTCACGGCCACCGTTCCCTTTGTGATCAGCGCGCGGAACTCGGCCGGCGTGACCTGGGTGGCATCTGGCCCGAGCGCCCCGATGTCGGGGTTGAGCCGGACCCGGCCCAGCCGGCGCGGGTCCAGGAGCACCAGGCTGCCTCCATCGGCAAAGGTGATCGTGAAGCGGTTCCACCGGGCTGCGCGTGCCCCTGCGGCGTAGCGGTACGGATCGCCGCCCTCGGCCACGGTGCCATCCGGGTTGGTGATCACGATGCGGCCGCTCATGCCCAGGTGCAGGCCCAGTTCCGGGCCGATGAGCGCGGCGGCGTCGCCGGTGCCCGAGGTGTCGAGCCAGATCGTCTTACCCCGCCGGTGGGCGGCGGTGAAGCTGCGCCCGGCCAGAGCGGTCCGCAGCTCCCCGGAGGCATGCGGCCGCGTGACGTAGCGGTCGGAATCGTCGACGTCCACGATGCGCCGCTGCAGGGCCTGGCCGGCGATGAGGTGGCGGGCCATCTCGACCTCGGGAAGCTCTGGCATTCACCCGTTCTACCCGACTGCCCCACCGGTGCCGCGCGCGGCCCATCACCGGCCGCGTCCTGACGGGCTGGCCGGTCAGCTCCGGAGCCGGCCGAGAATGCGGGCCAGCTGGGCGCGGTCCGCCTGGCTGAGCCGGCCGAAGAGCCGTTCGGTCTCGGATCCGCGGGCCGCGCGGACCGCGTCGAGGACGCTGCTGCCCTGCTCGGAGAGCTCGACCAGGGTGGCCCGCCGGTCGCCGGGATCCGGGCGCCGCCGGACCAGGCCCCGGTGCTCGAGCGCGTCCACCACCTCAGTGGCCGACCGGGGTGCGATGCGCAGGTGATCGGACAGCTCGGACAGGCGCATGGTGCCGTGCCGGCCCAGCATCCGGAGCGCCCGCCAATGCGCCGGGGTGATGTCCCAGGGCGCCAGGGTCTCCGCAGACACCTCGCGCAGCCGCCGTGCCACCGCCCAGAACGCTTCCGCCAGCGTCTCCTCGCTGGCCGGATCGCGCTGCGTCCCGTGGTCCCCAGTCACCGGAATATCCTATCAGCTCTTAATGTTGTATCCTCACATTGAGGTACCCTCAGTATAGTCCAGCACAGCGGCAGAATCGAGGACCTTCTTGGCTACCCCGCAAACGAACCCGGACACCAGCAAGACCAGCCGCAGAGGCGGCGCGCGCACGGTCACGGCGGCGGAGAAGACGCAGGCCCGCGAGGTCTCGCTGCGCCGCATCGGGCGGCTGTTCGCGCCGTACCGGTGGCAGCTGGCGATCGTCACCGCCATCATCGCCGCCTCCTCCATCGTCGGCCTGGCCTCCCCCTTCCTGCTCCGCGCGGTCATCGACACCGCCCTGCCCGACCACAACGTCCGGCTGCTGGCGTGGCTGGCCGGCGGCATGGTCGCGGTGGCCGCGGTCACCTCGGCCTTCGGCGTGATCCAGACCTGGATCAGCACGAAGGTCGGCCAGCAAGTCATGCACGGCCTGCGCACCAGTGTCTTCAGCCACCTGCAGCGGCAGTCGATCGCGTTCTTCACCCGCACCCGCACGGGCGAGGTCCAGTCCCGCATCACCAATGACATCGGCGGCATGGAGTCCGTGGTCACCTCCACCGCCACCTCCATCGCCGCCAACCTGACCACGGCGGTGGCCACCGCGGTAGCCATGGTCGCGCTGTCCTGGCAGCTATCGCTGATCTCGCTGGTGGTCATGCCGCCCGCGGTCTACCTGACCCGCAAGGTGGCCCGGATGCGCCGGGCCATCACCACCGAGCAGCAGCGCGAACTGGCCGACCTCAACGTCACGATCGAGGAAGGGCTGTCCATCAACGGCGTGCAGCTGGCCAAGACGATGGGCACCGGGCCCACCCTGGTCCAGCGGTTCACCTCCTCCTCGGCCCGGCTGATCGACCTGGAACTGCGCTCCCAGCTGGCCGGGCGGTGGCGGATGGCCTCGCTGAGCATCATCTTCGCCGCGATTCCCGCGGTCATCTATCTCGCGGCCGGCCTGCCGCCCGCGGCGGGCACCATCAGCATCGGCACCCTGATCGCGTTCACGACCCTGCAGAACAGCCTGTTCCGCCCGGTGACCGGGCTGCTGAACACCGGGGTCTCGGTGATCAGCTCACTGGCGCTGTTCGCCCGGATCTTCGAGTACCTCGATCTCCCGGTCGAGGTCGCCGACCCGGCCCATCCGGTTGAGGTCGACCCGGCCCAGGCCGCCGGGCACGTCCGCATCGAGAACGTGACATTCGCCTATCCCGGCGCCGGCCGGGACGCCCTCTCCGGCGTGGACCTGGACATCCCGGCCGGCAGCACGCTGGCCGTGGTGGGCGAGACCGGATCGGGCAAGACCACCCTCGGCGCGCTGATCGCCCGGCTGTATGACCCCACCGGCGGCACCGTGCGCATCGACGGCACCGACATCCGCGACGTCCGGCTGGCCGACCTGGCCGGGCTGGTCGGCGTGGTCAGCCAGGAGACCTACCTGCTGCACACCACGGTGCGGGAGAACCTGCGCTACGCCAGGCCGGACGCCACCGACGCCGAGATCGAGGCGGCGGCCCGGGCCGCGCAGATCCACGACCTGATCGCCGGGCTGCCTGAGGGCTACGACACGATGGTCGGCTCGCGCGGCCACCGGTTCTCCGGCGGCGAGAAGCAGCGGCTGGCCATCGCCCGGACCCTGCTGCGCGACCCGCGGGTGCTCGTGCTGGACGAGGCCACCAGCGCCCTGGACACCGAAACCGAGCGCGCGGTGCAGCAGGCGTTCGACCGCCTGGCGCAGGGCCGCACCACGATCACCATCGCGCACCGGCTGTCCACCGTGCGCAACGCCGACCAGATCGCCGTCCTGGACCACGGCCAGGTCGCCGAGGCGGGGACGCACACCAGCCTGCTGGCCGGCCAGGGCCGCTACGCCGCCCTGGCCGCCTGAAGCGGCCCGCCGCGGCCGGCCGTCCGGCGCCGCATCCCGGCCGGCCCGCGCCCAGCTGGCCACCCGGCTGAGCGGGCGCTCAAGCTATTGACATATGCCCAGGTTTGGAGGACTTTGGGGTTCAACCTGGTGAGGGTGCGCTGATAGCGCCCCTCTGGGGGCTCCGGGGCATGCGTGGCACCTGCTGGAACAGGGAGGCGCGGCATGACCGATCAAGGCACGCCTGGCGGCGGCGGAAACCCGGGCCCAGCGCCCACCCCGGCCGGGAACGGCACGGTACTCCGGAGTGACCTGCGGGCCAACTCACTCGGCCTGGTCGGCGTGACCATGCAGGCCATCACGCACATCGCGCCGGCCATCGCGGCGCTGTTCTTCACCCAGTTCATCGTGTCCCTGGCCGGCATCACCGCACCGCTGGCCTACGTGGTCGGCGTCATCGTGGTGCTGATGCTGGGCAACACGCTGGTCCAGTTCGCCAAGCACCTGCCGTCGGCCGGGGGTTACTACACGTACGTGAGCCGGGCGCTGAGCCCGCGGGCCGGTTTCATCACCTCCTGGATGTACGTGCTCTACTCGCCGCTGTCCGGCGGCCCGATCTACGGCTTCTTCGGCTTCATCCTGGCCGGGCAGCTCAAGGCGCACTACGGCATCGACGCGCCGTGGCTGTGGTGGGCCTGCATCCTGGTCGGCGCGCCGCTGGTCGCGTTCCTGCAGTACCGGGGCATCCGGATCTCGGCCCGGACGGTGCTGATCCTCGGGGCCGCGGAGATGGCCATCGTCCTGGCCCTGGCCATCACCGGGTTCGCCAATCCCGGGCCAGGCGGCGTCACGCTGGGCGTGTTCAACTTCGGCAACAAGCTCGCGCTGTCCGGGTTCGCGCTCGCGGTGGTGCTGTCCGTGCAGGGGCTCACCGGCTGGGAGGCGGCCGCGCCGCTGGCCGAGGAGACCCGCGACCCCAAGCGGAACGTGCCCCGGTCGGTAGTGATCTCCATCATCCTGCTCGGCTGCTTCCTGGTGTTCACGTTCTGGGGCGTGATCAGCGGGTTCGGCCCGCGCGCGGTGAACAGCCTGATCAACTCGCCGGTGCTGCCGGGCCTGGCGCTCGCCGACCGGCACTGGTCGTCGGTGTGGTGGCTGGTCATGGCCGCGTTCCTGTCCTCGACCGTGGCGGTGTGCATTGCGACCGCGAACGTGGGCACCCGGATGTGGTACGGCATGGGCCGCAGCGGCTCGTTCCCCAAGGCGTTCGCCCGGGTTCACCCCGTGCACAAGACGCCGGTCACGGCCATCTTCGCCCAGCTGTGCCTGGCCCTGGGCAGCGGCCTGATCTTCGGGGCGTGGTTCGGCGCGGACGTCTCGTTCTTCTTCGTCGACGGGCTGATCCTCGTCCTCGGCGTCGGGTTCGTGTACGTGATCGCCAACATCGCGGTTATCCGCTACTACCTCACGGAGCGCCGGGCCGAGTTCAATTTCTTCAAGCACATCGTGTTCCCGGTGGTCTCGACGGCCGTGCTGATCTATGCGGTCCTGGTCTCGTTCCAGCCGGTGTGCACGACCACCTGCCCGGCGTCGCCGTACAACTGGGCGCCGGTGGTGGACGGCGGATGGCTGGTGCTCGGCCTCCTGGTGCTCGTCTGGTACCGGTCACAGGGCCGGGAAGACTGGATCAGGAACGCCGGCAACGCGCTGGGCGAGGGTGAGGAAGAGTACGAGAAAGTGGTCGGTGGCCCATGACCGGGACAGCGGCCCATGCCTGAGCTGTTCGGCACCGGCTACACCCGGGCCGGCCTGTTCCGCCGGGTCGGCCGGCTGGAGCAGGTGGCGGGCGTGCGGCTGGTCACCATCGGCGACGGCCAGGCCCGAGGCGTCCGGGTGCTGGAGTTCCGTACCGGGACCGGCTTCGCGTTCGACGTGCTGATCGACCGCTGCTTCGACATCGGCCGGTGCGAGCTGGCCGGGCAGCCGCTGAGCTGGCTGTCCGCGGCCGGGGTCACCGGGCCCTGGTACTACGAACCGGAAGAGTGGGGCTGGTTCCGGGCCTGGGGCGGCGGGATGGTCGTCACCTGCGGGCTGGACCACACGCTGGTGCCCGGCGAGGACAGTGCCGAGCACTTCAACCAGCCGCACATCCGGGCGGCCGTGCGGTACGGCCTGCACGGGCGGGCTGGTGGCCTGCCCGCCCGGCTGGCCGGGTACGGCGAGCGGTGGGACGGCGACGAGTGCGTGCTGTGGGCCGAGGGCGAAGTGCTGCAGTCCGCGGTGTTCGGCGAGCATCTTGTGCTGCGCCGGCGCATCGAGGCCCGGGTCGGCGAGTCCCGGTTCACCATTCACGACGAGGTCGAGAACGCCGGGCACACGCTGACCTCGCACATGCTGCTCTACCACTGCAACGCCGGTTTCCCGGTCGTCGACGAGTCGGCCCAGCTGCTGGTGCCCAGCAGCCGCACGACCACCGGCTACGGGGTACCGGTCGAGGGATACCAGACGCTGTCCGCCCCGGTCCGCGACGCGACCGAGGCCTGCTTCGAGCACGAGCTCGTCGCCGAGCCGGCCGGCACCGTGCCGGTGGCCGTGGTGAACCGGGCCCTGGGCCTGGGGGTCTACCAGGTGTTCCGGATCGGCCAGCTGCCCCATCACACCGTGTGGCGGATGATGGGCGAGGGCACCTACGCGCTCGCGATGGAGCCAAGCACGAACCGGGACGCGGGCCGGTTCGACGCCACGGAGCGCGGCGAGCTGCAATGGCTGGCGCCGGGCGAGACGCGGCACTACGACCTGGAGATCGGTGCGCTGCCCGGCGCGGCCGCCATCGGCCGGTTCGCGGACCGGGTGGCGGCGCTGACCCCGGGCCAGCCGGCCCACCCGGGGCTCAGAGCTGGCGGATGACCCGGGCCAGCGTCGCGATCCCCTCGGCGATGGCCGCTTCGCTGGCTGTCGCGTAGCCGAAGATGAGCCCGCCCGGGCCCGGATGGGTGATGCGGTACGGGCCGACCGCGGCGATGCCGACCCCCGCCTCCCGCGCGGC